>Ga0265296_1002503_pt1 | contig 18381 bp, 12 predicted proteins | sample MunlanPumphouse1_FD_189073 | JGI IMG/M metagenome (GOLD analysis project Ga0265296, IMG submission 189073) | Groundwater microbial communities from a municipal landfill in Southern Ontario, Canada - Pumphouse #1 | ecosystem: Environmental > Aquatic > Deep subsurface > Groundwater | place...
AAGTATTCTCACCATAGCTTACCACTCCTCAGAGGATTCTTCTTTTTCTTTAAATCACCTTTCTATGAATTTTTGGTACACTTTTTCGCGACCATAATTGGTACAATTTACTACGACCATTTACAACATTCAATTATACGGCTTCCTGGTGGGATTGGAATCGCTGGCAAAGGGAAATTGATTTTATGGCGCTTAACGGAATTAATATGCCTTTAGCTTTAACGGGACAAAATGCAGTATGGAGGCGGGTATATAAAAGCATGGGATTTACCGATAAAGATTTGGAAAAATTTTTTAGCGGGCCTGCATATTTTAGCTGGTTTTGGATGGGAAACCTGGATGGTTACGGAGGACCGTTACCCAAAAGCTGGATGAAGAGTCACGAAGCTTTGCAGAAAAAGATTCTTAAAAGAGAAAGAGAATTAGGAATGACGCCTGTTCTTCCTGCTTTTACAGGTCATGTCCCTCCATCATTTAAGGAAAGATTTCCTGAAACAAAGTTGATAAAAACAAATTGGGTAGGTGGATTTAACGATGTGTATAGTGTAGATCCAACTGATTCGATGTTTACTTATATTGGGAAGAAGTTTATGGTTGAACAAACTAAAACTTATGGTACCAATCATCTTTATACAGCAGATACCTTTAATGAAAATTTACCACCCACCAATGACTCTACTTTCTTGAATGCTATCAGCAAAAAAGTATATCAGTCAATGGCATGGGTAGATCCTAAAGCAGTATGGGTTATGCAGGGCTGGTTATTTTATAATCATGCTGATTTCTGGAAGCCTGCTCAAATCAAAGCGTTACTTAGTGCAGTTCCGGATGATAATATGATTATTCTTGATTTATGGAGCGAGTTAAATCCTGTGTGGAACAAAACCAGTGCTTATTACGGAAAGCCGTGGATATGGTGCCTGCTGCATAATTTCGGCGGTAGGATTGACATGTTTGGCGACATGAAAAACATAGCAAGCAGCCCATCCAATACATTACAAGATTCTAAATCCGGTAACATGATGGGTTTAGGAATAACCGCGGAAGGCATTGAACAAAACCCGGCAGTATATGAATTGATGCTGGAAAATATTTGGCGGGATAAACCAATAGATCTGCACAAATGGTTAAAAGAATACATCGTCCGCCGTTACGGGAAGCAAAATGCCGAAGCTGACAAAGCCTGGGAAGTTTTATTAAAGACCGTTTATAGCATAGAGGCGTCACAAGGAAGAGAATCTACTATTACTGGGCGGCCTACATTTGATATGAACACAAACATAACTTTCACAGCTCTGCCTTCGCCTTACCAGGTTGAGGATTTATTACCGGCATGGGACGACTTTATAGCTGCGGCTAACGAACTGCAAAGCAGTGACGGATTTAAATATGATCTGGTAGATGTGTCGCGACAGGTATTAGCAAATTACGGTGATCTCTTGTATCAGAAATTCGCTGATGCATACAAGCAAAAAGATTTGGTAACCTTTAAAGAATCAAGCGATCAATTTTTAAGTCTCATCGATGACATGGATAGACTTCTGGCTACAAGAAAAGATTTTTTACTTGGCAGATGGTTGAACGAAGCGAAGAAGTGGGCAACGAATGGGAAGGAAAAAAGGCTATACGAGGGAAATGCAAGAGACCTAATAACATTATGGGGAGACAAGAACAGCTTCTTACATGAATATGCGTGTAAACAATGGGCTGGCTTGTTAAAAGGATTCTATAAACCACGCTGGGCGCAATTTTTTCAATATGTAATTCATGTTATGGAACAGAAGAAGGAAATAGACCAAAATACTATTGATACTAAAATGAAGGATTGGGAATGGAAATGGGTGAATAGCACTGAATCTTACTCTGATGTGCCTAAAGGCGATCCTATTGCTACTTCTAAGGAAATATATAAGAAATATTTTCCCATTATAAAAGAAGCCTTGGTGAATTCAAAAGCAAATAATTAACTCACGCTACGTAACTCTCGGAAAATTGGAACAATAAAGTAATGGAATTGGCCGGTTTTTTCCAATATGCCAATATCCATTATTCCGAAGGGTTGTTTCTGCGTAAGGTGAGTTATTAACTACTTAATCTGTTTGTCGTCTGGTTTTTTATCGGAGCTTTCCGGAGTTTTAATATCATCTTCATCTCTTAACGCTTTCTTAAACTCACGTATTCCTTAATTCGTGAATCTGTTCCCTAACAAATACAACCGTGGTGAAATTGTTGTTCGTAGAGACGCGATGCATCGCGTCTCTACCCATAAAACACAAATAAACCAAATAGACCAGATGAACTGTACAAACCGCATAAACCAAAATATCCCGGATGCCCATAATATCCATATTCCATCAGAAATGAATACGGATACGGAATCGGAGAAATCCGCGCCGCAATCGAAGAATTTGTCATCGGTCATTCGCGGATTCAAATCGGCGGTAACGACCCGTGCTCGGAAGATCGACAATGCCTTTGCCTGGCAACCGCGTTTCTACGATCGAATCATTCGCAATGAGGATGAATTGAACCGCGTCCGTGAATATATCTTCAACAATCCGCAGAATTGGTTGAAGGACGAAAACAATCTATAGATTGACATATTCCGTTTCGTCATCTCCTCAGACCTGACGGCAGAACCATATCCGATACCCATCCATATTCTTTTTTCGTCTTCTTTCGTGTGTTTCGTGGTTAAATCTTTCTTTCCCTTTTCCGTGTCCTGGAGTTTATCCCGATACTATTCGGGACGTGATCCCCCGCCCTTGGCGGGATTCCGCGGGCTTTTCTTATTTCGTCATTTTTCCCCGCCGTTGGCGGGGTTCCGTGGTTAAGAGAAGTTACTCCGCGGCGGAAAGCACTTTCTTCCAGACGCGCATCAGATTTCCGCTCCAGATTTTTTCGATGTCTTTTTTGGAATACCCGCGCCGGACGAGTTCGCGTGTGACGTTTCCCATCTGACTCCCGTCGAAACAATCCCGCAGACCGCCGCCGCCATCGAAGTCCGTTCCAATCCCGACATGATCGATTCCGGCGACTTTGACAACGTGATCGATGTGGTCAACCAAATCTGAAACACTTGCTAACCGCGGCGGGAATTGAATGTCGATCGCATTGCGTTCATCGAATGCTTTCTCGCGTTCTTCGGGCGGGAGTGCTCCGACATTTGGATATTTTTCCTTATAGATTTTCAGCGCGGAATCGCGTTCGGCGTACGGTTCCAGCATCTTGACATATTCGGTGTAAAAATTGATCTGAACGACGACGCCGTTTTTTGCCAACGCTTTCAGCATGGCGTCGTTCAAATTGCGCGGATTGTCGCAGACGGCGCGCGCACCGGAGTGAGAAGCGATAATAGGAACGCGACTAATTTTCAGTATGTCAAAAAAGGCTTGATCGGAAATATGCGAAACGTCGATCATCATGCCGACGCGGTTCATTTCGCGGACAACATCTTTTCCGAAGTCGCTCAAACCGCCGTGTTCGGTCGAGTCGTTGACAGAATCGCAGATGTCGTTGTTTTTCATGTGGCAAAGCGTGATGTACCGAACGCCGCGACTGAAATAATCCCGAATTAGCGACAAATCCGTTCCGATGGCGTAACCGCTCGGCGTGCGTTCCTGTTGTTCAACATACGCCGCCATGAAAATCGCGTCCAATCCGCCCTCTTTCATGCGGATGAAATCGACTTTCCCGCCGCGCGAGTCGGGTCGATTCCTTCTTCCCAGATCGTTCGACGAACGCGCCAATAAAAGCGGCGTATCGGCGTGCGAGTCGATCGTCAGAATCGATTCATGAATCTTTGCCGATTTCCGGTCGGCAATTTCGGGCGGGATTGTTTTCATGTTTGCGCATCCTGTTAAAAATAATCCGGAAAATACTGCGATTATTGGTAAAAGCGATCGCTTCGGGACTGAATTATCAGAAAAGATTTTTGCGATCATCTGGAACACCCGGCGACTTCTTTCCAGCGGAAACAGGAAACGAGATGGTCGTTGACTATTCCCGCCGCCTGCATGAATGAATAGCAAATCGTCGGACCGACGAACCGAAACCCGCTGGCTTTCAGTCCGGCGCTCATCCGTTCGGCTTCAGGAGAGGTGACCGGAATCTGTTTCTCTTCCGTCCAGTGGTTGGTAACAGTTTTTCCATCGGTGAATTGCCAGATGAACGCATCGAATGAGCCATGCGACTCGACGATTTTCAGAAAAGCCCGGGCGTTGTCGATCGAAGCGTGGATTTTCAGTCGGTTGCGGATGATCCCGGCGTCATTTATTAGTCGTTCAAAATCTTTATCGCCAAAACGTGCAATCGCTTCGATATCGAAATCGGCAAACGCGCGCCGAAAATTTTCGCGCTTGCGGAGAATCGTTGACCAGCTAAGTCCTGCCTGAAAAGCGTCCAGCACCATAAATTCAAAGAGTTTCCGGTCGTCGTGAACCGGCGTTCCCCATTCGGTGCCGTGATAAGCGATCATGTCGGCATCCGCCTTCGGCCAATAACAACGGGAGAGTTCCATGTATTTTTTCCTCAAATAATTCGTGATCCAAAGTCCGCATCAAGATTATTGGAATTCTCAGAGAATTTCAAGATGAAATTTCATGCCCAACCTAAAATTTCAGAAGTTGACATCCGAAATATGAATGATGTAAATTCGGTCTGTCATGGAAACCGATTTGGTAGGAGAAAAATGAATAAGATTTTCACAGGTCGTATGTATCGATGGATTTTCGCTTTGTCCTTACTGGTTTTATCGGCGCTGAGCGGTTATTCGACGATGAAACCATGCTCGAACATTCTTCCAAACGAAGTGCAGACAACGATTCGCAACGACATCGGCAGAGGAAAGATCGTTCTACTCGACGTTCGCACGCCGGAAGAATTCAACGCCGGGCACATTTCCGGTGCGATCAACATGAATATCAAATCCGAATTTTTCGATATGCAGATCAACAAATTGGATAAGACGAAAACCTATATCGTCTATTGTCTGATGGGTGGTAGAAGCGCAAAGGCGATGGCTCTGATGAAAGAAAAGGGATTCACGAAAGTATTCAACCTTCAGGGCGGCATTCGGCAATGGCAGAAAGAGAACCGACCCGTCGTCAAGACAACAAAGTAATCCGGATTTTGATAGGTTTCCGCTGAACTATGTAAAATGTTTTCCGCATTTGCCGCAGAGAAAACCAGTAGGTTCTCCTTTGAGTTTTCGTTCCAATCGCTTGAATGATCTCAGATAGGCGCTTCCGGTGGAAATTCCGCAGGCGGGACAAACATTGGCAAGGAAGCGTCTATTTTCCTGATGATCGAAAAATATTTTGAGCAGGACGCCCGACTTACGGGTAACCATTTGTTCATTTTCGGAAAAATTCTCAGGACCGTGCAGGACGTCGCCGACTTCCATAAAAGCAAGATTCATCGGAGAACCGCACCGCCAACAGTGATCATCGACGACAAAAACCGTTTTGATGAACAGCGCGCCGCCGCATCCCGGGCAATGCTTTTTAAGACAGAATCGGACGGAAGTGGGATGAATTAAGGTGCTCTCTCCTAACGATTCCAGATCTTCCGCCGAACGAACTGTAAAAATTAGCAGAGGAATATTCCGCTTTTCGCACGTTTCGAGAACTTCCGGTTCCGGGTCGTGCGTGACGGCAATTTCAATGGCGGCGGTCGGAACGGAATCGGCATTCAGCAAGACAATATCCGGACGAATCGTGTCAATAGGCTTTTCCATTTCTATCGTGCTGACATTTTCGAGAAGATTCAGCCGATGCATATCCCGGCAGAGCGCGCATTTCCAGGTAATCGGCAGGGTTTCGTGAGATTTCAGAAGACCGATGATTTTTTCATAAATGAGTATCTTGGCGATTTGGTGAAGAACCGTTTCTGCCGAACAATTCCCGCGGGAATGATGCGAAAAATGATGCCGGAGTTTTTTGCCTTTTCGCGCGATGACCGCCGTTTTACAGACGGGACAAACACATTGACAGGCAAGTCCGCGTTCTACCCGAGAAATGTGAATCAATCGTCCGTTCCGCTCGGCATACGGAACTTTTATCGCGCCGTCAGCGGGTTGAATTTCCGTAAGTTGTCTTCCGATTTTTTCGAGCCGAATATTATCGAGTACTTCCTTCAGGTTTTTCGGATGAATCTCCACGAATGAAATTTAGTCAGGAATCCAAAAGAAAGAATGAAAAACTATTTCGCAAAGACCTCGCGCACGAAATCGACATCCGCTTTCGTTAGTGGCCGATTCCAGCCGGAAAGATTCGTTTCAACCTGTTCCAGATTTCTGAATCCGGGAATGACGGCGGCAACCACTTCGTGGCTGAGTATAAATTGAAGCGCAAACCGGCTGAGTTCTGCAGACGTGCTTCCGAAGTGTGACTTGATTTTTTCCATTTTCGGTTCCAGCGCCGAAATGTTTTCCAGTGCGAAGAGCGGCGAGTGTTTTCGGTGATCGCCTTCGTCGAATTGCGGCGGATTCTTGGCGGAATATTTCCCCAGCAGAAGCCCTTGATTCAGCGGACTGAACGCGATGAAAGACAATTTTCGTTCTTCCATCAATTTCCGAACCGGCGAATCCGGGCGGATGAATCGGTCGTCCATCGCGTGCGCAAAACTCTGCAAAACTGTCGGGTGAACTTTGGGAACGAGCCGCAGAAAATCTTTGTTGGCGTAGGCGGATTGGCCGATAAGCCGCAGTTTGCCTTCGTCTTTCAGCCGGTTCATCATCTCGACGGCATCGTCGAGATAGCGGTCGTTTTCTCCGAAATTGCCGTGATGAAAATAGTAAATATCGACGTAATCGCGTCGAAGATTGACCAACGATTGTTCGAGTTGGTGCCGGATGTGTTGCGGCTCGTACGCATGTTCGGCGGTTCCGGGAAACCAGCCGACTTTGGTTGCGATGATGACATCTTTCGAGTGTTGACCGAGCGCGCGGGCGAGCATTCGCTCCGCTCTGCCGTTTCCATAAGCGTCTGCATTGTCGAAATGATTGACGCCCTGCTCGATGGCGTAATTGATGGCGCGTGTCGCTTCGGCTTCATCGACGTTTGCCCAGCCGTTTGGATTGCCGTCGATCCAATTTAATCCGCCGATCGTCCAGCATCCGAGGCTGATTTCCGAGACGCGGATGTCCGAATCGCCGAGTCTTCTGTATTTCATATCAAACTCCTTTTTGTTGTCATTGAGGCATTAAAGATCCATAATCTACCTAATCAACCTAATTGCCCTAATCAACCTAATTGCCCTAATTAACCTAATTGCCCTAATCAACCTAATTGCCCTAATCTACCTAATCTACCCAATTTACCCACTCAACCTAATTGCCCTAATCAACCTAATCAACCCAATCTACCCAATCTACCTAATAAACCTAATTGCCCTAATCAACCTAATCTACCCAATCTACCCAATCTACCTAATAAACCTAATTGCCCTAATCAACCTAATTGCCCTAATCAACCTAATCTACCCAATCAACCTAATCAACCTAATCAACCTAATTGCCCTAATCAACCTAATTGCCCTAATCAACCTAATCTACCCAATCTACCCAATCTACCTAATCAACCTAATTGCCCTAATCAACCTAATCAACCTAATTAACCTAATCAACCTAATTAACCTAATCTACCCAATCTACCCACTCAACCATCTTTTCCCGTTTTCCGGATTTCCGGAACGAAATTTTTCAGCATCAGCGAGAGCGAAATGACCGTCACGGAACTCAGCGCCATTGCCGCGCCGCCCAGTTCGGGACGGAAAGTGATTCCGAACAGCGGCGTCAGAATGCCTGCGGCGACAGGAACGAGCGCAACGTTGTAGGCAAATGCCCAGAATAGATTTTGCCGGATTTTCGACATGACTTTCCGGCTCAACTGCAGAGCGGCGACGATGTTTGTCAGATCGTTTTTCATCAAAACGATGTCGGCGCTTTCCATGGCAATGTCCGTTCCGGAACCGATGGCGATGCCGACGTCGGATTGCGCCAGAGCAGGCGCGTCGTTGATTCCGTCGCCGACAAACGCTATAACTTCGCCGTTTTTCTGCAACCGTTTCACTTCGGCGGCTTTACCCTGCGGCAAAACTTCCGCTAAAATGCGTTCGATACCGGCTTTTTGCGCGATGGCTTTTGCCGCCCGCGCATTGTCGCCCGTGATTAAGGCAACCGACCGTCCGGATTTTTGAAGATTTTCTACGGTTCGGATGGCCGACGGCTGAATTTGGTCGGCAATGGCAATAATTCCTTTTGCCTCTCCGTCGATCGCGACAACGATGACCGTTTTGCCTTCGCCGTTGAATCGGTCGATTTGCGAGATAAAATCGTCGGATAGAACGATCTGGTTTTCTTCAAGAAATTTTGCGTTTCCGAGGACAATTTTCCGGTCGCCGATTCTCGCCAGAACGCCTTTTCCGCCGACGGATTCGAATGCGTCGGTTTGTTGAATCGTGATACCGAGCGAGTCGGCGTATTTCACGACGGCTGAGGCGAGCGGATGTTCGGAGTTCTTCTCGACGCCGGCGGCAATTGCGATAAATTCCGTCGCGCTCATCTTTGGTGAAAAAACGTCCGCGACTTCGGGTTCGCCGATGGTTAACGTGCCGGTTTTATCGAAAACAACGGTGGTGACGTGGTCGGCGATTTCCAGCGTCGAGCCGTTTTTGATCAGAATTCCAAGTTCGGCGCCGCGTCCGATGCCGACCGTGACGGCTGTCGGCGTCGCCAATCCGAGTGCGCACGGGCAGGCAATCACTAAGATCGAAATGAGCGTCGTCAGCGAAAACAGCAACGTTTCGCCGATGATGAAATACCAGACCAGAAAAGCGATTGTAGCAATTGTCAATATCGTTGGAATGAACCAGGCGACCGCTTTGTCAGCCAATTGCTGAACCGGCGGTTTCGAACCTTGCGCCTGTTCGACCATGCGAATAATTTGAGCGAGAACCGTGTCTTTGCCGATTTTTGTCGCGGTGAATTTCAGGACGCCGTTTTGGTTGATCGTGCCGCCGATTACCGAATCGCCTTCTTGTTTAAAAATCGGTGTCGGTTCGCCGGAAATCATGGATTCATCGACGTAACTTTCACCGCTCAGAACTTCGCCGTCAACGGGAATTTTTTCGCCCGGCTTGACGACAACGACATCGCCGATTTGAACCGATTCGATGGCAATTTCCATTTCGACATCATTCCGGATGACTGTAGCCGTTTTCGGTTGAAGTCCCATCAGCCGTTTGATCGACGCGGACGTTTTGCCTTTCGCTTTCGATTCCAAGTATCGGCCGATTGTCAGAAACGTCGCCAGAAAAATCGCGGTTTCATAGAACATGAACTCGTGGGTTAGAATGATTTCAAAAGTCCCGAAAACGCTGGCAACAAACGCGACGCCGATGCCCATTGCGTACATCACGTCCATGTTCAGACTGCGGTTTTTCAGCGAGACAAAAGCGGCACGGAAAATCGGCAAACTGAGGAAGAAAAATACCGGCGTCGAAATCACCAATTGAAGGTAATGAATGGAAATCGGGAAATGTATATGAACGAACATCGGAATCATCAAAAGCGTTCCGGCGATCAAACCGGTCCAAATGCGAACTTTCTTGAGTCGCAGGTCTTTTACGAGGCTCTCTTCAACCGTTTTTTCCGTCTCATCGCCTTCAGCGCCGAGATACAGGTAACCGGACGATTCGATGGCTTTTTTGACTTGGGTTAAATCGAAGCGGTCGTCTCGATAGCCGATCGTCGCTTTTTCGGTGGCAAGATTGACACTCGCCTCGCTGACGCCGTCGAGCCGGCTGAGGACGTTTTCGACGGTCTTGACGCACATGGCGCAGGTCATTCCGCCAATTTTTAACGTCGCATATTTCACTTGTTCGTTTTTCATGGCGATTCCAAAATAGAATAAAATTAGAAATCAATCAAGCATTTGATACGCAACCGGATAATTTGTTACAGAGATCGATCCGGAACGTTCAAGTTGACAAACAAGGCCCATGCTGATTGAAACAGTTCTTGTTTATTTCGGCTCCGGTAAATAGACTATCCGGTATTTTTTTCAATGGAGATTGATTTATCATGAGAGTGAAATTTCGTGCATTTTTGGATTTAACGCGCGCTCACTTTGTGCCGGTATGGCCGCTGTTGTTTACGGCGGGATATTTGCTTGCCGTTGAAAATTACGGACAATTTTCGTGGACGGCATTGATTCACGTAGCGCTGATTGGTCTGTTTGGATTCGAAGCGGGAATGATTCTGAACGACGTTATCGACCATAAAATTGACGAGCGCGATGTGGAATTCGATAAACTAACAAAATACTGGAGACCGTTCGGTCAGCGTCCGATTCCGGCCGGATTGATTTCCTTTAAAACCGCCGTTTTCATCGATGCTCTGTTTTTTCTGACGACATTTATTCTGATCATGGCTCTGCCCCGACCGAACCGCTGGTACGTGCTGGCGATGATGCCGGTTTGTTATTCTCTCGAATCGTTCTATAACTTGAAAAAACGCAGAGAACGTTTGCCGCTGGCACAATTGATTGGAAGAATCGATTTCGCACTGTTTCCCGTTGTCGGCTATCTGACGGTCGGCGTCTGGGACATTCGCGCGACTCTTTTCTTTCTGTTTTTCTATCCATTGGCTCTTGCGCATCTCGGTGTTAACGATCTGGTGGATATTGTCAACGACCGCGAGCGAAAGGTCAACACGGTCACGACGATGTACGGCATCGATGGAACGATCAAATGGATCGGCGTCGCAACGGCGGTTCATCTGATCATGGCTATCGTGTTTGCCAGTTCGCTGGGAGCGATTGTGCGATATGGATTTTTAATTGGATTCGCGCTGATCTCCATTGCCAACGGTCTGATCATAACCGAAAAAACGCCTGCTTCGGCGTTGAAAGCATTGCCGCTGGTTCATGCGGCGATGCTCGTCTATATCGTTTCGATCATTTTGGACGTCGCTTTTTAACGACCGGAAAAGTCGGAATAGTTACTTTCCGGTGACAGAAGATTGTCTGGCTTTGACTATTCGCCGAAGATAAAATCCACGCGCCAATTCTTTTCATCGAATCGATAAGAAAAGCGTGTACCCAGACTGATCGACACCACAAGCAGATCGAAAAAGTGGCAATCGTTCCAGATTTCAAATCCGGCGGAAGTGTAATTTTTTTGCACGGCGTCCATTTCGCCTCTGCCGATGTCGATAAAACCGGTTGCGCGAATTCGCTTCAGATAAAACAGACTTCCAAGTGCAAAATCGGGATAAAAGAGCGGCAAGGAATATGTCAGCGCACCATGGTACAGGCGGTCGCAATCTACGACTTCATAACCTCTCGGAAACTGGATCGAACTGGCAAAACGGTAGTTGTCGGCTGATTGAACTTCGAGCGCGGCGGTGGCGCCAAGGCTGTGATGTTTCGCTAAACCGGGGAAGCGGAAAGTCGCCGTTGCACTTCCAATGCTCGCCCGAAAGTCGGAATTGAATGACGTATGCGAAGCCGACAACGAACCGGCAAATGCGTGGCGAGGATAAATGTCGCGCGGTGCAGGCGTATCGTACCGGCTGTAAGCCGTCTGAAACGAAACGGGCATGACCTTGCCGTCTAATTGTGAATCTGCGTTTTCCCGATGGTTCACGCTCAGGTATGATAAAGTAGAACCGAGTTCCAGAGATGTGTTATGATAACCGATGGACAGATCGAGCGGAATGCGGAAGCCGAGGGAAAAGCCGCGCTCATTCCAATAATCATTTTCGATTTCATTGTCATCCGTTATCGTCGAGACACGGTCGCCGTACCGGAAACCGGCGTCGATGATCGGAAAGAAACCGGCATAGCTGACGTTTGCCTCGTAGCCGACGGATTTTTCGTTGGCGTTGTAGGTCATTCCCAGCATGGCAGCGGTCGTGTTGAGCAAATCGTTCGACATCACGCCGAAAGTCGAAGCGACAGAAGAGGGGAAAAAATACCAGGTGTGAATATTCAGCGCATGCGACAATGGACGATAATCGTGGATTTCATATCGATTCTTCGGAAGTTTTTCTTCGCTGAAGAAACCGGCGCCTTGTTCCTGAGCGATCATCGGTTCGGAATAATTCAAAAGATTCCGGGAAACGGCGGAAAGCGGTTTCCAGTTCGATGAATCCAGCGACATCTCGGCGATAGAATAGCCTTTCACATTATAATCGGAGAATAGAATTTGTTTTCCATCAGGCGAAACGCATGGATAAAATGCGCCGAACTTCCGGGAAGAAATCTGGAACCGGTCGTGACTGACCGTATCGACGGCATAAAGATTATCGATTCCTGAATAAGGCGATTCATAAAGGATATATTTTTCGTAAAAAACCGGATGTTGAATATTTTCGAACGATTCCGGAAGAATGTCGGATGTCTCGCCGGTTTCCAGCGATAGAACACTCAGAGCGAGGCCTTGAAACTGTTGTCGTGTGAGGACGATTTGCTTACCGTCGCGCGAAAATGACGGATTTCTGTAGAAGTAATTTTCCGGATTCGGGAATCGCCGGAGTATTTGACCCGTCTTCGCGTCCAGTAAAACTATTACGCAGTGCCGGGTGGAGTCGAATTCGATTGCCGCGATCCGGCGACCGTCCGGTGAGACCGCCGGCGAGAAATATTTCCCTTTTTCTGTAATCATCGAGTATTGTCGTGTGTTCAAATCAAATGTGTAGATGTCGGAATACACATCATTTGCCCAGCGCGGATGTGGACCTTCCTCGCTCCAGGCGACGATATTCCCGCCGTAACTGGTTCTTCCGCTCGTTTCGATCTGACAGATATTTTCTTCTCTGCCGTCGGGAAAAACAGCGACAAGCGTCGCGGGATCGGCCAATCCGTATTTGACGGCCAGAATCGATCCATCACCGCGATAGACCGGATAAATATAATTTGTCCAAACCTCTGGAACTGTACCGGTGAGTATCGTCGCTTCAGTGATCGGCGTTTCCGCTAATTGTTTTTGCCAAAGCGACGTCAGGTCGTTCATCGCGGCGTCGTAAATTGCGCCGGTCTTTTTACCGGTGACTTTTTTTACCGATCGGGAAAACGCAAAAGGATTATAACTGCGTTTGGCTGTCAGATCGAGAATCCGGCTCCATGCGTCTCCGCCAAAATTCCTTCGGACGTATGTCGTCATGAAATAACCCAGCCGGTAGTGATTGGGATAATAATCTTTGTAAGAACGCATGAAAGCTTTGTGATACGGTGTGCGGATTCCGGACAAAAGATTGGCGCGAATCTCCATGCCAAAAGAAGGCGCTCGTCCTCTGCCGGATTCAGTCAGGGCTGTTTCGACTCCGACGGCGTCTCCTTCGAAAAACCAGAACGGGACGGAGAAGAACTGCATCCCAAGCAAAGCGAGATTGCCGCCGAAAACGTATGCGATGCGATTGAATCCGCGGTTGTTTTTATCCATTTGAACCATGTGGCGTCCCTCATGAATCGCCAGTAGATCATAGAAATCGATCGGCAATCCAATCTCGTTATCCTGCCCTGGTGTTGCATACCATTCGCTTTTTTTAGGGATGAGATTGGCATAACCATTGGTCGCGGCGTTTCGACTGTTCAGAACGATCGGCCATTTATCGGGCGTGGCATTCAGCGTTTTTCCGATTGACGGATAAAGATATTCCAGATTGTTCGCCACGCGCTCGGCGTCGGTCGATATTTCCGATGGAAAAATGATGCGGTAATGCGCCGTGTGAATGATTTTCCAATCGACTCCCGGCGCGAATTGATTGTTATCGATGATTTGAGCGAGAAGAATGACAGGCGAGCAGATCAATGCCGCTATTACCGAACGATTCATTTGTCTTTTTTCCCTTCGTTGAATGGGTCGAACATCACCGGAATTTAAACCGATTTCCATTCGCTTTCAAACGATTCGTCGCCGCGGCGTTTTTTGCTGATGAAATTTTTGGATCGCGGCTAGTGGTTACCGATCGGACTTATGTCCCCGCGCCGAAGTTCGTTTTAATGGCAAAAATTCCGAACAAAACCATGAACCTGCCAAAACATTGCGGACATTCGTAATATCGGGTAAAAATCAGAAATCGCATCCAGATCGGGCGCGGAATCCGCCGAACCTCTTCCGATTGACAATAGGGACACCAGTCGCCACGATTCATCTGCATATCGTCTATTCGTCTCCCGGTTTGCTAAATATCGACGCCGACGAGAATGGAAAAGACGCGATGTTTGACGTTGTCCATACTTTCGGATTTTTGATGAAACGGCGTAATTCCAAGGTCGTACCGCACTTCGCCGACCAAATAATGTCCCATCAGGGGATAATCGAGTCCGGCGCCTAAGATCAGTCCAAGATTTATAAATTTCGCATGTCCCATATCGCCTTCATCCTCGACCGTTCCCGAACCGGTAAGGCTTGCCCATTGCTGATGCGCCTGAGTGTAACTGAAATTTTTCTCGGCATAACCGAGTTTTTCCTTCTCCGGTTTTTCCGGAAAACCATTGACGGTCGGCAACGTCGAACCGCATCCGGTTAATAACACACAAATAATCAGAACAAAAACCAGGGTCAAATACTTTTTCATTTTTTCGCCTCCTTGATGTTGGTTGAATTGATTATTCTGAGTCTGGTTGACGTTCTGATAATCCGTAAAGTCATCATATAATTTGCATTAATTTATTGCATAACTATTCATTTGTCAATTGGAATTTCATGGATCGGTGAAGTCCCAAAGCCGCGCAATCCCAATTAATCAAATCTACCTAATCAACCTAATCTGCTTATTTAACCAGTAAACATTTCCTCGTTTGAGTGATTCCGCCCGCCGTAAGACGGATCAGGTAAATGCCAGACGGAACGTCATTGGCGTTCCAACGAACGGAATAACTTCCAGCGATTTGCCGACCGGCGACGATCTGTTCAACGAATTTGCCCGCAACGTCGTAAACGGACAGATTAACTGTTTCATCACCTGGAATCTGGTATGAGATCGTCGTCGAGGAGTTGAATGGATTTGGGAAATTCTGATGCAGAGTCACTTCAACCGGAACATCAATCCTTTCAGGCGCAATGCGAACCCATTCCGTCGGAATGAAATATTTTCCATCCAGAAATTCGGCGTTGACGACATTGCCTTTGGGATCGGAGAGAATTGAATTCGTCAAATGAATGAACTGCGTGGCGATCGGCGTCGCTGTCTCCGAAAAACAGAGGTCCAAAATCGCACCCGGTCCGGCTGAAATCGAATCTCCTGCCGGGCTGTAAATCAGCATGATGACTTTTCCCGGTGAATTTTCGGAATAGGTAACGGTCATCGTCTGAATTCTGCTTCCGGTTTTCACAGAGTCGAATGTCAGAACCTCTGAGTCGTACGAAAAAGCGAATTGGATTCCTCCGAGAGCGGATTTCGCATACAAATCGACAGGTAATCTCGATCGACCGTTCCGGATTCGTATCGCGTTGGAATTGTCAGGAAAGAGGTAGCCGTCTCCGGATGCCGAATGAATCTGGTTGCCATTTTTATCTGACAAAACCAAATCGGCAATTTCCAGCGGGACCGCCGCGTATAAAGGGCAAATTTCCGTCATATCGATTTCCAGCACTTCTTCGGTTCCGGCGGAAATCGCATTCCCGGAAAGACTTGTCGCCATCACGATGACATTTCCCGGACTGATTTCATTGTAAAATATACTGAACTCGCTCAGTCGGTTGACGGCGCGAATCGTATCGACTTCGACATCTGTCGAATTGAAACGCAGGGTAAACTGGATGCCGCCGAGTTCCGTCTCGCTGGAAAGAACGATTCCGAAATGATAAAGAGAATCTCTCCACTTGTATCCATCCCTGATCCAGACGAAATCGTATTGTGCAAATACGGGCGTGATGGCTATTAACAGGACGCCGATCGTCAACATCTTTTTCACGAGTCGGTTTTTCCTTTGGTAGTTTGATTTCATCATCGTCACCCTATTTCAACAACGTCACTTTTTCGAGTTTGGAGAAGGAACCCGCTTTGAAGCGCAGGAAATAGATACCGCTCGCGATTGCCACGCCGTCGTCGTTCTTTGAATCCCAGACAAGGCTGTAAGAGCCGGCCGGTTGTGTTTGGTCGATGAGCGTTCGAACACGCTGTCCCATCAGGTTATACAATTGAATCGTAACCCGGCCATCTTTCGGAAGATCGTACCGGATATTTGTCTGAGCATTGAACGGATTCGGAAAACATGGGTGCAACGCAAACTTATCGGGAAGAACGGAAACCTGAGAAGTCCGGTTGCCGATCCCGAGTGTTTGCGACTGGCCGGATTCGTCAGAGACGACGAAATTGACAAGGCCGATCGAAGGTGGTTGATCGTCGCCGGCGTTCAGCATTTCAAATCGAAAGTCCGGCAAATCCGATGTCTGGACCGAGCCGCCTTTCGGATCGTAAAGCACGTAAATGACTTTTCCGGATTCTGTTGTACGAAACATGGAGACTAATTTGGAATCGTTGTCTTTGAAAACCGGCGAGAGCGGTCTCATATGATCTGGATCGTAGGATAATTCAATTTGGAAACCGGAAAGCGTGCAATTCGGCTCGATTGTAACCGGTAAAGTGACGATGTTGTCGGTTGAGTAGGCTTTTTCCGGCAGGCATAGCGTGACTGCTTCCGAAGTTGTCGTTTTAGCAAGAGATTTCGAGCGTCCGAGCGTCTTGTTGATGATTCCCACGACGTCGGCGACATTTAAATAGAGATCGTTGTTGACGTCCGCCGCGTATTCCTGTTCTCCGGAAAGCGCAGCGATTGAAAGAATATGGTTGATCAGTGTAACGACATCGGCGATGTTAACCGATTTGTCATCATTGACATCGCCTTTGGCTATATCGAAATGCGAAGGGGCGGTCGTTGTGAAAGAAAAGACATCGTTTGCCGTATTGATGTTGCTGGCATAGACCTGAACTTCTAAAGGGCCCTGTAAATATGGGTGAGCGGCGCTCCTCATACCTAATCCGCCGGCATACATGACATTATTATAGGTGCCGTCTAACGATTCGTCCAAGTAGGAAGTGTACTGCTCATCGTAAGTTTCATTCAGAATGAACAGGTATTCACGACCGCCTAAAGCGCCAAAAACATGATCGTCGCCCCAACCCAAATCCCAAATGAGATTGGCGGCTCCATCACGTCCTGCACGCGGTTCCTCGACGAAGGCAACCTTCAATTGGCGATTATTTTCCGTATCCCATACTGTGAACGGAACATCGCCTAAAGTCGGTTGTGGAGCGTAAGTCGGCCTCCAGTAAACAACTGCTTTCTGCCAACGATCGGGATAGGCGGCTTTGCTGACCGCCATTAAAGCGGCGGTAGTTGAATCCGGTTGAGGCCAACTTGGTACACCAGCGAACCTAATCTCGATATCGACGTATCCATCAGGCGCGACATCGCTTCCGAAGAACGAGAAACCATTACCAAAGGCGCCACCCATGGTTTCAAGTCCCCAGTTTACCGGCCAGCTGAACCAACGATTGGCACTATTTGTCACCGTATATCCCATGTGACCGGGATAGTCGCCATACGGGCCAGGAATTTTCAAATTGATGCCCGGATCCGGTCCCTGAACTTTGACTAAAATTCCATCCACGACCATATAAGCATCGTCTCCGGTTTGGTTGGTCTGATTACTAAGAACAGTAATTCCGTCGGTGACATTGACCAGATTCCATGTCTGATCGGCGTTGAATGTGACGTTATAAGCGCCGCCGGTCACAGCGGACGGATCGATGACTTCGATCGTCACTTTCCCGTCGCTGACCCCAGAAATGTGCCGAGCCGTGTCGGCGGCTACCGTTGATAAATCCGTTCCGTTGATCGGACCAATGGGTCTAACCTTTTGAATGACGACATTGCTGGTGATAATCGATGGAGAGCCGAATTCAAGATAACCTTGTGCCACGACGCCGAAGTAATATTCCTTATTATCGATTAGAGGCGCTCCAATTTCATCGACTTTTGGATTGTTGTTCGTCAGGATGTGAAGATAACGCTGTTTGGAATATGGCACGGCATCGGCATTTTTCCCGATGTTCCAGGAGTCCACTTTCACGGGATTATTTCCGGTGGCGTCGCTGTATTGATAAACCGTATAACCATAAAAATTATATGTCGAATCATCGACGACCTTGATCGTGTTATCGATAATGACCGTGTTGCCAAACATAGCTGCGGCTAAAAAATCGACAGATTCATAGGGACTTCCGTCGTCGTTATATTCCGGGTGGTCGTTCCATGTCAAGACGATTTCGTTGGGTAATCCATTCGCCGTGACGGACGGAGCATCCGGAGGTTTGACGATCTGAAAATCCACGTCATGTGCGGTCTGCCCCATCTTGTCAATATTTTT
>Ga0265296_1002504_pt1 | contig 18380 bp, 17 predicted proteins | sample MunlanPumphouse1_FD_189073 | JGI IMG/M metagenome (GOLD analysis project Ga0265296, IMG submission 189073) | Groundwater microbial communities from a municipal landfill in Southern Ontario, Canada - Pumphouse #1 | ecosystem: Environmental > Aquatic > Deep subsurface > Groundwater | place...
TCTAACCGCGCGCCTTCGCAATGGACCCCGCACCCCGGTGAAGCGGCGGTCGCATATGGCATCTGCCCATATGGTGCGACCCGGGAACCGCCGAAATCCTTCGGCACACAGCATATTGGAGACGACAAATGTCGAAGCGCCAGAGCGCCAAGTATAAACTCGACCGCCGGATGGGCGAAAACATCTGGGGTCGCCCGAAGAGCCCGGTCAACCGCCGCGAATATGGCCCCGGCCAGCACGGTCAGCGCCGCAAGGGCAAGGTGTCGGATTTCGGCATCCAGCTGCGCGCAAAGCAGAAGCTGAAGGGCTATTACGGCGACATCACCGAAAAGCAGTTCAAGAAAAACTACTTTGAGGCCTCGCGGATGAAGGGCGACACTGGCCAGAATCTGATCGGTCTGCTCGAACGGCGCCTCGACGCGGTCGTTTACCGCTCGAAATTCACCCCGACGATCTTCTCGGCCCGCCAGCTCGTCAGCCATGGTCACGTCTATGTGAACGGCGTGAAGTGCAATGTCGCCAGCCGCCTGGTGAAGCCGGGTGACGAAATCACCCTCGGCAAAAAGGCGCAGGAAATGGCGCTGGTCGCCGAAGCGCAGAGCCTGCCCGAGCGCGACCTGCCCGAATATCTGGCGATCGACGGCACCAAGGCCACCTATGTCCGCGTCCCGACGCTCGACGAAGTGCCCTATCCGGTGAAGATGGAACCGAACCTGGTCGTCGAATTCTATTCGCGCTGATCCGGTTTCCACCGCAACAAATTCAAAAGGGCGGCCCGCCAGGGCCGCCCTTCTTGTATCTGCTGCCTTGTCATTTCGGCAAAAAGGCCTCGATCCGCTTGAGCATGTCGACGCGGGCCGCCGATGACCCAAGGTCGTGCGCCAGCCCGGGATATTCGACCAGTTCGACCGCGCGCCCTGCCTTTTGCAGTTCGCGAACCATCGTCTTCGACTGCGTCGGTTCGACATTCTGGTCGATCGTGCCATGGAACAGCAGCACCGGAGCTTTGAACTGGGCGGCATTCTGCGCGGGCGACCCTTCGCGCAGGTGCGCACCAGTTCCAATGAAATCGCGCTGAATCCGCGCGGTCGTGTACCGGCTTTCCTCTTGTCGCAACTGCACCAGGTCAGTGACTGGCGCGATAGCCACAATTGACTTGAACAGGCCTGGCGCCATCACACCCGACTGCAAAGCCGCGTAACCGCCATAAGACCAGCCGACGATCGAAAGCTTGTCGGCCGGCACGCCTTGGCCAACCAGCCACCGTCCTGCATCGCTTACGTCGCCGACCGATGTCCGCCACGATTGGAATCCGTTCCGCTGATACCATTCATCGCCGTAGCCCGCCGAACCTCTGAAATTCGGTTGGAGCACGGCAAAACCACGCTGAGCAAGGAATTGCGCGAGCCAATCGAAGCCCCATTCATCGCGGGCCGACGGCCCTCCATGCGGCATGACTATCGCGGGCAGGCCTGCCGCGCTCACTTTCCCAGGTGGAAGCGTCAGATAGGCGGGAATTTCAACGCCGTCTCCGGCGGGGTACTTTATCGCGCGCACCTCGGACAATTTTATGCCTTCGAGCATCGGGCGATCGGCCAGCAACGGCCGCAAGCTCTTTCGCGCCGTATCAAACAGATAATAATGCCCCGGATCGGTGTCCGAACCGGCCCAGACGAGGAAGGTCTTTTCGTCGCGCGTCGCGTCAATCAGACGCACCGTGCGGGCGCCCAGCGCCTTTTCAAGTTGCCCTGCCAACGCCTTGATACGCGGATCGAAATAATGAGCATGTGGCCGATCGGTCGAATATGCGACCCCAACAACGCGCCCCGATTGCCCGATCCGCAGGGTGCTTGAAATATCGACTTCAGGATGCGCAAAGATCGTTTCTGCGTCGATTGCGCCTTGCAGGTCCATGCGCTGCAACGCGACGCGCCCGTTCACTCTGCCAAAGCCGAACACCCGGTCGGCGCCATGCTCAATCGCCACGGGCCGAAAACCCTCACGCGCCGGGATGTCATATACCGACAGATTGCGCCAGCTACCTCCCGAAACGGGCCTTGAAAAATAGCGGTTCTTCTCGTCGATCATCCCGTTTTCGCTGGAAGCGTTGCTGACCAGGACGCGCAGTTTTCCATTTTCATCGGACAGATAGTTGACGGCATATGTCCGCGGCGCTTCGACCGTTTTTTCATCGTCGTTGCGTGTCGAGATCGTCACAACGCGGTTGCTTGGATGCCACAGCATGATGCGATCATCTTCGGCGGGCAGCCAATCAATCAAATGGCTACCAGCAAGCGCATATTTGCCTTGGGGTCCGACGACATTCACGTTCTTTCCGTCGGCATCAAGCGCCATCAGTCGTCGAAAAGCGTTGATGTCGCGTCCCTGTCCCTTTTCACGGCCAGCGATTTCGCAAAGCAAACGCTTCGGGTTTTCCCACCCGCACCATGAAAAGAACTCCGGATCACCGCTCGCGCGCATGATCCGCTGCGGGGTCGCGCCTTCGGCGGTGCCGACGACAAACAGATCATTCCCGCCTGCGGAAGATGGCGAGATGAAAGCGATCGAGCTGCCGTCTGGCGACAGGCTGATGTCGTCGACCGAGCCGACCGAGCCGAACAGGCTTACCGAATCGGAGGCCGCTGTTTCCGCCTGCGCCAATCCCGCTGCGAATAGCGTCGAAACCGCTGCAAAAGCCGAAGACGCCAACCGTAAACCCACAAATCGCGCCATTGAAACGCTCCCCCATTTTGCTTAATCGCCGCGCCTTGCGCAGTCATTTCACTGTTCTTTCCGCGATTTGAACCGGTGCGCAAGTCCCCCCGCTTGCACCCGTGTGGATGGACTGGCACAAGCCCGATCGTCGCAAACGAAACTTTCCAAGGACATTTCATGCTCCGTTTCCCCCAAACATCCGCCGCCGTCGCGGTGCTTTTGACCGTTGCCGCGTGCAACGCGACGGACAAAGCCGCCGCGCCCGCCGCCACCGCCATCCCCGACGTCGAAATTCCCGAACTGTCGCTCGCGACGCTTCAGGAGGTGACGAAGGAGCTGTCGCTCGACGCCTATGAAGGCCGCGCCCCCGGCACCGCGGGTGAGGAAATGACCGTCGCTTATCTGATCAAGAAATATCAGGAAGCGGGGCTGAAGCCCGGCAACAACGGCAGTTGGACGCAGGATGTGCCGCTGGTCGAGATCACCGCGAAGAATGCGACGCCGCTGACCTTCACCGGCGGCAAGGCGCCCGTCACCGCGCAATATGCCAAGGACTATGTGGCGTTCAGCTATCGCGTCCAGCCGACGACCTCGGTCAAGGACAGCGACGTCGTGTTCGTCGGTTACGGCGTCAATGCCCCCGAAAAGGGCTGGAACGATTATGCGGGCCTTGATGTGAAGGGGAAGACCGTTGTCGTCCTCGTCAACGATCCCGACTGGCAGACCGCCGAAGCCAAGGGCGAATTCAACGGCCGCGCGATGACCTATTATGGCCGCTGGTCGTATAAATATGAGGAAGCGGCGCGGCAGGGTGCCGCCGCCGTGCTGATCGTCCACGACACCGAACCCGCCGCTTACGGGTGGAACGTCGTCGAATCGAGCAACACCGGCACCCAATATCTGGCCGAGAGCAAGGACGGCGGCGCGAGCCAAACCGTCGCCAATGGCTGGATCCAGCTGCCCAAGGCGAAGGAATTGTTCGCGAGTGCCGGACAGGATTTCGACGCGCTGCGCGATGCGGCGAAGAAGAAGGGCTTCAAGCCCGTCGCGTTGACCGGCGTGAAGGCCAACTTCAGCTTTGACAACGAGATCGCCAAGAAGATGTCGCGTAACGTCATCGGCGTGCTGCCGGGCGTCAAGCGCCCCGACGAATATGTCCTCTACACCGGCCATTGGGATCACCTCGGCCGCTGCACCCCGGTCGCGGGCGACGACATCTGCAACGGCGCGGTCGACAACGCCACCGGCATCGCGGGGCTGGTCACGCTGGCGCAGGCGTTCAACAAGGCGGGCGCGCCCGACCGCAGCATCGTGTTCCTGGCGGTGACCGCCGAGGAATCGGGGCTGCTCGGGTCGAAATTTTATGCCGAAAACCCGGTCTTCCCGCTGTCGCAAACCGTCGGCGGCGTGAATATGGACGCGCTCAACTCGGTCGGCCCGGCCAAGGACATCGTGGTCGTCGGTGGCGGCAAGTCCCAACTCGACGCCTATGTCGAAAAGCTCGCCAAGATGGAGGGCCGCACGGTCAAGGCCGAACCGACCCCCGAAAAGGGCTTTTACTATCGGTCGGATCACTTCAGCTTTGCCAAGCTGGGCGTGCCGATGTTCAATTTCGGCAGCGGCGACGAGCTGGTCGAGGGCGGCATCGCAGCGGGTCAGAAAGCGTCCGAAGATTATGAAAAGAACCGCTATCACGCGCCGGGCGACGAATATGAGGCGATCACCAACTGGGGCGGCATGATGGCCGACCTGCGCCTCTATTACGCCGCGGGCCGCATGCTGGCGATGACCGAGGCATGGCCGAACTGGGTCGAAGGCGACGAATTCCGCGCCGCCCGCGACAAGTCGCGCAGCGCTGCGAAATAGCGAGCCTAACCTTTCCGTTTGTGCTGAGCTTGTCGAAGCACCGTTCTACTTTTGCGTTGAAAGAAAGAACGGCCCTTCGACAGGCTCAGGGCGAACGGGATTTGAAGTAGCCTTAGAACGAGACGGCAGATGACCCTACGTATGCCCGCCGAATGGGCGCCGCACGAGGCGGTGTGGATCGGCTTCCCGCATCTGGCCGACGAATGGTCCGGCCAGATCGATGCGGCGCGGCGCGACGTCGCGGCCTTTGCCAACGCCGTGCATGACGGCGGGCGCGGCGAGACGGTGCATCTGCTCGTGCGTGATCATGCCAACGCCGACATTGCCGAGACGCTCGTCGATGCGGGGGTGCAGCTATTCGTCGCTCCCTTTGGCGATATCTGGCTGCGCGACACAGGGCCGATCATCGTCGGCACCGGCACCAGGCGCGAGGCGCGCAATTTCGACTTCAACTGGTGGGGCAACAAGTTCGTGATGCCCGGCGACCGGGAAATCGGCGCGATCCTCGCCGCGCACGCGGACCTGCCGACGCAGCACCTCGATTGGGTGCTCGAAGGCGGCGGCATCGACGTCGATGGCACGGGGCTGTGCGTCACCACCGAGGAGTGCCTGCTCAATAGCAACCGCAATCCCACGCTGACGCGCGAGGACATCGCGGTGCGGCTGCACCGGTCGCTCGGGATCGACCGGTTGCTGTGGCTTGGGGGCGGCTTGGTCGGCGACCACACCGACGGCCATGTCGACAATCTGGCGCGCTTTGTCGGCGAAGGGCGGCTCGCGCTACCCGTTGCGGACGGCCATGACGATCCCAACGCGCACATCTACGCCGACGCCCGCGCGCGCACCGCAGCGTTCGGCGGGGTCGAAATCGTCGATCTCCCCTCCCCCGGCCGGATCGAGATCGACGGCGAAATCGCGGCGGCGAGCTATATGAACTTCTACATCGGCAACAGCGTCGTGGCCGTGCCGACCTATGGCGTCCCGAATGACCAAGCCGCAGTCGATACGCTCGCAGCACTGTTTCCGGGTCGCCGCGCCGTCGGCGTACCTGCCCTCGGCATCATTGCCGGCGGCGGCAGCTTCCATTGCTCGAGCCAGCAGCTTCCGGCATAGCGCACCCATGACCCGCGCCATCACCGTCGCTGCTTTGCAGCTTCCCCTGCCCGGCCCCGTCCAGCCGAATATCGAGGCCGTCACTGCGCTCGTCGCGGACGCGGCAGCGCAAGGCGCGCAGGTCATCCTGCCGCCCGAACTTTTCGAAGGGCCGTACTTTTGTCAGGTCGAGGACGAAGCCCTGTTCGCATCGGCGCGCCCGACCGCCGAGCATCCCAGCGTCATCGCGATGCAGGCGCTCGCCGCAAAGCTCCAAGTCGCCATCCCGACCAGCTTTTTCGAGCGCGAGGGGCATCATTATTACAACACGCTCGCGATGATCGGCCCGGAGGGCGCGATCATGGGGACGTACCGCAAAAGCCACATCCCCGACGGCCCCGGCTATGAAGAGAAATATTATTTCCGCCCCGGCAACACCGGCTTCAAGGTGTGGGATGTGTTCGGGGCGCGGATCGGCATCGGAGTGTGCTGGGACCAATGGTACCCCGAATGCGCGCGCGCGATGGCGCTGATGGGCGCTGAGCTGCTGTTTTATCCGACCGCGATCGGCAGCGAGCCCTATGACGCCGACCTCGACACCAGCCGCATGTGGCGCCGCGCGATGCAGGGGCATGCGGTGTCGAACTGTATGCCGGTGATCGCCGCGAACCGTATCGGCACCGAGGGCGACGCCAATTTCTATGGGCACAGCTTCATCAGCGACGAATGGGGCGATTTGACGCAGGAGTTCGGCGCCAGCGAAACCGGCGTACTGATCGAAACGATCGATCTCGACCGAGCTGCCAAGCACCGCGCGGGAATGGGATTTTTCCGCGACCGCCGCCCGCAGCTTTACGGACGGTTGGTCGAGGACATCTGACGCCGCAAAACGCGTTCAGCCTTCGAAGCGGCGGATGCTTTCCAGATCGACGCGATCGAGCGGTTGCGTAAGCCAAAGCCCGCCGCGCCCGGCCCGCGACCAGCGCACGATGGCGCGGCGCTTGACACCGCCGGGCAGGATCAGGTCAAGCTCCTTGCCAACCTCGAAATGGCCGTCGTGGAGGAAGCCCGCGCCATGCTGCGACAAATCGACGAGTTCGATGCTGCCGGTCCCCTCGTCGGTCACCGCCTGCGCCCGGCTATGCACCGGCAGGCGCGGCTGGCGATAACCGGTGGCGCGCTGTTCGGCGGCCAGTTGCTTGAGCACGTAGGCGACATCGACTTCCTTGTCGAACGCAACGCCGCAGCGCCCCTCGTCCGACCACACCACTTTGCCGCGCAGCTGCACCGTATCGGACAGCGCGATTTCAAGCTGTTCGCCGACGCTGATCGGCACATCGGCGGCGAGCATCATGCCCCGGTCGGATATGTTGCGCACGCGCCATAATCCGGCGTCACCGTTGCGAATGATTTTCGCGATCCGCCACACCGTGCGATAGCGATCGGCGCCGCGGCGATCGCTGGCGGCGGCGGCGGCGAATTCCTGCTCTGCATTTGGGCGAGGATGATTCATGGCGTCCACCTTGTCGGAGCAAAGTCAGATCGTGTCGGCAAGTCGCGATAAAAGCTGCAAAATTCGCAAATTGGATCCAGCTCTGATATCGTGTTTTTCATTGTTTTCCAATGCCTGTGCAGACGAACTTGACGCGAATTCGGTTAACGCCACCAAATTCTTAGCCACATTTGATTGCTAACCATGAATAAATTTCGTTATTTTCATGCTTTAACGGTGCCATAGCGGCGACATTAAGCGCCAGAATGGCAGCATCTGCTGCTAAGCCGATTATCGCGCGCGCCATCCAGAATTGCGCGCCATACGCTCGGCGTGCGCGTCGAGCGGATCGCCTGCCATCATCGTCGCCACCATTGCGTTGAGTGCGCCCGACGACGCCTGACGATAATCACTCAACGCCTGACCGCGCCGCGTCTGTTCCAACTGCCAGCGGCCGCCGTCGCGGCAACCGATACCGTCGATCGTGGCGCTTTCGAAGCTGCGGCAATAGCGCCCGACGTTGTCGCGGAAGCTCAGTCCGATCCGCACCGCGGCATCGGCAGGCTGGTTCGACGCCAGCCGCGTGTCGAGCGCATCGGCCAGCGGTCCCGATGCGACAAGCACGCCATTGTCGCTCGCGACATCGGCGGCGGGAAGCCACGGTCGCAGCCCGATCGTCAGCCCGAGCACCAGCGAGGCGGCGAGCGCCCCCCAGTGAATAGCCTCGAAGCGCGACCGCTTCACCGCGCGACGCTCGCTCAAACTGGTGTCGACTATGTCCGCACCGGCCAGCAGCGCGCGCAGCCGTTCTGGTACTGCCTCTTCGGCAATCGGGGCATAATGCGCGGTCAATTGGGCTTTCAGCGCGCGGTGGCGTGCGATTTCAGCCGCCAGCGCGGCGTCGTTCGCGGCTTCGCGTTCGATGCGGCGCGCGGTCAGATCGTCGAGTTCGCCGTCGACAAAGGCCGCGATGGTGCCCGGATCCACCCTCATGCAGCCTCTCCCAGATAATGCATCAACGTCTCGCGACCGCGTGCCAGCCGCGAGGTGACGGTGCCGATCGGCACCTCCAAAATGTCGGCCGCCTCGCGATAGGCATAACCTTCGACCAGCACCAACATCACCACTTCGCGCTGTTCGTCGGGTAGCCGCGCCATCGCGCCGTCGACGTCGCCGCGCAGCGCCCCGGCCTCGACCTCAGCCGCGCCATCGCCCGCTACCTGGGTCGCGGCGTCGTCGATCGGGCTATGCACGCCGCGGCGGCCCGCCGCGCGGCGCTCGTCGATCCACAGGTTTCGGGTGATGCGATACATCCAGCTGTCCAGTCTCGTTCCGTCTTGCCATTGATCGCGCGATTTCAGCGCGCGTTCGATGGCGGCCTGGCACAAATCGTCGGCGTCGCCCGGATGGCGCGCCAGACCGCGCGCGAACCGGCGCAAGCGCGGTAACAATGCCACCAGTTCCTCTTCGAAGCGCATAATCGCCTTTTCATCGCACTTTTCATCGTACCTGGGGAAGAAACGACGCCACCCTATCGTTTCTTCCGCAACATGCTAAATTTTTTGGATGCAACCCGTGGGCCGGCGGGCACGCCGGGCGGAAACAAGGAAAAGCCGTGCGACGATCGATAGCCCTGATAGCCACGCTGAGCCTGTTGCTGGGCGCAAGCGGGCAGCGCGTCGATGCGCAGATCGCGGTGCCGTCGGTGCAGCTGCCCGATGCGGCGCGCACGCTGCCGTCGCTGCCCGACATCGGTACCGAGCCGCTGATCGCGGTCGGCGACACGCTGGCGCAGGCGCGCCTCGACCGGATCACCAGCCTGCTGCGCGACCGCCGCGACCGGGTCGAGCCCGACCGATATGGCCAGCCCGCGGTGCGCGGGGTGCTGGTCGCGACCGGCATCGACGACGCGATGATCGCGCGGGCGCAGCTAGACGGCTTTGCGCTGATCGACCGCGAGCGGATCGTCGCGCTCGATCTCGACATCGCGCGCTTTGCGGTGCCGCCTGGGCAAAGCCTGGCACGCGCGCAAAAACGCCTCGCCAAGCGCCTGCCCGGTGCCACAATCGACGCCGACCATCTCTATTTCGCCAGCGGCCCGGGCGGCGCACTGCCCGCGGCGACGCTGGCCAGCGCGTCCGCTTCACCGTCGGGCGCGCCGCTCGGACTGATCGACGGCGGCGTCGCGGCGCATCCGTCGGTGGCAGGCCGCGTCGAACAGCGCGGTTTTGCGAGCGGCGCCCCCGTCGCAAGCCGCCACGGCACCGCGGTGGCGTCGTTGCTAATCGGCGACGGCGCGGTGCGCGGCGCTGCGCCGGGACGGCGCCTCGCTGCCGCCGATGTTTATGGCAGCGATCCGGCGGGCGGCAATGCGAGCGCCATCGCGCGCGCGCTCGGCTGGCTTGCCGAGCGCGGGGTCGCGGTCACGACGATCAGCCTTGTCGGCCCCGACAACAAGCTGCTGGCGATCGCGGTATCGCGGGCGCAGCAACGCGGGATGCTGATCGTCGCGGCGGTCGGCAACGACGGCCCTGCGGCACCGCCCGCCTATCCCGCCTCTTACAAGGGCGTTTTCGCGGTGACCGGCGTCGACGCGCGGGATCGCGCCCTCGCCGAGGCTGGCCGCGCGCTTCATGTCGATTTCGCCGCCCCCGGCGCCGCGGTACTCGCCGCCACCGGTGCCACGACGACCGATCGCCTGCGCGGAACATCCTTTGCCGCGCCGCTGGTGGCGGGGCGGCTGGCGCAGCGCTATCCAATGCCCGCAACCGGCCAGATCGCCGCCGCGGTCACCGCGCTGGTGCTGGAAGCGCGCGACCTGGGCAAAAAGGGTCGCGACAAAATCTATGGCCACGGCCTGATCTGCGGCGGCTGCGGCGGCCGCTGACCCCCATCCGAAATTTTTCGGAAGAAATTCGCGAACGCCGTCGTTCTCTTGTCAGGCCCACCCCTTCGGGCCGAAAATTCAGGAGAAGAGCAATGGCAAAACATATCTTCATCTCAGCCCTCGCAATCGCTGCGTCGGCCATGACCTTTTCGGCCCCGGCGTCGGCGCAGCTGCTGGGCGGCAGCGGCGGGCTGGGTGGTGGCTTGGGCGGCGGACTTGGTAGCGGTCTGGGCGGTACGCTCGGTAACCCCACCGGCCCGATCGGAGGCACCCTTGGTTCGGCGGGCGATCTCAGCGGCTCGGGCCGCGGCGATGCGAACGTCGACCGTCGTTCGGGCCGTGTCCAGGGCAAGGGCAGCGCCGACGCGAACGGCAAGGGCTCGGCCAATGGCAATGGCGACCTGCTCGGCAACAGCATCGGCGGCAGCGCCAATGGATCGGGCAGCGCCGCAGGCAGCGGCAGCCTCGACGCTCAGGCGGTCGGCACCGATTTCGTCGGCCAGACCGCCCGCGGCGCCGTCGGCACTGCACGGGGCACCGCTTCGACCGTAACCGGCACCGCGCGCGGTGCGGTCGGGACTGTCCGCGATCGGACCGGCGACGCGCTGTCAGGCGTCTCAGGCAGTGCCAGCGGCGCTGGATCGGTCGCGGGCAGCTTTCAGGGCAGCCTTGGGCAGCTCGCTGCGGCCGGCAGCGGCGCGGCAAATGGTGCGGGGATGTTCGCGGTCGAACCCGGGATGCCCGTCACCGACGCGCGCGGAAAGGTGATCGGCCATGTTCAGGAGCTGCGCCAGACCGGCCGCGGCGTCGTGCAGGCGGTCACCGTCGAAGTCGGCGACCGCGTCGCGACCCTCCCCGCCGCCAGCTTCGCCGGATCGGGCGATGTACTGGTCACGGGGATGACCAAGGGTCAGCTGAAGAAGGCCGCGGAGCAGCAGGAAACCGCCGAATAGGGAATCGAACGGGGCGACCGGCGATGACCCCAAGCACGCCGGTCGACACCTTGGCGGGCCGCAGCGCGGTCCGCCTTTTTTTCGTTCGCGGCGGCGAATGGATCGGTGATGGTGCCCCTGGCCGGACTCGAACCAGCACTCCTTGCGGAACCGCATTTTGAGTGCGGCGCGTCTACCAATTTCACCACAGGGGCCCGTGGACGGCGGCCTGCCGGGACTGATTCCCGCCGGACGACCGATGCGGAGGTGCCGTTGCCACAGAAAGGTGGTTTTAGTCTAGTGGATAAGCGGCATCGTGCCTAATAGGGCGGTATGACCGAAAAGACCAAGGCGTCGCCTGCCCCGACCGTAGCCGCACGCGCCAAGCCCGTTGCCACGGCGACGTTCAGCCCGGGCAAGATCGCGCTGGCGGCGGTGGTCGTCATCGCAATCGTCGGCGTCGCGTGGCTGGCCGTCACCCTGACCCGCTTTTTCATGCTGGTATTTGCAGCGATCGTGCTGGGCGCAATTTTTGATGCGATTGCGGGTTGGCTGATGCGCCGGACAAAGATGAAGCGCGGTTTTGCACTCGCGGGGTCGGTCGTGGGAATCATTGCGATTTTTGTCGGCGCCTTTGTGTTGTTCGGATCGCAGCTCGCAAATGAAGTCGATACAATCCGCCAGCAGGTGCCGCGCGCGTTGCAGGGCGTCGAGGCATTTCTTGATCGTTACGGTCTGGGCGCCCGGGTGCGCGAACTGGCCGAGGTCGGCGGCAATGACATCTCGCAGCTCGTGTCGCAAGCCGGGGGCTATGCGCTGGCGGCGGGCAGCGGCATCGCTGATTTTGTGCTGGTGCTGGTCGCCGCGATCTTCCTTGCCAGCGATCCCGCCACCTATCGTCGCGGCCTGTTGTTGTTGATGCCTGCCAAGGCCGAAAAGACCGTCTCGCTGGCACTCGATGACGCCGCGCGCGGGCTGAAAGGGTGGATGGTCGGCCAAGCCGTGTCGTCGCTCGTCGTCGCGGCGTTGACCGGCGCCGGACTGGCGCTGCTCGGCGTTCCAGCGGCGGGCGGACTGGGGCTGATCGCCGGATTGCTCGATGTGATTCCGATGATCGGCCCGATCATTGCGGGCATACCCGCCGTGCTCCTCGCTTTCACCGTCTCGCCCGCCACCACGCTGTGGACGCTCGTACTGTTCTTGGTGATCCAACAGTTGCAGGGCAATTTCCTGCAACCGATGATCCAGAAACAGGCGGTCGACGTCCCGCCCGCAGTGCTGCTGTTCGCGGTGGTCGGGGCGGGGGTGCTGTTCGGCTTCCTCGGCGTGCTGCTCGCGGCGCCGCTGACGGTCGTCGTCTATGTGCTGGTGCAGCGCGTGTATGTGAAGACTTTGCTGGGCAAGGACATCAAGATCGCCGGGGCGGACTAGGAGTTACCAGCCCCGTTCGTGCTGAGCTTGTCGAAGCACCGTCCTTCTTTCTTTTGACATCGCAAAGAAAGAACAGCCCTTCGACAAGCTCAGGGCGAACGGGTTTAGGGGCGTTCGCTAGCCCCTACTTCTTCAATTCCTTCGCCAGCGTCTTTGCCGTCGCCTTGCCATAGGGCGGCTTGAACCCCGCCAGCCCCGCGACGTCCAGCTTCGGCTGCCGATACACCGCGCGCGCGTGGCTGAAGGTGCGGAACCCGTCGACGCCATGATAGTTGCCCATCCCCGACGGCCCGACCCCGCCGAACGGCAGATCCTCCATCGCATTGTGGAACAGGACATCGTTCACGGTCACGCCACCCGAGATCGTCCGCGTCAGCACGCGGTCCTCCTCGCTCTTGTCCTGCCCGAAATAATAGAGGCCGAGCGGGCGGTCGTTGGCGTTCACATAATCGATCGCATCGTCGATATTCTTGTAGGTTTTGACCGGCAGGATCGGGCCAAAAATTTCCTCCTGCATCACCTTCATGTCGTCGGTCGGATTGCGGACGATGTGCAGCGGCATCTTGTGGCCATTGGCGCTGGCGAAATCCTCATTGCCCGGATTGACCTCGATCACCTCGGCGCCCTTTTCACGCGCGTCGGTCAGATAGGATTGCAGCCGGTCGTAATTGCGCGTGTTGACCACCGACGTGTAATCGTCGTTGGCGAGGAGCGTCGGATAGAGCGCGGTGGCACCCTTGGTGACGCTGTCGATCACCTCGCCTTCCTGATCCTCGGCGACGAGCAGATAATCGGGGGCGAGGCAGATCTGCCCCGCGTTCATCATCTTGCCGAGCGCGACGCGCTGGCCAACCAGATCCTTGTTCGCGCTGCGCCCGATGAAGGTCGGCGATTTGCCGCCCAGCTCCAGCGTCACCGGCACCAGATTATCCGCCGCGGCCCGCATGATATGGCGCCCGACGCTGGTCGCGCCGGTAAAGATCATATGATCGAACGCGAGCTTTGAAAAAGCGACGCCGACGTCGGCATCGCCGGTGAACACCGCCATTTCGGTCTCGTCGAAATATTCGGGCACCAGTCGCGCCATCAGCGCCGACACATTTTCGGTGAACTCGCTCGGCTTGATCATCGCGCGGTTGCCCGCGGCAAGGATGCCCGCCATCGGCACAAACACCATGCCGACCGGGAAATTCCACGGCGCGACGACGCCGACAACCCCCTTGGGCTGAAACTGCACTTCGGCCTTCGCCCCAAGCAGTCCGAGCGGGAAGGTCGGCTTGCGCTTCTCCCCCTTCGCCCAGCTCGCCATATGCTTCTTCGCATGCTTCAGCGCGCTGACCGAGGGCATGATGTCGGTCATCAGCGTCTGTTCACGGCTGCGATGCCCGAAATCCTCGCTCACCGCCTTGGCAAATTCCTCGGCATGATCGACAAGCAACGCGATCGCTCGATCGATGCGATCGGTCCGCACCGCAAGACTCTCCGGCATCGCCGCGGTAAAGCTGGCCTTTTGCGCCGCGAGCACTTGGCTCATCCGCTGCGTTTCACCGGTAATATTGGTTGCGACCGTCGCCATTGCCCGTCTCCCTGTTTTGATGGCGCGTGTTTGATCATGAGCCGCGGCGGGTTGCAAGATGAAACCGGCTGCCTATCTCGGTTCAGCCCCTTTCGCAGTTGCAGCAATTCCGCTATTCGACGCGCCGATCCTGTTTTCCCTTACGGAGTCCCGTCCCATGACCGCCACCGATCCCGTCGTCTTTCTGTCCTATGCCCGCACCCCGATGGGCAGCATGCAGGGCAGCCTGTCCGACGCGAGCGCTACCGATCTTGGCGCGACCGCCGTGAAGGCGGCGGTCGAGCGCGCGGGCGTGTCGGGCGACGACATCGAGCGTATCTATATGGGCTGCGTGCTTCCCGCCGGGCTGGGCCAGGCGCCCGCGCGCCAGGCCGCGATCAAGGCCGGCCTGCCCAAGTCAGTGCAGGCGACCACCGTCAACAAGGTGTGTGGTTCGGGCATGCAGACGGTGATCATGGGCGCCGATGCACTCGCCGCGGGCAGCGTCGACCTCATCGTAGCGGGCGGCATGGAATCGATGACCAACGCCCCCTATCTGCTCAAAAAGCATCGCGGCGGCGCGCGGATCGGCCATGACACCGCCTATGACCATATGTTCCTCGACGGGCTGGAAGATGCCTATGAGGCGGGCCGCGCGATGGGGACTTTTGCGCAGGATACTGCTGACGCCTATCAACTGAGCCGTCAGGCGCAGGACGATTACACGCTGACCTCGCTGAGCCGCGCCAAGGCCGCGATCACTGACGGCGCCTTCGCCGCTGAAATCGCGCCGGTGACGATCGCGGGCCGCAAGGGCGATACCATCGTCGACACCGACGAAGCGCCCGGCAAGGCGATGCCCGACAAGATCCCGACGCTGAAGCCCGCCTTTGCCAAGGACGGCACGATTACGGCGGCGACCAGCTCGTCGATTTCGGACGGCGCCGCTGCGGTGGTGCTGACCCGCCAGTCGGTTGCCGATGCCAAGGGCGCCAAGCCCGTCGCGCGCCTCGTCGCGCACGCCGCGCACGCGCAGGAGCCGAAGGATTTCACCATCGCCCCGGTCGGCGCGATCAACAAGGTGCTGGCCAAGGCCGGCTGGAGCATCGGCGATGTCGACCTGTTCGAAGTCAACGAAGCCTTTGCCTGTGTCGCGATGTTCGCGATGCACGACCTTGGCATTCCGCACGACAAGATCAACGTCCACGGCGGCGCCACGGCGCTCGGGCACCCGATCGGCGCCAGCGGCACCCGCATCATCACGACGCTGATCGCGGCACTGCAACGCCATGGCAAGACGCGCGGCATCGCCAGCCTGTGCATCGGCGGCGGTGAGGCCACGGCGGTGGCAGTCGAACTGGTCTGACCCGCTAACCGAAAAAGGTTGCACGGCGCCGTCGCAAGACGGCGCCGTTTCGTCGTTTCATCGCGACAAATTGCGACACTAATGTCCTGAAAATAAACGGCGCATTCCGGCCCCGTTCAAATCGAATCGCCTAATCCTTCATATGTCATCGGGCAGTCCCCTCCCCCTGACGGATTGAAAGGATAGACCAATGAAGACCAAATTTCTCACCGCCGGGCTGATCGCAGCCCTGATGGTCCCCGCCGCTGCGCAGGCCCAGACCCGCGAGATTCGTGAAGACCGCCGCGACGTCCGCGAGGAACAGCGCGAACTGCGCAACGCCCAGCGTTATGGCGATCGCGACGACATTCGCGAAGAGCGCCGCGAACTGCGCGATGCGCGCGGCGATTTGCGCGACAGCCGTCAGGACTGGCGCCAGGATCGTCGCTATTCGAACTATCGCGCACCCTTCCGTTACCAGCAGTTCCGCGTCGGCGCGACGCTCCGCTCGAACTATTACGCCCCGGCGTATCGTCCGAGCTACGACAGCCGCTGGGGCGTGCCGCGCGCCGGTCGCAACCTGACCTATGTGCGTCACTACAACGACCTGCTGCTCGTCAACGAGCGGAATGGCCGGGTGGTGAAGGTGTACCGCAACCATTTCAACTGGCGCCGCTAAGCGCTAGCCGAGACCAGGTAACCGAGAAGGGTCGATGGGCAACCATCGGCCCTTTTTCGGTACGCCTATCGAGGGATTGCCGCTGCCCGACGGAACACCTAGCCTGTCCGCGCCTTACCGGGGAGATTTTGCCATGAAAAACGTCGTTCTACTGGCCGCCGTCGTCGCCTTGTCCGCCTGCTCGCAGCAAGCCGAGGAAACCAAGGAAACCGCCGCGCCCGCCGAAACCACCGCTGCCGCGGTACCAGTCAGCACCGGGACACCGCCGGGCGACTACGAGGTGAAGACGGCCGATGGCACGATCGCATCGACGACGATCAATGCCGATGGCACCTATGTCGATACCGATCCCAAGGGCAAAGCCACCAAGGGCAAAATTGCGTTCAAGGACGGCAAGGACTGCTTCGATCCCGATGGCGATGAGGCTGAAGTATGCTGGAGCCTGTCGCCGGCCGCGGCCGATGGCAGCTTTGCCGCGACGGCGCCCGATGGAACAGCGGTAACCGTCACGCCCAAGAAAAACTGATCCCGGTGACCGGCGCTGTCCGGGACGGCGTCAGTCGCCCCAGATATGGTCGGTCTGGATCCAGCCGCTCCGGCCTTTTACATCAAAGCGGCACCAGCCGTCGGCGCAATCGGTAATCCGCCCGACGACGCCGGGTTCGGCGCGATAGGCGACCGCGGCCGAAAGACTCGCCGCTTCGCGCATCGGGCGGATATCGCCCGTCACGATCGCGGTGCGCGTGCGGCTGAGTAATCGTGCCGCCATCCAGCCCTGTGTGCCGTCGGGATCCTCGATCTTGCGCCAGGTTTCGAACCGCGCGACAACCTTCACCGGCAGATCCTTGCGCCGATATTCCCAGATCACCGGCACGTCGGGTGATGGCCCCTTGCGCATCCGTGCCTCGTCGACGCTGATCGACGCCCAATAGGGCAGTTTGACGGGATCGGATTGCGCGGCGGCCGGTCCCACGACGGCGGTCAGCGCGGCGGCTGCGAGTATCAGGCGGCTGGTCATCATATTGCCTTGTCAAACTCGGGTCGGCAATTCAACCACTCGCCGCCCAAAAGGCTGCGTTCATCCCCAGACTTTTCGCGGTTCTTTCCGCGCTCGCACACTTGACCGCCGCGCCGCGGCGCGCTCTATCGGCGCCCATGCCCGATTCATCCCGCCCCAAACGCCCGCGCGTCATCGTCACCCGCCAGCTGATGCCGCATGTCGAAGCGCGCATGGCCGAATTGTTCGACGTTGCACTGTCGGCCAATGATCAAGCGTTCACCAAGGAGGAATTGAAGGCCGCGGTCGCCGACTGCGACGTCTTTGTCCCGACGGTGACCGACGAGATCGACGCCGAGGTGCTGGCGGCAGCGGGCGAAAGGCTCAAACTGATCGCCAATTTCGGGGCCGGGGTCGACCATATCGACCTGGCGGCGGCGCGCGCCAAGGGGATCATGGTGTCGAACACCCCCGGTGTGTTTACCGAGGATACCGCCGATATGACGATGGCGCTGATCCTCAGCGTCCCGCGGCGGTTAGCCGAGGGCGAAAAACTGATGCGATCGGGCCAATGGGCCGGCTGGGCGCCCAGCGCGATGCTCGGCCACCGGGTCGGCGGCAAATTGCTCGGCATCATCGGCATGGGGCGCATCGGGCTGGCCGTAGCGCGGCGCGCGCGTGCGTTCGGGCTGTCGATCCATTATCACAACCGTCGGCGGCTCCCCGAAGCGATCGAGGAGGAATTGGGCGCGAGCTATCACGCCAGCGTCGATACCCTGCTGCGGATCAGCGACATCGTGACGCTGCATTGCCCGCACACCGCCGAGACGCACGAGATGGTGAGCGCGGCGCGGATCGGATCGATGAAGCCGACGGCGTACCTCATCAACACCGCGCGCGGCGAAATCGTCGATGAAAAGGCGCTGATCGCGGCATTGCAAACGGGCCGCATCGCGGGCGCCGGGCTCGATGTATACACCCACGAACCTGCGGTCGACCCGGCGCTGCTCGCGCTCGACAATGTGGTGCTGTTGCCGCATCTGGGCTCGGCGACGATCGAAGGCCGCGAGGCTTCGGGTGAAAAAGTCATCGCCAACATCCGCGCCTGGTGCGACGGGCATCGCCCGGCGGATCAGGTGCTGGAGGGTTGGGTTTAATACCCCGTCGCCCCCGCGACGGCGGGGGCCGTTGCCGGTTTACGCTGCTTTGCTGGAGCAAGGGCGCCTGCGGCCCCCGCCGTCGCGGGGGCGACGGCTGTTAATCCCCCGTCAAAATCCGATCCACCAGCTGCTTCACCGTCGGAGTGAAGTTGTTCGAATAAAAGGGATCGGTCTTGAAATTGAACGCGGCATGGCCCGCAAACATCAGATTTTGTTCGGGATCGCCGCC
>Ga0265296_1002505_pt1 | contig 18379 bp, 16 predicted proteins | sample MunlanPumphouse1_FD_189073 | JGI IMG/M metagenome (GOLD analysis project Ga0265296, IMG submission 189073) | Groundwater microbial communities from a municipal landfill in Southern Ontario, Canada - Pumphouse #1 | ecosystem: Environmental > Aquatic > Deep subsurface > Groundwater | place...
TGCCCCTTGCGCTGCCCCCTCGGTCAAAAAACCGGCCCGCAGCGAGTGGCCGGCATAATGCGCCGAATCATAGCCCGCCGCTGCGGCATAGTGCTGTACCAGACGCGCAATGGCTCGATCCGACATAGCCGACGCGGTCAGCGCATCCGATCGCGACAAGCGCCGAAACAACGGGCCATCGCTATGCCCGGCAGCAGCTATCCAGGCGAGCAAGAGCGCCTTGGGACGAATGCGAGAGCCTTCCGGGATCGCAATGATCGCGCCTTGCGCGGCACGATCTGTTTTCGAGCGCGCGATCGTCAGCCGTAGCCCTTCGGCGACGATTCCGACATGATCGACCTCCAAAGCGACGATCTCCGACCGACGTAGCGCCGCTGCCATGCCGATCGCCAGAATGGCACGGTCACGCACCGCCCGCAGGCCGTCGCCCTCGATCGCGGTGAGCATGTTGCGCAACGCTGCGGCATCAGCCGGATGCTTTTGCCGCTTCGCACCGCCATGTTCGGCGCGGATGCCGGCGAGGACTTCGGCCAGGCGACCCGCCGTTGGTAAGGCGGTCGGCGCTGGATAACCTCCTGCGCGGTGATGATGTCCAATTGCCGCGACCCGTCGATGGATGGTCGATGGGTTCAACCCGGCGGTCGCCTGGTCGCTGGCGAAGACGGCGACGATCTCCGGGCTGGCGGGAAGCGGGGTCAAACCGTGCGCGGCGCACCATGCCGTAAAGATCGCCCAATCGGAATCATAGGCACGTCGCGTCGCACCAGATCGCGCCGCTTTGGCATAGGCGGCAGCGCGCTCGATCTTTTCATGCAGAATGGCGGGCAGCGTCGGTTCGCGCACATCCGCGGTGACGAGCGCTGCGGGCGATACCGCCGGGTCAGGATCGACCGCGATCAACGGAGGTATGAGTGAATCGGCCATATAAGAGCGTGTGCCACGCTCGGTTTTCGCACGCCACCCCTATGTCCGAGAATGGCACTTATCGGACATAGGGGTGGCGTGCGATAAAAGGTCGTTATTTATGTAGCCTGTTCGCCACCGCATTTCCCGCCTAGTCTAATCCCGATTTGGAGACCGGGTCTGCTCGTCGGCCGTAGCAAACGGCGATGTCGCATTAGGCTGCGGATCGTAACTAGGGTCTATCCGGTTGCGCAAACGGTTCTGCACGCGATTGGCGATGCGATTACTGATGCGGTCAAGCGGCCTGACGTTCGTTGCCGCCTGCTGCCGGCTCTGCCTCTGTCCGATCTCGCCATTGCCAATATTAGCCGTCTGTCCTTGGCGCACTGTCGGCTGGCTAGTTGGTTGCTCCGGCGCGGCGGGTTCCACCTGTTGCGGAATGTCAGGGTAGTTGTTCGCCGACTGGCGCTCTTGCGCGGAGGCCAATGATACTGGCACGAGCGATACGATCGCGACCAGACCGAACCGCGAGATGCTCACCGGCGCCCCTCTTCTGGGGAAAGGCGAAGAAAATCGATTTGGCCCACCAGCCCGCCAATGGCCTCGCTGGAGCGGGCCACCAGCGTCAGCGTCTGAACCGGACATCCTGCAGGAACCACCATGGTACCTGCGAACAGGCCGCCGCCTCGTACCGAGTTCGGCATAGTAATGCGACCCAGTTCCCGGCCATCGCGGCAGATCAGCACCCAGTAGGGCAAGTCAGCTTCTGACTGGTCGATACCAATGCTGTGCCCGGCAAGTCGGTAGGATCCAGGTGGCAGCATCTCCATCTGCTGCAGCAGGACGCCCCCCGTGCTGGGCGCCGCGGAGAAATCGACCAAGCCGCCCTTCAGGCTGTGCTGGATCGTTGCGGAAAGGCCCGGATCGTTTGTTGACGTCCAATCGAACACCGAAGGCGTCTGAACATTGGCGGTAAAACGGGGATCGCGAGATTGGCGCAGGTCGGCCCCGCCGCGCACCGCTGCATAATAGTTCCACGCCTGCTGCATCGCCCCAGCTGAAATCAGACGGTTAATGACGGCTGCCGTGGCGCCGGACGAGACCGGCACTCCGGCCTGTGTCAGTCGGAGAAAGAGAGCCGCCGCTGATTGCGGCGCTGCGCCGCCCATAGAAACATAGTTCAGAAAATTTAACATCCAGACCGGCTGAGTCCGCAGCGTCTGGAATACGCTTGCGCGAACGTTCGCATCGTTGATCGCGGCCGCCAGGACAGGGAACAGCACGTCCGCCGCCGCCTTTTTCGTGCGTAGCGCGATGTCGAAATTGTGGACTGCCGCGGCCACGTCTCCCCGCTTGGCCGCATCCTCAATCGACCAAAGTTGCGTGATGAAGTCGCGACGGGACAGTGCCTGCGCATAGGTGAACAGTCGGCGTGCACCAACCACATCGCCGCGACCCTGCGCATCAAGGCCGAGTGTAGTGACCGCCTGGATCGCCGTCGGATCTTGGCGCAAGGCACGAGCCGCTACGCGCGCTGCGTCGGCACGGCCGATCCGGTCTTCGCTGGCGGCGAACTTCTGCGCGGCATATCGCGCTGCAATGCGACCGTCCCATCGCGCCAACCGATAGGCGCTTACCGGATTACCTCTAACTGCAACCTGCGCCAGGCTGCTGCTCACTATTGGAATAGCGACTGCCGTCAACATCAGCGCCAGCGCGATGCGAACCGCCCATTCGGCTGGTGGACGTCGCGCCAAGGAGTCGTTGCGTCGCACGAAGGTCAGCCGTTCTGCTTTTCACTGCGACCGTAGCCGTAGCCGTATTCGTAACCGTATCCGTAGTTTGCCTTGCGCACCTCGAATTTGGTCAGAACGCCGCCAATGACATTGGCATTGGCGCTAATCAGACGTCCCAACGCCGTGCGCACCATGCTGGAGCGGATGCCGTGCGATTCCACAACATAGATCACGCTTTCCACCCGGCTAGCAATCAGCGGTGCATCCGCCAGCCCCATAACCGGCGGCGAATCTACCACCACATGATCATAGTCTTCCAGTAAACGCTCCAGCAACAGCGACAAGCGGGATCCGGTGAGCAGTTCTGCCGCATTTGGCGGAATCGGGCCGGCAGACATCGCTGTAAAGCCCAGATCACTCATCTCGAATATCATCGAGCTGATATCGTCATCGCCAGACAGGAAGTTGCTCAAGCCACGAGTGTGATCGACCCCGCCCAGATGGTGGATCGATGGCGCACGCATGTCGCCATCGACCAGAATAACGCGGCGTTGCGAACGAGCAAGCGTAGTGGCCAGCGCCAGGGTAGTGGTAGTCTTGCCCTCCGCGGGTCGGGTTGACGTGACGGCGAAGGAGCGTGGCACGCCGCGCGAGGTAGTGAACGACAGATTGGTCAGCACCGCCAGATAGGCATCCACAAGATCGGACTTGCGATCGAGCAACGCTTCCTTGGGAGTTTGTCCTTCCACACGTAGCACCGAACCCAGCAAAGGCAGCCCGAGGCGACGCTCCACTTCGCTGGGATCAGCGATGGCTTCGTCAATCTGCTCCAGCGCGAGCGCAATCAGAGCGCCGAGCGCCAAGCCGACAAGCAAGGAAAGGAGCAGGTTCAGCACTAGGCGTGGACTGGACGGCCGTTGCGGCACATCGGCGGGATCAACCACCGCAACATTGTTGATGCCAACGCCGCCGGCGACGCCGATCTCCTTATAACGCTGCAACAGGCCGTCATACAGCGCGCGATTGGTGTCTACTTCCTGCTGATAGATGTTGTACTGGATGCTGCGCGTCCGCAGATCGAGATAACTGCTCTTCAGCTCCTCCATTTTAGCGCTAAGCTCAGCCTCTCGCTGCTGCGCCTGCCGGTAATCGGCTTTCAGCGATCCGGTGACGCGCGATTCCTCGCGCGAGATGCTGCGATCGAGCTGATCGATCTGCGACTGCAGCGCCCGCGCCGGGGGATAGTCCGGCTCGAATTGCGTCATCATGCGCTGGTAATCGGCCGACAACTCGGCGCGGCGCTGGCGAAGTGTATTAATCGCTTGATTGCGCAGCGCCTCCGTGGAGGTGCCTGCCCCACCAAGCTGGCGATAGCGTGTTTCCGCCTCTATGCGGTTGCTAATCGCCTGCGACAATGCAGCGTTGAGCGCAGCGAGCTGGTCCGCTACGATCGAGCGCTCCGAAGTCGCGCCCTGCGGCCCGGACTGGCTCGGGAGGTTAATGATCCGCTCTGCCGAGGCATAGCCGACGAGCTGACGCTGCGATTCATCTAGGCGGTCCTTTGCTTGCGCCAGCTGACGCTGAAGCAGATCGCGCCCATAGGTAGTCGCCTGGATCTTGCGCTCCAGGTTGGTTTGTATGAAGCTTTCCGACCAGGTGTTGGCGATGCGTGCTGAAAGTGCTGCATCGGGGCTGGTGAAGCGAATGGAGACAAGCCGCGACAGTCGGGTGGGCGACACGTCCACATGGCGCAGCAGCACCTCACCGGCGATGCGGAGGCGGGCGGCACGGCCCTGGGCAGTGTAGCGACCGTTCACGGCGGTGAATTCCGGCTTGTCGCTAGCGGCGCCGAACATCTGGAAAAAGTCCGGCTTGTCCACCAGCTGCAGTCGGCTGGCGACGCGTTCGGACAGGGATCGTGATTCCAAAAGGCCGTATTGTGTCTGGTAGAATTCCTGATCGGTCAGGCTGGTCTCGCGCTCAACACCTTGGAAATTGGTCACGCGATCAGACTCTCGCGAAATCTCGATGGTTGAGGATGCCGTGAACTGGGGCGTCATCAGCAACGTGACGATCAGTCCGATCAGCAGGCATGCTCCCGCCACGCCAAGGATCACGTAGCGCCAGCGCATCGCTATGCGCAGGTATTGGCGGATCACGGAAACGCCTTCTTCATAGGCTGGACTGCTCTGCAGCCCAGGTCCCGGGATAGCGATATTTGAGCGCGCGGCTGGGCCGATCAGTTGCATTCCAGACGAAAACCTTATTGGAGAACCGCTATAAGCGGCCCGGCAAGCAACGGCGACACCGACACGAAATCGCGGAACAGGCGGCGCTGCGGGGAATCACCGACGATCACGACATCGTTGGCGTAGACGGGCGGATCGTCATAGGCGCCTTCGCGGATAGCGCCAACATTGAAGAGGCCTGCCATCTTGCGGCCTTCCACCGTGCGCAGGATAACGACCTCATTCTCACGGGCAAATTCCGTCATGCCTTTGGCCGAAGCGATCACGCGCATCAGCGTCATCTGGTTGGTCACCGGGTACAGGCCGGGTTCCGCAACCTGGCCGTCCACAGTCACGACCTGGCTAACAGAACTCTTGATGTTGACCACCACCTGTGGGTTGCGGACGTAGTGCGCGCGCAACGCCGCCTCGATCGACCGAGCCAATTCCTCGGCGGTCTTATCGCGTGCATCGATCGTGCCGGCCAGCGGCATTCCTATTCGGCCGCTGGCGTCAACCTGGATCTCGCGATTGAGATCGGTGATGTTGAACACCTCGATCGCGATCGTGTCCAGCGGACCGATTAGCGCTGGCCGATCCGCTGCCACGAGATCCGCGCGTGAGGGCGGCGGCAGCACATTGCTGTCGCTCACCACAGTTAGCCGATCGGTGGAAGTGAGTGGCTTGTGCCCAGCGCAACCCGCTAACGCGATTGCAAGACAAAAAGCGGCAATACCGTTGCGCATTCGCGTAAAAATTCCAGAGAAAAGCAGGCGAGCGCCGGCCTATAGATGGTCGGCCTCGTTGCGTAAAGGCGAGCTTGGGCCGAAGTCCGTAGCCCAGCAGAGCCATAAAGCGGCCAGAATGGCCAGCGCCATAACCATGGGCGTGCGCGCCGGATAGTCGAAGATGCTTGCGATCAGGATCAGTAACAGCATGGCCGATCCCGCCCGACCCAGCACGACACCGGGTGTGCCGTCGCGACGCCATGCGCGAGCACTTGCCAGAACCCACCAGACCAGGCCCGCGCTCAGCAGCAGCAGCGCCGGCACCCCGCCTTCCAGGACGATTTCAAGAAAGTCATTGTGCGCATGGTTGAAATAGGTCGGCTTCAAAAGCGTAAAGGGCTCGTGCAGGCGAAACAGCGGCTCGAAACTTCCGAACCCTGACCCGGTCGGGAAATAGTCCCGCACCATTGTTAGAACGGTCGGTAACGCACGGGCGCGCATGTCCTGCGCGGCGTCCAGCGCAAAAGCGCGGTCGATTGACACGGCACGGCCAGCGGCCACGCTGATGCCAACAAAGACCAGAACCAGTGCGGCAATGCCGGCGGCAATTGCCCAAGGTGCCCAGCGCGGCAGGCGCCGCACCGCGCGCAATAGCTCCTGACGAGCGAGCATCAGGCCGATCAGCAGCCCCAGCACCCCGAGTAGCGTACCCGCGCGCGATCCCGTGGCCAGGATGAGCAATAGCAGCAGGATAATCAGGCCGACCGCGATCGGCACGCGCCAGGCCGCGCCGCTTCGGCTTTTGCCTCTCCGGCGCGTTCCGTCCTGCCCCAGCCATATCCAGATTGGCAAGATAAGTATGCCCAGGGTTAGCAGGAGGGCAAAATGGTTACGATTGGCAAACGGCCCGCCGATCAAGCCAACGGTGTCGTTGACGAACGGATAGTCGAAGCCGCCCGCCGACAGCTGGGCCAGCCCGACCAGCATGGCGAGGGTGACAAGGATAAGCATCAGCGTCAGCGTCCACAGGCGCTCGCCCTCGCGCAACCCGGCGCCTGCGACCAGCACGGCAAGCGGCACTACCAGCGAAGCGGTAGCATTAAAGGCCGCGCCCGGAATCACCGCCAGCGGCCGCCAAACATCGCCGCCCGTCTCCGGCCGGGCGAAGATCGCTCTTCCCGGCAACATCTGCCACCACGACGGCGGCAGCGGCACTAACTGCAGCAATGGCAACAAAATCGCCAACCCGATCAGATAGAATAGTGGTCGTGCCGGCCCTAGCTGCAGGCGCCCCCCAAACAGAACAGCGAGAATTAGAACAAGCATGGACGCGATGCGGACGATCACCTGCCCGCTGGCGTCGCTCCGCGAGGCACCGCCCGTAAAAAGCAGAACAGTAAGCAGCGACGCCAGTAGCCAGAAGGACAGGCTCGGCAGCGAGAAACGGGTAGCGCGGTGCGACGACATGGCCCCGCCTAGCCGATTTGCTCAGCAAACGAAACACGCACGCCGCCGAACCTCGTCGCAGCGCCAGGAACCGGGCTCGCCTCAGCCATGCTGGCGCACACCTGCACCTTCCTGATGCTCGAGGAACCACCTGTAGGTTGTCGCAATGCCCTCGCGCAGCGAGATACGCGGGCGCCAGCCAAGCGCGTGGAGACGCTCGGACGACATCAGTTTGCGCGGCGTACCATCCGGCTTCGAGGAATCGGTGACGATCTTACCAGAAAAGCCTACGATTTCGGCAGTCAACTGCGCCAATTCAAGAATGGTGACATCTTCGCCATAGCCGACATTGATATGTTTTGTCGCCGAATAGGTCTGCATCAGGAACACACAGGCATCCGCCATGTCATCGACATGCAGGAACTCGCGCCGCGGCGTACCGCTGCCCCAGATTTCCAGGCTTGCGCGATTGCCGATCTTCGCCTCGTGGGCCTTGCGGATCAGCGCAGGCAGCACATGGCTGCCGTTCAGGTCGAAATTGTCTTCTGGACCGTACAAATTGGTCGGCATGGCCGCAATAAAGTCGCAGCCGTACTGGTTCCGGAACGCCTCGACGAGCTTGATGCCGGCGATCTTGGCGATCGCATACCATTCGTTGGTCGGCTCCAGCGGACCCGTGAGCAAGCTGTCCTCAACAATCGGCTGCGGTGCGAATTTGGGATAGATGCACGAGGAGCCAAGGAACAGCATTTTAGATACGCCAGCGCGCTGCGCGGCGTCGAAGATGTTGCATTCGATCTGCAGGTTCTGGAGCAAAAAGTCTGCTGGATAGGTGGCATTGGCTAGAATGCCGCCAACCTTGGCGGCGGCAAAGAAGATTGCGTCCGGCTTCTGTCGGTCCACCCAGTCCAGCACCGCACGCTGGTCACGTAGGTCGAGTTCCTGCCGGCTGGCGGCCAGCACGGTGCAGCCCTCGTCAGCTAGGCGACGAACGATTGCGCTGCCGACCATTCCGCGATGCCCGGCAACCCAGATGCGCTTGCCTGTCACGTCAAACATAGTTCCTCCGTCCGTGCTTTGCGGCCGCTTCGGCGACGACATCCGCAACGATAGTGCAATATGTGGCGCCAAAAGCGCGAATTCGGGCTGGCAGTTCGGCCAGCGCCGCTACCATCGCTGCCGCTTCGACGGCCGGATCGTGAGCGGCGACCGTCGCTGCCATCACCTCCGCCAGCGCTGCCCAGTCGTCCGCGTCGACATAGACACCACGCGGCGGAGCTTGTTCGCGATGAACCGGAATATCTGACAGGATCACTCGCTTGCCGAGCGACTTGGCCTCTTCGACCGATGTGCTCCACCCTTCGAAATACGACGGGTTCACCACCGCTGCCGCGGCCCGGTAGAGCGCGCCGAGCTCATCCAGCGACACTATCCCGCGTGCATCGAAGTCGGCCTCGACGCCCTCTGTTGCGATAAGTGCGCGTAGCTCATCAACGTAACCCGGGTGGCGGTCGTCTTCCATCAGCCCAGTGGCGATCACGCGCGCCGGGCTTCCTTGCCGTCGCAGCAGCCCGAGCGCCCGAATGACCGCGACATGGTTTTTGTGTTTCCAGAACTGGTTGGGCAACAAGAAAAAGGGTTCGTCAGGAATCCACGACGGGTCGACCGGACCGGCGGGCGCGCGGACGTCAGCAACGAACTGCAGCACACGGCTCTCGCGCTCCGCACTCGGTGCGAAGGCGGCAAGATCGCGCTGCGCATCGGCGCTGCTCAGCACGACGCAAGCGCTGTCGGCGATCGTGCGGGCGAACACCGCGTCGCGCGCGGCGTTCTGCGTCTGCGAAAAGAACTGCGGCAGGCGCCGGTGTTGAAAATCCGGGATCCACGTCAGCGCCGGGATCGTGCTTCCGCGACCGATCGTGCCGCTATGCGACAAAAGTGCAATGCGATGCCGGCGCAAGATACGTTCGAGCAGCAAGTCGCGTCCGATCAGGCGCTTGAGCGCACGTCCTGTCTTAAAGGCGAGGCTCGCTTGGTCGGCGAGAACGGTTTCAATCCATTCGTCGGCACCAAGCTTCGCTGCGACCGCCGCGCCCTCACCCGGCGCGACGAGGATGACGGGCGCGATCCCGCCGCCGGCAGCACGTACCGCAGCCAGCAGGTTGCGCGTATAGCTGACGCCACCGAGCCAGCCTCCGGCCTGCCGCGCAATGAGAAACCCCACGCGCGTCATACGGCTTGGTCCCGGAACCAAGCGACATATTCGGCCAAGCCGTCGTCGAGCGTGCGGCGCGGTCGCCAGCCCCAGTCACGCGCCTCGGCAACGTCGGCAATATAGTGCGGGGGGTCGCCGGCACGAACCTCCCCGGAGAATTGCGGCTGCAGGCCTGTGCCGAGCAACCGGGCGAGCGCCTCGACAATGTGCCGAGTTGGCACCCCGACGCCTGAGGCACCATTAGCAACGGGGCACACCGACGAGGCGGCCGTCGCCGCGCCCAGAATTAGCGCCGCGGCATCCTCGACATGAATCCAGTCGCGCTGCTCGTCTCCGGTTCCGCCAAAACTCACTTCGCCCTGCGACAGCCGGCGGCACGCGTCCCACAGCAATTGTTTGCGCAGCTCCGGCCCGTAGACCGAGAATAGTCGCACGACGGCAGCATTGATACCGAAGGTCGCGGCGTAACTGCGCGTCAGGTCCTCGCCAATCTTCTTGTGCATGCCATAGGGCGAGATCGGCCGCAGCGGCCCAGTGACAGCGATCGGGAGCGTGTCGACCTGACCGTAGACGCCTGCGCTCGAGGGCAGGACCAGCGTGGCGCGCGGGCAATGCAGACGAATGTATTCGAGTGTGTCGAGCGTTGTGGCGACGCTGCGCGCGAAATCCTGTCTCGGGTGCGCCATCGAGAACGCCACTGAGCCGCTGCCAGCGCAGTGAACGATCAGGTCCGGATCGCGGCCATGCGCTTCCAGTGTGTCGAGTGTCACGTCACCATCGTGCCACTCGGCGATGCCCCACGCCCGCCATTCATCGCGCGCCCAGGCGCCGTGGCCGAGGCCGTGAACCTCCCACCCCGCCGCTGCTGCCGCGCGGGCGACGTGGCGACCAAGAAAGCCATAGGCTCCAGTGACAAGGGCTCGTGCCGTCACGCGTTATCAGCCTTTCTAGATCTGCAATCCATGGTCACGACGGCTTGCGTGCGACGAAGGTGTAGAGCCGGCCCGGCGTCTGGTCGCGACGCCCGCGCATGTTTAGCAGCCATCCCGGAACCAATGATGCGGCCATCGGCAGGCCCAGCTTGCTCGCGATTCGACGGCGCACCTCTGCGCGCGAGTCGGGAAACAGGTTGACGTCGCTTGCGAAGGAATTGAGCACTTGCGTCAACTCCAACCCGGCTCCGGTTAGCGCTGTCTGATACTCTTCCAGCGTGTAGGCGTATTCTCCGCCGTAAAGGTGATGCAGCGGATGCGCGGCTTGAAACACCGGAATGTCGCTGTGATCGTTCACCACATGCTCGCGCGCGCCAACGAATGTCCCGCCCGGCTTGAGCACACGTGCGATCTCGCGGCCGAGCGCCGTCAAATCGCGCGCGTGATGCAGTACCGCGCGGCAATGGACGGCGTCAAAGGTCGCGTCGGCGAAGGGCAACTGCTCCCCCCACTCCTGCGCCACCGCGATCTCCAGGCCTGCCGTCTGAGCTAGTGCGCGGATTGCACCCGCACCGACGATCATGCTGGGATCGGGTTCGAGTGCCGTAACCTGCCACCCGTCCCGCGCAAAGGCATAGGCCGAGATGCCGCGCCCCGATCCAATGTCGAGCGCTGTGCCGGTGCTAGCCGGCAGCAAACCGCGCAGCGACCGCCACTCGCTGCTGGCCCGGTAGCGCTCCGCCGCCTCATACAGGGGATCATCGTAGAAGCAGGCGCGCGCTAAGTCGCTATTGTCCGGGTCATCCCGAAACCGGACCACAGCCGCCTCCCAACTGATTTTATTCTCCGTTACCATCCTCATTCCCCAATCTCGAAACTGTTCGCGCGGGAGTTCCGGCGACCACCGTGTAGGGCTCGACGTCGCGAGTGACGACACTCCGGCAGCCGACGACAGCTCCCTCGCCGATCGTCACTCCGGCCAAAATGACCGCATCAAACCCAATCCACACCTTATTCTCTATGGTCACGGGCGCGATCTTGACCTTCGACCAATCTTTTCGGCCGTCGTACCACTCGACCACGTCATCTCGGCGATCGGGCCAGCGAAGAGCATGGGAGTTGTGATCGACGATCATGCATCCCCAGGAAATCAGCACGTCATCACCAATGGTGATCCGGTCCGCGGCTATGATTCCGGACTCGCCGATAAAGGTGCGATTCCCAATCGAGACCTCCGCGCCCGCACGATCCGCGGCGATGGACCCTTCGAAAATTGTTTGGTCCCCGATGCGTAGCCGACTGAGCCCCGATGAGATGCGGGAATAGCGCACCTTGCTGCGCACGGCGATATCGAGGTCGACGTCTCTACGCAACCGACGAAGGGCGGATCGATCCTGGAGTAGCCGCACGGTCCGTCGGATCATCAGGCAGCCCTCCCCGAAACAAGTTCAGGTCGCTTTAGACAGCACCAGACATACCATGTGAGTGGGAAGCCCGTGAACGTTAGATATACACAAATCGTGATCCATGGCATGGCCGAGACACCCAAATGGGGAAGCAGATAGATTTTTGCAGATATCGCCACAACTGCCGTACACAGAGCGGTGACGACCTGAAATCGGACAGCCTGTAGAGCATTTAGGAACATCGCGGCCGTCTGCACCGTCGCTTCGATGACCCGCCACAGCGCAAAACCGGCGATTAGTAAAAGTGGGACGGTCACACCGTTGCCGATCCAGATGCGGATCAGGAATGACGACAGCAAAGTAAGCACAATGCCGAACGTCCCGGCAATCAGGAAACTTAGCACCGTGCCGCGAATCAACGTGCGTCGCGCCCAGGCAGTGTCGCCGCGCTCCAGCGCCTCGCCGAAGGCGGGCCACAGCGGCACCACCACAAAGCCGATCAATAGGGAAACGACGCTGAACATCCGGTCGGCAATCGAATAATCGGTGACATGGGCGGCACCCAAGATGCGGCTGATGACGAAGCTGTCCGACAGATAGGCAACCGCGACCGTCACTTGCAGCACGAAGAACATGCCGCCCATGCGCAAGATTTCGCGGGCGTGACGACTAGATACACCGCGCAGCGCGGGCGCGATGCGCGGCATCTGCATAGTGAAGAAGACAAGGCTGTTGATTAGCCCGACTACCAGCGGCGGACCGAGAAACGCCAGCACTAGCCCGAACAGCGGCGCGCGCATCGACACCGCCGTCAACACGCTTGCCAGTACCGCCAGGCTTGAAGCGCACTGCCACAGGCTCGAGAGGAACCCGCGCTGCAGCCCGAACTGAACACGCTGGATAAGTGTGAGTGGGATCGATGCGGCGAAACATAGCGCGAAGCTCAGCATCGCCGGCTCCGCCTCGCGCATCGCCTGCGCTCCCGCCAACCGGAACACTCCGACCCAGTTCACCAAGGGAACGGCGATAAGCCCGATCAGCGCCGCCACCAGCCCGATCACCCCCAGCACGAAGGCGCCCGTTGAAACATAGGTGCGTACCTCGCCCATATCGTCGCGGCCATTAGCGCGCGACACCGCCGTCAACAGGCCGTTGCCAATACCGAAATCGGCGAAGCTCAACATCAGCGCGAAGGAGCTTATGGTAATCCACATTCCGTACCGCTCTTCGCCCAAGTAATGCAGCGTCAGCGGCACGGAGACGAGCATGGTCGCCATCGACACGGCCTTCGCCAGCGCGGACGCTCCGGCGGTCAGCAGCACCCGCCGCTGCCGCTCGCGCGCGCGGTCCTCCGCCGCGGTTCCGGTCGAGGCCGTCAAAGCCAAGCGGACCCGCGCCAGCAAGCCTGGCGGCGGCGCGAGCTGCGGGGTTATCGGTTCAGAGGTCATGCCGGGGTCATGAGTATTAAGGTTGTCGCTGGCAGAATGTCAGGCGCCTTAGGCTCCCTTGCCGATGGGCGCGTTGCGCATCAGCTTAAGATCGGCCTCGACCATCTCGCGACACAGGTCGCGCGGGCTGGTCTCATGCGTCCAGCCAAGCTTTTCCTTGGCTTTGGTAGGATCCCCGATCAGCAGATCCACTTCGGTCGGGCGGAAGTAGCGCGGGTCGATCTCGATCATGCACTTGCCGGTTTCCTGGCAATAGCCTTTCTCATTGACCCCCTCGCCTTCCCAGCGCAGCTTGATCCCGGCATCCTGGAACGCCCATTCGACAAAGGTGCGCACCGGTGTCGTTTCACCCGTTGCCAGCACGTAATCGTCCGCTTGGTCCTGCTGCAGCATCAGCCACATGCCACGGACATACTCGCGGGCATGGCCCCAATCGCGCTTGGCATCCAAGTTGCCCAGATACAGCTGCTCTTGGCGGCCGAGCTTAATCGCCGCAGCCGCTCGCGTAATCTTGCGCGTGACAAAGGTTTCGCCCCGCAGCGGGCTTTCATGATTAAACAAAATGCCGTTGGAGGCGTGCATGCCATAAGCTTCGCGGTAGTTGACCACGATCCAGTAAGAATAGAGCTTAGCCACGGCATAAGGTGATCGCGGATAGAATGGCGTGGTCTCGCGCTGCGGCACTTCCTGCACCAGGCCGTACAGTTCCGACGTGGATGCCTGATAAAAGCGAGTGGTCTTCTCTCGACCTAGAATGCGGATCGCCTCCAACAGGCGCAGGGTCCCAATCCCGTCGGCATTCGCGGTGTATTCGGGCGTCTCGAAGCTCACAGCAACATGGCTCTGCGCGGCAAGGTTGTAAACCTCGTCAGGCTTGGTTTCCTGAACGATGCGGATCAGGTTGGTGCTATCCGTCAGGTCGCCGTAATGCAGATGGAAGTTGCTGCCCTTGACATGTGGATCTTGGTAGATGTCCTCGATCCGGCCGGTATTGAAGGAGGAGGAGCGACGCTTGACGCCGTGAACCTCATACCCCTTGTCCAGCAGTAGCTGGGCCAGATACGCACCGTCCTGCCCGGTGATGCCGGTGATGAGCGCAACTCGTTTCGTCATAGTGGTTCCTGTTAACTCCGGGCGATCAAGTGCCACATTGGCTGGCTGCACCGCGTCTGCCCGCCGACCTGGAAAGGATTTTGGCGTCATCGGCAGCACAACACGTCAAGAAAATGTCTTGCGGCCCATGGGGTGAGCCGCTGACCGACGAGGTGCCTAGCAACTGTTTGGCTGCGAGACAATGATGTCCGCAGCCCCGACAAAACGTCAGCTTGATCGAAGGTTTCGTGCCGTGGTCACGCCAGCACTTCGTCGATCCAGCCATTGATGCTGTATTTGTGGAACAGGCTGCTCGGCAGCGGGCGGTACAGGCTTTGGAAGAAAGCGGGGTCGATCACCGGCCTCTTGCGGTCGATTATCAGGATATTGTCGGGACTATAGAAGTCGTAGTCGCGGACAAGAGCATTGGTGGTGATGAGCTTGCGGTTGAGACCCATCGTCTCGAACGTGCGCATGGTCAGTCCGCGCTGAAAAGGATGCTCGATGTCGATAATCGCCAGGGACTGCGTGACGGTGCGCTGCAGATCGTCCTTAGCCATCGGGGTGAAGCGGAAATCCTTCCGCCTTGCGCCACGCATGCCCGGTTTGATCGTCCGGTAAACGTCGAACAGCCATTCGGATTGCAAGTACATATACCAGAAGCCACGGACCGATGGGTCCAGCGCCCCGCGCAGCCGCGAGATTACGGCATAGCGGTCGCTGTGCGCGGTGCCGATAAAGGTCGCGTCGTGCAGCGTGGTTTCAGCGGTCCCGGGTGCGCCGGTACGAGTGTAGAACAATGGACGCAGCTGCATCCCGTATTGCTTCACCGACACCGGATCAAAGCTTAGTAGGTGATCGAACAGCCCGAAATTCTCGATTGTCCGTCCGCGATTTTCCAGTGAATCCCACATGTACAGGGTGAAGCGGGCGGTCGGAAACGTCCACCGCAGCCATGCCAGGAAATCGCGCGACACCGTCTGCCCGTTAAGAACCAGGACGTGGTCATATTGGCCGGGGGCGATCGCCTCAATTCGTCGCTGATACAGACGATCGGCAAAAGGCAGCACGACGCGCGGCACAAAGCGCGTCACCGCGGTCATCGCAGTGGTGTCGTAAGGCCGGTCGGCCAGCCAATCGACGGTTGCGCCTCGCGCGCGCAGGGCATCGGCGATCTCTCGTTCGTAGCCGAAGAAGCGAGGTGCGATGAACAAGATGCGCTCCCCGTCAAAAGATCGCATGATCGTCCCTGCCTTCTTTTTCCACGATCCGGGCGGGCACGCCCACGGCCAGTGCGCCGGACGGCACCGACTGGACCACCACGGCATTGGCGCCGATCCGCGCGCCACTGCCTACCGTCAACCCGCCAATGACTTTTGCCCCCGATCCGATCACCACACCATCCCCGATTACCGGCCTGGACGAGGCGCCATAGGCAAAATCCACCTCGCGCGCACCTAAGGTGACCCCTTGGTAGATGGTGGCGTTGGCGCCGATGCGCAGCGCGCCGATCACAGTGCCGTGCGTGTGGGGCAGGAACAGGCCAGGCCCGATCGGGCAGCGCACCGCGATCTCGATCCCGAACAGGAAGAAGTTCGCGGTCGAGAACAACTTGGCCAGTACACCCAACCGCCGGGTATAGAAGAAATACGCCAGGCGGCAGTTCAGGATTGGCAGGAACCGCGGGGAGAGCATTGCTGCCCACTTCGACCAGCCGCGCCGGGAGGACGCGTGCGCGCCGTGCATCATGCGATCCGCCGCTGCCAGATCGGCGGCTAGGAACGCCCGCAGGCGAAAGGGCGTGACGTCGTCCACGATGCCTCAGCCTGCCTGCTGGCGGGAGCTGCCGAGCAGGTCGTGTTCACGCAGTTCGGCGACTGACCGGTCATAGGCGTCCTTGTCATGCGCCTCTTGCCCTTGCGCCCAAGACAAGAACGCGTTGATCCCCTCCTCGAAGGACACATAGGGGCGCATGCCGAGCGTACGCTCAAGCTGATCAACATCGGCAACGTTGTGCCGGATGTCGCCTAGCCGGAAGGCGCCAGTGACCTCGATTGGCGCCTGGCTGCCAAAGAATTCGGCAGTCCGCCGAGCAACCGTCAGCACGTCGGTGCCGACGCCCGAACCAACGTTCAAAGCGCCTACGAATGGCGTTGCATGATCCACGCAGCGCGCAGTAACTGCGGCGATATCGTCGATGAACACGAAATCCCGCGATTCCAGTCCATCCTCGTAGATCTCGATCTTCTGTTGCTGTCGGGCAAGATTGGAGAACACTGCCAGTATGCCAGTATAGGGGTTCTGCAGCGATTGGCCGGGTCCGTAGACATTCTGGTAGCGCAGCGCGAAGCCGTTCAGCCCGCGGGTGCGCGCAAACAGGAGAACCGCCTGCTCCTGCATCTGCTTGGTGAGGCCATAGAAAGAGGAAGGTGAAAAGGGCGCCACCTCTCCCGTTGGCGCGACCTTGACCGGCGCGTCGCAGATCGGACACGTCGGATCGAACAGGCCTAGGGTCATCCGCTCGGCGGTACGAGCTGCCGGATAGACGATGCCGTGCGCGGCGCAGGCGTAGGCGCCCTCGCCATAGATGGCGCGGCTTGACGCAACCACGATCGTCTCCAGCGTATCGCCGACATCGCCGTTCTGCAGCGTGTCCAGTAGAGCGGCGGTCGCCTGGACATTGACGTCGAAATAATGGTCGATCCGGTACATCGACTGTCCGGTGCCGGTTTCCGCCGCCAGGTGGACGATGCAGTGCTTGCCCAGCACCGCCTCGCGCACCGCTGCCGCATCGCGGACGTCTGCGCGCACCAGCGCGACGGCATCGGCGATATCCGCCGGCAGCGAATCTGACGTGTGGATCTGCGGACTGAAATTGTCGAGGATCGTTACTTCGTGCCCAGCGCGCAGCAGCAGGCGGGTTAGCGCCAAGCCGATAAAGCCTGCGCCACCGGTAATGAGGACGTTCTTCTTGCTCATGCCTGGTACTCCCGTTGAATGGTGGCCGGTCAGCCCCGCTGATCCGGCCGGCCCTTGATCATATTAGCAAGCCGCTGCTTGACGATCACCGCCAGTTCCAGGCCGCGGCCGAAATTGGCCCGGGCGATGGCAGGCAGATCGTTGCGGAACTTGGTGTCGAACGCCGTTTGCGAAGCACCACCGGTGGAAAAATAAGAAACTAGCTCGTGTGAGCGCCCGACAACGAGCCGTTTGTCCGCTATAATTTCGATATTTGCCTTGTGATCGGCCTGGAGCCGGTAGGTTACGTCAAACGGATGCCCAACAAGATAGTCGCGCCGGTAAAACAGACCCTGGTGGCACCAGTTGCGGAACAGAATCGCAGACCGCGCGTGGGCTGGCGCGGAAATTCCAATGCTCTGCATATAGGATGACGCCGCAAACAGGTCATAGCCCGTATCCGATGCAGCCAGCGCGTCGATCACGCTGTCCATTCCGGGAAGCGCGATATCATCCACGCCGAAGAAGATCACATATCGGCTCCGTGCTTCGACGATGCCACGGTTATAGGCGGCATACACACCCTGAGGCGGCATCTCGACCAGCCGAAAATCACCAAATTGCGCGGCCAGCGCCCCACCGTCCTCGGGAAACGTGCCGCTATTAACGATTACGATCTCCAGCGCCGGGGCAGCGCGCAATCGGGCAAAGGAAGCAAGACAGCACCGCAGGAGACGCTCAGGGGCATCTTTGGCCGCAATGACAACGGTGAGGATCATGTCAGCTCATTCCTAGAAAGGGAGAACGATGCCGATCTGCCTTGCGTCCGCCATTCGGTACGATCAGCAACAGCACGACCATACCAATCAGGAAATTGATATCCTGCATCAGCACGTTGAAGTCCTGTCCGACTACGGAAATCGACGACACCACGAAGGCGAAAATGACAGGTAGCAGGAGATTACGCCGAATCGACATGCGCAGAGCAAGAACGATAAGGCCGAAATACAGCGCAGCCATCAGGAGACCGTACACGATCTGCGTATCGGGAAAGTTGCAGATCAAATAGGAGGAAAATCGTGCGTTGGTGCCGGTAAACGTGTTCACGCCGACATATTGAATCGTCCAAGCATAGCCGAATAGCGTGTCAATATCGAGTGCGCCCGGATCACCCAAAATGCGCGCCCAGCCTCGATGCATCTTGGCCAACAGTGACAAGGTGCGACACGCCGCAGTCGGATCGGGCGCGAAATAGACGAGCAAAGTAGGCTCACCGAATAGCATCAC
>Ga0265296_1002506_pt1 | contig 18376 bp, 17 predicted proteins | sample MunlanPumphouse1_FD_189073 | JGI IMG/M metagenome (GOLD analysis project Ga0265296, IMG submission 189073) | Groundwater microbial communities from a municipal landfill in Southern Ontario, Canada - Pumphouse #1 | ecosystem: Environmental > Aquatic > Deep subsurface > Groundwater | place...
GTGGACGGCATTATTGTGGGACGGGCAATCTATGAGGCAAACGACCCGGTAACCGCGATAACAGCATTTTCGTCCGTGCGGTAACGGGTGAAGATTTATTAACAACCTCCAGATTCAGGCCAGATCCACATATAAACGCTCTATGAGCGAGAGATCGCGATTTGGCAGAACCTGCAGGTTCTAAAAATTTATTAAGAACATGTGAGATGTTATAGTATGGAATGGACCGCTGATCAACGGAGAATGGCAGAACAATACAAGAGATTAACCGATATTCCCGAAACGGAGCGCAAATTCAAGTGCCACACCTGCCACCTCATCGTTGACGAGAACCCATGCCCGAACTGCGGCGAGGTCCACCTGGAGATCATGTGCCCCCTCGATCACTGCCACTGCAACCACGAGGTGATCTCGGGGATTGAATACTGCCCGCTCTGCGGCCAGGCAATCTGCCCCGAGTGCGGTTCCCATGACGTCACCCAGATCAGCAGGGTCACGGGATACCTGCAGGACGTCTCCGGCTGGAATGCCGGCAAGCAGCAGGAACTCAAAGATCGCACGCGCTATTCCGTTGCATGAGATATTATCTCGAAGGGTCCACACTTTTCATCCGCGGATCGTTCCGCGCAGCCAGTACCGGCTTCTCGGGGGGCATCCGTTCGATTCCCACCCTCTTCAATCACACCGTCTCCCCGGGATGGAATCACGCAGATCCCGGAAAGGAACTCGATCTCGTGACGAGGGCAGCCGGGATTGATCCAGACGCCTTCGGGCTCCTGACCGCCGTCCCCATGCAGCAGGCCTGCGTGCTCCAGTATGATTGTGTCACGGTCTTTATTACCGCCGGCATCCGGCGCGAACCCCCGGAGACCGCAGGCACCATCAACATCATCGTTACCAGCAGCGAGGGCATGGAGGATGCCGCCCTCCTGGAGACGATCATGGTCGCAACCGAGGCCAAGGCCGAGGCACTGGCCGGTCTGGGTCTTCCGCTGACCGGGACTCCCACCGATGCCGTGATCGCGGCCTCTGAGGGCGAGACCCGGCACCGCTCTGCCGGCCGGGCAACGGAGATCGGCAAAAGGGTCCGCGATGCAGTTCTCCGCGGAATCCCCGAGGCACTCAGGCGCCATGATGCAGGGGCGCAGTCCAACCGGTTTGCCTTCTTTGCTTACAGCCGGTTTGAGGGCGGGCACTGGGTGGAGTGGACGCCCGGACAAGAGTGCCCGTATTATCCCTGTCACTTCAAGGGGCAGGCCTGCGACTTCTGCTACTGCCCGTTCTATCCCTGTAAGGATGAGCGTCTCGGCCAGTGGGTGGAGAGCGCACACGGGGGACGCATCTGGAACTGTGCATCCTGCACGATGATCCACGAGCCGGCGGTGGCAGCGTATTTCAGGAAGTTCCCGGGGGCATCAAGGCAGGAACTCCTGCAGGTCTCGGAACGATCGAAACGAAAAGACTGACCTTTTTTATAGGGAAAATTTTCAAAAAAAGTATGATTATTCCCTGATACCCGGGTAGTGTTACTGCACGACAACCAGTGCAAGCCGGCTCACACCTTGATGGTGCACTAAATCCCGGAGTGCAACCAGAGGAAAAATAAAATTTATTCCTTGATGTCGAGTGCCTTGAGGAGCTCGGAGAGCGGGATACCGTGAGCCTCGGCTGCTTCGCGGATGGTCTCGCCACGGGCGATCGCACACCCGACACAGCCCATGCCGAACTTGAAGAGTGCCTCGGTTGCCTCGGGCTTTGCCTTGAGGAGATCGTAGATTGTGCTGTCAGCGGTGATTTCAGACATAGTATCTCTATGTCAGCTGTGGGGTGTGATAAACTTCACGATAATGGCAGGCTGGTATAAGGGCGTCCCGGCATGCAAAACAATACTTTCACAACGCATGGTGACACACTTATCCCTTGAACCATTTGGGTAATAATACTGGAGATGTACGAAGATGGATTATTCCGAAGCAGCAAACAGAATCTCCCGAAAATTTGCAAGCGGCGGCGAGACCCCCGATGTGAAGAAGATCGAGGGCAAGCTCAAGAGACTCGTGGATGAATTCAATGTTCAGCCGAGTGAGGCAGAACGCAGCGTGACGAGCGAACTGGCCAAGGAGTACAACCTCCCCGTGCCGGGTGCCGGTAGCAGTGCCGGAACCGCCGGGAAAGGTGGCGGTACCGAGGAGAAGAAGATCGCCGAGGGTGTGCCCGGCGACTGGGTAACAATCGAGGGAAAGATTGTCGCACTGTCAAATCCCCCGTCACCCTCGATTGCCCAGAACGGCATCATTGCCGACGAATCCGGCGCACTGCGGTTCGTGGTCTGGGCCAAGGCGAACGCCCCGAAGATGGCCGAGGGCTCCTGGTACCGGATCGAATCCGCGGTCGTGGATGAGTTCAAGGGCATCCCGAACCTGAAGATCCATTCCGGGACAACGATCAAGGAGATAGAGGACGACCGGTCCCTCATTCCCACACCGGTGCCGATCAAGGATCTCCATACCGGTATCGGGGGCATCCGGGCGAAGTTCGTGCAGGAGTGGGATGCAAGCCACGAACGGATGCTCCAGTCCGGCCTTTTAGGCGACGAGACCGGTACGATCAAGTTTGTCATCTGGAAGGAGCCCGGCCGGGAGAAACTGGTACCCGGTGCGGTCTATAGTATCTTTTATGCACAGGTGGACGAGTTCAATGGCCGGCTCTCCCTGAACCTGAACGGGGCCACGATCCTGCAGGAAGAGGGCGAGATTGCGGTCAGCGGCGGCGATGCATCCGTGACCGGCGCGATCGTCCATATTGCCCCGGGCTCGGGCATCATCAAGCGCTGCCCGGTGGAGGGGTGCAACCGTGCCCTCTCGCGCCAGAACTACTGCCCGGTCCACGAGATCCAGCAGGGTTTCGCGTACGATCTCCGGATCAAGGGCTGGCTGGATGACGGGGAGAAGACCCATAACGTCCTGCTCCAGCGCGAGGTTGTCGAAGTCCTGACCGGGATCACCCTTGTCCAGGCACAGGAGATCGCCGAGAACAACCCGCTCGGGATGGACGAGGTCTTCCTCCGGATGCGGGACGCTGTGCTGGGCCGGTACATCACCTGCCACGGCCGGGAGATCGACAACCGCGTGCTCGTGAACAAATGCGATGTTGTGACGTTCAATTCGAGCGATCATACCGCCCTGCTGAACCGGGCCGGGGGGGCGCCATCATGAGCGCGAACCCCGCGAGTATGCCACCCCGCCGCGAGGGCCAGTTCGAACGCGAACCGGCACGCCGGGTCTTTGCCGCGGAACTCCGCGAGTGCCGGTACCAGTTCAAGGATGGCGAGGACGAGAAGAGCCCCACCTTCGTGCTCCTCCCGAGCGGCGAGCGCTCGAACCGGATCTTCATTGTCGGCACCCTGACCGAGAAGACCCGGCAGGGTGAGCAGAATATGTTCTACCGGGGCCGCGTGGTCGACCCGACCGGCACGTTCTTTATCATGGCCGGGAGTTACCAGCCCGAGGCCATGCAGCAGCTGGCAAAGATCGAGCCGCCGCAGTTCGTTGCTGTGATCGGGAAGGCCTCCATTTACCAGAAAGATCCCGCGAGTGCACCTCTTGTATCAGTCAGGATCGAGTCGATCAATGTCGTGGACAAGGAGACCCGGGATCTCTGGGTGCTGGATACGGCGAAGCACACGCTGGACCGGGTCGATGCCTATGCAAAGGAGCCGACACCGGACATCCTGAAGGCAAAGGAGCAGTACCCGACCATCGATCCCTCGCTCTTCCGGAAGATCGCCTGGGATGCGCTGGCGCAGATCAAGATGTAAATTTTTTTCTTTTTTCATTGCCAGAAATTTATACAAAAAGATTCATTCAGAGACCCGTCCGACCGGATCTTATTATCGAGTGATGTAAATGGACTTCTCCGGCGTACGTTTTTACCCTTCTTGTTGGTGATCCTCACAATCCTATTCGCAGGATGTTCATCCGATCAGCAACCAGCAAACATCACGCCGGTCCAGATACAAAATCTGGAGCTAGCGGGGGGATATTCTGATTCACCTGCACCCTCACCTTCATCTGAAATGACGATAGCATCCGGTCAGGTACCAACACTAAAGGTGCGGCAGAGCCTGAACGTGTTGCGGGGAAGACGGTTCACGATCAACGGGGCCAGGGCCGGTCGATTCCGTAAGTCCAGACTCCGTAATTCACTAATTATTCCTCCGCGAATCCTGGTAGTGTACACTACCTGCCAAAAACCTGAGTGAATAGTTACACCATTTTAGCATCGCAATCGATCTCCGGCAAAAAATTTTCAATCACCCCCTCACCCCCCGCTCAAAATTTTTCAGGTAGGGTCTGGTTGATCGGCAAACCATCTCACGCCGGCAAATCAAAAATTTTGTAGCATGTACATGCATATTGTAGCATAATTATCCAATTGTAGCCTCCCCAACGAACACCTCATGATCGCGATTGAAAATTTTTCAGCAGAGTCTGCTTGAAAAAAATATGCTCTGGAGAATACCTTAATCCATACAAATTGTACGAACCCGGTACGTCTCTAAAATTTTCCTCCGTACATGGTGGATAGTCAGCAACTCGTATCACATTCCATCCACGAGAATCTTCAAAGAACTGAAACAAATCTTCGTAAATCGTTCTTCAGACCACGTAGAACCCGGGCCAGAAAAATCCATTAAAGAGACACCTTTAGTTCGGGCTCAAATTTAGTGAAGTACTGAGACTTGGCTGCTGAACGGCACCATCAGGACGTGGCGTGGCAGACGGATTGCGTGTCTCCCTGAGCGCCGAAGAGATGGCGGGACTGCCCCGTGCATTCTCACCGGCCCTTGTGATCCAGTACCCGTTGCCGGCCATTTCACGGATATCCGGGATGTGTGGCATGAAAAATTATATTGATAGTGATTTTACTGATTCATCAGAAAGAGCAGGAATTGATTTCTGAACCGCCATAACTGATTTCCCATCAATAGTAACATTGCCTTTGAATACCCAGACCGGTTCAAGATAATCTTCTGAATACGCACCGGCTTTTGTATGATACGCGAGATATCCGTTATCGATAGATACAGAAACATCCTTCTCATTCATGCCTACGCTGACGCCTTGTGTTTTCATCTGATCGAAAGCGTCTTCCTGAGAAATAATGGGATATTCCTTATCCGGGACATAATCTCTCCAGTTTGCAAAATACCCGATAACATCGCCATTTCCGCCGATATATACGACGAGTTGCGTTCCTTCGACGTTCAGGCCGTTGAGGTACCGGTGATACCAGACGCCGATTTCTCCGAAAGTGATTGTCCCTTTAGAGGAATAGGTATTATCTCTCTGGACAACGGGATCAACTGCTCCTTCCGGGAAGATATCCTGGTCTTTTAGGAATTTTGTGGCAATTTTTATTGCCTCGTCATCCGATGGCAGTTTGTCTGGAGAGTCCTGGATTGCATTCGGTCGCTTCTGATCAGTATATATCACACGTCCAGAATTTTTTGATATCTCAACACCATACCGCAAATCCTTCGACTGGACAACAGCTCCTCCTTTTAATGTTCCGGTAACGTTGAACTTTTTTGCATAGTCAAGGGTGGTTTCATTTGTGACCGTAGGGGACATTGTTTTGTAAACCAAAGTTGTATCTACTGCAGTTTTCGCAGGAGCAATCATAACAAGGTTATGTGATATCCGGCCAGCCACATCACTGGATTCACCATTAGAAACAACTGATAGTTGCTCGACCGTGTGATTCGCTGACTCGATTATCGGTCCCGGTTGACTGGGAGCAAAAATGAAGATCCCAATAATAAACAATGCAAGCAGTGATATCGCAATTATCATTTCTTTGTTCATGTCAATCCCTTATCCTGATAAATCACAAGCAAAACTTGACCAGTTAAATAAATATTCCCCATTACTTTTCGTCGGTTCTTCAAAAGGTCCATATCCTGGGAGATAATCATCTCCGCTCGGATCAGCCCACATGTACGCTCCTTTCAAGGAGGAATCTTGGAGCGTATCTTGCAAGGTTAATTTCCACGAATCCCGAATCGAATAAACTTGATACGGAGTCCCTTGATATGTTCCCCCTCTCATCCGTTCAACGAACTGCGGTCCGGTATCCTCATTCACCAGACCGGTCGTGTCGAATCCCATCAGGATATGGAGTCCGTCAAACACAGACTCCCAGTTGCTTTGATTACTTTGATTCAGTACCTGACATGAATCCAGCGCCACCCATTTCGCACGACTGAAACTCATGTTCGTCCGGAACACTTTGTGGTAATTATTCGCAGTACCGAACAGGATACCATCTTCCCAACCGTGACCGGCATGGAATGTAAATTCTGCGCTGTTTGCGCCGATCGAATCTGCTGATTCTGTCTGGCTCCAGTAGAGCGATCCGGTATTATCATTAACCGGATTGCTTCGTTCATTCCAACAATAATTTGTCCCGCCATATTCATGACAGCGACTGCTATCAGTCAGATGATCGTAAAAATACTGAGCGGTTGTATCTGCTCCGGAAAGATTAAGATTGTTCTCATAATTGTGATAATACCTCACCCCATCGGAAACGACATAATAATTCACAGATGCAGGAGTCACCGTCACATATTCCTGCTTTGTTTCTGTATCATCTCCATAAGAATTTTCAGCCGTGAGGCTGACGGAGTACGTTCCTGCTGTTGTATACGTATGTGACGGATTTACCAGTGTTGAGGTACCTCCATCACCAAATGACCAAGACCACGAAGTTGGTGATCCGACGGAAGTATCGGTAAACTGTACAACCAACGGTGTTGTTCCGGAAAGTGGCGCTGCACTAAATGAAGCACTCGGGACAAAGGAATTTGAATTACCCACTTGTAAAATAATATAAGTACTATCAACTTGATTGCTTAAGGTGCGAACCCCCGGTGATAGGGTTATACAGTTTGGGTTATATTTTACGCCCCCGGAATCCAAATAATAATTCGTTGGGTTATGCCAATAAGAACCAGTAAAAACGTACCCATACCACAAATATCCGCTGTTTGCACAGACATACCCGTTTGCAGAATACAGAAATGCCGAAGAGGGCCATTCACAGTCAGTGTAACCTTCCGCAATGCATGATTGATAAGTGCGACCATATTGGTGACCTGGCAGGATTCCAATTGCACTTCCAGAATCACTAAAATAAGTAGAAGCAGACACCGGAGACATTGAGAATTGTACCAAAAGAATACAAGTAGCCATGATGAAGTTGCATCTTAATAACCCCTGATTTTTTAAAAGCATTTTAAGGCCTCTTTACTTTATTATCCCTGTTCGCATTCATATCGTCAATCGGCACGACCAAACCTTCATTAATCCAGGGTGTGTGTTGTTTCATGCTTTCAGGCAGCATTGGGTCATCAGGTCGTCAAAATCAGTTGAGCCTCTTCGTTTTTTATGAACAACTCCCCTCTCTAGACCGGCATCGGATTCTGTTCGCAGGGTTGCTGTAAAATATTTTTATATTTTCATTGTATATTAATACTATAGATTTTATTTTTAGATTATCCAAAAAGGACTTCATTCTACACATCTCATGGAGTGGTCGAGATCTAGACGACGGGTACGATGAGGGGAGCGTATCTTGTCATTTTTCCGATCCCCTGCATTAGCATTCGCCCGACCTATTCTCCCCAAGCACATCCCGGCCGGAAAACAACAATCTCTACATCTCCCGCACGCCAACCGGAATGAGACAGGGTAACATCCCATGACAGATCCCGCCAGACCCCCGCAACAATACCTCGCCGCCGGTTTCCGTGATGTGGATACTTCGGGCGACACCACGGCCTACACCCGGTGTCTCGATCTGCTCTCAGATATCCCGTTCTTCCGGGACGTGAAGGAGGAGAGTTTCCGGATCATTGCCCAGACAAAACCGGAGCGGGTGCTCGATGCCGGCTGCGGTGCGGGAACCGATCTCTCTGCCCTCGCATCAATCCTGCCGCCCGCGACCCTGATTACCGGCATCGATGCGAGTGCCGCACTCCTTGCCATCGCAACGGAGCGGACGGCCGCCCACCGGGACCGGTGCCTGCTCATTCGCGGCGACCTCACGCAGATCCCCTGCCGGGACGGGGCATTCTCATGCAGCCGGATCGACCGGGTACTCCAGCACATCCCGGATCCGGAGCGGGTGATCCGGGAACTGGCCCGGGTCACGGCACCCGGGGGAACGCTCGTTGCGTTCGACAATGACTGGGACACGCTCTCCATCTCCCTGAGTAACCGGGAGACATCGGCCCGGCTGACCCGGTTCTGGCGCGACAGTTTTGCCTCAGGAAGGGTGGGAAAGGATCTTGCCGGACTCTTCCGTGACGCCGGGTTCACGGAAGTTCACGCGGAGCCAAGGATGCTCACGATTGTCGGGCTTTCGCTAGCCGAGAAGGTCTTCGATATCCGGATGCTGCTCGACCGGATGATACAGGCCGGGGCGCTGACACCCGCCGAGGCGACCGGTGTATGGGACGAACTGGTGCGCCGGGTGCAGCAGGGCACGTTCTCATCGGGATATACCGGTTATCTGGTATGGGGAAGAAAACCGGGGTAGACGTTGTGCCTCAGGAAGAGTAAAGAATTATCCCCATCAGTATGATGGTTAATACAATCCCCGCAATGAGAAGAATAAAATCGACGAATATTTCCCGTTTCATTTTTCCTCGGTAAAAATTATTCCTGGTTCATATCACTCATGAAAACAGGAATCTCAATGGGGGATCCTGCGTATACAGTTGTTGCGAAAGTACAGGAATTTCGTCCCCGGCACCGGTTGGTGTTGGCAGGGGAGAGGGTATCTCATACTGATCCAGATGGTCTGACATTACAACCTGTTGATATCTCTGATTCACCAAGGTAGCGGATCTCTGAACAAAGGGGGACGATATTGGGTGTTCTTGTGCTGTGTGCCTGGCCCGCATCCTTCATCTTTTTTTATTCCTGAATTCATTTTTTGGTGTTTTCGATCACATGCGCTTTCCGGGTGACGACTCGCTATTCCAACTGGTAGTACCGGGTTTGACGTTCCTGGACTTGTTCCTTTTAACGATGGTTCATGCGCATCCCTCCGTTTTGGATAATCTGATACATCGCATTTTTTGTCGTCCTCCGGTTATCCCAGGCGCCATTCAACGGTTGTAAGGATTTCCGTAATGGTGCCGGTATTCTCCCGACATATTTCCGATTCGTTTTCCTCAAAAATTTCAAGTTGCCGTCTTATTTCGGCAATTTCGTCCAGGGTGATAAGAAACCACGGATTCTCATGAGGCATTCCCATACACCACCTCATCATGAACGGTTTCCCAGGATGGTATCATGGTTCAGCCTCACTTTTCCTGATCTCGCAGACCTCCGACCGCCACAGCTTTGACAAGTATAACCGCGCCCAGATGAATGCCAGCAGACCCCCGGCAACCTCCCCGGCAACCAGTCCCCACCAGACACCCTGTTCTCCCATGCCCAGTGGGATTGCGAACAGGTACGCAAAGACTGCGGCAAATGCAAGGCTCCTCATGAACGTGAGAAACAGGGAGGTCGGTCCTTTACCTACACCCTGGAATACCGATGATGACAGGAGACCCAGCGGTACAAAAGGATAAAACAGACACATGACACCGATGAATGCGGCAATGGCCGGATAAAGATGGGCACTTTCCGGTGAATAGGAGAATATAGAGGCAATCGGGTATGCAAACACCCAGGTCAGGAGACTGACACAGAGGGCAAGAGCAATCCCGAAGAGTATAGAGAATGTGTGTGCAACCCGGATCTTCTCATAATGCCGGGCCCCATATGCCGCCCCGACAACCGATACCACGGTTGTGCCGATTGCAACAATGGGTACGATCCCATATGACACAACCCTGAATCCAACGGAAAAGACCGCTACAGCATCCGTGGTAGCTACAATAACGAGGATCAGGTTGAGTATGATACTCAGTACCGACATCAGCACGTACTCAACACTGGCCGGGATTCCCACGTTCAGGATATCTGAGACCACGCTCCGGCACGGGATGAAGACCTGCCGGGAAAAGCAAACGTACAAATTTTTTTTGATAAAAAACCAGTAACAAAGGACAACCGTTACCGCTGCAAGGGAGATGATCGTGCCCCACGCGGCTCCTGCAATACCGAGGCCCAGACCATAAATCAGGAGAGGGTCAAGGACCATATTCAGGAGAGTTGCAGCCACCATGGCATACATCGTTCTTTTTACATCACCTTCCGCTCTGAGGATACCATACGCAATATTGACAAAAATGATGAAGAATGAACCGGCGAAGAGAACCTGCCCGTATGCCACTGCAAGACCGGCAGTTTCACCGGCACCAAAAAGGAGGGCTATCGGTTCTGCAAAGACGACAAGCGGCACGGTAATGATTGCTGACAGGATGAGAGCAATGAGAAGTGCATGCACTGCACCGTTGCTTGCACCGTTACGGTCGCCTGCGCCGATCATCCGGGCGATAGCTGATGTCGCCCCTGCTCCAATGCCACTTCCAAGACCGATGAGAACCATGAACAGGGGAGACATGAACCCGATGGCAGCCAGGGCATCAGAGCCAAGGCCTACAACCCAGATCGCGTTCACGACATTATAACTGGACATCAGGAGCATGGCGATGATCATCGGCCCTGATAAGGAGATGATTGCTTTTTTCGGATCACCGGTCAGGATTGTAACGCCCTGGGTTTCTCCAGGGGAACAGGTATTTTTTTGATCGGCAAAAGAAAAAAGTTTCATTGTCCCACACACTTCACTCGTGCCGCAGTGCATCGATCGGGTTGAGGTTCGCTGCCTGCCACGCCGGGTAGATACCACAGGCCAGACAGATCACGATCCCGAACCCGACACCTTCGGCAACTGATAGCGCAGTTGAGATCGTCCACAGGTACTCGGTCGTTCCCAGCATCAGGGCGCTGACGGCATACCCCGCAAGAATGCTCAGGATACCTCCAACAATGCTTCCGATAACCCCGATGATGGCAGCCTCGTAGATGAACATGCTCATCACCTCTTTCTTCTGTGTCCCGATGCTCCGCATGATACCGATCTCCTTGATCCGCTCGTTCACGGACATCATCATGATGTTGAAGATCGAGACCCCGGCAACGATCATGGATATCCCGCCGATCGCGGTAACGAAGGTTGTGATGGTACCAAACGTCTCGTAGAGCGAGTCGAGTGTCGCCTTGCTGTCCGTTACGCTGACGATCTTGTCCCTGCGATTCAGCTGCTTCTCGACGATCGTCTTGACTTCGGCCGTGTCCTGCCCTTCTTTCACCTTGACGACGACCTGGTCGTACTGATCGATATCCCCGAAGTTTGACTCATACCAGTCCTGGGTCACGACAAGGGCATTGTCCGTACTAAGATCGAAACTCATGCCCCGTTCCTCGATGATGCCGGTGACGCGGAGCGTGCCGTACTGGCCTTCGGAGCCGATCGTAATCCGCGATCCGACCCGGATATTATTGTCCGTTGCAAACTCCGCTCCAACGAGGCACCCGGAGTTCCCGTTGCTGTAAGCCCCGTCAGTCATGACCAGGTTGAAATCGGGGATGTACTGCGGGTCCACCCCGTAGATGGTCGCCACGATGTCATCGCTGCCCACACCCACGCTCATGCGCTGAGATGTCTGGTGTACCGGGATGGCAATATTCGGGGCAACCGCCTGCTTTATTTTCTGGTAGTTCGAGTCAGTGATGTACTGGTCCTGGGTGCTGCCGCCCGGTGCTCCTCCACCCATTCCTCCCTCGCTCGCACCGGAGTACGGGCTTACGATCACGCTGTCACCGACAGAGTTGAGGCTCTCGGAGACCGAGGCTACCATGCTGTTGCCCAGGATCCCCATGGACGCAATGGCAACGACACCGATCACGATGCCGAGCATCGCGAGGGTTGAGCGGAGCATGTGAAGGCGAATATTCCGCTTGGCAATCTCCCAGAAAATTGCGGTCATGCCGCAATTCTCCCGTCTATGATCCGTATGGTCCGGTTCGTATAATTGGCAACATTGGGGTCGTGGGTCACAACGATGATCGTAGCACCTTTTTTATTGAGTTGTGTCATGAGTTCCATGATACTCGCCCCGGTCTTTGAATCGAGATTTCCCGTCGGTTCATCGCACAGGAGGATATCCGGGTCGTTGATGAGGGAACGGGCAACTGCGACCCGCTGCTGCTGGCCACCAGAGAGTTCCAGGGGTGTGTGCGTATAGAGATGTTCGTCCAGCTGGACCGCCCGGAGCACTTCTTTTGCCTTCTCCACATTTACGCCTCCCTTGAGCATCTGGGGAAAACTGACGTTCTCGATGATATTCAGGAGCGGGAAGAGGTTGAAGTACTGGAAGATGAACCCGATCCGGTCCCTGCGGAGACTTGTCAGTTCCACATCGGACATATCCCGGATTGGGATTCCGCTCATGGAGATAGTCCCGAAGGTGGGCTTGTCAAGGCACCCCATCAGGGTCAGCAGGGTGGATTTTCCCGAGCCCGACGGCCCCATGATCGAGATGAACTCTCCCCGTTCCACGGCAAAGGAGATATGGTTGAGCGCGGTCACATCTCCCGACTTGAGCGGGTAGATCTTGACCACGTCCTCAAACTGTATTACCGGTTCCATGGCTTACAGCCTCACTGGTTCTTCTTTCTCTTCATGTAGAGGTATCCGCCGAAGACCAGCGCGATGACGAGAATCACTCCGATCGCGGGGAGCAGTGACGGCTGGCTGGCATTCTGGTCGCTCGAAGTGGTCGTTGCAAGGCTGATGGTCTTTTGTGAGGTGATCACATTACCATCGGCATCCTTGTAGGACATCTGGAGCGGCACGGTATTGCTTTCTGACGTGAAGGAGATCTCAAAACTCCCAAAATCGTCAGGCTTCAGGACACCCACAACATAGTTCTTGTAGGGATCCGCCGGGACTGCCGGAGATGCCGATGTGACCGTTACGGCATTGGCCGTCTCAAGACCTGCGTTGGTTACATCGCCGGTTACGTGGTAGACCGAGCCCTCCGTGGTCACCTTGATGTTGCTGATCATGGGATCGGCCTGTTTCTTGTCCGTGCCGAACGTGATCGGAAGGGTGGCGCTGGCTGTGTGGGCATTGTCCCCGTTATCATAGTTCACGGTTACTTTGAGGTCCGTCTCCTTGCCCGGGGTTACCGAGATGGTCTTGTTCACCGAGGAGCCGGATGGCAGATCTCCGATGTATACCTTCGCAGGAAGTGCAGTCATTCCCTCACCGGATACGTCAAGAACGACATTCTTCACGTCATTTTCGCGGGGATTGGAAATCTGCACGGTAATCGAATCTTTATTGTTTTGGGCAAAGGTGTCAGGTTGATCAATGACCGTCACCACAACGGGAGTATTTTCCACCCTGACGGGAGTACGGTAATACAAGTTGTTTGCATCACGGAGGCTTACCGAGAACGACGGATAATACCATCCCTCTTTGGCATCAGTCTCAATGGAAAAGACAAACGTCCTCGTCTGGAGCGGGCCGATATTTGCTGAGGTGTCGTACGTACCGCCGGTGAGACGGATATCCTTGTCACCGAACGTGGCGTGGTTGACCATAATACTTTCATTTGCATTTCCATTGGTCACGGAAAATGTGGCTGTACCTTTTTCACCGGTGAAAAAAACCCCGGGATCGATGGTCGCACCCGAGACATACACTCTCCCTGCGGCAGCAATAGACGCATCGGTTGTATAGGCACTGACTGTTCCCACAAGAGTTGCAATGGCTAAAAAGATCCCCATATATAGCAGGATCCTTGCCGGGATACGATTGTTCCTGCGCGGATTTACCGCGTGCATCGATACAGATCCTGTGCTGTCGGAGTGTTTCATTCCACAGACTATTCCTTCGAATCGTTGTAATCCGAACATGCGTTTCCTCAATCAGAATGTTATGTTGTAGTAATTTTTTTTACTACTTGGAATGTTAAGTTAACCGTACATTGATAAAAAGGTTACGCAAGGTGTAGTAAAATTTTTAACAACAAAATGATCATGCTATCACTATGGAGAGCATCCCGGCCGGACTTGTAAAATCGCTCAACGATCTCGGTTTGACTACCTATGAAGCGAGCGTGTATGCTGCGCTGGTCCTGTACGACAACGCAGAGGCCAAAGAGATCATTGACTTCCTCTCCATCTCCAAACCCAGCGTGTACGAGGCATTGGATCGTCTTGCAGAGATGGGACTTGCGGTGAAGAGAATCTCAAAGCCGGCCCGGTACAGCCCGATCTCCCCCGAGATGGCAATTAACCTCCTCATGGACAGGCACAGGAAGGCAGCTGACCTGGCACTGGAAGCACTCCAAAAGCTTGAGAGAGAGAAGGTACGTACCGACAAGGAGGATGCCCTCTGGACCATTTACGGGGACGCCAACATCGAGTATAAGATCCGGGAACTCTTCGGGAAAGCAAAACAGCAAATCAGCTGCATGATCGGTGAACGGTACCTCCCGTTCATCCAAAATATCAAAATTAAGGATGTTTCACTGCAACTCATGGTGATCTCGGATGATCCGGATCTTGAGAAACAACTGAAGAGATTATTTCCGGGGAAAAATGCAGTCATCCATGTCATCTCCTCCGAACAATTCAAAATCCCGCCACCATTTATCCCACCGGAATTCGAGGAGATCCATAACCTGATGAAAGTCGAACACATGCTTGAGCTGATCGTTGACGATGAGGAACTCCTCATGGTTCCGCCATTTATTTCCGGCAGCGTTTCGGTCCTCAACACCAGGAATAAGGGAGCAATCCTCCAGATGAAAATGATGAGCCAGCTCAACCTGAAACGGTTCATCACAAATGAGGAATTTCCTAGTCCCCGGCAACTCCCTCAAAAGAGATCGCGAAAATAGCTAGGATCTGAATACCGGTTCCCGGAATGAGTCTCGCTCATGCCCGATAGAGGGGCATGAGGATTCTCCTGATGCTCACACTACCAGCATCAATCCGGGATGCGACCCGGTGATCGACCGGCCACCCTGCGGGGTCACGATAAACGTATTCTCGATCCCGACAAGGCCGACACCCTTGATTCCTTTCTTCGGCTCAACCGCAAACACCATTCCTTCCTGTAATGGTTCGTCAAAACCCTTCGCAATGACCGGGAGTTCATCGATCCACAACCCGATCCCGTGACCAAGGAACTTCACCGTGTGGTCCCCGTAGCCCATGAACCCCTCGCGGAACGCCGGGTCAAGGCCGTCCATCACGGTCGCATAGATCTCTGACGGGATTGCGCCCGGCTTCAGGAGCGACGAGACCTCATCGATCACCGCCACGCACTGCTCGTGCACCCGGATCGCCTCCTCCGGAATGGCTTTTTTGAACATGTAGGTCTGCGTCTTGTCGGTCTGGTACCCCTCGACTCCGCACCCGATATCGATCACCACAAGATCGCCCTTTGCCAGTTTTTTTGTCCGGCTTCCCATCAGCGGGACCGCGGGGTGGAGGCCGGAGATCCCACCGGGCGTATCCACGCAGATGGGATAGATCGAACTGGTCCCGAACCCGACCTGGCCAATCAGCATCTCGTTGAACATCCCGAAGCGGATGATCCCGTGGTGGCCTTCCCGCACCATGACCGCATAGAGTTCAGTGATCAGCGTTGCCTCGTCAATTCCTTCCCTCAGCAGGTCCGGGGCGCAGTCTTCGAGCACGTGCCGGTGGATCGCACCCGCCTTCTCCATGAGCGCGAGTTCGTACGGGCTCTTTACCGCCCGGGTCATGAGCACCTGCGTATCGAGAGGCAGGACGCCGGGGAAGGCGAAGTGTTTCTGCATCCGCCCGTACTGCGCAAGCGTCACAGAATCGAGCTCCAGATATACCGGTTTTTTCAGCGGGCCTGTGGCAGCCGCCGCATCCCGGAAACTCGTCATCTTCCGGATATCCGGAAACTGCGATTCCGTGCAGGCCCGTTCGTAACTCTTCCGGACCCAGAAGACCGCATCGCCGTTTCGGGGAACGAACAGCAGGCCATCCTGGATGGTGCCGGTGAAATAATAGAGATTGATCGGGGAGGTGATGGCCGCAGCCTCCCAGTCCGGGCGGTCGCGATCCATCCTGTCCCGGAAGCGGTTCAGCCGGCTGTCGAGTTCGGTGAGCGGGACCTTCATGGTTGTCAATAATACTGGGAAAGCCTGCTAATTAACGGTACGCAAATCCTGATCCGCTGGTGAAAAAATAAAAAAAAGAGAGCCGGTTAATTATCGGTTGCTCTTTTCCTGGTCCCAGCGCTCCAGCACTTCGCTGCCTTCGACAAAGACCATGTTGTGCTTCTTCCCATAGCGCATTGCATCCTCTTTGGAGAGGGCATACCCGTTCTCATCGTCCAGCATCTCACAGATCGTGACCGACGGCGTGATGCCGGCCATCTCGGCCATTGCAATCGAGAGTTCGGTCTGGCCGTGCCTGACATCGAGCAGCCCGTCCGCTGCACGCAGGAGCGCCATGTGGCCCGGGGTCCGGAAGGTCTCGTGGAAGTTTACCGTGCCGCCGTTGAGCGCCTGCTTCACCTGCTCGGCAATCGCGTTCACCGTGAGCGCCCGGTCCCGGTCCGTGATGCCGGTGAAGGTGTTCCGGTGGTTCACCCAGAGCGAGAACGAGGAATGGTTCTTCCGGTCGTACGGGATGTCGCCCTCGCGCTCGGCAACCGCAATCGCCCGCAGGGCATCGCTTGCAAACGGGAGGCCGAGCCGCTGCGCCGCCACCGGGTGGACGGCCGTGCAGATCAGACCGCCGCCATCCTTGCGCATCTGGAGGATATGCTTGTACGTGACCGCATCGGACCGGATCGCAAAGTCCGTCTCCTTCTCCCGGTCATCGAAGTCATAGAGCAGGATGAACTTCCCGTCCCGCAGGGCTGCAAGGGCCTCGTCAATCATGGAGAACACCCTTTGCCCGCGCCACGAGCGGGGCTGTGCCGGATACCGGTATGCCACCCGTTCCGTGAACAGGGACTGCCACCGGGACATTCCGCTTCCGGTGCTCCATTACTTCGCTTCCCCCGATGAACACCATGCCGTGCTCGCGGGCATAACGCCGTGCATCGTCACGGGTCCGGGCATAACCGCTCTCGTCATCCAGCATCTCGCAGATCGTGACGGAGGGCGTGATCCCCGCCATCTCCGCAAGGACAATCGAGAGTTCGGTCTGTCCCTTCCGCACATCGAGAAGCCCGTCTGCTGCACGCAGGAGCGCCATGTGGCCGGGCGACCGGAACGCATCATGGAACCGGATCTCTTCCCCGTCCATGGCACGCCGTACATGGTCGGCGATCGCGTTCACCGTGAGCGCCCGGTCCCGGTCCGTGACGCCGGTGAACGTGTCCCGGTGATTCACCCAGAGCGAGAACGAGGAGTTGTTCTTCCGGTCGTACGGGATATCACCGGTCTTCTCGCAGATCCCGGAGCCGGCAAAGACGTCCCGGGCAAACGGGAGGCCTAAGCGTTCAGCGGCAACCGGATGAATTGCCGTACAGATCAGACCTCCGCCGTCTTTTCTCATCTGGCGGATGTGGGCCGGCGTGACCATATCGGAACGAATTGCAAAATCCGTCTCGCCTTCCCGGTCGGCAAAGTCATACAGCAGGATGAATTTCCCATCGCGCAGATCTGCAACTGCGTCCCCAATCACTTATCCCACCTCAACGTTGATGCTGTCATTGTCCTCGACTCCGAGTTTCCGGCGCAGGGCAAGAGGTGCGATCACTTCGATGAGATCGTCCGGGTAATGGGTCCGGCCGGGCACCACGATCCCGCACTTGATGGTGCCGATCCGGCACGGGATGCACCGGGCATCGCCGAACGTCCGGCCGTCGGTTGAGAAACCCTTGATCCGGGTCCAGTCAAGGCTGTCGATCTTCTTCCTGACCGGCAGGCTCGACTGCGCGAGACGGATGTTGAGGGTGCCCGGGTAGGGCTCAAAGCCGAGTGCCGCACCGAACTGCTCCTTGTACGGCCCGAGGCTCATGTAGTATTTCCCTTCGCCGATCCCGCTCACCACGGCACCGCTCAGCTGGTAACTCTTACCGCCTTCGGCAAAGATCCGGTTGTAGTCCTGGTGTTCCTTACGGAGCACCTCCTCGCCGGTTTTCGTCACGGTCACGTGCTGGCCGTCCGCTGAAAGGGCCCGGGTGATGAACCCCCCGGTCTCAAGACCTTTGAGCCGGCGCGAGGCCGTCTGCTGGCTGATCCCGAGCATCTCGCCGATACTTAAGGTGGAGACAAAGACCGGGCCGCGGCAGCCACCCCGCACCGCGATCGCCTTGAGGCACTGGAGATCTTCCGCTG
>Ga0265296_1002507_pt1 | contig 18368 bp, 19 predicted proteins | sample MunlanPumphouse1_FD_189073 | JGI IMG/M metagenome (GOLD analysis project Ga0265296, IMG submission 189073) | Groundwater microbial communities from a municipal landfill in Southern Ontario, Canada - Pumphouse #1 | ecosystem: Environmental > Aquatic > Deep subsurface > Groundwater | place...
CGCGTGACTTGCCTTGTTCGGCGCTCTCGCTCGCGGCTCGCGACATCGCCGAACTGCGGTATATACGCCATGTCCGCCGTCGTCGCGGCGACGCCGTCGGCCACGTCGCATATACCGCCGCCCATTACGCAAAATCCGCGGCGGCTTTTGCGTAACGCCGCGCCTACCGGCGCCGTTCCGCTCGCCGTGGCGGACTTCGCGTAACAGCGCCTATCCGCAATGTCGGTCTTCCGTCGCGGCGACAGAATCCCGCCACTGCGGATCAGGCGCGGCGTTAAACGAAATTGAGGTTTTGTCTTTAATTTTGGATAAGCGGGGAGAAAACTTTAAATAAATAGTAATGCCATATGAAAACTTCAAAACAAGTCACAGAATATGTTACTAAGATAATGGGCGTAGAAGAAGAAATGATCCGGCTTCTTCCGCAGTTAGAAGACAAGTTAGGCTTGTTGAATCCATGGGTTAGACAATTACCGGGTATTTTTCGTGGGCTAAAATTAAAACCTAATCAAATTATTTTGGATATTCCATGTGGTAAAGGTGGCGTTTCAATCCCATTGGCAAAAAATTTTGGTGTTAAAGTCATAGGATATGATGTAATAGAAGCATATGTTAATTACGCCACCTCATATGCTAAAAAGAAAAGCGTCGGCAATTTATGTACTTTCAAAATTGGCGATATCCGCGATATTACAAAACACAAGAATATTAGTGATGTTCTACTATGGATTGCTCCTCCCCATATTTGGAAAACTGCAAAAGAAACAATAAAAGCTCTGAGGAATTGCGTAAAAAATAATGGCAGAATTTTAATTGCCGACGCTTATTCATATAAGCCCACGAAAAAATATGAAGACTATGAAACCATGAATTCAACAAACATAGGATATACCACTTTTGGAGATAAGATAATCAAGTTCGTCGATTATAAAGATATATTATGGGAAGAAGACTATAACAGAGCTAGAAAATCTGCGGAAGAAGCCTTAAAGAAAACGAAAATCGCGAATGATAAACAGATTATTAAAAGATATATTGAGTCCCTAAATAGAGATGAGAAGTCAGACACAAAGTATTTAGGTTTAGGAATTTGGGTAATACAAGTTATAAAATAAAGTTTTCTCCCCGCTTTTATGGAAGAGACAAAACCTCAACATCGTTTAACAGCGTGTATGCGGTTCCGCTACGCTTCACCCATATTTGCCTCCGCTACGCTACGGCAAACATCGCATACACGCAAACGTTAAGTGAAATTGAGAAAAGGCAGCAAGAACTTTATTGAGCAGGATTTTATTTCGAATGATTTATAAATATCTGTTAACCTATCAATACTATGACAAAAATATCCAAAGGTTTTGCGAGCGACAATTATTCAGGAACACATCCAAAGCTTCTTGAAGCAATTCAAAAAGCAAATTTGGGACACGCCAGTGCCTATGGGAATGATGAATACACTGCAAGAGCAGTAAAAAAATTCAAAGAACATTTTGGTAAAAATGTTGATGTTTATTTTGTATACAACGGCACTGGCGCAAATGTTTTGGGACTCAAGGCTGTAACTGAATCGTTTAATTCAATAATCTGTGCTGAAACAGCTCATCTTAACGTTGATGAATGCTGTGCTCCAGAAAAATTTACAGGATGCAAGCTGCTTACAGTTCCAACAAATGACGGCAAAATCTCTGTAGAAAAACTGAAACATCATGTTTACGGCTTTGGTGATCAACATCATGCCCAGCCAAAAGTGATTTCTATCACCCAGCCAACAGAATTAGGCACGATTTACACATTAAAAGAAGTCGAGGAACTAGCCGATTACGCTCACAAAAATAATATGCTTTTACATATTGATGGCGCTCGTCTTTCAAATGCGGCGGCAAGTTTGAATAAATCTTTGAAAGAAATAACTTTTGATTTAGGTGTAGACGTTCTTTCATTTGGCGGAACAAAAAATGGCATGATGTTTGGCGAAGCTGTTGTTTTTCGCAATAAAGAACTATCACGAGATTTTGCCTTTATCAGAAAACAGGGAATGCAGCTTGCATCCAAAATGCGTTTTATCTCTGCACAGTTTGAAGAACTTTTATCCAATAATCTATGGCTCAAAAACGCACAACATTCAAACAAGATGGCAAAAACATTAGCTGATGAAGTTAAAAATATTCCTCAAATCAAGATTACTCAAAAAGTGGAAGCGAATGGGGTTTTTGCCATCGTCCCAAAACAATACGTCCCAAATTTGCAGAAAGAGTATTTTTTCTATGTTTGGAATGAACAAACTTCAGAAGTGAGATGGATGTGTTCCTTCGATACAACAGAAGAAGATATTTATAATTTTGTCGCTCTTCTCAAAAAAACAGTGAAATAAAATCCTGCAATTTATAGCTGCCTTTTCTCAACTCTCGCCAGCCCTTCGGGACGTTGCACTCTGGCTCGGGCTTCGCCTCACTTAACACAGAATATGCGGTTTCGCTCGGTTGCACCTCGCTCCACCCATATTTGCCAGCGGTCGCCCTTCGGGCATATTGTACCGCTGTCAAACATCGCATATTCTGGAACGTTATACAAAATTGTTCCGCTCACGCTCCACAACTTCGTATAACACCATATATCCGGTTCAGCTCCGCTTCGCTGGCTTCACCCAAATTCTGCGAGCAGAACTTCGGATATACGGAAACGTTATACGCAATTCAAAAAATATTTTTCTAACGGAGAATAAGGAATGATAGGCTTTCAAAAGGGAATAAATTTGATTTTTTCTTTATCTATAGAGGGGAATATAGTGTTTTCTTCACTTCATTACGAAAACGATTTGAATATTAGGGGAAACTTTATATAATGATTATAACTTTAATTTTTTAAGGAGAATATTATGGAAACAAAAATAGAACAATTTAAAATCATTGGAATTGCAATTAGAACAACTAATGAAAATAATAAAGCTGTAGGAGATATTTCTAATCTATGGAATAAATTTTTATCTGAAAAAACAATAGAAAAGATTCCAAATAAAATTAGTTCAGAAATATATTCTGTTTACACGGATTACGACGGAGATTACACAAAGCCTTATACCACAATACTTGGTTGTAAGGTTGAAAATTTAGATCAAATTCCTGAAGGAATGGTTGGGAAAGAATTTGAAGGTGGAAAATACAAAAAAATAATTGCAAAAGGAGATATAACAAAAGGTGTTGTTGTCCAAGAATGGCTAAAGATCTGGAATTCTGATTTAGAAAGAACATATACTGTTGATTTTGAAGTTTATGGGGAAAAAGCTCAAAATCCTGAAAATGCCGAAGTTGAAATATTTGTTGCAATTAAATAATTGTGTGAATGATATGATAAATAAAAAGCAGATTTTAGAGAATATTTGTTATACAAAACTTGTTTATGGAAGAATAAACAAGAAACTTAATACTCAGTTTTCAGAGAAACAAATAGAAGAGTTTTTTTTTAAAATTCTAAAAGAAACAGATGAGAAGTTTTTTTCTAAAATTGGAAAAAATTATTATATAGAAAATACTGAAAATAGTGTTAGATTAACTATAAATTCAAACACTTTTAGGATCATAACAGCAGATAGACTTTAATGATAGGTAGAAAAGAGTTTTGAAAAATGAAATTCACCCCTAACCCCTCTTTCATTTTTCAAAAAGGAAAAAATCAAATTTAAAAGAATTGAGGAAAGCCTATCATGAGAATTAAGAACGAAAAATATTTTTTGAACTCAAGCCACGCTGCGCTCTCCTCCTTTCAGTCGTCGGGGCGTATAACAAGGGATATACGGTTCGGGGCTCGGCTCGCCCCTCACCCAAATTTTTCTTCCACTTCGTTTCAGAAAAACTTCGTATATCCCTAACGTTCGGCAAAATCGCTCGCGGCTCGCTCTTTTGCCGAATGGGCGGCGGCTGCGCCACGCGCGGCGCGTGGCTTGCCTTGTTCGGCGCTCTCGCTCGCGGCTCGCGACATCGCCGAACTGCGGTATATACGCCATGTCCGCCGTCGTCGCGACGACGCCGTCGGCCACGTCGCATATACCGCCGCCCATTAAATGAAATTGGCCTTGACGTTAGTATAATTTTCTTGTAAGGTGTTCTATTGTACATTTTACAAAAAAATAGTTTAATCCATGGCCAACTTCACTTAACAAGTTGTATCCGGCTACGCCGAAAAGAAAAATATTTATAATTAAAATTAAGGAGATTACCATGAAAGTAAAAATTTGCGGAATTAAGACAATTGAAGACGCTCTCAAGGCAATAGAATTTGGTGCTGACGCGGTTGGCTTGCTTGTCGGGCAAAAACACACCTCGAATGATTTCATTGATAAAGAACAGGCGAAGTCCATTGTTCGTGCATTGCCACCTTTTTGCTCGTCTGTCCTGGTCACCCACTTGGAAGACAACGGTGAAATTATCGCTCTTGCCAAGTTTGTCGGAGTAACCACAATCCAACTTCACGGAGATAGTACACCTGAGGACGCTCTCCACATCAAGAAAGAATTACCGTACATTAAATTAACCAAATCACTTCATGTTATTGACAGAAATTCAATTGAACTTGGACGCAAATACCTGAAAGCGGTTGATGCAATCCTTTTGGACACGGTTAATGTAAGCACCGGGCAAGTTGGCGGCACAGGAATTACCCACGACTGGAATCTGAGCCGTGAAATAGTAGACACGTATGATGCGCCTGTCATCCTGGCGGGCGGACTCGGTCCCGACAATGTCAAGCAAGCAGTAAATGAAGTGAGGCCGTTTGGTGTTGACGCAAATTCCGGCACCAAAGGAAAAGATGGATTTAAAGACTATGTTAAACTGGAGGCGTTCGTTCGTAATGCCAAATCCTGATTACTGCCTCCTTGGTTGCGACTAAGGGGGTAATTTTAATTATAAATATTTTTCTTTTCGGCTTCGCCCAAATTTTTATCTCTTTTTTATTAATGATATAATAATGTAAAGAGATAAAAACTTCGGATACAACTAACGTTACGCAAAATCCGCGGCGGCTTTCGCGTAACGCCGCGCCTACCGGCGCCGTTCCGCTCGCCGTGGCGGACTTCGCGTAACAGCGCCTATCCGCAATGTCGGTCTTCCGTCGCGGCGACAGAATCCCGCCACTGCGGATCAGGCGCGGCGTTAGGCGCAATTATTTTTTATTCTAACTACAATTAATCCAAAACATATGGCATTAGACCCAGAGACAATAAAAATAGAGCGCGAAAAAATACCACAGTTTTATTCAGAGGGCACAATCGTGTCATCAGCACTCATAAAGAAGGGTGAAAACAGATGTATAGATACATACGAATCATTTCTAAATGCAGGCTCCGAAAAAATAGCATTTCAGTACTATGTAAATGGGCCTTCTGAGTGTGATATCGACAGTATATACGACATTGAGCCAGAGCCATTCGTAAAGAATGTAGAAGTCAGCCTCAGCCTTACTCAAGAAAAGCCTCATTTTATGGTTGCAAGTGAGGTAAGTTACACGCCGGAATCCCAAAGTTCATCAACAGTATTCATAATTGGTGCCGCGCTCTTTTTTATTGTGGTTCTATCTATTTTTCTTGTAACGAAAAGAAGTCGATTGCGAATAAAAAATAACAGCACCTAACACGGCATATACGGCTACACTCCTCGTTCCTCGTCGTTTCGCCCATATTTGCCAGTGGTAAGCTCCCAAAGGTCGCAAATTGTACCACTGGCAAACATCGTATATGCCGGAACGTTACGCAAAATCCGCGGCGGCTTTTGCGTAACGCCGCGCCTACCGGCGCCGTTCCGCTCGCCGTGGCGGACTTCGCGTAACAGCGCCTATCCGCAATGTCGGTCTTCCGTCGCGGCGACAGAATCCCGCCACTGCGGATCAGGCGCGGCGTTATGTGAAATACCCAGAAATTTCTTTAATACACTTTTAGAATTTTTTGGCGAATGCACGGGTCGAATAACTCAAAGCAATATAATTTTTTTAAATTAACAATTTTATGAATCAAAAAAGTTTAATCGCAATTTTGGTAGTTGTCGTTGTTGTTCTAATCGGCACAACCGTGTATTTTGCAACAATAAATAAAGTAAGTCAGCCAGTTACGCCTGCTCCAAAAGTTGTGCAACAACTAGCATCGGCCACTCAACCAGCCAATGAAATGACATCATGGCAAACACACCAAAATGAGAAATTTGGAATTGAGTTTAAATATCCAAAAGATATTCAGTTTGATAGTGGGAGCGAAAATAGTAACGGATGGTACACAGTAAGCGGTAATTATAATAATTCTGGCGATAATTTTTTTAATTTTACGGTTTTAGACAAAACGGAAGGAATGCAAAATATTAATTCGTTAAAATATCGAGACAAAAATTTATTTGTTCCGAATGAGTTAGCTTTTCAGAATGGTAAATTTATTCAAGTTGATGCGTATGGAACGGCAAATTATTATTTTATTGATGCTTATTATGAAGGAAAAAATTATGTTTATCACTTTATGATGAGCAGACCAGAATATTCAAAGGAATTATTTGAGTTATTCGAAAAAATATTAACAAGCGCTAAATTAACAAAATAAATTCGCCAAAAAATATATTAAGGAATAGAAATTTCTGGCTACATCACATAACACGGGATAAGCGGTTCAGGGCGAATGCGATTTATTATTTACATTAATGAGTTGCATTTGCCCTTCACCCAAATTTTATTTCGCTTTGCTCAATAAAACTTCGCTTATCCCGATACGTTACGCAAAATCCGCGGCGGCTTTTGCGTAACGCCGCGCCTACCGGCGCCGTTCCGCTCGCCGTGGCGGACTTCGCGTAACAGCGCCTATCCGCAATGTCGGTCTTCCGTCGCGGCGACAGAATCCCGCCACTGCGGATCAGGCGCGGCGTTATATGACATATGCTTTTCTTTTTTACGGCTATCGCCTAACACTTTTCTATAATGAATAAATTTTATAACCTATGAAGACAATTTACGTTTTTATGTCCGAAATGGACAATTCAACGATGATCTGCAATTCTGACAATCTTGGTCAATTTAATAAAAGCAGGAATAAAACAATCAAGGTTTCCCCACAATTACAAATAAAACCATGGTCATTGCTTGGTCAATTCGATTTCCAAAGAGACCAGACAGCCAATAATTTTGAACAATTTCTTAAAACAAAAGACGGACTTGAATTTATTGATAAACACGTTTTCTTCAATCCACTTTTTGAGTTTAAAAAATTATTGACCGTTCTGCCAAAATCAAGCCAGTTATACGTTATGGGAGGATTTGCCTTAGACGGTCATTTGGGGAAATTAACCCGCAAACATAATGATATTGATGTGATTTGCTGGCGCAAAGACGTAAATATTATTAAAAAGGCTTTAGAGCGGATTGGCTATAAAGTTAGGGAGAAACACGACAAGGATAATCACAAGCTACCAATATTATTAGAAACAGACGAGGAAAATCCTGCTATAGAGGTAAAGATTATCGATGAACAGCCGAATAACAGTTTTAGATTCCATTTCAACACTCCTGGCCAGCAAATTTTTCCCCAAAAAATGCTCGGTCCAGTTCAGGTTTCACTCGAGGGAATTAAATTCCCAGTCATCAGATTGGAGCTGATTGCCGAATTAGTTAAAATCGGCACACAGGTCTTAAAGAGGATAAAAAAAGAAAACCCCAAATTATATAAGGTGCTGGGATCAAAAATTATCAATAACAAGAAAGACCTTGAACTTATTGATAAATTAATGACTAATTAGATTAAAATTTATCCATTATAGAAAAGTGTCCCGACTGCGGTCGGGAAAAAAGAAAAGCATACGTCATATAACAGCGTGTATGCGGTTGCGTTCCACTCCACCCATATCGCTACGCGACATCGCATACGCGCGAACGTTATGCAAAAGACGTGGCGCTTTTGCATAATCGCCGCGTCTATCGCCGCTGTTCTACTCAGGCCGCGCGCCGCGTCCTTCGCATAACAGCGTCTATCCGCAATGCCAGCCCCTCATCGCGGCGATGATGGTCTGCCACTGCGGATTAGACGCGGCGATTACGCAAAATCCGCGGCGGCTTTTGCGTAACGCCGCGCCTACCGGCGCCGTTCCGCTCGCCGTGGCGGACTTCGCGTAACAGCGCCTATCCGCAATGTCGGTCTTCCGTCGCGGCGACAGAATCCCGCCACTGCGGATCAGGCGCGGCGTTATGCAAAAGACGTGGCGCTTTTGCATAATCGCCGCGTCTATCGCCGCTGTTCTACTCAGGCCGCGCGCCGCGTCCTTCGCATAACAGCGCCTATCCGCAATGTCAGCCCCTCATCGCGGCGATGATGGTCTGCCACTGCGGATTAGACGCGGCGATTAAGTGAAATAAATTTTTATCTTAGTGGATATTTTTAACTTTAGTGTATTGATTGGGGACGGAAAATATTATTTTTAACAAATAATGAGGGGTAATAAGGAAGAACTTTATTTAAATTATGAAAGACAATAATCTCAAAATACACGAGTGGACTGAAAAACAAGTAAAGAGTGCCCACACGCCAAACTTTGGCAAAAAATACATCGGCGAACCAGAGCTACTTCGAATGTTCGGCAATGTAAAAAATAAAAAAGTGCTCGAGCTAGGCAGTGGCAATGGTTATTGGCTTGATTTACTTTCAAGGCATGGAGCCATTGGCACTGGCGTCGAACTAGAAAAGAAGCAGCTTGAACTCGCTGACAAAAGCAATCCAAAAACTGCGTACATTCAGGGAGACATTACAAAATTAGAAAAACTAGGTCTACAAAATAATTCATTTGATTTTGTCTTACTCGAGCACGTTTTGCTGGAGATTTCGTCGCTCAAGAAAATAAATAAAATAATGACGGATGCCTTTGCCCTGCTCAAAAAATCAGGTGTCATTATAATCAGTGAAATACATCCTTTCGCCCCGTCTTCAAAGCCTGACAATATCAGAACTCCGAATGATTATAACTATTTTTCAAGTGGTAGTGTTATTCAAATAGTTTCAAGACGACTTGATAAAAAAGAAACACTATACCAAGACTACCATTGGACATTATCAAATTTAACAAACTCTTTAACACAAGCTGGATTTTACATTTCAGAAATTACAGAACCAAAACCGTCCGCGAAATTAGCAAAGAAATATGCTGATTTGGCATACAGACAAATTACTCCAATGGCTTTCTGGATTAAAGCAGTAAAGCTCAAATAAGGAGTTTCGAAAAAAGCGATTCACCCCTGACCCCTCTCGCTTTTTTCGAAACAAAAATAATATTTTCCTAGACGATGATCAAAGTTTGCACAAATAAAAGCGTAGATAAAAATTTACATCACTTAACATCGAGTATGAGGCAAAAATATTTTCCTTTTAGCAATTAAATAGATGAACATAAAATATTTTTGACCCAAATTCTGTTTCGTTTCACTTCAACAGAACTTCTCATACTCGAAAACGTTATGCGCGATCCGCCTCCGCCTGCCTTAATGTTCTAATTGACTCGAAGCTTTCAATACATTTAAATAACAGTTATCATTAACAATAAAATTATGAGAAACAAACTTATCATCTTATTCGCTTTCGTATTTGTGTTTTCTGTATTTCCTCAAGCAGTGTCAGCAGATGTAATAATTCCCGGAGAAAAATCGGTTTCTTGGTGTTATGAAATTTCAAATATCAATGATTATTCAGATTATGTTTTTGTTTTCAATCCATATCTAGTAGGTTTTGGTCACGGAGGAGATCTTGATGTGGTAATTAATAAGGAAGATTGTTTTAATTTTTATCGTGTTGCCAGTATTTACGCTATTCAAAAAACAGAATTTAATGAAAGTGAATTAAATAGTGAATTCTTTAAAGAAAACAACCCCAAATTAATAAAATCAGATATTGATCTCTTTGGTTTCTTTCCAGTGCAAGAAAATGATCCATTACAAAAAGTAGTTATAACTCTAAATATCTTATCGCTAAGTGAAAATAATTTTGATATTCAAAAATTCAAAGTAACTTATACATATACAGATGGAACATCAGAAGAAAAAGTTTTTCAATCTCAAGAAACTATGCCTGAACCATCAAAAACTGCTATTTTGCAAATGTTTAGTCTGCCTTTGTCATGGTTTGCTATATTCTGGTATGTCATCTTACCAATAGTAGCAATTCTTTTAATAAGTATAATTCTCTTGTTAAGACGATTGAAAAAATGACACCTATGTTTGGGTACATTTTATCCTTGATAATGACAATTCTTATTGAGTTCTGTGTAATTTGGATTTTTATCAAGAAAGACATAACCAGACTTTTTCTTTATACTCTTTTAATAAATTCGTTCACTCTACCTCTTGCGACATACTTTTATCAAAACATCATTGATAATTTTTTCTTCATTGAAACAGCAGTTATATTTGCCGAAAGCATATTAATAATGTTGTTATTGAAAACAAAATATTCAAAAGCATTATTAATTTCATCTATTGCAAATTTCATAACAGCGATGATAAGTTTGTTGTTTTTTATATAGGGCTGGCTACAGCAGACTTTCTCGCTAACGCTCGAACCACGCTGCGCTCTCGTTTCGCTGTGCTTCAATCGGGGCACATAACACGGGATAAAAGGAAAAATGCTCGGCTCGCATATTTCCCAAATTTTGCTCCGTTTCACTCCGCAAAACTTCTTTTATCCCGATACGTTAAGTGAAATAAATCATTTTTTTTGTTCGATTTTTATTTTAATTGAGGGGGTGAATAATTTTTATTAGGGGGGCAAGTGGAATAATCTTTATCTTTTATTATGATTAACGAAAACAAACTAACTGTCGAAAACAAAGAAAATGAACGTATTGTCCCTTACGTTTTGATTTTTGATGTTGACGGCGTACTTACTCATCCGAGTGAAAAAAAGGTCACCGAACATGGGTTGTTTTCTCAATTTATAAAAAGACTTGAAGCGGGCGAGCCCCTGATACTTAACACAGGGCGGGCAGTAGACTTTATGGTTAAGAGAATTCTCGAGCCATTAGAGCAGTTAGTCGCGGACAAAAAGCTCCTTAAGAATTTATTTGCTATCGGAGAAAAGGGGGCGGTCAGTGTTCAATATAATAATATAGGGGAACGCACAGAATATGTTGACCAATCAATATCCGTACCCGAATCTTTACAAATTGAAGCGAGACAAATAGTTGAAAGAAAATTCAGTGACATAGCTTTTTATGACGCTACCAAAAAAACAATGATTTCTATAGAAATGCTTGATGGTTTATCTGTCGATGAATTTAGAAAAAAACAAGGAGACTTGAATATTGAACTAAAGGAACTGCTCACGCGACATGGATTAACCGCAGAATATAAAGTTGATCCCTCTCGGATTGCCACCGATGTTGAAAATAACCATGTTGGCAAGGGGCTAGGTGTACAGAAAGCGCTAAAATGGTTAGCTGAACAAAAAATTAAACCAGAACAATTTATTACCTTTGGCGACAGCCCGTCAGATGTTGCTATGGCAGATGAACTTCACCAGCGTGGCCTGCCTGTAGAATTCGTTTTTGTTGGTGAGAAAATTCTTTTAGCAGGTAAAAAATTAGAATTCCCTGTTACCTACACAGTTGAACAATGTGAAGGTGGTACTATGGAATATTTAAAAAATTTGAACTAACTAAAAAATGACGAAACGCAATTCACCCCCAGCCCCTCTTGCGTTACGTCAATAGGAAAAATTCGCCCCATAATATTGTTTAAAAATCGAACAAAAAAATAATTTACATCCGATAACACTCGATATCCGCAAGGGCTAAAGCCACATTTCAATTTCGTTTCACTTCATTGAAACGTCGGATATCGAGAAACGTTATGCAAAAGACGTGGCGCTTTTGCATAATCGCCGCGCCTACCGTCGCTGTTCTACTCAGGCCGCGCGCCGCGTCCTTCGCATAACAGCGCCTATCCGCAATGTCAGCCCCTCATCGCGGCGATGATGGTCTGCCACTGCGGATTAGACGCGGCGATTAGGCGAAATAAAATTCTTTCAGATTTTTTTCGCAATTTTATTTCGTAATAAATACAATATGAATGTAGATAGAAAGCCAACACCAATTGATCAACAACCTGAGTTATCAAAGGTTAAAACACTAGCCAAGTCCCCAGTTGTTGATTCAGAGGGGCTGGCTTTTCGTGATCTAAAAGCGGAGGAGGGGGAGGCAAGGAAACGAGATCGGGATAAAGCAAACGAAATCAGAATCTCATTGGGAACAGAAGAGTTGCCTGAATCAAATCTAGAACAGTTAGCAGAGAGTGTGATTAGAGATATTGAGTCTATCGATGGGGTAACGATCACTGATAGACAAGGAGCGATTATTTTTTTAACTTCAACCAGCGTACTCAACGACAGAGGAGGCTTTCCAAACTTTTTAGAGTGTGATCCGGCAAAAAAAAATATAGAAAGGGATTTAGTAACATTAAGAAGTAATAAGGATTTTAACAGAAGATGGGGACAAATATTAAAGACTCATTTAATAAATGAACAATATAAAACAAATCTCTTAAGTTCTAAGACGGATTTGATCCAACATAATAAAATAAGATTTGACAAATGGAAAACTGAAATCGACACTGCAGATTTAAATAGCCCGGAAATTACCGCCTTAGGTATAGATGGAATAAAGCAGATAATGGAAAAAATTATTGATAATGAAGGTGGTGCTGTTGAGCAGGGAATGTTTTGGAATACTTTAATCTCTAAGGATTTGCCGTACGTCATAAAAACAGAAAGAGAGGTAAATCAACACGAAACGGTACGCAGAGCTTTGATGCAATACTCAATCGTCAAAAATATTTTTGGAGTGGAGTGTTTACCAAAACAAGCGGTTTTGGAATCGCATGATCCGGAACAAATGGTTGTTGTTCAGGAAAAATTAGATCTAGGTAAAATGACGCCTTTATCTAATGGGACTATTGATGCTTTTGTAAGCGGAGAATATGGACAAAAAATAAGGGCGGCTTTGGAAAAAGAGGAGAACAGACAGAAAATGAAAATTTTCATAGCCAATATTAGACGACTGTCTGATAAGCATAACTTAATTTTAGATACTTTAGGGGAAAATATTTATTTTAGAGTTAATGATGATGGAGATTTAGAGATAAAAATAGCTGATTATGGTTGTTTTGAAAAAGAGAATGGCGATGATCATGCACAAGACGTGGACGGGTTTTTAAGGAAAATAGAAATCTTAATCAAAAAAACTTAGTTATTATCTCTTGACAATATACAAACTAAAGCGTAAGATAGTTTATATCATTAAAAACTGACGAACTACCTATGAAAATAGAAATTGGCCAAGATGTAGCCCAAAAAGACGGATTTTCCGCTTTTATTCCACACCCTTTTCCGCCAAAAGGACTTCTTGAGTTAACGCAAGCTATATTAATAAAAGCGGCCGAAGCAGACCGTTTGGTCGGTAAACTTGACGGCATAACCCATACCCTGCCCGATGTAGACTTTTTTCTCTCCATGTTCGTTGCCAAAGACGCGGCCTCTTCTTCTCAAATTGAAGGCACCAAAGCCAGTATGGCTGACGCAATAGAAATGAACGCCGGTATCGCGCTTAAAAAAACTGATGCCGATGATATTTTATTTTATATCAAAGCGTTGAACTTCGGTATTGAACGGCTAAAGGAATTTCCGCTCTCTTTACGCCTAATCCGCGAAATACATTCTAAATTAATGACTGGCGCTCGCGCCACTCATTTTGCCGACCCGGGAGAATTCCGCAAATCACAAAACTGGATTGGCGGAACGACACCGAACAACGCATCGTTCGTTCCTCCAACAGTAGATGAAATGAATAGGGCTTTGGACGACCTGGAAAAATTTTTACACAACAAAAAAACAACTCTTCCTCTAATTCATACCGCCCTTACCCATGCTCAATTTGAAACAATTCACCCGTTTCTTGACGGTAATGGAAGAACCGGCCGCTTACTGATTACTATGCTTTTGTGTCACCGGAATATGCTGGAGAGACCGGTGTTATTTCTTTCGTCATATTTCAAAAAACATCGCAAAGTCTATTATCAAAAGCTCCACGACTACCATTATGGCGAAGTTGAGCCGTGGATTGATTTTTTTCTCGACGGCGTAATTGAAATAGCCAATGATTCCATTCTTATATCAAAACAAATCACAAAACTTAGAGAAAATGACATGGCAAAAATTCAAGCGCTGGCGAAGAGAGAGTCGGAAAGCGGTGTTTTAGTATTACGAAAATTATATACTCAACCAATTATTTCAAGCAAAACCATAATGGAATGGGTCAAGTTTTCTCGTGTGGGATCTCAAAAACTTATCGATCGATTCGTAAATCTTGGAATTCTTAACTTAAAAGATGAAAAAGAAACCTACGATCGAACTTACATCTACCGAAAATATATTGATATTTTCATGAAATAAGTCGGAACCTTTCCGCCATTGTAGTGATCGACGACCTCCCCCTTTGCCACCGTGAGCGAACAAAAAAACAAAAAGTGAGAAAATTTTACATCGCCGCCCATTAAGTGAAATTTATAAATCTAGCCTCTAGTCTTATGAAAAAACTAACCTTTTTGACCTTCCTAATAGCAGTTGTTTTAACCTTATCGGGATGTTCAAACAGTTTTTCAGTTAATACTAAATGTGAAAATTTTACAGTCAAGAATTGTCCCAATGAATGCGAGGTCGGCTTTGGCAGCAGTTGTCCATCTTGTGATGACGTCAAGCAGGTTTGCAAAACACGCCAAGACTAGATTTATAAACTGTCGCACAATTTGATAAATTTTATTCGCAATTTTTTTCGCCATAAACACAATTATGAATGATATAGAAAAAGGCATACCGCCGATGGAACAATCTCCAAAAATCAGAGCCTCTTTAGGATCAGAGCGGGCTGACACAGTAAAAGATTTACAGCAACACTTGCAAAGATATCTTAACTTAAAAGAGGGCGCCGTTGAAAGAATAGGATTATTAAAAGCAAAGGATCTACCAAAAAATTATCAAGCGCAACGCGAGGCTCTTCACGATGAAAGATTGGATGGAGTTACTATTGCAGTGGTTCCGGATGACTTATGGGTCAAAGGAAGCCAGCCCTCTGAATCAAGCGCTGAAAAACAGCTCATCTTAATTAAACAAAGCTATTTTGAAGCGCGGGAAAATCCCGATGAAATCGCTTGGATGATTCATGAACTTGCGCATTGTCAAAATTTTTTAGACTCTGAATCCGCGGAAGCTTATCAAAAAAATACGCAAACATTTGCTTTTGACGATTTAAAAACAGAACATTCATATCCAAATAATCCAGTAGAACAGCGCGCGTTCACCAAGCAATTTAAATACCTAAAAGAACAGGACAAGAGTAGAGAAAATGTTTTGGCAATGTTGAGCGAACATTACGATAAGGAGAACTTTCCCTTTTTCAACAGATTATTAGATAGTGTTTATAGCTAAAAAAAATGCGAATATTTTTGCTGTCGCAAAATCAAAACAATCGGTTGTTATGTCGCAAAATATAAAAATTCAAGAAATACAATGCAAATCCGCGATTGGAAAATGCGGCTTTCCGGGAGGCGGGTGGGCGATTAATCCTTATGTCGGTTGCAGTCACGGCTGTGTTTATTGTTACGCCCGATTTATCAAACGGTTTACCGGACACACTGAAGAGTGGGGCGCTTTTGTCGACGCCAGGGTAAATATTGCCGAAGTTCTTGAAAAACAGATGTCTTCATCAAAATATAAGGGTGAACAAATTTATATCGGCACCGTTACAGACCCCTACCAACCAATTGAAAGAAAATATAAACTTACGAGAAGCGTACTAAAAATTCTTTTGAATTATAAAAATCCCGTAAGCATCCTGACAAAATCAGATATGGTCCTCAACGATCTTGATTTATTAAAGCAGTTCAAAGAAATAGACATAAATTTCACAATTACCACCCTCGACGAGAAGTGGAAAAAATTCGTTGAGCCAAACTCCCCGACAATAAAACAACGTTTGCGAGCAATGGAAAAACTAACCAACGAAGGTATAACAGTTTTTGCCATGATGGGCCCATATTGGCCGATTTTTACAGATTCAGAAGCGCTATTTAGAGAGTTTAAGAGAGTGGGAGTTAGCCGCGTTTTTACAGAGAGCTTTAACACTATTGGCGGAAATTGGACCGGCGTGGAAAAAGCGCTTAAAAAACATTACCCGCGATTTTTATCTGAAATGCGAGAAATATTATTTGATGAAGACAAATTCTACGAATTTTATAATGACGCGGAAAATAAGATTAAGCTGTTATCAAAAAAATACAATATTCCCGTAACTATTTATTTTGGCTTAGGACATGCCGCAAAGTTTAAATAAATAGAACGCTTTGCATAAAAAAATGGTAAATAAAAAAATTATGAATAGCGCAGACAAATTCAGGCCGCAAGACTTTTCAATGGAAATATCCAAAATAACGGCTGATCCAAAAATACAAGCCCATATTCAAGAGGCTATTAATAGTATTTTGAAAGATAGAAATTTGCCCATAGAAGTAACTATTCCGGATAATTTAGTAGAGGGTGGTGAAATGCTAACCGTGGGATTGGTAGGATTTAGTGATCTGGAAGCGGATCAGGTTGAAGAATCAAGAATGTTTATTGAGACAGTTTTTCGCGCTCTTTTAAAAAGATACCCAAATAATCAAATAAATTTAATTTCTGGATTAACTGATTACGGAATTCCATCCTTAGGTTATTCAACAGCTAAAGCTTTAAATATCGTTAATAGAAACATTCAATGGAAACTCATTGGAATTGCCCCAGCCGTGGCTGAGGCTAAAGATGATCCATGTCAAATTTTTCCTGTTGATGAGAAACATATAAAAGGAGAAAAATGGGGCGAAGATTCAGAGTTTTTTGTCAATAGCGTCAAGCATATTCTGATAAAAGTTGGCGGAGGATATCAAGCAAATCATGAAGCTGATGAATTAAGAAAAAGAGGGGTGATAATCATTGAATATAAATTACAAATCAAAAAAGAATTATTGGATAATTGGAGGAAAAAGAAAAATTCTATCTTTACAAAATAAATTCCCTTTTAAATCTGTATAAATATCCAGCCTTGGCCTAATTCCTTAATATGGCATACTGTAAATAATTAACTAAACCATATTAACTATTAGCGAAAAATTTAAACAACATCGGCAAATATGACAATTTGGGACAACATTTATAAAGATCATCAAAAAGGCGGTCAAGCTTGGGCCTCGCTTTCTTCAGCCATACATCCATTGTTTAAACAATTTTTGTCCAAATCGAAGTTTGAATTTAAACAGGCGCTTGATATAGGCTGCGGGGTGGGGAAACACGCGTTGTTTTTGTTTGGTAAAGGTTTCAAAGTTGACGGCATCGACTCCAGTCCAACCGCCGTTAAAATGACCAAAGACTTGCTTGGCGAAAAGGCCGGCCGGATTAAGGTGGCCGACATGTTTAAGTTTCGAATCGCCAAAGATCGGTATGATTTGATAATTTCATTTTCAACGATTCATCACGGATTAAAAAAAGATATTCAAACCTTGATTGATAAAATACATTCCGCTTTGGCTGACGACGGGAAAATATTCATCACCGTGCCGGATTTTGAATCAATAAAAAAGAAAAACGTCTTTGTCCGTGAACACAAACCGCTGAAGAACGGCTCGTATATTCCCATCACCGGCGCTGATAAAGGCCTTGCGCACAGTTATTACACCAAAGCGGAAGTTCAAAAATTGTTTTCAAGGTTTAAGGATTTGCAATTAGATTTGGATAGCCATGGAAAATGGATTGTCCGAGCTTTGAAATAAAAAGTTTTTGTAACTTTGAAATTTTTTGAAAATAAAAAAGCCCCACACTAGTAAATCCCGAAGAATATCTGGTGTGGAGCGAAGAGGCGATGAGTGCGACCTTGGCTCGCGTTAGGCCGGGAACACGGCGGCGACTCCGTGATCGACGACCACGACGGCGAGGTCGGTCATTTTTCGCAGCTCGGTCGCGGCCTCATTGTCGAAGAACTCAATCGCGTCTTGGATATCCTCCCGCACGGCCAGTCCTCGCGCGAATGGAACCTCGCCGCGATCCCGGTTCTCCTGCCAATTGTGGCCCGGCATGAGCGCTTCGGCAATCTGACTACCGTTCGGGTCATCGACGTTTAGAATCACGATCACAGCCTCGGCCGCGGTCTTGCCAAGTTCCGTCAGGCTAAGGTGGACCCCATCGTCAAGACAGCATGTTGATAAGTTGAAGACCCAGTTACAATCGGGTGTATCAGTCTGTTCTGATCAGTTCAGGACAGACGGATAGACCCGATTTTTTGTTTCAATTTTTC
>Ga0265296_1002509_pt1 | contig 18359 bp, 15 predicted proteins | sample MunlanPumphouse1_FD_189073 | JGI IMG/M metagenome (GOLD analysis project Ga0265296, IMG submission 189073) | Groundwater microbial communities from a municipal landfill in Southern Ontario, Canada - Pumphouse #1 | ecosystem: Environmental > Aquatic > Deep subsurface > Groundwater | place...
GTTTGTTCTTTTCTCGCATATTTAATGATGATATCATAGGGGAATATTGATTAAAATTATGGCTTAATTTTAATCAATATTCTACCTTATCTTCGGTTGCATTTCCAGATTGCAGAACGGATGGGCTTTGGTTGCATTTTAGCATGCTTGATGCGAGTTAGTTGACAAAAACTTATTTTTCCTTTATAATATGGATTGGCATGTTCTTTTTTCTAATGGTTTCTTACTAAGGAGGCGCGCAATGTTGTGTGGCAAATGTGGATCAGAACTTGGAGTGGCTACTATTATTATTATTCCACCCATCATTATTTCTTCGCTCGTCGGTGGAAAAATCATAAAACGACGGCAATTATTCGTAAATGAGGCGGAGGAGTGCTACTGCCACAGATTCGTGTGGCAAGATTCGCGCAAACCCGTTCCAGGGTTGAACGCGCGAAAGAAAGAGTTGAACATTAGAGAATTCAGAGAACATATTGGCCAAGCGTCATATCACGCAATCGGCGCTGTTGCCAAAGAGTTCGGCATATTTAGGATTATGGACGCACCCAAAGTGAGGGCAATGCCCGAAATCCTGCGTAGATTAATCGAGCAGGTGTGTGTCCACCACCCGGCTCGTTACGTGTACGTATACGGCGCTCGTTGAAAAAAGCCATTAAGCGCGCGGACAGTGGAACATTAACCCACTGTCCGCGCTATTATTTTTATTATTTCTAAAAACGCGCTTTGATTTTCTGTCAAATTTTGCTATTCTAAAAAAGAATTAATCATTAAAAATTTTATGTCCCAATCAAACCAACCTCTAAAATCCCAATACCTTATTCCCACCGTGATTGAAAAAACCGCTTATGGAGAGCGCGCTTATGATATTTATTCCCGCCTGCTAAAAGACAGAATTATTTTCCTCGGCGCTACTATTGATGACGGGGTGGCAAACACCGTCATCGCCCAACTTTTATTTTTAGAAAATCAAAGCAAGGAAAAAGAAATCAAACTTTATGTGAACAGCCCTGGCGGTTCTGTGACAGCCGGTCTGGCAATTTACGATACAATGCAATACATCAAACCGGATGTTTCCACTATTTGCATTGGCATGGCCGCGTCTATGGGCGCGATAATACTTGCCGCCGGCGCAAAAGGTAAAAGATTTATTTTGCCAAACGCGGAAATAATGATTCACCAAGTGATGGGCGGGGCGGAAGGACAAGCCACTGATGTTAAAATCCGCGCCGAGCATATCTTGAAAGTCAAAGACCGGTTGAATAAAATCTTGGCCGAACACACTAAAAAACCGATTGAAAAAATTGAAAAAGACACTGACCGCGATTATTTTATGAGTCCGGAAGAAGCAGTGGAATACGGCTTAGTGGATAAGATAATAAAGAAATAAAATTAAATTAAAAAACCGCCTACTTACACCACAATCGCCTGCCACTTACATAATTATAGTGTTAGGCGGTTTTTTTATTTTTTAGCTAAAATTAGTCAAAAAATACCAAAATTCAAATAATCAAATTTTCAATACATCGCACCCCTTGACAAACTCCTCAAAATGTGCTATACTATTTAGTTATCTTCATTTGTTTTAAAGATAACCTAAAATTAGGCAAAAATCCTTTAAAAGAGCACTTACAAAGTAGGCGCTCACGACAAGCATGGGGATTTGTCGAAGGACAGCTCTGGCCTCCGGGCTCGACTTCTCCTTTGACAAATCTTCTTGAGCGCCTACTTTAAAAATGCTTTTATCAAAACAATCCCAAAGGCAAGCGCCGGAGGGGTTGTTTTTAATTTGGCAAATTAGGCAATGGAGCGATTGGCAGATTGACCGGCGCGCCTGAACGGCTATCCGCGCCTTCTAATGTTGAAGAAGCCGTTCCTAAAATCCCATCAGTTCCTAAAATCCCATCCGCAACTATTGGTTCGCTTAATTTTTCAACCCCTATCATACACACCTCTCCCCAAGGCCGATATCGGCTTCTAAACTCTTGCTCTTTCACCTGTCCGTCAACATAAACAACTTTGTAATTAAATACCGCCTCAGCTCCGGCATGAGCGCGCTCAGTGCATTTTTTCTTGCCAACCGGCAAATCAACCGTCTCAATTAATTTTGACGGCGGCGGAGATTTAAAATTAAAAACCTTGGGGTCTGACAATTCCGCCTTGCGGCCGTCTTTGGTTCCCCAAAACTCAAAAATTAAATTATCGCCATCCACTCGCGCCTGCACTAAAATATAATTCGCGGTGTCGTTTAAAAATTTCAAATCCGGCGATGGGTCGTAAATTGTGGCATCAACTCCAATCGGCGGTTCGTAATATGGAACGCGATAAGCGTGAGCGGTTCTCTCCACTATTGGCAACCCAGCTGCCAAAATCGCACGAAACAGAGTGGTGCTCACCTGACACAAACCGCCGCCGTATTCCGGAATTGTTTTATTTCCTTTAATTACTAACTCAGGCAAATATCCCGCGGCGGCGTTAATCGGCGATAATCTTTTAATAGTGGAAAATATCTCTCCCGGCGCGATTAAAATGCCATTCAAAGCAGCCACTCCAACTTTGATGTTAAGCCGCCTGTTTGGCGGACTTCCTTTAAAATTCGTTTTACCAACCCCCAATAATTCTTTAATGCCAAATTGATTGATTTTTTCCAAACTCAATTCCGGATTGACAATTGCCGTAGCGATTTCAATTTCTCTTGCCTCGCCTTCCAACACAGCGCCAATGATTTTTTTCCACAACAATTCTATGTCTATTTTTTGCCCTGGCTGGCCAAATTTGAATTCAGTTACCTTGCCGTCATTTACCGCAAATCTCGCTTCTTCAAAATTTTTTTCAATTTCCGGCGCGATTTTTTCTTTAATATAATTTTCAAAAGCCAAACGATTTACGCCAATTGACAATCTTCCACGCGTGTCCTTTAGTGGTTCCAGCCAAGAGCTAAAAACAGAAACTGGCAGCTCAAATTTTTTTTCGCCAAAATTCAAAAAAACTGATGGTTGCAAAATAATCGCCTCTGCCCGCGGAATAAGTTTCTCAGCGTCCGTTTTTGTAATTGACGGTTCAATAAAAACAAAACGCAAAAAAATATCACGCGAATCAAAATTATCAAGCCGCTCGCGCAAATCTTTAATCGCCAAATTGTAATCTAATCCTTTACCCGCGGATTCAGGCGACACGCTTATCTTAATGTTGTTTTTAAAATTAATTTTAAAAGAAGCATCAGCATTTTTTTCTTCCAAATCATTCAAATTATCAGATAAATATTTTTCAATTTTTTTATCATCCAAACTATATGTTGAAAATAATTTTAATCCAAAAATTCTTACGGATAATCTGTCCCAAAATTTCTCCAAATCAGAACCGCGTCTGCCGACATTGAACGCCGCTAAGGCTGCTTTTTCCGCGTCATAATCAAAAAAACTAACAGTTGGGGTAGATGGCGTCAAAGATGGAGAAATGACAGGTAAACTAACATTGATATTTTTATAAACAAATTTAATTCCGCTTTCTTCAATTTTAACCGCCTGTCTTGACAAAATAGATACGAGTTGCTCTTTGGTCAAACCTCCAGCGTCAATTTGTCCTACAGTCACTCCGCGAGCTATTACATTTTCCGGAAGTTTAACCAAAAGAGCCAAAAAAGCGGCGAGCAAAGAAAATAATAAAAAAAAGGCAAGAATCGCCGCCCATTTCATTCTGGTTTGCCGCGCTACTTCTTGGATGACTTCCAAATTCTTGCCAAACATACAAAACTAAAAAATCAATTGGGATGTTTTTTTAAAATTTCATTTAAAATTGACTTGGCGTGCTGTTCTCTCGCGCCAGATTCTGTTTTATCATCGCCAAAAGAAACATCCAGAACATTACCTTCTCCAGCGTCTTCCGGCAAAAAATCAATCGCGATATTTAACGTTTGACCGTCATCAAATTTTAAGACGGCAATTTCTTCTTCAAACCTGTCTATTACTGCTTTTAATTTAGGCATATTATTCTTCAATCACTTTAATGGGGACTTTTTTCTTGCTTGATTCTTTTGGAATGACAATGGTCAAAACGCCATTTTTAAAAGTGGAAACCGCCTTATCGGTTAAAACATCCACAGGTAAAACAATAGTGCGTGAAAAATTGCCCCAGTAGCACTCGCGATAAAAATAATCATCATTTTTAATATCAAGCTCGCGTTCACGTTTGCCGCGGATAGTTAAGAGATCATTATTGATGTTGACGGAAATATCTTCAGGTTTTGCTCCGGCAATTGTAGCCACCACAACTAATTTATTATCGGTCTGGCCAACATCAACGGAAAGTTGGCCTTCATTATTATCTAATTCCCACCCACCGCTTACCCGTCCTGTTTTTTCTTTAACCTTACTAATCAAATTGGCGAAAAAATCACTTTTGCCAAGTACTGGAGATAATTTGGTTTGTTTTTTAATAGACATATATTTTTTAAAAAAAACTATACGCATATAGTATAGCAAATGACGCAGAAATTGGCAAAATTGGCAATGTCTTTTGTTTGGCGGTATAATTTGGATAATAATAAATTGATTTATGGCGGAAAAAACAGATGATTCCTTTGGTTCCTTGCCAGAAGGTTTTAAAGACAAACGGCAATCCTGTCATAATTTGGATGTTTTGACAGGCGGACGGCTCAAACGAGAGATTGTCGGCCAGCCGGGATGCATGGGCTTGCGTATAAAGTTGGGTTTTATTTATTTTGAAATCTATGCTTCAGAGCAAGAACCAAAAATCAGCGTCTTTAATCACCCGCGTTTGATTTGCTGGCAGCCGCTTACAAAATTAGAACGACCTACTGGTTGGTGGCCTGATTTATTTTACAGCCCATCGCAATACGGCGTGGTTTTGTTAAAAGATGAAAATTACTGGCAGGATTGGTCAAATCACGCCAAAAGACATAGAAAAAAATGGCGGCAAAATAATGATTGTGAGATTATAGAAACCAATTTAGAAAGTTTTACGGAAGAGTATAATAAAACAAAAACAAAAAAAGTAGGTAAATTTTTAAAAGCTGCTTTCATAAATGGCTTGAAACTTCAAACAAAAAAACATCCGGAAGATGTTTTCCTTTATGCCGCCAGACGCAAAGAAGACAAAAAAATAATCGCAGGTTTGGCTGTTATTATTTATCCCGATGTTTTTCAATCATCACACACAATTTCTTTCATAAACCCCAGCGCTTTAAAAACATCTGTTGGAACCGGTTTGATAGATCATTGGTATAGAGAATCTTTGAAACGAGGCGCGCGTTTTTTAAACTTTGGACTGATTTGGAAAAAAGGCGACCCTTCCGGCTGGAAAGGATATTCAAAATTTAAAAGACAATTTAATCCGTGCCTTTTATACTATCGCAGGCAATTTATTAAATTTGTAAGGGCAAGCAAATAAAAATTATTTCTTTTTGTCCTTTTTTGGTTTTTTTACTTCTTTTTTATGAGCATTGTTTCCTTTTGCCATAAATATGAATGAATTAATTCTACTATGGCTATTATATCATACATTTAGAGCATATGGACATCGCGCTATGAAACTGCGCTCCATAAGCATTAAAGTAACACATTAAGTTTAAAAAAATATGTCTTCTCCATCTCAAATCTTAAAAGATAAATTCGGCTATGAATCGTTTCGGTTTAATCAGGAAGAAATTATCAATACTATTTTACAGAAGCGGGATGCGTTTGTGCTAATGCCGACCGGCGGAGGCAAGTCGCTTTGTTACCAAATTCCAGCGCTTTTGTCTCCGGGTCTCACAGTAGTTATTTCGCCTTTGATATCATTGATGAAAGACCAAGTAGACGCGCTGCGATTGAATGGAATTAAAGCGTCCTATTTAAATTCTTCGCTTACAACAGAAGAATATTCGTCTGTATATAGACAACTTGAACAAGGAAATCTTAAATTGCTCTATATCGCTCCTGAAAGATTGTTTAATAATGGCGAACAATTTATAAATTTTTTAAAAGATATAAAAGTATCATTGTTTGCCATTGACGAGGCTCATTGTATTTCCCATTGGGGGCATGATTTTCGTCCGGAATATAGAATGCTTTCATCTCTAAAAAAAGAATTTCCAACTGTGCCGATTATCGCTTTAACAGCCACGGCTGACAAACTTACGCGAGATGATATTTTAAATAAATTACAACTTAACACCTCCAGAATTTTTATTTCCAGTTTTAACCGGCCAAACATCCATTATTTTGTGGAACCTAAACATGGAATGTATAAACATTTAGTTGATTATCTTGCCAAACATCGCGATGATTCAGGAATTATTTATGTATTGTCCCGTAATTCAACCGAGTCCTTGGCTGATAAACTTACGCGCGCTGGTTTTTTTGCCAAACCTTACCACGCCGGCCTTACAAGCGATTGCCGTCAAAAAAATCAGGAATTGTTTGCCAAAGATAAAATAAAAATTATTGTGGCTACGATTGCTTTTGGCATGGGCATTAATAAATCCAACGTGCGTTTTGTTATTCACGCGGACTTGCCAAAAAATATTGAAAGTTATTATCAAGAAACCGGCCGCGCCGGGCGTGATGGACTAAAGAGCGACGCTATTTTGTATTATAGCGGCGGTGATGTTATCAAACTTAAAAAATTTGCCGCAGTTGAAGGCAACCCAGAACAGTCGCGGATTATGCTGAGAAAACTTTCTCAAATGGCGGCGCTTTGCGAGGTTAGCGCTTGCCGCCGCAAAACAATACTTAACTATTTTGGCGAAGATGCGCCCGACCATTGTAAAAGTTGCGATGTTTGCCTTAGCAATCGTGAAAAATTTGATGGCACTGTGATTGCGCAAAAAGCGCTTTCGGCCGTAGCTAGGCTGGAAAGCCGGTTTGGCATAACTTATGTGGTTGATTTTTTACGCGGTTCCAAATCAGAAAAAATAAAAGAGGCGCATAAAAATTTAAAAACATACGGAATCGGCAATGATATTCCCAAAGAAGATTGGTTTCATTATATACTTGATTTGATTTCAATGGGATATCTTAAACAGATAGGGAGCGAGTACCCGATTATCTCTCTTACAGAAAAAAGTCCGCTTGTTCTGATGGGAAAAGAGCAGGTTTTTCTAGTAAAAACTATTTCTAAAAAAGAAGCGGCTCTTTCTGAAAAGCCAACGGTTCTTTCTGAAAAGCCATATGAAAAAGAATTGTTTAATGAACTTAAAATTATTCGCACTAATTGGGCGCGGCAAGAAAATGTTCCTTCATACATTATTTTTTCTGATGCCACATTGCTTGAACTCGCGACTTACTTGCCGCAAACCGAACAAGAAATTAGAAAAATCTCCGGTTTTGGAGATGTTAAACTTGCCAGATACGGCAAACCTTTTCTTAATGTTGTTACAACGTATTGCGCGAAGCGCGGATTGGTTTCTAAAATTTTTGAAAAAATTCCAAAGCGCGAACGACGAACAAAAGGAATTTTACGTTTTGGAGGATAATGGTTTGTTGTCAAATACGCTTTTGAAGCAAAATTGGCAAAAAGGGAAAAAAATGATGATGGAAATTATTTTTTGGCGCATAAATTATTTCAAAATTTTTTTGTATAATGCGATTGTTTTTTCAATCATTATATCCGACCTAAATTGTTTTGCGGTCTCTTTCGCATTCAAGGCCAAACGATGCCGTAAAACAGTATCTTTTAGTAAAAGATTTATTTTTTCCTTAGCTTCTTCAAGAGTGTTAACAATAAATCCATTCTCTCCATTACGAATAATTTCCGCGGCAACACCAACAGAGAAACTGATTGGAACTATATTTTGTGACATTGCTTCAACCAAGCTAAGAGAAAACCCTTCATAACGTGAAGTTAACAGCGCAATTCCTCCGGCATATCGATTCAACAGAGAAGGAATGGTATCTTTAGCCGCATTTGCAATAAGAGAATGATTCGGAATATTATTTGTCATCCACTGTATTAACTTCTTATCAAGAAGCTGAAATATCTTTAACAAAATACTTTCACACCTACAACACCGACCGTCTGCGCCAGTCGCTGAATTACCAGACACCGGTGGAAGTATATTTTAAAAAGTAGAACAAATTAAAGCAAAAAATTAAAGGTCGAAAAACTATCTTAAGTTATTCACCTTACTGTCTTGACAATGGGGGTAAGTATAGTTCGAACTTGCCATTGCCTTTCTAAAAGAGGCCAACCAAGCCGAAAAATACGCTCAACAAGAAAATCCCGAAAGGATTCGGGATTTTCTCAAAAAGATTGGTTCGAACTTCCGCATTGCCGAGCGGACGCTTTCGTTCCCCCTCAAAAATGCTTGGATTCTCGCGGGAAAATACCATGCCGAGGCGCGAAGCGCCGAGGCTGTTTCTTACGATTTCACAAAAAGTGAAAATTGGCGGAGGCGGTAGGATTCGAACCTACGGTCCTCTTGCGAGAACAACGGTTTTCAAGACCGCCGCATTCGACCACTCTGCCACGCCTCCAATAAAAACGGAGAGGGTGGGATTCGGACCCACGAGGCCCCTTACGGGGCCGCAGGTTAGCAACCTGCTGCTTTAAGCCGCTCAGCCACCTCTCCAATAATGTAAAAATACATTATACTAAATACTCAAATTTTACAAGGATTCAACTTTAATGGTCTATTTGCTAAATGGCCAAAATGTCATTCCCGCCCCAGCTTTCGCGAGGGTAAACTCCGGCGGGAATCCAGAAATTTGGCTTAAATATGCGACTACTGGATTCCCGCTTTCGCGGGAATGACAGAAAAATGGTATTTGGCAAAAAAACCCTTTAACTCTCTCTTGCAAGCGCCACGCCAAAAACCTTCTCCGCCAGGGCAAGCTTCAAAACCTTTGCGCATTCTCCCATAGTATTGCCTGTAGTAAAGACATCATCAACTAAAATAATATTTTTGCCGCGACAAGACGAGACAGCTTCAAAAGCGCCAATTAAATTTTTGCCTCGCGCTTCCCTGCTTAAACCAACCTGTTGATTTGTATTTTTAATTCTCTTTAACAAACCGCTATCCAACGGCGCCACTAAAACAAAAGATAGCTGTTTGGCAATTATTTCCGCCTGATTAAATCCTCTTTCTTTTAATCGCTTGTTTGACAAAGGCACTGGCACTACAATAAAGTCGCCGACCGGGGCAAAATCAGCACCACCAAAATCCAACGCGCTTTTTTTTAAGGCCTGTCGCGCAATCTCCACGATCACTTCGCCTAAATCCTCGGCAAAATCATATTTTAGCCGACGGATAATTTCTCCCACAATCTCATTTTTATAAAAAGCAAACGCCACCGCCCCGTCCAAAAAACTCTTGCCGGAACAGCCGGAACAAACTCCAAATCGCGGTAAATCTTTATAACAAACCGGACAAAAATATTGCGGCCGAACTTTTGCTTTAATCAAACAAGCATCGCACAGCCAGATGCCTTCCACATTGCAACCCAAACAAAAAGCAGGAAATAAAAACTCCTGCGTTTTATCAATTAAAAATTTTATCCACCTTAAAATAACAATACTTTTAGATCCCAACTTACATTGAAATGATAAAAAATCGCAGAAATTTTACCTTAATCCTGCCAAAAAGCGCCGTCAACTAACCACTGGCCGTTGATTAAAACCAAATTTACTTTAATGTCTTTGTAAGATACCGCCATTTTATTGAAAATTGTCTCTTCTTTTTGAGTTGAAGCCACTATTTCCGCCTTAGTGTCGCTTAAACTTAAAACTTTCTGCGACAAAACCCGTGAAGTAACACTTTCAAATCCGGTTGGTAATTTTTGTTTGAGCGTGTTTGGATAACTCTTAAGCCACGCGACGACAGTTGGCGTTGATAAAGGCATAACTTCCTTAAAATTTTGAAAATTTGATTCCATACTGTAAGAACCGAAACGCTCCACAAAATTTTTCACTTGATTTCTCACTAATAATTCCTTGCTGGCGATTTTTACCTCGGCCAATGTCACTTTTTTCACTTCCGCAGGAGCGTTGACAGGCGCGGAATTAACTGCTCCTGAAACAGGCGCGTTCACAACGCGGCCTTCATTTACCAATGTTGAAGTTGTTCCGCGGCGAAACACCAACGCCAAAATTATTCCAATGATAATCAATAAAATAATTCCTCCATAAAAAAATATTTTTGTTCTAAAAGTCATATTTTTACATTTTTATTTATTTGATGTTATGGACATCACACTATGAAACCGCGCTCCATAGATAATTATAATTCTTTCCTGCTCGGTTCGCCGCTCTTGCCAGATGTCTCACCCATTTGTTCTTCAAATTCTTTCTTTGCCTGTTCTATTTCCAACAATTGCTTTGGGTCCGAGGTTACTAATTGGTCTTCGGTGTAAGACGCTACCACTTTAATTGCCGCGTGCTTTGGTCCGGCAAAAAAAATGCCTTCTCCAGTGCCAGCTTCCAAAAGCAAATATTTTTCAGCTTGAGTCAATAAAAAGGTGCTTGCGATTTGCTCCACAGCCGCTGGAGATTGTTTTAACAAAATCTGCAAAGCGCTGTTATTAACAATCGCCTGTCCATAAGGAGAACGCAAAAAATCATTAACATCCTGCGTAATTGTAGTAACGCCCAAATAATATTTGCGGCATCGTTTGACCAACGCGAAAATAAATTTGGCAGAATCCTCATGCTGCATCAGCCACCATGCCTCATCAATCGCCAAAATTCTCTTCTTGCGCACGCTTCTCACCACATTCCAAATATAATTAACAATAGCGTAAATTGCCAATGGACGCAGTTCATCTTCCAAATCGCGCACGCTGAAAATCACCAATTTATTATTTAACTCAACAGTAGTTGGAGAATTAAATAGACCGGCAAAAGTGCCGTCCGTATATTTTTTTAATCTTATTACTATGTCTGTCGTCCCTTCCATACCCTCCAAAATATCAACAAAATCCTGCATAATCGGCGGTTCAACGGTTTTTAAATCCACACCTGGTACAATATCTTTTTTAGCATAGGTCTCAAGTAAAGCTCTATCAATTATTGAATCCTCCTGCGCCGTAAGTTTGCCAAGCATTATTCTAACCAAACCCTTCACTGTAATAACCGCGCTTCTAATTATATCTTCCACATTCACCTCTTCTCCAACAGGACGCGGCAAATCAAATGGATTGATTTTAGCGTCTGATGCTAAAGAGACATTGATGTAAGTGCCGCCAACTGCTTCGCTCAAGTGTTTGTATTCCATTTCAGGGTCTATCACAATCACTTCCGTGCCCAACATTAAAGAACGTAAAATTTCCAACTTAATAGTGTAACTTTTACCTGCTCCGGAAGTGGCAAACACAACCATATTGGCATTTTGGAGTGAAAATCTATCAAACAAAATTAAACTATTGTTGTGTCTGTTAATGCCATACAAGATTCCATTATCAGATGTCAAATCCGAAGAAATAAACGGGAAAGACGAGGCGATTGGCGAGGTATTCATGTTAAAAGTAATCATAAGCTCGTCATTGCCCAAAGGCAGAGTGGAATTAAAACCCTGTTCCGCCTGAAAAAACACGCGCTTGGTGTAAATTAGCTTGGAACCAAATATGGCCTCAATTTCCTCTGAAAGATGGTCTAATTTTTCTTTATTTTCCGCGTAAATGGTTGTGTAAAAAGCAAATTGAAAAAAATGTTCTATGCCCTGCGTCAAATCGTCGCGCAATTTTTCAATGTCGCGCAAGGCAGTTTCCCGCATAGGGTCGCGCGGCGCGCCTTTGTCAGTATCAGCCATAATTCCTGCTTCCAAAACACCAACTTTTTTCCTTAATTGTTTTAAAATAACACCAGCTTGCACAGGATAAAAAAACATACTAATATCCAACGCTGTGTTAAGATTGATAATCGGCGACGACCAACCAACGGAAATGTATCTTGGATAAGTCACCACAAAAAAAGTGCGCGCGAAAATATCCCCCAACTGCACCATCGCGGGGTCAATCTTCATCGCGGCAGGAGAAATAATATCAGCGACTGAAATAACTCCTTTGCGATAAACGCGCTCCTCTTCCAAAACGATTTTTTCCTCTTCTGATTTTTTCTTAATAGCGGACTCGCGCTCGCGTTCAGTCGGACCGCGCTTAACTTTTTTCTTTTCTTCAATTGTAGAAAGCGTGAAAGCCATAAAATTATTCCTCAATCCGTAATTTAGACGTCTCTGTCATTTTTTGCAAATCTGACAAAGTCGGGTTATAGCTGGAATAATACAATTCTATCAGCCCTTCCGTATCCAACATTACCGCGTTTAACCCCAAGCTACTTAATTGTCCCAAAATCTGATCCGCGCGCGATAACAAGTCCTTCTTGCGTCTTAAAAACAATTCTCTTTTAAAAGACACGAAAATAGCCGGCGCGAAAATTTCCTTAAGTTGAGTAAAAAATCCCTTCTTTTTATCTGATAAAGGATTTAACGGAACGATGACAAAAAACTTTTTACTCATAATTTGCCCCAAAACCACCAACTCGGAGACAAACTGGCGATAATCCTCTATCTGAATTTTCAAAAGTTCATTGGTTTGTTCAAGTTCGGATTGTTTGAGCCGTTCCAAATAACCGTCAATATTTAATTTGCGCGATTGAATCACAACTTGCAATGGAAAATCCAAAGTGTTTAAAAAACCTGCATAAGCGGAAATTAGCGCGTTTTGCTCTTCTTCCGATTTTAAGGCGAAATTGATGCTTGAAACCAAAATCACGGCGCGCAAAGTGCCATCTTTCATAGTTACCACATCATCATGAATGGCGGCGATATCCAAATATCGTTGAGTGGAAACCGATGGTTTTTTTCCCGCGAGTTTTGCTGATTGCATATTGGTTAATTTAAGAGATTCCTCCACTGGAGCCTGCCCCGAGCGAAGTCGAGGGGGTCGGAATGACAAAAAAAATAATTAATCAACGCTCTCATACTATTATTCTTCCGGCTCGTAACGGCCGCCTGTGTCAACTGTTAAAGTAAGCTCGCTTAAATGAGACATAGATATAGGTTCTTTAAACGGCTTTGGCAGAGGCGGTGGCGGCTTTTCAATTTTAGCCAGCTCTCTTAATTCCGCGTCTGAAAATTTTTTTTGCCAAACTCGCAACGGCGACTTTTTCATAGTTTGCAAAAAATTCAACAAAAAAAAGTGAAATGGCTGGCCATTAATCTTTACAAATGCCATAACAAGGCCAAATCCGCCAAAAATCGCCAAAAAAACTACAAAAAGAGCCAAATCAACAAATTTATAGAGCAAAGCCAAAATCAGCCCGTCAACTAACAATATAACAAATTGGCGCACAGTTATGGGGCCTATAATTTTATCTTCCACGTCAATAAATTGCGGTACTGTAAATTGCATCATATTAAATTCGCATACTTCTATTTAATTCCATTATTGTTTTAAATTCTTCCTCAGTCATTATAAACTCTTGATTTTTTATTTTTTCCGCGATAACCTCTGAAACTTTTTTGCCCTGAGCAATACTTATACCCAAAATCGCGTTATACATTTTATTTAACGGACTTCTTTGCCATGCCTGAAAGCCCTTAATTCTTTTTTCATAACCTTCCTTTGCCAACAACTCCACTTTGGCAAAAATTTTATCAACAGCCACTTTGGGTTTAGGATTTAATCTTCTAAAATCAACTAAATTCATTTCCGCCAATTCCTCCACCGGACCCATAAGCCGCGGTTTATACGCGATGTCCTCAACCTTGTCTCTGCCGGCAAAAGTTTGCGGAATTGCGTTTGTAATCGGCGGTTTAGAAGGCAGAGGCGGCGCGGCAATTGGCGTTACTTTTTGTCTCTCAATTTTCAAAGCTGGCAACGCGTTTTTTACAAAATCCAAGGTAGTTGGAGGATTTGCAGACCATGGTCTGATAGGAATAGGAGTTAACTTATTTTTCAATTGCGGTTGCGGTTGTGATTGCAGTTGTGATTGCAGTTGTGATTGCAGTTGTGATTGCAGTTGTGATTGCGGTTGCGGTTGTTTTGGTCTTTCTTCTAATGATTTTTCTTCTTTTTTTTCACTTGGCTTTTCCTCTATAATCGGCGCCACAACTTTTTCCAATTCAGCCGGCGCCGCAGCTTTTTCTCCGATAATCGGCGCTACAACTTTTTCCAATCCTGCTGGCGCCAGAGGCAATAAATTGGCTTCTTTATATGAATCAATCATTCGTGGTTTTAAAGGAGCTATCGCGATAGGACTTACAATAGACGCTTTTGGTTTTCCCCTTTCCAATTCTATTAAAGAGATCAATTTGTCCGCTTCATCTGCTCTAAATCCCATACCGCCAACAGCTAAACCAGCTATTAATTTTTCCTTTGTTTCACTGATTTTTCGGACTTCTTTTAGACGAGAGATAATTATTAATTGCAACCGTCTTTTTAAATCATCAGAAACTGACAAACCGCTTTTGTTAATAATTTCCATCGCCTTTTTTTCCAAAACATCAACGGAAGGGGCGGAAGCGCTAACAAATTGGGATTTTAAAGATTGGGATTTTAATTCTCCAATAAATGAATGATTATCCTGTGATTGTCCTGCTGTTTGTTTAACTATTTGGCCTTGAAGTATCGGCGATGTCTTTTGGGATGGTAAAGACGCAGGTGATGAAGGTGATGAAGCAGAAACAGCCGATTTAACTGCTGAAACAACCGACAAGGCGACTTTTTGCGTAGTTATAATTTCTTGATTTTTTTCAGCTTCAGCAAGCCATTTTTTAAAATCTTCAACAAAATCACTGGCATTTTCCTCGCTTAATTCCAGCCCGCCTGTTTTTTCCGAATGAATCATCATTTCAATTATCTGCTTCTCATCTTTTTCTCCGCTTATAAGTCCGCTTAAAATGGAAATAAATCTTTTTTTTCTTTCTCCTGCCAAATTTACGCCTGATTCAATCGCTTGCTTATCAACCCAGCTTTCAATATCCGCGACTTTCAAACTTTTTAAATCTTCAACCGATAGATATTTTAGCCAATCATTTATATTGATATTCAAATAATCCGCGATAAAGAAAAAATCATAGCGCAAAATGCCTGAAAAAACTTTTTCTTTAAAACTCGGCAGATTTAAGGCCTCTGCTTTTTTGTAAAATTCAAAAAGAGGAATCTCGCGGCGGTAGATTTGCCAGATTAGTTTGTTCATGGCGCGAGTTTGTACTCTTTCCAAATCAGCGTAAATTTCCTCGTATTTTTCAACCAAAACAAGATTAAAAACATGCGCGTCCATTAATTTTCCTAATTTTTTTTGTTCTTCTTCCATAAAATTGCTTTAAGGAGACGAAGGAGTTGGCGGAGGAGACGAAGGAGTTGGCGGTTTAAAACCTATGGTTCTTCTTGGCTTAAGTTCATTAGTAATATTTTCTATCTCCCCTATAATATCAAGAAAAGCCGGTGTCTCTATACTTTTATTTATGCTTTGAGTTTCCGCTTGGCCGGCTTTAGCTAATTTAGCCGCTATCAAAGCCGCAGCCAAATGCTTTTGTGAAGTTGTGGCTTCTTTTGTAGCCATAAGCATCAATCTGTTAAAATTCAAATTTTGCGCCAAAACATTACCAAGTTCAGTCAAACCGCTTATTTTCCCATCAAACCTTTTAACAATTGCATCTACTTTCATATCTTTGAGCCATGCAGGTGGACTGTCATCACCGGGCCGCACTTCGTGCTGCGCTTCGTTGACCAAAGCTTCCCTGCCACCGGGTTTAAAACTGTCATCATCTGGAGTATAGCCAGCCGCGCTTAACGCGTCATCACTGCTTTTAGCAGTAGAAAAAGCCACTTGACGCAATTGCTTCACTACACTGGCATCAGTGCCGCTACTTGGTTTTTCAGCCTCTTCTAACTTTTCTCTCGCAACACTGCCAAACATTTCCGGATTAGAGCCGGCTAAATTTTTTATAGCATCTTCATTTCCGGAATTCAACACTCCTTCCGCCACTCTTTTACCTTCATCTCCTTCCATTCCCTTTAAATCTATCTCATTTGATTTGATCGAACCAGCAATTATCGCTCCTACTTTCAAATCCGTAGGCAGATTTTTAAACATATCCGCGGACATTTGTTTCGGCATTCCTTTATCTCTTATTGCGGCTTCTACTTTTGCCGAATCTTTTGCGTCCTCTGGCTTCAAACCCAAATGAGACAACGCTTCTTGTTGCGCTGATTGCGCTAAAGCCCCAGAAACTAAACCTCTTTGATGTCCTGACATTTTCTCTTTCTGTTCATCAGTAAAATATTTAACTACTCTTGGATCAGAAACATCCATATCATCCAAATTTTTAAGATTACCAGGATGAATTGACGGGATACTCTTTGCTAATTCTTCATCACTGTTAAATCTCTTATTTTCTTTTTTAAAACTTTTGATAACCTTGCTTGCGTCTTCAGAGTTACCGGTCTTCTCGCCCAATTCCTCAAAATTACTAATTAACGCCGTAACATCTTCCGTTTTTTGAGTCCTGACCCATTTGTCATCTTGCAATAATGACTTGCCTGCGGCGAATTTAAGCTGTTCACTTCTGTCTGTAAACGTCGCAGCTTTCCATATTTTCTCTCTATCTTTGCTTGGCAATTCTGACACAACACCAACTCCTTCACGCACATCTTTTCTTTGTTCTCTGGCCAATTCTCCTTTTCGTTTCAAAGCTGCCGCCCCTATAATCGGCACACCGCCAACTACTCCCAACGCGCCCATTACCCCTTTCGTAACTCCTTCTCTGCCTGTTCTTCCGGCCCATCCACCAACACCTTTTTCAGAAGCCAGTCCATATTCATCTCCTTTCTTAGCTAATGCCTTAAACGCGCCGCCAATAATAGGCAATCCCTGCGCGGCGCCAATAGTTGCTTTACCAGCGCCTCTTAACGCCATCGCCAATGGAATGTTTCCTGTAAGCGCTGTCAATGCCAACGGTATAGCCGCTTTTCTGACCGCTTTCTTTGCCAAACTTTGCATCCCCGTGGACGCGCTCTTGGCCAATCCTGCGCCTGTCACACCTAATTTTCCAATCATATCCAGAGCTATAAACAACATAGCGATTGAGACGGCAAAAGAACTTAAATTTTCCCACGAAGCTATTTCCGTACTACCAATAGTTGGAGGTTTATAAAAACCTTTTTCAGAATCAACAGGTTTTCTTATTGTATCCGGTATTACATTGCCTACTTCTAACTGATACGACTGATTCCCAGCCCCCATTGTAGCCAAAGATAGCCACAAGAAAAAAGCAACAATCGGCCCGACAATAATCTGGTTAATCAATTTATCCCACCATTCGGCATAATATTTTTTACCTTTTTCAAAAGTACCGAGTAAAAATGCCAAAGGCGACAAAACAATTAAAATCCACAAGGTGATTATTCTAAATAAAAGTATGGCGGCAAAAATCATTACAACCACCACGGCTATAGCTATAAGAACGGCCGCCAAAAGTAAACCAACAGCAGCCATATAAGATACATCTTGATTAGTGGCGGCATCTTTTGTTAATTTAAGCATATCGCCAATACCAAACATAGTCACAAAATTTCCGCCGGCTGTAGCGGCATAGGCATTAACAAAAGTAAGCATTATCACCTGGCTAAAATCAATCAAAAGCCCAATGATTGTTTTGCTGAAGTTAACCAAAAGAGCGGTGAAAATTAAACGCGGCAGCATTTTTTTCAAGCTGTATTGCTCCAAATGAAGCATGACGCTAAAAGCTATAACCAACATTATTAAAATGTAAAACATGTTTGCCACATCCCTAACCAATTTCCAACCAACGCTTACTACTGTGGCATCTAAAAAATTATTGTAGCCTGAAAGTATAATAATAAAATTTATCGCCCACAACAAAATTCCGCCAAGCATTTTTATAATTACATCCAGAGCGTAACTAATTATATTCCAGACAAAATCTGGCAAACCGCCGCTCCAAGCGTACGTAGGCCGCGCAAAAACAAAAAGACCCAAAAAAATCACCAATATCAAAATTGGCATGGCTTTTTTTGGTCTTTTTCCGCTTTTAAATATTCGGAGAATTTTCTCCTTCATAATCGTCGCGCTTGTGTAAATCTATTATAGCACAATTTAAACTGTGGCAAAAGACAAACTTATTCACCGCAGATTCATTGACAAAAGGGTTAAATGAAACAACCTTAAAATCTATGTAATTTATCAATTATAAACAGCATGTAAAAAAAGAGGAATAGAAAGCAAAAGACCAAAATTTGGGATAATAAAAAGACCCTTGCCCCAACAATGTTGCATTGTCGTAGATAATCACCTTCTGAAATACTCTTTTTTAAAATTGAATAGTTTGTAATGAAATTGCCGGCTCTTTAAAAATTGTTCTGCAACCGTCGTGATTTCGTTAAGTGTGGCAGTACCCCGCAGAT
>Ga0265296_1002510_pt1 | contig 18358 bp, 14 predicted proteins | sample MunlanPumphouse1_FD_189073 | JGI IMG/M metagenome (GOLD analysis project Ga0265296, IMG submission 189073) | Groundwater microbial communities from a municipal landfill in Southern Ontario, Canada - Pumphouse #1 | ecosystem: Environmental > Aquatic > Deep subsurface > Groundwater | place...
CGGCGACGCCGGTGATCTCGATATCCGTCGCGCCGACGATCTCGCCGCCAACGAGCCGGGCCAACTCTTTGAGTGCGTATGAAACCATCGGGTGAATCCGCTCTCGTTCAATTGCGGAAGAATCCCCGGATCACCGGCCGAAGCCATCAGGGAGTGGGATTCTTCTGCATCTGCTTCTCGAGCTCCACCATGACACGCGCCGTCAGGTCGAGCGCTTTCTTTGCGAATACGATGTTGCCCTGCGCGGCATCCAGGATGAGGGTATACCCCTCCGCCTCGGCGAGCAGGGCGATGACGGCGTTTATCTTCTCAACGATGGGTTGCGTGAGCTCCTTGTTGCGTTTCGCCGCCTGGCCGTTGTCGCCGAACACATCGGTCATGTACTGGTTGTATTCCTGGAGCTTTCTATCGAAGATCTGCTTCTTCTCCGCGAGCTTCTCCTCGCTCAGCATAAGACTCTGGCTCTGAATCTCCTCGCGCATCGTGGCGAGCGCAGCTTCCATATCGGACGCCTTCTTCTTCCAGGCATCGACCTCTTTCTTATATATCCCCTCGGCATCGACCGTTTCCTTGAACTCGGCGAAGATCTTCACGGTATCGATATATCCGAGTTTGATCTCCTCCGCCCCGAACGCGCTCACCGGAAGGTGCGACACGATAAGGCACATGAGGATGAGACACGACACCTTTTTCATCAAGAGGCCTCCTTTCGATCGATGGTCATTGTTTCCCAATATAGTGCTTTCCGCCGTTATTGAAACCACTTTTTTAGAACATCGTCCCGAAGGTGAAATGCGGCTGCCAGCTCCCGCCCCCATCCTTGTCGAACCCGTAACCGTAGTCGAATCCAAGGTTTCCCAGCGCCGGCATCTCGATCCGTATCCCGAGTCCGATGCCGCGGCGAAGGTTGAAGGGATCGGCCTCCGAGAACGAATTCCACGTGTTGCCGGCGTCGAAGAACGCGAGCCCGTACACCGCATCGCTGAACGGGAAGAGCACCTCGTGCGTGAAGGTCGTCATGAACCTGCCGCCGACATAGACGTCGTTCCCCTCGGGCACCACTTCGTAGAAATCGTACCCGCGAAGCGCGTAGCGTCGATTGCCGCCCAAGCGGAATCTCTCGAAGTCCTGCACCTCGCCCGGATCGTTGTAGCCGTCGATCGATCCCGCCTCCGTGTTCATGTGGAAGGTGAATTTCCAGAACAGCTTCCTGTACCACGAAAGATCCGCCATGTATCGCATGTATTTGACGTTTCCCTGGAGAGCTCCGCCCGCGAACTCGGCGCTCAGGGATGCGCTCGATCCCTCCGTCGGATGGGTGGGATTATCCGTCGAATTGCGCGAAATGCTGAAGAGAACGCTGCTCTTGAGGAGAGGCCAATCGACGTTGCGGAGCTCGCCGGATTCGGGGTAGTCGGTCGAGAAATTGGAGAGCGCCACGTGTTCGAACCGGTAGCTCCCCCAGAGCTTCGTATAATCGAGCCAGGGGAACGGCCGTCCGAGCTGGACCGAAAAGCCTTTGCGGCGATCCGTGTAGTACTGCTGGCTGACCCTGTCCTGAATCCAATTGTAGACCGAGAATGTGAGCGAATTCTCCGTGCCCAGGAAATACGGTTCCACGTACTGTAAATTGATATTCTTCCGCGTTTTCCCGAATTCCCAATCGAGCGAGACACCCTTGCCTCTCCCGAATAGATTGTTTTCCTGGACACCGAAAAAGCCGCTCAGGGAGTTGATCTGCGAGAATCCGGCTCCCATGCGGAAGTTTCCCGTCGTTTTCTCCTCGATCGAGAGAAGAAGGTTGACGTCTCCCCCCTCGTTCACCGTCTCCGTATCCAGCTTCGGAATTCCACTGAAGTAGCCGAGGGATACGACATCACGGATGCTCCGCTGCACTTTGTTGAGGATGAACCGGTCTCCCGGGTATACGCTCAGTTCGCGCCTGATGACCGTTTCAAACGTCTTCGTATTTCCCGATATCTTGATTTCGTTGATCGACGCGGGATTGTTTTCGATGATCGAGAGATTGAGATCGATCCTAGTCCCGCGCACGCTCCGCTCGGCGTCGACGCGGCTCCAGATGTAGCCCTGCTCCCAGTACCGGCTGTTGATCGCCATTTGGATGCCCTCGATGCGATCGAGCGCGAAGGGATCTCCTTCCTTGAGAAACGCATAGTTGCGTATCTCGTCGTCGGTGACGACCTTGTTGCCTGACCAGGTCAAGCGCCCGAGGGTATAGGGCCTCCCCTCATCCACCCGGATGTAGACATCAAGCGCTTTGCCGCCGTCGATCTCTTCCGTCTTCTCGATGCGAACATCGGCGTCGATATAGCCTATCGTCCCGTAGAGCTCCTTGATCTTCCTGCGATCGTCATCAAGCGCCGCCGGCTTGAAATCGCCCCCCCGCCACCATTTGCTCTCCCTGCTCTCCATGGCCTTCTTGATCTCGGATGTTTCAAGAGCGCCGTTTCCGAGAAAATCGAGATGGCGAATTTTTATCTTTCTACCCTCGGTGACGACGTAGGCGACGATGAGGCCGTGCTCCTTCTCGACCGGGGTCTTCCGCACTTCGACCGTTGCCCGACTGTATCCCTTCTCGGCGTAGAGGGCGCGAATCGAGTCGACGTCCTGCGTGAAGAGGGACGGGCGGGCGAAGTAGCCTTCCTTGAGGGCCACCTTGCCTTCGACGTCCTCTCGTTTGAGCTTGTTGGTCCCCTGGACGCGGACCTCCTTCACGCGGGGATACTCTTCGACGGTGAGGGACAGGATCACCGTGCCGTTCTCGACACGGGAGCGCGCCTGGAGATCGGCAAATTGCTTCGTCTGCAGCAGACGCTTGAGGCCGTCCGAGACCCGGTCTTGGCGGTACTCTTCCCCGGCACGAATACCGAATATCGTGAGTATCTTCGGCTCGGAGAGAAAATAGTTCCCCGACACCTCAACCCTGCCTACCGGTATCGACCGCGCAGCCGAAGCGAGGAGCAACAAGGAACAGAATATACCCGCAGTACGTTTCATTACCGATCCTTTTGCTAACTATACACAAAAAGGCAAAGCGGTGCGAATGCTATCACACCGGTTCCTTTTGTTCAATCGCAAAAGGGGGGACTTTTCGATAGTGTACCGCGGGGCCCAAAACGGCAATCCTACGAGCTGACCTTTTTGACGGACGCGAAGGAGAGCGCCTCGGCTCCCGGCTCCGCCGTGATCCTGAGCTGATCGTTACGCGCGATCTCGCCGTTCAGGAGCTTCTCGCTCAGCGGATCTTCGAGGTATTTCTGGATCGCGCGCTTGAGGGGACGCGCGCCGTGGTCGGGATTGTACCCTTTCTCGAGAATAAACGCCCGGGCCTCGTCCGTTATCTCGAACTCGATACTCTGCGCCCCGAGCCGCTGGTAAAGATCCTTGAGGAGAATCTCGACGATCTTGATGAGATCGCTCCGTTCGAGCTGGTGGAAAACGATGATCTCGTCGAGGCGGTTGAGGAACTCGGGATTGAAGACCTTCTTCAGCTCGTCGAGGACTCGCGATTTCATATGCTGGTAGCCTGCGTCGCTCCCCTCGGCGATGAAACCCATCCCCTTCTTCCCCTTGATCTCCTTCGCCCCGACGTTCGAGGTCATGATGAGCACGGTATTCTTGAAATCAACCTTGCGGCCGAAGGAATCGGTGAGACATCCCTCCTCGAGAATCTGGAGGAGGAGGTTGAACACGTCGGGGTGAGCCTTCTCGATCTCGTCGAGGAGGACGACGGAGTAGGGTTTGCGGCGCACCTTTTCGGTGAGCTGCCCTCCTTCCTCGTAGCCGACGTATCCGGGAGGCGCCCCGACGAGGCGCGAGATCGCGAATTTCTCCATGTACTCCGACATGTCGACGCGCAGGAGCGCGTTCTCGCTCTCGAAGAGAATCGCCGAGATCGCGCGCGCGAGCTCGGTTTTTCCCACGCCGGTGGGGCCGAGGAAGAAGAACGAGCCGATGGGGCGTCTCGGATCGCGGAGTCCCGCCCGGTTCCGCCGAACGGCGGTCGCGATGGCGCGAAGCGCTTCTTCCTGCCCGATGACGCGCTTGCGCAGCGAGTCCTCGATATGGAGCAGCTTCTCGGTCTCCTCTTCCTGAACCTCCGAGACCGGTATGCCCGTCATGTCCGAAATGACGGCCGCGATCTCGCGTTCCGTCACGATCGATTCGCTTTCCTGTCTGGAGTCGCTCCACTCGCGATGGAGCTCCTGGATGCGCTTCCGGATTTCCTTCTCCTGGTCGCGGAAGGCCGCCGCTTTCTCGAACTCCTGCGCCTGGATTGCCGATTCCTTCTCCTTGGAGATATCCTCCGCGCTCCGTTCGAGATCGCGCAGGCTTTCGGGCACCGTCGTCATCGAGAGGCGCGCCCGCGCCCCCGCCTCGTCTATCACGTCGATCGCCTTGTCGGGAAGAAACCGTCCCTGTATGTAGCGCTGCGAGAGATATACGGCTTGCCGGATAGCCGCGTCCGTGAACTTCGTACGGTGATGCGCCTCGTATTTATCGCGCAGTCCGATGATGATTCGAACCGTCTCGTCCTCGGACGGCGGATTGATGATGATGGGCTGGAAACGCCGCTCGAGGGCGCCATCCTTCTCGATGTGCTTGCGATACTCGTCGAGCGTCGTGGCGCCGATGCACTGGATCTCCCCGCGAGCGAGCGCCGGCTTGAGCATATTGGAAGCGTCGATCGCGCCCTCGGCGCCGCCGGCGCCCACGATCGTATGGATCTCGTCGATGAAAATGATGACCTGATCGTTGTCCCGAATCTCGTTGATGATCGTTTTCATGCGCTCCTCGAACTGTCCGCGGTACTTCGTCCCGGCGACGATCGAGGCGAGATCGAGCGTCGTGATGCGTTTGTCGCGGAGAAGCTCGGGCACCTTTCCCTCGACGATCTTCTGGGCGAGCCCTTCCACGATGGCGGTTTTCCCGACACCGGGTTCGCCGATGAGAACGGGGTTGTTTTTCTTCCTCCGGCAGAGAATCTGGATGACCCTGCCGATCTCCTGGTCCCTTCCGATGATCGGATCGAGCTTGAGATCGCGAGCGTGCTGCGTGAGATCGCGCCCGAACTGGTCGAGCGTCGAGGTTTCGGTTTTTCCGCGCGCGTTCTTCTTCGCACCCGCGGCGCCGCCGCTCCGAGCGAGGCTTTTCATGATCTCCTCGCGTACACGCTTGCGGTCGACGCCGAGCTCGAGAAGAACCCGCGCCGCCACACCCTCCCCCTCCCGGATAAGCCCGAGAAGAAGATGCTCCGTCCCCACATAGTTGTGCCCGAGAAACCGCGCCTCCTCCACCGAAAGCTCGAGGACCCGCTTCGCCCTCGGCGTGAGCGGGATCTCGCCGACCGTGAGCGTGCCGCCCGTCGGCTTCACCATATTCTCGATGGTCTGCTGAATCTGCTCCGGGTCGACCTCGAGCCTTTGCAGAACCTCCGCCGCGATCCCCTCTCCGAGACGCAGAATCCCAAGGAGGAGATGCTCCGTTCCGATGTAATCATGCTGGAGCCTGTTCGCTTCGTCGCGCGCGAGATAGATGACCTTGCGAACCCTTTCGGTAAATTTGTCGTTCATACTATGCTTTAATTATCCTTTCTTATGCACTGCAATATAATACGCTCTGTATCATCCCAGCCTAACCCTGATGTAGTCCGCGCGGGTTCTGTCCCGTTCCTCCGTTTTCATTGCCCTTTCGTGCAGCTTCTGGAGATGCATCGGCTGAATCATGATGAAAAGCTCGTTCAGTGTGGAGAGCTTGCAATCCGTTAGGATGCCAAGACCTATGCCAAGACGGACCGCCGATATCAAACTCATTGCCTCTTTTGAAGTTACGAGCCTTGCCGTCTTGAGGATACCGTACGCCCTCCATATCTTGTCTTCGAGCAAGCTCCGTGCCTTTTTCAGGAGTACGCTTCTCGCTTTTTTCTCGAACTCGAGAACCTTCCGGATATGCCCTTCGAGATTCTTGACCGTATCCTCCTCGGAGAGCCCGAGCGTGATGCTGTTCGACACCTGGAAAAAATTACCGATGATGTCGCTTCCCTCGCCGTAGATCCCGCGAACCGTGAGACGGATGTTCCGCAGTCCGTCGAGCACCTGTCCGATGTCCTTGTTGTGAACGAGCCCGGGCAAATGAACCATCGCCGAAACCCTGAGTCCGGTGCCGACGTTCGTCGGACAGGCCGTGAGATAGCCGAGCTCCTCGGAATATGCGTAGCAGAGCCGTGCGTCGATCTCGTTGTCGAGTCCCCCGATACGCTCGAAGGCCTTTTGCAGCGAGAGTCCCGGCTCGAACGACTGGATTCTCAGATGATCCTCTTCGTTTATCATGATGCTGATCTGTTCGTCCGGCATGGCGACGAGAGAACGATTGAGAAAATTCTTGACCATCTCGCTGCTGATGAGGCGCCGTTCCGCCAGCAGCATCCGGTCCGATTCGGGAATCCCGTCCAGGTCGAGAACGAGGGCTCCGGCGATTGCCGGGCAATCCGCGAGAGCCGCCTTCGACTCGTCGCGTATCTCGGTGAGCACCTGCGCGCTCGCGCCGTGCGTAAACGAGCGCTTGTCGAGGTTCCGCGCGATTCTCACGCGGCTCGAGAGCACGAGCTCGCCCTCCTCGGCCTCGCTCGAGAGCCACAGCGCCGGTTTCTCTATCAGGGCCTTCAGCGTCGGCACGCCCGCCCCCCTCCTCGCTCCGACTCGGAGAGCTTGCGGATCTCGTCGCGCAGCTCGGCGGCGCGTTCGTATTGCTCGAGCTGTATCGCCAGCTCGAGCTCGTCCTGGAGCCCCCTCGCCTTCCTCCTCAGGCTCACCTGCCTCGCGAACCGCTGCGGGATCTTGCCGAGATGACGCGTATTGCCGTGGATGCTCCGGAGAAGCGGAAGGAGCTGCTGCTGGAAAAATTCGTAACACTGCGAGCATCCGAGTCTTCCCATCTCCTGAAAGGCGGAATAGCTCGTCCCGCAGTTCGGACAATTGTCCGGGGAAATCCCCTTCTCCGCCGCCGCGAACGCCGAATCGAACAATCCCGCTACGAAATCGGTCATCGCGAAATTGCTTTTCTTGAGCTCGTCGAAACCACGCTCCTCCGCGCATTGCGCGCATATGTGTATCGCGCGAACCTTGTTGTTCTCGACGTTGGTGACGTGTATCGTCGCTTCCCGTTTCTTACAGAACTGGCAGAGCATCCGGTCCCCTCCCGATTTCGTGGAGCGTGCCGTCCACGAGAACGAAGCCTCGATCGGCCTTCTCGAGAAGCTCCTTCTTGTGCGTTACGATGACGAACGTCTGTTTCTCCGACCTCGAGAGCTCGCGCACGAGCGAATGAAGACTCTCGCTCGCGCGGTCGTCGAGGTTCCCCGACGGCTCGTCGGCCAAAACGATCGATGGCCCGTTCGCGAGCGCGCGCGCGACGGCCACCCGCTGCTGCTCCCCGCCCGAAAGCTCGGCCGGGCGGTGATGGATTCGCTCCTCGAGGCCGACGGCTCCGAGGAGTCCCGCCGCCCGCTCTTCCGCCGCCCTTCTGTCCCGACCGCCGATGATCGACGGCATCATCACGTTCTCGAGCGCGCTGAACTCGGGAAGAAGATAGTGAAACTGGAATACGAACCCGATATCCCTGTTTCTCATCACGTTGAGCTCGCCGGAGGAGCATTTCTGCGGATCCACCCCCCGGATGAGCACGGTTCCCCTGTCCGGACCTTCGAGCGTTCCGAGAATGTGCAGCAGCGTGCTTTTCCCCGCGCCCGAAGCGCCGATTACAACCACCACTTCCCCGGCCGACACGCTCAGATCAAGCCCCCTCAGAACCTCGATCGGGCCTTTCGTGCCTTCGTAAACGCGCCATATCCCACGCGCGTCGAGTGTCTTTTCCCGCTCCATCAATATAACTCCGTCACCGACATCACGCCAATAGTCCCTGCTCCGCCGTATCCGTAAACTTCATTCCTTGAAATATCAATCATATCGTATCGCATCAAGGGGAGGCATACGGCAGGCCTCCCAGCTCGGATAGAGGGTCGCCAGGAAACATATGGCCATGGACGCGGCGCATACCATCACGACGTCCGCCCAGCTCACGAGGACGGGAAGGGTATTGATGAAATAGACGTCGGGCGGAAGATCGATCCTGACCTCCCGGAGAAGGCCGCAGATGAGAAGCCCCGCGAGGGCGCCGATTGCCGTGCCGACGGTTCCGATGAACGTGCCCTGGAACATGAAAATCGACATGACTCCCCGCGAGGATGCGCCCATCGAGCGCAGTATACCGATTTCGTTGCGCTTTTCCATGATCACCATCGTCAGCATCGCAACGAGGTTGAACGCCGCGATGAGGATGATGAGCGTGAGCAGCAGGAACATCAGGATCTTCTCGACCTTGATGTAGCTGAAGAGGTTCCGGTTCATCTGGATCCAGTTGTTCGTACCGTACGCGGGAGAATCGAGGAGGCTCAGTATCCGGGCGTCGACCTTGTCGGCGGCGTAGATGTCCTTGATCCGCACGCCGAGGCCGTGCGTCGCCGATTCGAAATCGAAGAACCGTCCCGCGTCCTCGAGACCGATATACACGAAACGCGAATCGAACTCGTATACGCCCGTTCTGAAGAAACCGATGACGCGGAATTCCTGCGTCTGGGGGATCATCTTCCCGGTCCTGAACTCCGCCGGAGCGGTCACGAGGGTGAGCACCTCGCCGAAATAGACGAGGAGCTCGTCGGCGAGATCCTTGCCGAGCACGATGCCGGGGAGGTCTTTCCCGTCGCCGAATCCTTCGACCGCAAACGACGAGATCGGCGGGGTGATGGAATCGATGACCGATGACACCGCTCTTTCTCTCTCGAGATCGAGCCCTTTCACGATGGCGCCCTTCGTCTTGACGCGAACCCCCGGAACGACGTCGTAGTAGATGAGCGCCTCACCCCTGATGAAGGGAGACGTGGCGACTACTCCGGGCACGCTCTCGACGAGAGTGGCGGCCGAATCGACTCCGGCCCATGCGCCCTGCGTTCGCGCGAAGACGAGTATGTGCGTGTTGAATTCGACGATCCGGCTCCGCAGCTCGTTCTCGAAACCGTTCATGAGCGAAAGGACGATGATGAGGGTCGCGACCCCGACGAGCGTCCCGATGATGGCGATCGCCGTCACGCGCGATATGAAACCCCTGCGCCGCTTCGTCCTGAGATACTTGAGCGCGATCGAAATGGAATAGTGCATCTTTTTCACTCTTTGTCGCGGCCCTCTTCCGGACGCATCTGCGGGAACAGGATCACGTCACGGATCGATGGAGAATCGGTGAGCAGCATAACGAGCCGGTCGATGCCGACGCCGAGACCGCCCGTCGGCGGCATCCCGTATTCGAGCGCCCTGACATAGTCCTCGTCGATCGGATGCGTCTCGTGGGCTCCACCCTTCCACGTGCGAGCGATCGCCTCGAATCGTTCCCGCTGGTCGGCGGGATCGTTGAGCTCGCTGAAGGCGTTCCCCACCTCGTACCCCGCGATGTAGGGCTCAAACCGTTCCACGACGCCGGGTTCGCTTCGGTGGATCTTCGCGAGCGGGGAGATTTCGACCGGGTAATCCATCACGAAAGTCGGCTGGATGAGCCGCGGCTCGACGAGCTCGGAAAAGATCAGATCGAGATAATCCCCGCGGCTCTCCGCGTCCCCCGGTTCGAGCCCGCGCGCGAGCGCCGTGCGCTTGAGCTCCTCCGCGCCGGCGCTCCGGACGTCCGTTCCCACGGCTTCATGCAGCGCATCGAAGTATTTCAGCTTGCGCCACGGCGGCGCCAGATTGATCTCGTGCTCTCCGTACCGCACCGTCGTTCCTCCGCATATCTCGCGGGCGAGCGCGGTGAAGAGCTCCTCGACGAAACCCATCATGTCGGTGTAATCCCAAAACGCCGCGTAGCATTCGAGCATCGTGAATTCGGGATTATGCGACCGGTCCATCCCCTCGTTGCGAAAATCCTTCGAGAACTCGAATACGCGCTCCATCCCGCCGACGATGAGGCGCTTGAGATAGAGCTCGTCCGCGATCCGGAGATAGAGATCGACGTCGAGCGTGTTGTGATGCGTCACGAACGGGCGCGCGAGCGCCCCGCCGTAGAGCGGCTGCAGGACCGGGGTCTCGACCTCGACGAAGCCCCGCTCGATGAGAAACCGGCGCACCGCCTCGACGATCCTCGACCGTGTGAGGAAGGTCCGGTAGACGTCGTCGTTCACGATGAGATCGACGTAGCGCCGCCGATAGCGCAGCTCCTTGTCCTGGAGCCCGTGCCATTTCTCGGGGAGCGGATTGATCGCCTTGCTGAGAAGCTCGAGCGACGAGACGCGCAGCGTAAGCTCGCCCGTCTTCGTCCTGAAGATCGTTCCCGTCAGGCCGATGATATCACCCATATCGACGAGCTTGAATACCTCGAACTCGCGCGCGCTCACCTCGTCGTCCCGGATGTAGAACTGGAGTTTTCCGGCGCCGTCCTTGATATGTCCGAACACGGTATGCCCGTGTCCCCGTAGCGTCATGACGCGCCCGGCGAGCGAAATTACCGAGCCGCTCGCGGCGAGATCCGCCTCCTGCGCCGCAGCCTCGGCCGTCGAATGCGAGCGCTGAAACCGATACGCGTATGGAACGACGCCCATTTCCCGGAGCCGCGCGACCTTCGCCTTCCTCTGTTCCCGTTCCTGGCCGCCCGCCGGCGCACCCGTATCGCTCATGTTACTGCTTCCTTTCCTTCCAGCGGAGATACTCCTCGATGAACTCGTCAATCTCGCCGTCCATGACCGCCTGAACGTTGCTCGTTTGAACCCCCGTGCGATGATCCTTCACGAGCGTGTAGGGCTGCATCGTATAGCTTCGGATCTGGTTTCCCCACGAGATGTCTTTCTTCTCGCCGGCGGCCTTCGCTTTCCGTTCATCCTCTTCCTCCTGGAGCTTCGCGTAGATCCGGGAACGGAGCACCTTCATCGCCATCTCACGGTTCTTGTGCTGGGAGCGCTCGTTCTGGCACTGGACCACGATTCCGGTCGGGAAATGCGTGATGCGCACCGCCGAGGAGACCTTGTTGACGTGCTGTCCCCCGGCGCCGCTCGCGCGGTACGTGTCGACCCGGATGTCGTTCGGCGTTATCTCGACGTCGATCTTGTCCCCAACCTCCGGGTAGACGAAGACGGATACGAACGAGGTGTGCCTCCGGTGGTTCGAATCGAACGGGGATATGCGGACGAGCCGGTGGATGCCGCTCTCCGCCTTCATCCTTCCGTACGCGTACTCCCCCGTTATCTCGAGGGTCGCGTTCTTTATTCCCGCCTCGTCACCGGGCTGGAGATCGAGGAGGCGGTACTCGAATCCGTTTCTCTCGAGATATTTCCGATAGAGTCTGAGCAGCATCTCCGCCCAGTCCTGGGATTCGGTGCCGCCGGCTCCCGGGTGTATGTTCATGAGGGCGCTGCCCCGGTCGTTCTCCCCCGAAAGGAGGATCCTGAGCTCGAAATTTCCGAGCCGTTTGCGCAATCCGACGAGCTCGCCCGCGAGCTCGTCGAGCATCGACAAATCCTCGGAGCCCCCTTCCATCGAAAGGAGATCCTTGAGCTGCGCGATATCGTTATCGAGACGCCCGAGAGGTTCGAGCCTCCCCTTGAGATCCTTGAGCTTCGAGACGGTCTGCTCGGCGCGCTCCCGGTCGTCCCAGAAACCGGCCTTTTCCATCTCCTTTTCGATCCCCGCTATATCCTTCCGCATCCCCTCCGGGTCAAAGGCAACCGCGCAGCCCCGAAAGCTGCCGCTCCATGTCGAGCACCCGCTCTTCTATCTCCCGGTGCGTGAGCTTCTCCTGCATCGTGCCTTCCTCTCTGCCGTCTTCGGCCGCGCTAGAAATCGATCCCGGATTCTCCCGGCTTCCGACCGCACGCGCGCGAGCGACCCGTCCGTCGCAATCGACACATCGGCCTTCGCCCAGCCGCTTTCGAGCTTCCTCTGGCGCTCGATTCTCGCGAGCGCTTCGCTTCGTGAAACGCCGTCCCTGCACATGATCCGTGCGAGACGCTTCGCCCGGGAAGCCCTTGTCACGACGGCGTAATCCACTTTGAACCTGAATTTATACTGAAAAAGAAGCACCGCATCAAGCACAATGTAGGGAGCGTGCGCGCGGCGCTTCAGCACTTCAGCCGTGATGATCCGCTTGAGAGACGCCCGGACGATCCGGTTGAGGAGCTCGAGATTCCGGTCGCCGGCGAAAACGATACGCGCCAGTTTCCTGCGCGACACGGCTCCTCCGGCACCGAGCACCCCGGCGCCGAACGCGGCGACGATCGAGCTGCGCACCTCGGGCGCTTCGAGAGCTCGAGCGCCGAGCGCGTCGCAATCGACGAGGGCGCCGCCCGCGGCGGCGAGGATCTTCGCGACGGTCGTTTTGCCCGAAGCGATCGGGCCCGTTACTCCGATGACGGGAACCCTCATCGGTGCGCCTCCAGCCAGTTTTCGCCGAATCCGATGTCGGCGCGGACGGGGACATCGAGCGCCAGCGCCGATTCCATGCGTTCCTTCACGAGCGCCCCGAGACGCTCCCGCTCACCGGGAACGACCTCGAACACGAGCTCGTCGTGGACCTGTAGTATCATGCGGCTCCCGAGCCCCTCTTCGATGATATCCCGGTCGATCCGTATCATCGCCAGTTTGATCATATCGGCCGCGGTTCCCTGGATCGGCATGTTGACGGCGATCCGTTCAGAGAAGCTTTTCGCCCGGCTGTTCTCGCTGTCGATTTCTCCGAGAAGCCTTTTGCGGCCGAGGAGCGTCTCGGCGCAGCCGTTCAGGCGCGCATGAGCGATCGCGGAATCGATGTATCCTTTCACGCCCGGATATTTCTCGAAATACTCGTCGATGAACCGCTTCGCCTCTTCGAGCCCGATGCCCAGCTGATTCGAGAGCCCCCGAGGCCCCATCCCGTAGATCACGCCGAAATTGATCGTTTTGGCGCGTGCGCGCATGTCGGCCGTCACCGCTGCCTCATCCGTGCCGTAGATCCGCGCCGCGGTCCTCGTGTGAATATCCCCCCCCTCGCGGAACGTCTCGACAAATTCAGCGTCCTTCGAGAGATGGGCCATGATCCGGAGCTCGATCTGCGAATAATCGGCATCCATGAGAATGTTCCCGCGCCGCGGAATGAAGGCGCTCCGGATCGCGCGCCCGAGCTCCGTCCGCACGGGAATATTCTGCAGGTTCGGGTCGCTCGACGATAGCCGCCCCGTCGCCGTGACCGTCTGGTTGAATGAGGTATGGATGCGCCCGGTCCGCGGATTCACGAGGCGCGGGAGCGCGTCGATATACGTGCTCTTCATCTTCGAGAGCTGCCGGTGCCCCAGTACGCTCACGGCGATCGGGTGGCTGCGAGCGAGTTCGGAAAGCACTTCCTCGTCGGTCGAGAACCCCGTCTTCGTTTTCCGCGCCTTCGCGAGCCCGAGCTTCTCGAAAAGGATTCTCTGGAGCTGCTTTGGCGAGTTGATGTTGAATTCCTCGCCGGCGAGCCGGTGAATTTCCGCGGTGAGGCGGTCGAGATCCTTCGCGACCGTTCCTGACAGCGCGACGAGCTTCGCCGCGTCGATCGCAACGCCTTCCTGCTCCATCCGTTTCAGCACAAGACAGAGAGGCATCTCGACGTCCTTGAAGAGCGATTCGAACCCGAGCTCTCCGAGGCTGCTCTCGAAAAGGTTCTTGAGCCGCATCGTGTAGTCGGCGTCCTCGCACGAATACTCGCGGAGCCGATCGAGAGGCACCGATCTGATATCCTTTTCCCGCGCCCCGGCCGGAAACAGCCCGGCGTACGGGATCTTCCGGTGGCGCGTGAACTCGAGCGCGAGGTTGTCGAGCGAATGCGAACGCCGCTCCGGATCGAGGCAGTAGGAGGCGATCATCGTGTCGAACGCGACGCCGCCTACCGAAAACCCGTGCGCTTCGAGGACGAGACAATCGAATTTGATGTTGTGCCCGATCTTGGCGATCGATTCGTCGGCCAGAGCCGGTCCGAGGGCCTCGCGCACGCGATCCAGCGCGACGCCGCTCGCCTCGTCAACCGCCTGAAACAGCCCCGGGGTACCTCCCGGCGCCGTCGAGACGGGAACGTAGGAGGCCGTTCGCTCGCCCGTGCTGAATGAAATGCCGACGATCTCCGCGTTCAGCGGATCGACCGACGTCGTCTCGACGTCGAAAACGAACTCCCGCGAGCGGCCGAGACGGCGCGCGAGATCATCGAGATCTCCCTCTCCGACGAGCGTGTACGTTCTCTCCGCGACTTCGGTCGTCTCGGCGAGAGAAAGCTCTTTCAGGATTTGGTGAAATTCGAGCCGGAGAAGGAGGTCGGTGAGCCGTTGCTGCTCCGGCTTGCCGAGCTCGAGCGCGGGCAGGGAAAATTCGACATCGACGTCCCGAAGCGTCACGAGCTCGCGGGAAAGATACGCGCTCTCCGCGCCGCTCTTCAGCTTCTCCCGAACGTGCTCCGGCTCCACCTCGTCAATCCGCTCGTACAGGGCGTCGAGGGAACCGAAATCATGGAGCAGTTTGAGCGCCGTCTTCTCGCCGATTCCCTTGACGCCCGGAATGTTGTCCGAGCTGTCCCCCATGAGGGCGAGAAGATCGATAACGCGCTTCGGCTCGAGGCCGAAGCGCTCCTCGCAGAACCCGGGACCGATTTCCTCCTCGAGCGCGGTCCCCTTTTCGGGGCGGATGATGCGGATATGATCGGAGAGAAGCTGGAGAAAATCCTTGTCTCCCGTAACGATCGTCGCGTCGAGGCCCGCCGCGTTTGCCTTCCGCGCGAGAGAGGCGATGAGATCGTCCGCCTCGATCCCCGGTTCGATGATCATCCGTATCCCGAGGGCCTGGGTCGCCTCGAAGATGACGGGAAGCTGCTCCGCCATCTCATCGGGCATTTCCGGACGATGGGCCTTGTAGGCGGGAAACTCCCGGTGGCGTTCGGTCTCCTCGCCGCTGTCGAAAACGACGGCGAGGTAGCGCGGCTCGTATTTCCTGATGAGGAGAAGCAGCATGCGGATGAAACCGAAAACGGCTCCCGTATTCTCCCCCTTCGAATTGACGAGCGGATTCCTGATCAAGGCGAAGTAGGCCCGATACGCGAGCGCGTGCCCATCCACGATAAAGAGATTCCCGGCAGGGTTCATATCAGATTCCCGGCCCATAGAGGGAATGCGCGGCGATGAATCGCTCGATCACGTCGGGAACGAGATATCGTATCGATTTCCCCTCCCGCACGAGCGCGCGGATCGACCGCGACGATATCGCGTTGGCGCCCGCCGTCATGCAGATGAGCGCCGTCTCCGCGGGGAGCGCCGGCAGACGCCCGTGCCCGGGCCGCAGCATGACGAGAACGGTCGCATGGGAAAATATCTCGCCGGGCATGCGCCACTCGACTATCTCCTCGAGCATGTCCCCCCCGAGCAGGAGATGAATCTCCTCTTTTCCGTATCCCTGCGCGGCGAAGGATCGCACGGTCCGGTAGGTATACGAAACGCCGCGCGAGGCCTCGATGCGCGAGAGCTCGAAGCGGGGATTTCCCCTGATCGCGAGCTCGACCATCCGGGTCCTCGTTTCGATATCCGTGAGGGGAACGTCCCGCTTGTGGGGCGGAATCGCTGTCGGGATGAAGATGACCCGCGCGAGACCGACGACGTTCACCGCGGCCTGCGCGAGAATGAGATGCCCCGTATGAATCGGGTCGAACGAGCCGCCGAAGAGCCCTATCTTTTCCTTCCTAGCCTCCATCCGCGTTCCGTGTTCCTCCCGCCTTCCGCTCCAGAAACCTGAGGCGTTTCTCGGCTTCCGCCTTCTCGGGAATCGCGTCCTTCAACTGGAGCACGCTCCGGTAATCCTCGATGGCCCCCACCGCGTCTCCCTTGGTTTCCCCGATGTACGCGCGGTAGTAACGGCTCCGCGCCGCCCAGATCGTCTCGGGATAGAGATCGATGATCTTGCGCAGGTACACGAGCGAGGCGTCGTAACGCTTCTTCGAGAAATAGAGCTTCGCCGCCGTAAAATCCTTATGCGCGAGTTTCACGTGTATTTCCCGGATCATCGTCCGCGCTTCCTCCAGGCGCGTGCTCGCGGGAAACGTCTGCAGAAACCGGTTCAGCCGCTCGAGCGCCTGGTAGCTCTTCGTCTGGTCCTGCTCGAATCGGGGAGTCTGTCTGAAGGCGCACACACCATCGAGAAAGAACGCGTCGTCGACGTAGTCGCTGTATCCGTAATCGTTGATGAGGATCCGGTATTCGACCTCGGCGAGAGCGTACTCTTTGTCAAAACGGTACGATTCGGCAATACGGTACTGCGCGTAGTCGCTCCGCTCGTCCCCGGCGAACGTCGCGACAAAATCCTTGTATTCGACCGCAGCCCTTCCATAGGAGCCCTTGTCGAACAGCCGGTCGGCGAGGGCGAGCTTGTCGGTCGCGAGATTCATTATTTTCGGCGTGTACGGGCCTCCGCACGATGCGGCGGCGAGCGCCGCGAGCGCGAGGATCATGGCCACGACGCGCATCTTACCTGCGCCTCTTCGGCATCTCGAGTCTCTCAATGTTCTCCTTTGCTTTTTGCACGAGCCTTCCGCTCGATCCCGAGTTCACGACTTCACGGTAGTACCGCACGGCCTCCTTCACGTCTCCCCGACCCTCACTGATCTCCCCGAGAAGGAAATTGGTCCGTTCCTTCACAAGCGGGCTTCCCGCCACCGGGGCAAGCCCCGCGAGAAGCGACTCCGCTTCGCTCCCGGCGCCGTCGCGGTACAGATTCTCGGCCTCCTTGAGAAGCAGATTCTCGAGCTCCCAGAGAGCGTTCGACGCGAGCCGGCTGCGCGGATAGCGTTCCTGGAATCTCCGGTAGAGGGAGATCGCCTGATCGACGTCCCCCTTCTTCTCATACGCCGCGGCGAGGTCTATCATCGCTTCCGCGGCGTTCGGCGCGTCGGGGAACGCGTTCAGATATTTTTCCAGGTACGCAATCGCCATGTCGAACTCGCGCCGTTCGAGATGGAGCTTCCCCACCACCACGTTGTATTCCCCGAAATCGAGCCCGCTCTGGAAGCTCAGGGCGAGCATGATCATCCGTTTCCCGCGCGGGATGTCGAGCGACTTGATGCTCGCCGTCGCCTCGTCCTTCAGGAATCGGGCGATCTTCGGTCCGTACGAAACATCTTTCTTTCTGCAGTCCTCGAAGGCGCTCCGCGCTTCCGCCTCGCTTCCCGACTTGAGCCAGGACCTGCCGAGAAGAAACAGGAGCTCCGGCGACGGCGACTGCCCCCTCTTGATGCTGTGACGGATAAGGAAAACCGCTTCCCGGCAGCGTCCCGCGGCATATTCTTTCGCCGCCTTGTCGAGGATCGGCTCGCGATTACATGAGGTCGCCGCGAGAAGCGCGAACACGCCGAGCGATACGAGGCATCGTGCAACGGGAAGAGAACGCATCGCCGTAATCCTTCAGAAAAGCGACCTATTTGCTGCTCTGATTGGAGAAAAATAGATATACGAGACCGACTACGATCCCGCCCACGACGAGCGGCTCGAGAAGCTTCGTCATCTTGAATTCGCTCCGCGAGGGCCTCGTGAAATCATACTGCGCCTCTTCGACCAGCTTGAGCTTGGAGTAATCGATCGTGTCTTTGTATTCCTTGTGGATCTCCTTGACCCAGGCGATATCGCCCGTCGCGAGATCGATGAACTGGACGAACACGTCCGCCTGAGCGACGCGCGCGACATGCTTCGATCCCAGCCGCCATGTTCTCGAGATCCGCGGGTAGGAAAGGGACAGCCGTACGATCTGGTACGAGAGACGGTAGTTCCCGCTCGTAACGACCGCTTCATCCTTCTTCGGCGTTTCGATCGCGAGCCTGATTCCCGCGTTGCGCATATCCCTGACGAAGGCGTTCTCGAGCACGAAATCGACGTTGCCCGCGGTTTTTGTTTTGCTCAGAAGAACGACGTCTTCCTGCCGGATGCTTCCCATCCCGGAGATGATTTCCTGCACCGTCTCGGCGGAAATCCGTTCGATGATCTGAAAATTGGTGGGAATTCCCCGCAGGGATTTGTCCGAGGCGGCAAGAAGGGGATCGACGCCGAGAACGGCGATGAGGCAAATGAAGCATACGGTTTTTACGAATCCCTTGTCACGAATGAAATTAGCCACCGGATACCACCTCCGCGCGGGGTTACCTCCTGGGCGATGCGGCAGCCGCTCGCCAATAATACATCTAACCGTAATAATCATCCGCAATTGCGCAGAAAAGTCAACTGAATTCCTCGGCACTGCGCCGCTGCGGCTGCTCCGGGCAACGCACACTCCTA
>Ga0265296_1002511_pt1 | contig 18346 bp, 15 predicted proteins | sample MunlanPumphouse1_FD_189073 | JGI IMG/M metagenome (GOLD analysis project Ga0265296, IMG submission 189073) | Groundwater microbial communities from a municipal landfill in Southern Ontario, Canada - Pumphouse #1 | ecosystem: Environmental > Aquatic > Deep subsurface > Groundwater | place...
GGCAGGAATTCATCTATCGACAGGATGCGAATCGGATATTTCTGAGCCTTCGTTACCGTACGGTCCGTACTCTTGTTGTCCACGAGGATAACCTCGAAATCCTGGAAGTCCTGTTTGAACACGGATTCAAGGCAGGCTCCGATCCACTTCTCCTCATTACAGGAGCGGATGATGATGGAAATTTTTTTTGGCTTCATTTGCCCGCCCTTACCGTATGAAGAATCTCATAATTGCATTGAAACGAACTAAACAACACGGGAACTGACCTCTTTGGACTCGTATTCCGAGCAGAAATTGCAGATCATCGGGAATTTTCCGTTTGCGTGCATCGTCCTTATCTGCTGAAATTTTTCGCCGTTATAGATTGCCTTGATGGATTGTTTGCTGGCATCGCCCAGTTTCACGGTGGCATCGTAATCAATGAAACAGGGCACGACAGTTCCATTCCAGTGAACGACCACATTTCCGCGCCACAATTCAAAGCAGGATTTTGTCCTTTGCTTTTTCTCGTAGGTGTTTTGACGCTGAAGCCAGAGCGTATCGACCACGGATAACCATCGCTTCTTGTATTCCTTCACCCCGTCTTCTGTTTCCTTGCCGACCACCATAGACACATCAACGGCCGTCCGGGCATTCATTTCTTTCCGGAGAGCCAGCAATTTCAGAACATTTTGTTCCACTTTCTTATAGGGATAATTCCTGATATTCTCATAGGCACTGTCTACGCCATCCAGAGAAATAACAATTCTATCAAGACCGCTTTCCAGGAGCATTCGGCTCTTTTTTTGATCCAACAGGGTTGCATTCGAATACATGTTTGCTTCTATGCCTTTGCTTTTGGCATAGGCAATCATCTCAAATATCCGGGGATGGAGCAGCGGCTCCCCCCAGAGAAAAAGGTTCACGAACTGGACGTTACTGTTTTCGTCGATGATTCTCGTAAACAGGTCGTAATCCATATACCCTCTTTCCCTCTTCATATCGTCTGATGTCGGGCAGAGGGCACATCGAAGCGTACAATGGTTGGTTGGTTCAAGAACTATACTCACGATATGAAAAGACTTTTTCATGCCCAGCCGCCAGGCGCAATAATTCAGGACCATTTCCCAATACGATTTAAACGTGTGGTATTTACTGTATATGAGATCGGCCAGGTCTGGTTTTTTCAGGACATAGCAGGCGACCAGACGCGACAGAAATCGGAAAAATCTCTCATTCATTGTGTTATCCTCTTTTGGAAGTGATGTGATATGCCTGCACGGCGGTTACCACGGTCTGGCAGGCTTTACGCCTGTTAATCCAGGGGATCATATTCAACACGAAAATCCTTATTCTGTTCTTTTCCTGTCAGGATACAATGGATCAGCCGGAAGTCTTCTTCCGTTTTCACGAGAAGTGCTGATTCCCTGCTGACGCGATAATAGCCGGTCTTGCCGCAGAAGAAGGCGTGGCCCTGTTTTTTATAAGCTTCACAGAACGTATTATTCCGCCACATCATGACTGAGTAAACAAAGCGCTGAACTGGAACGAGGTCCTGCGTCTGTGCAAAAAGCCCCTCCTCGCTGAAATTGAGCGGCCGCCCCCCGTAGAGGCAATGGACCTGCTCTTCACGGACGGTGATCAGACTGTCCAGTTGCTGCTCACAAAAGAACGTAATGACGTTTTTCACTTCTTCCCCCGTCTGCAGGGGCGAGGTGGGATTGACCCAGGCCGTGATATCTCCGGGATTTTTTATCATGAAATCATAGACCACATCATCGGACTTTACGGAAGACCCGCCAAGTTGTACCGGCCGCTGGTAGAATTCAGCTCTGTACCGGGCGGCTATTCCGGCAAATGCGGCGTCTTCCGAGTTGACGATTACACGGTTGAAAACGCCAGATTCCCGGGCCGCTTGAATGGCGTAGGAGACGAGCGGCTTGCCGTTGAGGATGGCCAGATTCTTCCTCGCCAGCCGTGTGCTGCCCATACGAGCCGGGATCATGGCGATAATAGTCTCCTTTTTCATGAACCCTCCTCATCGGAACCGGATTCGATATCCACCCATATTCCCCCGGAGGCCAGGCTTCGGTTGGCGGCTTCCAGAACCAGGGTGGGTACGATGGCATCCCGGAACGTGGGACGTCTGCCTTCCAGATCTCCGGGACAGAGCATGCCCCTCCGGATATCGGAGACATCCTGCAGGAACTGTAAAATACTCTCTGGTCCGTATCCCCGGAAGCTGATCCCCTCACTGACCCCTGCGTTGCACCCTCCTTCACCGGAGCCTGTCCCGTAGAAAGAGGAGAAATCGGGGTTCGGTTCCTCAACCCCACGGTCATCGGTAACGATGCCGATGCCGCGGTATTTCTGATCCGCTTCGTATCTTCCCTTCGTCCCGATTACCTTGATTTTCTGATCCGACATGGCCGAGGTATTTTCAGGGTCGATCCAGTTTGTAAGAATGGTGCTGGTGAAGGGCCGTCCGTTTTCCTGCTCCCATTCAATCATGCATTGAACCGCATCGTAGGTGTCTATCCCTCTGGCGCGCAGAAACTCCTTTTGTCCCAGGGCGGCAACACGGCGGGGAGTGGCACCGGTGGCAAAATAGATAATATCTACATAATGAATCCCGAGATACTGGAAAATATTGGTATGACCGACCCATTCCCGGAACATGGTAAGCGGTATATGCTTGCGCTGACTATACTCCACGACAAAGTACAGGGGGTCGCCGATGAGCCCCTGCCGGATCGTATCGCGGAGCCTGATGTTGGAGCGGTCGTAGCGCTTGTGAAACTCCACCGCACCATATACTCCAGCGCTATCCGCCAGTTCAATGAGCTTTTTCACCTCGGCGACCGTCGGGGCGAGTGGCTTGACCACCAGGCAGTGGATGCCTTTTTTTACCAGTTCCGCAGTGATATCAAAATGGAGATGATCAGGAACCGAGATAATCGCGCAGTCCGGTTTCCGTCTTCCTCGCAATGCCTGCCGGTAGGCGTAGGGGTCTTTCCCCGCTTTCGGATACAGATTCCTGCTCAGGCTGGCTGCAAAAAGATTATCCAGTGTATCCAGCTTCTTCTCGAGGGATATAATGCTCTGTGCCGTCGTGGCCGCCACGGTAACTCCGTGCACGAGGCCCTTGCGCTGAGCCTCATAGAGTGAGGGAAGAATAGTGCCGTACCCTTCCGTTCCCCGGCCCGAAGCATACATACCGGCGCCGACGACAAGAACACTGAGCGGCTTTTCCTTCATGTGTTAGCCTCCTTCCCCAGTCCCAGGAACCAGTCTGTAAAGTCCACCACCTCGTTTTCACCGAAACGGTAAGGGCGGAACTGATCGTCAGATACGGAAAAAGAATCACTCATCTCGTTCAGTCTGGACATATACGCTATGAGGCCTTCCCTGTCCTTCACAAAGGTGACTGCCCTGGTCATATCTTTCTCAGCGTCGTCAAAAGGTTCCACCGGTATATGGGAGTATCTTCCCTGGGCGCCGTAGAGAAGTACCGGCACATTGTTGGTCAGTGCCTCTTCGATGGTCGTGGACGAGAAACTCACCACGAGGTCAGCCTCTTCTAGCACTTCCAGGAAGGGCTTCTCAGACTCGACGGTAACATTCGCCGCCTTCGGCAGAAGGACATTCATGGTCTCGATGGTAAGCTCATAGGGATCGGGTCTGATCTTCAGAATCAGTTTAAGGCGGGGAAAGGGGGCGACGGCTGTAACCAGATCATACAGTCCCTGCAGAAATTCATCGGATGTTTCGTAAATATACCTTCGGTTATGGCGCAGTTTAAAGGTGCCGGCATGGACGATCGTCAAAGAACCGGAGCCTGCCCGGGGCTTGCGCACCACAGCCCTGCCCCACAGGGTGGGGCGGATATTGACAACCCTGTCCGGGCTTACCCCCATCTGCAGGGCTATCTCTCTTGCAAGGGGAGATTCAACAGCCGAGTACCGATAGTCACCCACGAGAATATTTCGGGCAAGAATGACGTTATCTCGTGCTGCGTACTTGTCCCGGTGATAAACGTGGGAACCGTGGCTGATCAACACCGATGGTATGCCCATACTTTTTGCGATACCGCCCAGCGCCGCATATATCTCACCGTTCATCTGAGAAAGAATCTTCTTCGGCTTTAATTCCTCCATACACTTCTCCAGACCGAACGTCTGAAAGCTGATCTTCCGCATGTAGGCCGAAAGGTCGGCGCGTATCTTCTGCAGCAGAAACTCCGACATGCCGATCCCCTTATACATCACTTCTCCGTCTGTCCCTCTCCCGAGAACCCGCAACGTTGCATCCACGTATTCGTCTTCCACACGATCGTTGCATGATGCTCGATGGAACCGGGCAAAGGTCATGACCGGAAAGGCAAAGTCAACCGGATAGCCCACGGAAGCCTTATACATCTTCTTGCCGGCGATAACGTACACCAGAATGGCGAGGGCGTGGAAGACCTCGGCAACGCCCGACCTTCCGAGATAAAAAATACCGACCTTGAGAGCCCCGTCCCGCGCCCTGAGGTCATCACACACCTTGTTCATGTTATATTTGAAGCTCGGGACAAGGAGGGTTTTCCTCCGGGCAAGAATGGATGCACTGAACCGGCATAAAAAATATGCCAGACTATTGCAGAACGTGTGATAGAAGCCGGAAGCCGGTTCCGGCTCCAGAGTCCTAGCGATGGCAGGAGGCGGTTCGAGAGCGACGAATTCGATCCCCCGGATGGCGCAAAGCCCAGCCGCGATATCACCCATATAAAGCTGATCGTCTTCGATCCACGGGGAATGTGTAATCACCCTGCCGTACCGAAAGGCCAGTACCTGTTCATAGTTCTTTCTCTCCAGGCAGCGGGAGAGAAGTTCGATGTTCCATAGCAGATGCCGCCAGATGAGTCTCAGGAAATGCCAGTATGCGTTTACGAAATATTCCGCCGGCCGTTCTATGTTCTGTCTTTCCAGTTCGCAACGAATATAATCTTCCAGGGCCTCGCATTTATCCATCACCGACTTGAAGGCGTCTTCGTCCATCACCTCCGCAGTCGAAACGCAATCCACCCGATATCCTTTCAGGCAGACCCGGATATTGGGGTGCAGCGCCAGCAGATCACACCCTTCAAAACGCTTGTCACGGGCAGAAAGGGCGTTCGTAAAATATCCGGCCTCGTCCGTCGTTTCCAAAACCAGCAGGCTGTTCTCCATTATCCGGTCATCCTTGACGGATAAGCGTATTTGTAGCGTACGTTCATCAGAAGCACTTCTTTCTAATATCTTTCAAAATACTCTCCATATCTGTAACCATTCCATGCACGGGTATGGCAAGGCATTTCTCATAAACCGGATTCAAAGGATTGCCTGACCAGTTGAAATGGTAGATTTCCGTTTCCAACCGGTTGGTTCTGCGGAGTGTATCCTTCGTCTTCAACAGGAGGTTATTGTCCGCACCCCTCAGGAGCGGGGCGATTCCCGGACCGGCGCCACGGCCTAAGGCATCTCCCATCCAAGAGGGCCATGAGTCCGCCAGCGGGCTGTTCATTATTTCTCCGAGATTCCGCTGGCGCAGACGCCGCTCTTCCTCGATAGCACCCCAGAGATCATTCTTCTGTATCCAGGCGGTGACTGTCCGGGGGAGCGCAGCGATAGTATCTTTCATGATGTTTCGTATGAAAGCGGGATCCTGCTCCTGCAATTTCTTCTTTTCAAGCACCACCCGCAGTTTTTCCGACCCCTCATCCGGGATGAAGCTGATATAATTTCCCTTCGCAACACCCATGCCGCCGCCCGAAAGGCCCAATATCTTGGAAAGGCTCGTAAAGCGGTAGGATATCCCTGTCTTTTCATGGTCATCGGCCCACACCGGTTTAAAGTGGGCAGAGTCAACCATGTCCAGAATGATTATCCTGTCCTCAGAGCAGGACTTTAATTCCGCCAGCACGGAGTCTGGGACCGGCCATCCCCACTGTTCATAAATAAGCACTGCATCGACCTTAGCCTTATGCCTGAGTGTTTCCGTAAGTGGTATGGGAGTTGCGTATCGCGCAATAGCACTCACCACACAGTGGGAACTCCATTCCGGGAAGGCGACCCGGTGAACCCGTCCCAGACCCGTCAGCTTGATGATATGGCTCAAAAGCTGCCGACCGCTGGGGAAAACGAACTGAATCGGGAAAGGCTGTGCCCCGTCCTGAAGCGGCCTATGGGGTGGGCCGGTCCTCCATATGCCCGTTCTTGAATAAATGGATTTATTGGTCATCTTTTTGCACGACATAGAATAGGGTTTACATATCCAATTCTAATTTTCAATCATGTTTGATGATCAGGATATCCTCCCTCGTGTTTCCAAATGGAAGATTAGGTGGCTGTGGAAATATATAAGTATCATATCCCTGACGTCTAAAGTGCATAAGTATTTTCATGGTGAGGTCATCGTTAAAGACAACACACTCCCGATCTATGTTGACAGTGTGCTGTTCTCCCTCGCTGGTGGACTGTACCGCTATCATTTTCTGCCACTCAGTAGCGAATCGCTTACCTCGCTCACTCTGGGCAAACCGATCCTTATGTGACTGATTTGGAATATCCCCGAAAAGTGCCCATCCTCCCGGAGTTAGCAAACTCAAAGCTTTATCGATGAAAATGAATACTTCTCGTGCATCTTGAAGATAGTGAAGAACACTGTAACAGAGAATCTTGTTGAAACGCATGTCAATTGAAAGATCAAGAAAATTTCCTGGAATGAGGGCGATATTTTCCGAATCGCATCTCTGTCGTAATGATTTCAGGCATGAGGTGTGGTCTATCCCGGTCGCATTTCTTACCAAAAATGCTACAGGTATGAGCAAATTGCCGGTGCCACATCCTATTTCTAAAAAATTATCAAGGAAGTTCAGATGAAGTTTTTTGATGATATCCGGCAATATATTTTTTTCAGCTTCGCGCTGAAGCGCATATCGTCCGCTGATCACCGTATGATCCTTCAGGGATTCGGCCCTCGTTCCATAATTTTCAAAGCTTTTTCTACTCATCCTTAGTTCTCTCCTTGAGCCAGGGATGCAATAACCGAACTGAACCGTTTCTTATAATCATTCCCGCTGACGGGATACGCGGTTACCCTCTGGAATTCACGGATGGTATCCGCAGCCAGAGCCATGAATTTTTCGGCGTCATGAAATATCTTCCGGAAGGACTGGAGCCCCAATTTGGCTTGATGGAACAACAAGCCGCAGGCCTTCATTTTTTCGTCAAGTTCCTTCCCCAATGGTGCTGACTGTTCGTATTCAGCTAAAGATTGGAATACCAGCGTGGGAACACCGGAGGCAAGGGATTCGCAAAAACCGGTACTGACGGTATCCCACAGTACGACATCGACAATCTCGTAGAGCGAAGAGGGTTTTGCGTAAATTAATTCGACCATGCCCTCTCTGAATTCATCGGCAAAAACTGATTTTATGGGATCATTCGTAAATGTCCCCGGAAATGGTTTATAAAGAATTTTAATTTGCGGATGGGCTTGCCGCAATTCTTTAAGCATGCGAAGGGTGTCAAGGCGGTGCCGGTAATTCTTTTCGGTTATGATATCCTGGAAGTCGCAAACGAAATCCATTAACGGGCCGGATGGGTATAGCAGCGTGATGTCTGTCCCCGTAATTTTTCCTTTCTTCCAAGGTTTCATGGCGGATAGATAGGCGCTTCCCAGATTGTACATCTTCGGGCGATCATGACCAGCGCCAAGTTTCATCCACGAGCTGTCACATATTCCCCACGTAAAATAGCAATCCAGAAACGCCAACTCATTCTTGTACTGCTTATAGCTTGCCATCGGGTTTGATGCCCCATGCTGATGACCAATAAGCAACGCTCCCTTGCGGCGTGCGAGGAGCGCAAAGATCTTAAAATTTTCATTATAATAGTAACCCACGAATGAGTGTACCTGCTTTACTTTCCAGTTTTTTATCAATTTTTCAAAATAGGAAAACCTTTCCTCCAGACTTTCCACGACCGATTGAGGTATGATGTGATCTATAAAGTCCGAGAATACGACTGACAGTTTGTTTTTTTCGTCGTCCGTAATACCCAGAATGCGGTCAATACCAAGAAGGAAAACCGTCCGGCAGCCGTTTCTTATAGCCGAGCGGGTTACGTTGTCGTCGGGATAGTGGCTTACGGGAAAGTCGAAACTGAGCATCTCAGTCAACGGGAGAAGGTCTCTCATCCAGTTGGAATATTCCCCCACCACACCTGGTTTTGATACCTTCACATAAGCTTCGATAAGTCTTTTCATGACCTGTTTCGTTTCTTCGACAATACCGAAAGAATTGTTGAGTAAATGATCCTGGGGTTTTGGCAGATCATTGACAGACAATTTCTCCTGCAATGTTGGACCACCGAGAACCCGGTAAATGCGATGCAGGAGATCATAGTTCATCGCAAAATCGTAATAATAGGACATGACAGCCGTATCTGTGTCTTTATAGTATATGGGCTTATAAGAAACTTCAGGGTAAGTTTGTCTCCATCCCGCCTGTCTTGAATCGGCGACACGGAGAAGCCGCTCAACAAAAATATTGACGCCCACGTGAATCGGGAAACGATACAAGAGCGCAAGCTCCCTCGTATCCAGGCCTTTATGAATGTCCAATTTTCTACCGTGAATCTCCAGGATCAGGTCATCGATAAGGTCATTGGTGAGTCGAATAATGGAAGTCCTGTCGTAAAGATCTGTCCAGTCGGATGCCTGATTCCAATGTGGATCGAGGGGTGAGGCAGATGTTGGGGTAACGGTTGTCATGCCAGGTATTGCTGCAAAAGGTTGTTCAGGTTAACGGTCAGGTCTTCTTTCATGAAATTCTTGTCGTAATACTTGAAGCCCCGGTAAAGGGGTACTGTCTTTCCGCCGAACCCTCTCTTGAAAAAGGAAATGCTCAGCTCTTTGGGAGTTGGAATGTCATATAATTGAGGGCTGAACTGCTGAAGCCCGATTTCGTAAATTTTGAACCCCTTATCCTTCAGCCAGGCAATGGTTTTCCACTGAATAATGTGGGAAATAGGAATGTTCGTTTCGAAGTCCGGGTCGTCGCTCGCTGAAGCGTAGTAGGCGCCGCCTTTGTAAAGGAGAATATAGGAAAAACCAACGAATTGATCGTTCTGGCTCACACCGCAGAGCATCCCTTCCCCATCCAGCATCCAGCGGTACATCATTTCAAAAGTCTTGACGGGCCGTGTAACCCGGCCTGCGGCCTTGTGATGAAGTAGGCGGTACTGGTCAAAACAGTCCTTGTCGGCGTTATTCCGGTCATAGATGTGAATCCTGTAATTTTTTTCTCCGCGGTTGGTGTCGTATTTGTGCCCCTTACGAAGGGCTCCCCATAGACGTTCCGTAGGAATTGAAAGATCGATGATCTGGGTGTTCAGGGTGCTGTCGAGATATCCAAACTTCAAGAAGACATTGTGGGGGCTGTAAACAGCAAGAGGCGTCGTCCTGAAAGCCCCTCTCACGACATTGTGTTCTTTTGCCAAGGCATCAACTCTTTCATAAATACTTTTTAGGACATTTTCATAACGATCCTCCGTCAAACCGTTTCGAAGAGCCGGGGCGATGCCGGGTCCGTTACTCCCGGAGGTTGAGAATTCAAAATAAAAGGTACCGTCGGGGCTTGTCTTTTTTTCGAGCAGCAGGGGACAGATGGCCAGGATGCCGGAATTGTCCGCCACCAGAAAGCTGATATCCCGGCTTTCGAATTTTTCTTTGCCGTAGAGCAGGCAATAGCCTAGCCATTTCGACGTGTGCCAGAACCACGCTTCGTCTGAAGTCAGACAAAAATCATCCCAGATGGGATATTGGTCTTCCGTACGCGCAATGAATTGCATGATCATGCTCCGATTGATTTTAGTCGTTTTACAGCTAAAGCAAGCTGTTCCTGATTCTGGGTCAGAGAGAGGCGAACAAAACGACTTGCTGACGGTCCATAAGAGATACCGTTGATACTTGCTATTCCGAACTTCTCAAGAAGCGTATCTGCATTATTCTCCGCGGAGGCTCCCAGAGGCGACACGTCCAGCATGGCGTAAAAAGTTCCTTCAGGGGAAACGAGATTGAAGGAAGCTCCTTGAAGTCCGGCCAGGAATAAGTCCCGTCGTTTATGATAGGTCGAGCGCATCGCTTTCACGGTCTCCTGGCTACCCTCGAGTGCAGCAACAGCTGCATACTGGCTCGGGGCCGAGGCGCAGGTTGCCGTGTGTTCGTGGATCAGCCGTACTCTGGTGAGGATGGCTGCCGGGGCGAGAAGATAACCGATTCTCCATCCCGTCATGGCATAGGCTTTTGAAAAGCCGTTAACAATGATTAGGCGGTCGCGAAGTTCCTTGAGTTCGGATAAGGATACAAACTCCGTGAACACAATCCTGTCGTAAATCTCGTCTGCGATCACATAGAGATCGTGATGAATGGCGACCCGGGCGATCTCTTCCAGGTCGTTTTTTTTGAAGACGTAACCCGTGGGGTTGACGGGACTGTTGATTAAAATGGCTTTCGTCTTTGGCGTGACGGCTTCCTTCAGCCTTGAAATGTCCGGTTGCAAATCTTTCACCGCAGGGATGAAACGGGGAGTGCCACCGTTAAACAGAATCATATCTCGGTAGCTCAACCAGCAGGGTTCGAACAAGACCACCTCGTCTCCTGGGTCGATCAGGACTTGTATCATATACATCAAACCTTGCTTTGCTCCGGGGGTTACGAGAATCTCCGTTTGCGGATTATAGGCGGCGCCGTAGCGCTTTTGATGAAAAGCCGCGATGGCTGCTCTCAACTCCGGTATGCCCGGGGACGGCGTATAGCCGTTTTTCCCCGATTTGACCGCATCCCATGCCGCCGCCTTGATATATTCCGGCGTGTCAAAGTCTGGCTGACCCCATGTCATGTCGATAATACTGCGCTCTTTTTTGAGTTCGACGATTTTCTGGGCCATGGCCATGGATGCCGAAGGCACAATGTTATCCATACGCCGAGCGAAAGGCTTCATGTCAACCTCCCTCGTCTATCATAAGACTCGTTTCAATAATTCGGCTTGAACGGATTCCTTGAGTTTCAGGAAAGGCGTTTCCTCCTCAGGGGAAAGCAGACCACCCATGCCGTCGGCGATGCCGATCACTTTGTCCGGCTTTTTGATCGAATCAACTACGATGCTTCCTCGGGCGCCGATCACGCCGCCGGCTACCAGTGTCGTGCCGCAGAACTCTGCCGAGCCCATGACGTCCGTCATTTTTTTCGTTTCAATGACCAGGCTCAGTTCCGCAGCAAAGGCTGACCGGGTATCGACGCGGTAAACGGGCAGTTTCCTTTCAAATAAGGTGTTCCAGAAAGATTCAGGGAAGGCGTGTGGACGAACGGCGTATATTTCCGTTTCATACGGAAGAAGCTTTACATGCTCTCCTGAAAGTCCACGGGCATATTTCTCATCGAAGGATATAATTGTGCTGGTCTGCGAGAGAATTTTTCCCCATTGATGGAGACTGACAGACTTCGAAGGTTTACCGTGGTCTTTGCCCCGATGGATGTCGCCCATCGTCATCACGGAGATTCCGCCTCTGCTGAGCGACAATTTCAGCAAGTCTACATTCTCTTTGTCGGACAGAAGAAGCACCGCACCCCGCGGTCGGTTTTGCGAAAGGAGCGCCCAAATACTGGATCGGAGTGCCCGTTCTTCCGAATACCAGGTGAAGTGGCTTTTACGGATCTTTTTTTCCAGCCCGCTTTCCCTGAGCGCTGCCGGGCATTCATCAAGAAGGAGCCAGTTGACTAAACCGTCCAACGTTGCGATGAGGCATTTTGCCACTTCGATATCCTGAACTTCTACATTGCCGATAACAAGAGAGGAACTCTGGCGGATGAAAGGAAAGGATGTCTGGCCGTCATGGGAGAGGGTGATGGCGAAGACGGATTCCTTGCGGGTCTTTTTCGATTGGCTGAAGAGTTCATTGGCAATAGATTGCGCTTGGTCAATTGGGCTTTTCGTTTCCCTGCTTTTAATTGCGCTGATATTGACCGTTACCACTGATGGAGGAGCGAGATCCTTTTTTAAATTCTCCTTTATTCGGAGTGCCGTTTTTTCCGCTAACTCGCGGGTGACATTGACCTTTTCAATCTTGCTGACCTCTATGATAAGCCTGCGTGGATCTACGTCGTGCTTCTTTGCCGCATCGTCAATAATCTGGGAAAAACTTGAATGAAACTGGGCAATGCCAGCGACAAGGCTCATGTCGTCCACCCCCTGGTTCCGGCTCATGGCAGGACGGATCAGCCTCATTCCGAGGTCCATGGTTTTGAATACATCAATGCCCGTGTGGTAGCCGAGTTTCTCAAGTACCATGACGAGCACTTCGGTCTGGGCGTTTCCAGCGCTTCGTCCCATGCCCTGAAGGGATGAATCGACAACTGAGGCACCAGCCTTGATCGCCTCCAAGGTATTGGTGATCGCGAGATGAAGATTGTTGTGCCCGTGGAATCCAATCTGTTTGTCCGTGACGTCCTTCAGCCTGAGAACATATTCCCTCACTTCTTCGGGCAACATTCCACCGGCAGAATCCACGACGGTGATGATGTCTACCCCATACTCGTCTGCCAGTTTTGCCCTGCGTACAAATTCGTCAACGGAGACGGCATAGGATTTCATGAGGTTCGAGGAGACATGAAATCCTATGGCCTTGGCCTTTTCGATATACGGTTTTGCCTCCTCGATTTCCGTTATGTTTGTTCCGACCCGAACGAAATTCATGCCGTAATCGGCCACCAGTTGAAGGTCTTCCATTCGTCCGATGCCTGGGATGAACAACATGCCGAATTTCGCGTCGCTGCCGCTCAGTGCCGAATGGGCGGCAGCGAGATATTCCTCGTCCGTGGCGCTCGCTTTTCCTCTTCCTGCCTTTGTAGATCCCATGCCTGTTCCGTGACCTATTTCGATTAGACGGAACCCCGCCCGTTCAAGTCCGAGGCTTATCATGTAAGTATCTTCAATGGTAAACTGGTAGTCGATGATGTAACTGCCGTCACGAAGGGTGCAGTCGAGAATCGAAATGTTTTTTTCTGTTTCTTTCATGAATCAATGCTCTCCATGTTGGTTTGCATCATGGTAAAGATAGAGGGTAAATTCATATAATGGATAGTCGTGCCGGATGGTGACAAAGGTGGTCAATTCCCGGGCCATCTGGAACGCTTTTTCCGGCGAGAAATGAAAATTTTTAGGAAGCTTGTAATCTACGTAACTTGAAAGAAAGTTGACGGCCGTACCCTCACAGCTCATGTCAAACATGGTTTTAATCATCTTTTTTACATAGGTTTCGTGATTCTTTACCTTAAAGCTGAGGGTGCCTGAAGCCAGCACGTAATCGAATTTGTTTTCGGGTGGATCGGTCAGTATGTCTCGGGCCTCTAAGGAGATATCCGGATAGCGCCTTTTTGCTTCCTCGATCAGCTTGCCGCTCAGATCAATACCAAGATAATCCACTTGACCGTATCGCTTTTTCAGATAAGGGTAAAGATCTCCAAATCCGCAACCGAGGTCGCATATGCTCTTGCCTGTGAGATTTGCTATATCGGCAAGCACCTTAAAGCGCAACTGCTGGCTTTCCGCGTTTCCCCATCCGATGGTGCGCACATCGTATCCGTACTCTTCGTACCGGCTCTCGTAAAGGCTGACCAGCGTTTTCTTTTCCTCCGGATTCACAAATCTTCCCCCAGGAACAGCCGGACGTTTTTCTCCATGACCCTTTTCAGACAGTCCCCGGGGAGATTCATTCCCTCTAACATTTCCCGGGAAAGGTTGACGGTTTCACTGTATGGCCGGTCCGGATAATCGCTTCCCCAGAAAACCCTTTCTCCGCGGATGCTTTCGATGGCATAAGCGATATCGCCGGTGAGGGAAGCGTTGCGGTAATATAGCAAGGTGTAAGAGAGATCGAGATGGAGGTTTTTGAAATATTTTGCCGCCATAAGGGCGTCAAGAAGCCGATGCCCTCCCGCATGTCCTATAGCGATTCGCGTCCCCGTGGCTTTTTCGGCAAGTCTGGCAAAGGCATCCGGAAGATTGCCGAGGGCGATGTTTTTTCCATCAGGGAACCCGTCTATGATGACGGGCATTCGGAGACGGCCGGCCAGGGTTACAAGAGAGGCGCTCTCGGCGCTGTCAACCTGGTAGTTGTGCAGACGGGGATGCAGTTTAAGACCAGAAGCCCCCGATACTCTCAAACGGTGGAGGTCTTCGAAAACCTTTTTGTGCCCGGGGTTAAGGGATGGGAATACTCGGAAGAAGCCGTCGTACCCTTTTGCTCTTTCAAGCACCTCTTCATTTTTATAGCCTTCTTCCGGCAGGTTTAGAAGAACCATGCCCTTCACCCCCGCTCCGGAGGCGTCCCGGTGAAGCGCATGCATCGCTTCGGTAACGGAACCAAGACGTTTATCGAGATGGCTATGTCCGTCGAACAATTAGAGGGGCTCCGTATTGAATTTGACCATTGCACTTACGCGATCCGCCTGAGCCACCGCATGGGCGCGGTCTTTGCCACGGACGATCATCCATCCTGTTCTGCTGCCGTCGGTCTTCAACTCCGGAATCGCATCCCCCTGTTTCAGAAAGAGATCTGTTTCCACGCCTTCGCACAGTTGCGCATTTTCGAGACCTTCCACGCTGACAAGTTTCCCCGGTGTGGCAGTGTAAAACCTGAGGACGACGCCTTTCTTGACGATCCTTACGTCCTCGGCTGGATCCCCTGCGCACATTCTGGTCCAGTTTCCCACGATGTCGTAACCGGATGTGGCTTCAACCACGCGGGTAAAAACATAGAAACCTCCTCCACGGCAACCGATCTCAACGAGTTGCGGGTCATCGAGGGTCAGGATTACTTCCGAGTGAGTCGGCGTATTATCAACCTCCGCGGCGTCCAGGGCACCCCTAATGAGGGCGATGACCTGTTTTTCCTGCAAGGGCGTTATAGCTGCCGGGTAAGCGAGCTGGGTTGCTACACGATAGGGCCCCTCGGGTTTGAACTTGTCGGAGATTGCCAGGATGTGGTGCTCCCCTTTTATGGATAACCCTTCAACAGTTAGCTCCGTGCCTTGAATGTATTGCTCCAGGATGATCTGCCCCTTTACGATATGCTGTAAGGCGGTCAGATAAGCCTCCGATAATTGTGAAGCATCCTTGATCACGGTAACTCCCCGGGAGCCGGAATTGTCCACGGGTTTAATGACAAGGGGGAAGCCCAACTTTCGGGCAGCCCGTTCCGCGTCTCGATCGTTGTCCACCACCTCGAAAGCCGGCTGTGACAGCCCTGCTTTTTTGAAACGCTTCCTCTGTTGCGACTTGTCGCGACTCACTTCCATGGGAAGCCGCCCGAGGCCTGGAAGCTCCAGGGTTTCCCTGATCGCCAAAACGGTTGGCAGGGCTACATCCATGGCGTAGGATATCACGCCGTCAATCTTTTCTTCTCTTGCCCAGTCTAGATTGGCGCGTACATCCTTAACGTCTATGATGCGGCTTTTATCGGCGTGTCTTAATCCAACTGCATCGGGAGAGCCATCGGAGGCCAGGATAAAATAGCCGATCTCCTGGGCTCGTATGATGGCATCTACTTGAGCGAGACCTGCACCGATGACGAGCAGTTTCTTACTCATCGTATTCGATTTCCATTTGATCCACGAGACGGCGAAGCCCCACGGCATCAAGAGAACTCTGCCCTTTCTCAATTTTTTCAAGCCACGATGCTTCCGTTTTCATTCGCATGAGGGATTCTTCGCAGACCTGTTTGAGCGACTCCAGGGGCACAACGGCAACGCCGTCGTCATCACCGATGATCATATCCCCCGGATGGACGGGCATTCCTCCGCATTGGATGGGAACGTTGATACTGTCGGCCCATCCCTTGTGAGGTCCGGCAGGTGTGATGCCTTTGCAGAAGACCGGGAATCGGATCCGACGCATATCCTCCACATCCCGGATGGCTCCGTCAATAACGAGGCCGGCGACCCCTCGCTTGACCGCATAGAGCGCCTGGACGCTGCCCCATACGGCATTTCCCACATAACCGCGGGCGTCTATGACTAGAACGTCCCCCGGTTCGGCGAAGGTCAGGGCGTAGTGACTCATGAGGTTGTTTCCGGCCATTGACTGAATGGTGAGGGCCGGTCCGCAGAGTCTTATTCCTTCAAAGATGGGCCTGATTTCGCTGTTCATCCCATAGTAGCGGTTCAGGCAGTCGGATACGATGGAGGAAGGGACGGCCTTGAATTTCTCAACCCATTCTGCCGTCGGACGTCTGATCCTTTTTACGATCTTTGCTTTCATGCCGGCCCTCCCCGCAGAAATTTTTTAATCTCATCCGCAACGCGGTCAGCTCCGGACCCGTCAACGAGGTTCACCGCTTTTTCGGACATCTCCCGTCTCAACATATCGTTCTCCCGGAATTTCCGGAACTGCCGTGCGAATTCATTCGGATCAAGGGATCCGAGGATGCTACATCCCGCCTTTAAAAACGTTTCGATAAAGGCATCTTCTTTTTCTGTTTGAGGGAAGATGATTGTCGGAATTCCAAGCATCGTGAACTCCATGAGAGCGGAACCGCCGTTGGAAATCCCGACCGCGCTCCTTGCCATGATATCGGAGACATTCCGGGGGGCTTCGTAAAAAAGAATGTTACTGTCCCGACTGGGGGTGGTCATTTCGGTGTTATGGACCATTGGGCCCAGGACGACGGCCATGGTCTTGTCTGCAAAATAGGCTTCCCTGGAAAAATGAGCCAGAAAAGCAGGAATATGTAATCTCCTGTCTCCGCCTCCCATCACCACGGCGGCATCGAACTTCGGCCGGTGGCCGTAATATCTCTTTTTGGCCTTGATGAACTCATCCCGTATGATGCAGTACTTCAAGGCTGACGATCCCCCGCGCAGGTTGATTCGGACCGCTATGCATTGGCCCGGGTCGGTATACCAGTCGAGGGCCAGCGTCCTGAGGCTATGTTGGTGGAGCCAGGGAAGGATCTCCGGCTGAATATCATCGTGAACGTCAACCACGGCGCACCTCTCATCGCCAGGTTGAATCTCGTCCGGAAGACCGGCGCATTCATCATAATCGCCAAGAAAAGGAACAAGCCGCTCCCTGTCCGCTTTATCTCCAATCAATGAAACAGATCTAAGGGGAAGCCCTTTTGAGCGCAGAAGCCGTATTATTTGAGAACTTCTCCGGAGATGACCTGTCCCCTGACTCTTTGAGCCAGCCGCAATATAAATGAGGTCGTTCAACACCATTCGTCTTCCCTCAAAAGGTCGACAGCCCGGATGTTGCGTGTCGATCTCTTGCCAAGTATTTCGTCGAAGCGGGACGGAGCAATGCCCGTGCCCGGGCGGAGGACAGCGAGATTGTCCCGAGCACAAGGCGTTCCGCACTAAATACTTTATATGAACTCAAACAATTTTCTTTGGCTTCGTTCCTGCTGGTTTTATCGTGTTTTTATTTATAGATCTACTTTGCTCAATCCTGGAAAGTATTGAAGAAAGCTTTTCTAAATAGCTCTCCTCAAGCCAAACTCGATCAGACTGAATAACCCTCCCTACATCAACAAACAAAGGATGTGCCGCCCAGCCCTCTAATGTCGTTGGGGGCTTAAATCCATGCTCTATAGCCAAATTCGTCAACTCAGTGCCAGGATAAGGCGTAAAAACACATTTCTGACAAAAAACTTGGTCGCTCATGTTAAACCATCTCTCAATGTTTCCCACATTCAACTCCAGTTCGTCAATGGTTTCAGTTGGAACTCCGACAATCAATGACATGAACAGATCGATATCGAGACCTTTCATGTTGTTGATAATGGTATCTACCATCTCTAAATTGTACACCTTCTTAAACAACCTCATAATTCTTGGAACCGTGTTTTCTACCCCAACAAAAACCCAATCCAATCCTGAGTTGGCCAGTATTTTATATTCCGCTTTTGTAAATCGTGCCAACTCAACGACTCGTGCGTCGGCCCTCCAGAAACACCCCAAATTCCTCTTCGTCATTCCTTCCGCAAAGGATAGCACAAAGTTTTTGTCACTAAAGAAGGTCGAATCCTGTATTACGATTGTCGTCAAGTCATATGTCTTTACTAAAAACTCAATATCATCAAGGACCCTTTTGAGCGATAGGTAATGATGTGTATGTTTCCCCTTTCCCCATGAGCAGAAAGAACAGGATGCTGGGCAACCTATACTTGCACTGTAATTTAATAATCTTGTTGTGGGATTTATATATTTTTCAAAATCATATCTATGCAGCTCAAAATCAGGAAACTCCAGCAATTGCTGTCTTGTTGGGTAATCTGCATATATT
>Ga0265296_1002512_pt1 | contig 18346 bp, 14 predicted proteins | sample MunlanPumphouse1_FD_189073 | JGI IMG/M metagenome (GOLD analysis project Ga0265296, IMG submission 189073) | Groundwater microbial communities from a municipal landfill in Southern Ontario, Canada - Pumphouse #1 | ecosystem: Environmental > Aquatic > Deep subsurface > Groundwater | place...
TCCCGCGGGAGAAGCCCAGCTCGAGACCGAGGAAGCCGACCTGCATCAGGAAGACCAGGGCTGTTCCGAAGATCAGCCAGAACATGTTGATCTCGCCGACGATGTCGACGACGCTCTGACCGATGCTCTGGACGTTGGTCCCGAAGCCCTCCTCCGGGACCTCGGCCGCCGACGCGGCAACCGGCGCGACCAGCGCACCGGCGGTCACGGTGGCCGCTGCCCCGAGGGCGCGCAGGCGCCGTCGCGGTCGTGGGGTCACTGAAAGGGCTTCGTACTGATGGGCGAGCGGACCCGCTGCTTCGGCGCAGCCCGCGTCGTGTCGCATTCTGGACATCCGTGGTTCCTCCTTGTTCGGACGGAACACAGCGTCGAATACCTGGACCCACCTATTGACTAGACGGATGGCGAAACATCGCCTCCGACCCCCTTCCCGCCCGGCACGAGTAGTACGCGGTGTCGAAGGGGCACACGGCGGACTTGGACATCGGGATAAGGTCTGGAGTCCTGGGTGGGACCTAGGGTCTCTGGTCGTCTGCATCACTGCGGACGTCATTCGCCGTCTGGTCGCCCCACCCGGCGACGACCGATTACGAGGAGCACCTGCACCGCATGACCCAGTCCCGCCAGAGGAACGTCACCGCCGCCCGGTGGACCGCAGACGATGTCGCCCTCGGGATCGACGATCTGACGCGCCCGCAGAACCAGCACTTCGGCGAGAACGTCTTCAGCCCGGCCGTGCAGCGTCAGCGTCTCCCGAAGGACGTCTACCGTCGTCTGCAGCGGACGCTCGAGCGCGGCGAGGCCCTCGACGTGTCGCTGGCCGACGCCGTCGCCTCGGCGATGCGCGACTGGGCGCTGGAGAAGGGCGCCAGTCATTACACGCACTGGTTCCAGCCGCTGACCGGCTCGACCGCCGAGAAGCACGACTCGTTCTTCAACCCGACCGGCGACGGCGGCGCGATCGCCGACTTCTCCGGCAAGGAGCTGATCCAGGGCGAGCCCGACGCGTCCTCGTTCCCCTCGGGCGGCATCCGCGCGACCTTCGAGGCCCGCGGCTACACCGCCTGGGACCCGACGTCGCCGGCCTTCATCCTCGAGAACCCGAACGGCGCGCTGCTCTGCATCCCGACGGCGTTCACGTCGTGGACGGGCGAGGCGCTCGACACCAAGATCCCGCTGCTGCGCTCGATGGACGTGCTCAGCCGCTCGGCCGTGCGCGCCCTGCGCCTGCTCGGCGACGACGAGCCCCAGCGCGTCTTCACGACGATCGGTGCCGAGCAGGAGTACTTCCTGATCGACGAGCAGTACTACTACGAGCGCCCCGACCTGCAGATCACGGGCCGCAGCCTGTTCGGCGCGCAGCCGCCGAAGGGCCACGAGCTCGACGACCACTACTTCGGGTCGATCCCGGAGCGCGTGCTCGCCTACATGCTCGAATGCGAGCGGGCGTTGCAGCGCCTCGGCGTCCCGGTCAAGACCCGCCACAACGAGGTCGCCCCGGGCCAGTACGAGCTGGCGCCGCTGTTCGAGACCTCGAACGTCGCCGCCGACCACCAGCACCTGGTGATGCAGGTGCTCGAGCAGACCGCCCCCAAGTACGGCCTGATCTGCCTGCTGCACGAGAAGCCGTTCGCCGGCGTCAACGGCTCGGGCAAGCACAACAACTGGTCGATGAGCACCGACCTGGGCGGCAACCTGCTGGACCCGGGCGACACGCCGCACTCGAACCTGATCTTCCTGTTCTACTGCTCGGCCGTGATCAAGGCGATCGACGAGCACCAGGGCCTGCTGCGGGCGACCGCCGCGAGCGAGGGCCAGGATCACCGCCTGGGCGCCAACGAGGCCCCGCCGGCGATCATCTCGATGTTCCTCGGTGGCGAGCTGGAGGCCGTCTTCGACGCGATCGAGGCCGGCGAGGGCGACCCGTCGTCCCCCGGATCGTTCCTCGGCATGGGCACCCCGGTGCTGCCGCCGCTGCCGCGCCACGGCGGTGACCGCAACCGCACGTCGCCGTTCGCGTTCACGGGCAACAAGTTCGAGTTCCGCGCGCTCGGCTCCAGCCAGTCGCTGGGCCTCTGCAACACGGTCCTCAACACGATCGCCGCCGAGGCGATCGACCAGCTCGCCGAGGTGCTCGAGGCCAAGCTGGCCGCCGGCACCGAGCTGGCCACGGCGGTCACCGAGGTCACCGCCGAGACCTACACCGCCCACAAGCGGATCATCTTCGACGGCGACGGCTACTCCCAGGAGTGGCAGGACGAGGCCGAGCGCCGCGGCCTGCTGAACCTGCGCACGACGCCGGACGCGCTGCCGCAGATCGTCAGCGAGCGCAGCGTCAAGCTGTTCGAGAAGTACGACGTGCTCTCCGAGCGCGAGGTCGAGGCCCGCTACGACGTGCTCGTCGAGCAGTACGGCGCCAAGGTCAACATCGAGGGCGAGACGGCGGCGCACATGGCGCGCACGCTGATCTTCCCCGCGGCGGTCGAGCAGCTGAAGCGGCTCGAGGCCGTCGGCCTGACGGCCCCGGCCGCCGAGGTCCGCGAGCTCGCGGACGAGCTCTACAGCCGGATCCTCCGGCTGGAGGAGGTCAACCGCACCGAGGGCGAGCTGGCCGACATCAAGCACGCCCGTTTCCTCCGGGACGAGCTGCTGCCGGCGATGACCGCGGTCCGCGAGATCTCCGACCGGCTCGAGCGGATCGTCGCCGACGACATCTGGCCGCTGCCGCTGTACCAGGAGATGCTCTTCATCAAGTAGCCACGCGGCTACCGATCACCGACCCGTCCGCGACGACGCGGGGCGGGTCCAGCCACGGGGCGGTGGCTGGTCCCGCTCCCTGTCGCTCAGGGCGATTGGCGGATCGCGATGCAGGATCCGAGCCCCCGGCACGACGATGAGCGTGCCGGGGGCTCGGTCGTTTCCGGGGGCTAGCACCAGTACGAACGGTGTACGGAGCCGGGTATCGTTTGGGTTGCCTTCCTGCACCATCGGGGTCCAGGACGGCGCAACGGCTTCCACCAGCGGTGGCGGCAGGAAGGAGGCTCCGAATGAGTGCCACCATGTCGGTTCCCGACGCCCCCACGACGACGCCCTCCAAGGACTGGCGCAAGCAGCTCGCCCCGTACGAGCGGCCGAGCGTCCCCCGCGCGCTTCTCGACCTCGCGACGTCGATCGTGCCGTTCGTCGCCCTGGTCGCCGCGATCATCGTGGTCGCACCGAGCTCGTTCGTCGCCGCATTGCTGCTGACGATCCCGGCGGCCGGCTTCCAGCTGCGGACCTTCATGGTCTTCCACGACTGCACGCACGGGTCGTTCCTGCCCTCGCGCCGCGCCAACCGCTGGCTCGGTCGCGTACTCGGCGTCGTGGTCTGGACCCCGTTCGGCGAGTGGAAGCACAGCCACGCCGCCCACCACGCGACCGCCGGCGACCTCGATCGTCGCGGTCACGGCGACGTCCCGACGATGACGGTCGCGGAGTACCAGGAGGCCACGCCCGGGGCACGGCTGCTCTACCGCCTGTTCCGCCACCCGGCGATCCTGCTGACGATCGGTCCGTTCGTCGCGATGATGATCACCCCGCGCTTCTACTCCAAGGGCGCCCGCGCGCGGATCCGCAACAGCGTGCTGCTGAACGACCTGGCCCTGCTGGTCTTCGTGGTGGCGTTCTGCCTGCTGTTCGGCTGGCAGACGTTCCTGCTGCTGCAGATCCCGCTGACGCTGATGGCCGGCGGCGCCGGGGTCTGGCTGTTCTTCGTCCAGCACCAGTTCGAGGACGTGTACTGGAAGCGCGGCGAAGAGTGGTCGTACCGCGACGCCGCGCTCCAGGGCGCCTCGTACCTGCGGCTGCCGAAGGTCCTGCAGTTCTTCACGGGCAACATCGGCCTGCACCACGTGCACCACCTGAGCCACCGGATCCCGAACTACAACCTGCAGGCCGCGCACGACGAGAACGACGTCTTCCACAGCGTTCCCGTGCTCACGCTGGGGCCGGCGCTCCGGTCGCTGCGGCTCAAGCTGTGGGACGAGGAGAACGGCCGCCTGGTCCCGTTCAGTGCGGCGGCCCAGCCGGCCGCGGCGGCCTGAGCCGCAGCGCGGGCCGCAGGCAGCCGACCGCTTCGGCGGTCGGCCCGAACGACGAACGGCCCCGGCGAGCAGATCGCGAATGGGCGGTCCGCACGGAGCAGCGCTACGCCATCCCGCGCAGGTCCACGACCTCGACGTCCTTCGACAGCGCGAGGATCTCGGGGTCGCCCGTCAGCAGTGGCAGCCCGTCGCGACGCGCGGTGGCGACCGCGAAGCAGTCGGCGTAGGCGATCCGGCCCCCCGACTTGATCCGGGTCGCATCGAGCACGAGTCGTCCGTCCGGAGCTTCGACCCGGCAGTCCTCCTGCGCGTCGAGCACGATCTGGTGGGCCAGGTCGTTGCCGACCCGCCGGGCGAGCACGTAGTAGACCTCGCCGAGATTGATCCACGAGACCAGGGCATCGCCCTGCTCGACCGCGTCACGGACGGTGATCGCCCCGGCCTCACCCTGGACCAGCGCGATCAGCGCGTAGGAGTCGAGGACGACGGTCAACGCTCGGCGTCCTTCGCCGCCTCACGCTCCCGCTCCACGCGCAGGTCTCGCAACAGGTCGAGATCGCTGCTTGCGAGCTGACGGTACAGACGTGATCCCGCGCGAGCTCGACGGACCAACAGCCCGTCGCCCTGCCGTGCAACGTCAACCTGATCCCCGGGCAGGATGCCCAGCTCGTCCCGCAACGCCTTGGGCAGCACCACTTGGCCCTTGGGTCCGACGCGGTAGGTCATACCGGCGAGTATAACCCGTGCGGAGTACCTCGGCTAGGACGACGAACGGCCCCGGCGAGCAGATCTCGCCGAGGCCGTCGTTCACCGACTGCGGGTCGGCGCACCGGGGTCTCCCCCGCCGTGCCGACCCTGAGCCGCGTTACTTCCGGAGGTCGAACCGGTCCAGGTTCATGACCTTGACCCAGGCGGCGACGAAGTCGTCGACGAACGCCTGCTTGGCGTCGTCCGCCGCGTAGACCTCGGCCAGCGCGCGCAGCTCGGAGTTGGAGCCGAAGACCAGGTCGACCCGGCTGCCGGTCCACTTGACCTCGCCGGACGCGTCACGGCACTCGTAGGTCTGCTCGCTCTCGTCGGCCGCCGACCAGGTGTTGCCGAGCTCGAGCAGGTTGACGAAGAAGTCGTTCGTCAGCGTGCCCGGGCGGTCGGTCAGCACGCCGAGCGACGAGCCGTCGTAGTTGGCCCCGAGCACCCGCAGGCCGCCGACCAGCACGGTCGTCTCCGGCGCGCTCAGGGTCAGCAGGTTGGCCCGGTCGAGCAGCAGGTACTCGCCCGGCAGGCGGCTACCGGCGGCCCGGTAGTTGCGGAAGCCGTCGGCGGACGGCTCGAGCGCGGCGAACGACTCGACGTCGGTCTGCTCCTCCGTCGCGTCGACGCGGCCCGCGGTGAACGGCACCTCGACCGCGTGTCCGCCGTCCTTGGCGGCCTGCTCGACCGCAGCCGAGCCGGCGAGCACGATCAGGTCGGCGAGCGACACGCGCTTGCCGGACTGGGCGGCGTTGAACGCCTCCTGGATCTGGGTCAGCGCGCCGAGCACCGTGGCCAGCTGCTCGGGGTCGTTGACCGCCCAGCCGCGCTGCGGCTCCAGGCGGATCCGGGCGCCGTTGGCGCCACCGCGCTTGTCGCTGCCGCGGAAGGTGGACGCCGAGGCCCACGCGACCGAGACCAGCTGCGAGACGGTGAAGCCCGACGAGAGGATCTGGCCCTTCAGCGTCGCGATGTCCGCCGCGTCGACCAGCTCGTGGTCGACCTCGGGCAGCGGGTCCTGCCAGAGCAGCGTCTCGGCCGGAACCTCGGACCCGACGTGGAGCACCTTCGGGCCCATGTCGCGGTGGGTCAGCTTGTACCAGGCGCGCGCGAACGCGTCGGCGAACTCGTCCGGGTTCTCGTAGAACCGGCGCGAGATCGGGCCGTAGATCGGGTCGAGCTTCAGCGCCAGGTCCGACGTCAGCATCGTCGGGACGTGGCGCTTGTTCGGGTCGTGCGCGTCCGGGACCGAATCGGCACCGGCACCGTTGGTCGGGATCCACTGGTAGGCCCCGGCCGGGCTCTTGGAGAGCTCCCACTCGTAGCCGAAGAGGTTCCAGAAGAAGTTGTTCGACCACTTCGTCGGCGTCGAGGTCCAGGTGACCTCGAGGCCGGAGCTGATCGTGTCGCCGCCGTGACCGCTGCCGTAGCTGCTGTGCCAGCCGAGGCCCTGGGCCTCGAGCGGCGCGGCCTCGGGCTCCGGCCCGACGTGCGGATCGGGATCGGCCGCGCCGTGGGTCTTGCCGAAGGTGTGGCCGCCGGCGATCAGCGCGACGGTCTCCTCGTCGTTCATCGCCATCCGGCCGAACGTCTCGCGGATGTCCTTCGCCGACTCGAGCGGGTCGGGGTTGCCCTCGGGACCCTCCGGGTTGACGTAGATCAGACCCATCTGGACCGCGGCCAGCGGGTTCTCGAGGTCGCGCTCGCCGGAGTAGCGATCCGCGCCGCCCCGCTCGCCGCCGAGCCACTCGATCTCCGGGCCCCAGTAGACGTCCTCGTCGGGCTCCCAGACGTCCTCGCGACCGCCGGAGAAGCCGAAGGTCTTGAAGCCCATCGACTCCAGCGACACGTTGCCGGCCAGGATCATCAGGTCGGCCCACGAGAGGCTGCGGCCGTACTTCTTCTTGACCGGCCAGAGCAGGCGGCGCGCCTTGTCCAGGTTGACGTTGTCGGGCCAGCTGTTGAGCGGGGCGAACCGCTGCTGCCCGGCCCCGGCCCCACCCCGGCCGTCCGTCGTCCGGTACGTGCCGGCGCTGTGCCAGGCCATCCGGATCATGAACGGGCCGTAGTGCCCGAAGTCCGCCGGCCACCAGTCCTGCGAGTCCGTCAGGACCGCCTCGATGTCCTGCTTGACCGTCGGCAGGTCGAGCGCCGCGAACGCCGCGGCGTAGTCGAAGTCGTCACCGAGCGGGTTGGCGACCGCCGGGTTCTTCGCGAGGATCTTCAGGTTGAGCCGGTTCGGCCACCACTGGCTGTTCGCGCTGCCCTGGGTGGGGTGCTTGGCCTTGCCGTGCGCGACCGGGCAACCGCCGGCGGGGGGCTCCTCGTTCAGCTCGCTCAGACGGGTGTCGTGACTCTCGGACACGGGTTCCTTCTTTCCAGGGTGAGGGGGACTGACTCGGGCGCGGCCGCCCGCGGCGACGGATCGACCTGATCCACGGCGGCAACCACGCGTCTGAGGCCAGCCTACCGTCTTGTTTGGTGTCTCGCGTAAAGACAATGTTCTTCAAGCAAGGACGCCCGGTGGCTCGATTGAGGTTCATATTCGAACGGATATACTTCGAGCATGACCCCCGGGACCCTGATCCATCAGGCGCGGGTGGACGCCGGCCTTTCGCAACAGGCGCTGGCCGAGCGCGCGGGCACCTCGCAGGCCACACTCTCTGCCTACGAGCGCGGCCGCAAGGATCCGTCCGCGTCGACCCTGATGAGGGTCCTTGCCGCGGCCGGGACGCGGATCACGCTCGTTCCCTCGTCGGTCGTAGTGACCCCGTCCCAAGTCGTCCTCCGAGAGCGCGGCAGGCGCCTCGCCCAGGTCCTCGAACTGGCCGATGGCCTTCCTGCCCGACACAGCCGCACCCTGCGGACGCCACCGATCAAGGATCTGATCCGACAACGCCAGCGGGCAGCAATGCCGAGCCAACCGGACTAGAGATCCACCACCTCGAGATCCGGGATCCGGTCCGTCAGGCGCTCAACGATCACCCGGCGGTGGCAGACCGCCGGGTCCGCCTCGAGGCAGAGCAGGACGGTGCGCGGGGCGTCGTCGGCCAGCAGCTCCTCGGCCAGCGCGTCGAGCGCGGCGTGCTGCTCCTCCTCGACGTAGACGGCGAACCGCTCGCGGCCCGCGTCGATCCGGCCCTGCTTGAAGTCGATCTTGATGTCCGGCGGGGTCCCGAGGTCACGGCGGCTCTCATAGCCGATCCGGTGCTCGGCCAGCAACTCGCCGAGCCGGGTCTTCGACATCCCGGCACGCCGGGACTGCGGCCGGATCCGCACGTCGATCAGCCGTTCGATCCCGTGCGCCTCCAGCTCGGCGGCGAGCTCGAGCGGCAGCAGCTTCTCGTAGCCGATCGTCCAGATGCGGGGCATGCCGGGAAGACTCGCAGAGCGCGCGGACCGCCCCGGATCCCCGCGGGAGACCCGCTTCCCCTCAACCTTGACACGATCGCGTCAAGGTTGGGCTCGCGATTGGTACGCTGTCGGTATGGCCGAGCGTGATTACCTGGCAGCCGTCCGCGACCACGTCGTGGTCTTCGACGGGTCGATGGGGGCCCTGCTCGAGGACAAGAACCTCTCGCTCGAGGACGACTACAAGCTTCCCGGGCGCGCACACGAGGTCCTGGTCCTCAACCGCCCCGACGTGATCGAGGAACTCCACACCACGATGCTCGACGCGGGCGCGACGGTGCTGGAGACCGACTCGTTCCAGGCCTCGCGGCTCAAGCTCGAGGAATGGGGACTGGACGACCACACGCTGGAGATCAACGTCCGCGCCGCGGAGATCGCCCGCAAGGCCGCCGGTCCCGACCGCTTCGTCGCCGGCTCGATCGGTCCGACCGGCTTCCTCCCGTCGTCGGACGACCCCACGCTCGGCAACATCCTCTTCAGCGACCTGGTGACGGTCTTCGAGGAGCAGTCGCGCGGTCTGATCCTCGGCGGCTCCGACCTGCTGATCATCGAGACCGCTCAGGACATCCTCGAGGTCAAAGCCGCGATCTTCGGCGCCCGCGAGGCGTTCAAGGCGACCGGCCGCAAGATCCCGCTGCAGATCTCCGTCTCGCTGCTGCCCAACGGCGGCAAGATGCTGCTCGGCACCGACATCGCGTCGGTCGTGACGACGCTCGAGGCGCTCAAGGTCGACGTGATCGGGCTCAATTGCTCGACCGGCCCGGACGACATGCGCGACGCGATCCGATACCTCGGCGAGAACGCGAGCGTCCCGGTCCACTGCATCCCCAACGCCGGTATCCCCCAGCAGGGGATCAACGGCGAGACGGTCTTCCCCGAGAAGCCGCAGCCGCTGGCCGACGCGCTCGGCACGTTCGTCGACGACTACGGCGTCGCGATCGTCGGCGGCTGCTGCGGCACCACGCCGGAGCACATCTCCGCGATCGCCGAGCGCGTCGCCAAGAAGCCCGCCGGCAAGACCGCCAACGCCGGAGCGGTCTCGGAGCGCTACGCCACGCGCAACATCCAGGTCTCGTCGATGATCGGCGCGGCCGACCTGGTCCAGCAGCCGCGCCCGACGATCGTCGGCGAGCGCGTCAACTCGCAGGGCTCGCGCAAGGCCAAGGAGCTGCTGCTGGCCGACGACTACGACTCGCTGGTCACGATCGCCGAGGGCCAGGTCGAGGGCGGCGCCCACGTGCTCGACGTCTGCGTCGCGCTGACCGAGCGCTCCGACGAGGCCGAGCAGATGCGGCAGGTCGTCAAGAAGATCAGCCTGACGCAGCCCGCCCCGATCCAGATCGACTCGACCGAGCCGGACGTGATCAAGATCGCCCTGGAGCAGATCCCGGGCCGCGCGATCGTCAACTCGGTCAACCTCGAGGCCGGCCGCGACAAGATGGACGTCGTCGTCCCGCTCGCGCTCGAGCACGGTGCCGCCGTGATCGCCCTCACGATCGACGAGATCGGGATGGGCAAGACCGTCGAGCGCAAGCTCGAGATCGCAGAGCGGATCGCGCAGATCGCCTGCGACGAGCACGGCCTCGAGCGCGAGGCGCTGATCTTCGACCTGCTGACCTTCACCCTGACCACGGGTGACGAGGAGTGGCGTGACTCGGCCGTCCAGACGATCGAGGCGATCCGCGCGATCGGTGACCGGTTGCCCGGCGTCAAGACCTCGCTCGGCGTGTCGAACGTCTCGTTCGGCGTCGGCCTGGCCGCCCGCTCGGTGCTCAACTCGGTCTTCCTCTTCCACTGCGTCGAGGCCGGCCTGGACCTGGCGATGGTCAACCCGGCGCACATCATTCCGATGGGCGAGATCGACCCGGTCGAGCGGGAGCTGGCCGAGGACCTGGTCTGGAACCGCCGCGAGGACGCGCTCGAGCTGTTCATCAACCACTTCGAGTCGAAGGGCCCGGGCGCCGAGGCCGAGGAGAAGGCCGATCCCACGGCCGAGATGGAGCCCGAGGACGCGCTGCACTTCCGGATCCTCAAGCGCAAGAAGGACGGCGTCGAGGCCGACATCGACCGCGCGGTCGAGAAGCTCGGCGCGGTCCCGGTGCTCAACGAGGTGCTGCTGCCGGCGATGAAGGAGGTCGGCGACAAGTTCGGCGCCGGCGAGCTGATCCTGCCGTTCGTGCTGCAGTCGGCCGAGGTGATGAAGAAGGCCGTCAAGCAGCTCGAGAACTACCTCGAGCGGACCGCCGACTACACCAAGGGCACCGTCGTCCTGGCGACCGTCTTCGGCGACGTCCACGACATCGGCAAGTCGCTGGTCAACACGATCCTCTCGAACAACGGCTACACGGTCATCGACCTGGGCAAGCAGGTCCCGGTCGGCACGATCCTCGAGGCCGCGAAGGAGCACAAGGCGACCGCGATCGGGCTCTCGGCGCTGCTGGTCTCGACGTCGAAGCAGATGCCGCTGGCCATCCAGGAGCTGCACCGCGAGGGGCTGAAGTTCCCCGTGCTGCTCGGCGGCGCCGCGATCAACCGCAACTTCTCGTACCGCGCCCTGCATCCCAACGGGCTCGACGACGACACCGCCTACGAGGGCGGCGTCTTCTACTGCAAGGACGCCTTCGAGGGCCTCGGCGTGATGGACCGGATGGTCGACCAGGGCGAGCTGCCGCAGATGCTCGACGAGATCAAGGCCGGGGCGATCAAGCTGCGCAACGCCGCCAAGGTGGAGGAGGACCTGCCGCCGCTGGACGACACGTCGGTGCGCTCCCCCGTGGCCACCGACGCCCCGGTCCCCGAGCCGCCGTTCTGGGGCGTTCGCGAGATCCCCGTCGACATGGACGAGCTCTACCACCACCTCGACACCCACGTGCTGTTCAAGCTGCACTGGGGCGGTCGGGGGATCAAGGGCGAGGCCTGGCGCAAGCTGATCGAAGGCGACCCGACCGACGAGGACGCCGGCGAGGGCTTCCGCCTGCGGCTCGAGCGGATGTGGGCCGAGCAGGACTACCTGCGCCCGCGGGCCCTGATCGGGTTCTTCCCCTGCTACGCCGACGGCAACGACGTCGTGGTGCTCGACCCCGAGGACCGCACGACCGAGATCAACCGGTTCGTCTCGCCGCGCCAGCAGAAGGGCGCGCGGATGTGCACGGCGGACTTCTTCCGCCCGGGCGTCAAGCAGGAGGACGGCACGGTCGTCGCGCCGGAGCAGCTCGACGTGGTCGCCGTCCAGGCGCTGACCGTCGGTGAGCGGGTCACCGAGCTGATGGCCGAGCTGGAGAAGGACGGCGAGTACGCCGAGCAGCTGTTCGTCCACGGACTCGGCGTCCAGACCGCCGAGGGCCTGTCCGAGTGGCTGCACTGGAAGGTCCGCGGCTGGTACGGCATCCCCGAGACCCAGGGCCGCCGCCTGTCGTGGGGCTACCCGGCGGTGCCCGACCAGTCCGAGCACGAGAAGGTCCGCGACCTGCTCGACATCTCGCAGATCGGGATGGACCTGACCGACGGCTACTCCCCCACGCCCGAGCAGTCGACGCTGGCGATGGTCCTGCACCACCCGCAGGCGATCTACTACGGGATGCGCAACGGCCGGTTCATCGAGGACGGCACGCCGGACGAAGTCATCAAGGACACCCCGCGCGATCCCACGCGGATCGAGGCGGACTTCCTGGAGTCCGATCCGGAAGAGGTCGTCGAGACGGCCTAGAGCCTCAGCGCGGGCGGACTAGTCCGCCCGCGCGCTGGCCTCCAGCGCGACCTGCACGGCGCGGGCCGGGTCCTCCCAGAAGAACAGGTGGCCCGCCCCTTCGAAGGTCTCCAAGGTCGATCCGGGGATCGCCTCGTGGATCGCGACGCCGTTGGGGTACGGCAGCAGCCGGTCCTCGGTGCCGTGCGCGATCGTGGTCGGGACGGTGATCTGCGCCAGGCGGTCGACGGTGTTCTGGCCGATGATCGCCTGCATCTGCTCGGTGATCACCCGCAGCGAGACGCGCTCGGCCTTGGTCGACGCGACGAACTCCTCGTAGTCGTCGGCCTGGGCCGCGAACGCCGCCGAGACGTTGATCTCCCAGCTGGCCCGCAGCGCCAACGCGGCGTCGCCGCTCTGCATCGCCTCGACCAGGCCGCGCATGTCCGCCTCGGCCGTCCACGTCGCCAGGCTGTTGCCGGCGGTGGTGCAGCCGAGCACCAGCGAGCGGACCCGCTCCGGGTGACGCAGGACCAGCTCCTGGGCGGTCATGCCGCCCATCGAGATCCCGAAGACGTCGACCGGGTCCGCGATCCCCAGCACGTCGAGCGCCTGGACCTGGGCCTCGGCCAGGTCGACGATCGTGAACGGCGCGGTCGCGCGGGTCGACCCGGCGACGCCGATGTGGTTGACGCAGACGATCCGTCGACCGGCGGCCAGCAGCCCCGTGAGGAACGCGTTGCCCCAGTGACGGTGCGTCCCGCTCATCCCGTGGATCAGCAGCAGCGGGACGCCGTCCGGATCCCCGAGCTCCAGCACCGTTCGAGCGGTGCCGTCGGCCAGTTCGATCTGGCGCGTCTCGTACGCGATCTGCGGGGTGCCGGCGGCGTCGCTCATCGCAGGGAAGAGTACCCGCCCACCCCCGTGTCCGCCCCTCCGCGACCCGGGCGAGCGCGTCGCTCACGGACGGTCGGCGGCGGAGCCGACCGGAGCCGGGGTCCTGGTCGACTACTCGCCGTCGGACGCGGTGCGCACGCCGTGCGGCAGTGGCGGCAGCACCACCGGGGTGGCGTGCAGCGCGCGGGTCCGGACGTCGCGCCAGGTGACGCCCTCGCGGAGCATCGCGGGGGCGCCGAGGATCAGCGCGGTACCGATCTCGACGACCTGCAGCACGATGCCGTAGCCGAGCGCGTCGGCGCTGGTCACGCCGTAGCCGAGCGTCAGCACCGTCACGCAGGCGGCCTGGAAGACCCCGAGGTTGGACGGCGTGACCGGCAGCACCGCGGTCACGTTGACCGCGAACAGGACCGCCGCCGCGGCGCCGATCCCCTCCTCGATCCCGAACGCGCGCAGCAGGATCCAGCAGCTGAGGCACTGGAGCACCCAGGCGAACAGCTGGGCACTGACCGCGACCGCCCCCAGCCGCGGCTGGACGAAGACGCGCAGGCCGGCACGCAGGGCCTGGGCCAGGCTGCGCAGCTTCTGCTGGAGCCGGTGCACGCGGCCGGGGGTTCCGCGACCGAGCCGTATGCGCAGCAGCACCGGGCCGAACAGCAGGATCAGCAGCAGCACCGCGGGCGCCACGGCGAGCGTCACCAGCGCGCCGTCGTGCCCGCTGAAGATCTTGATCGAGCTGAGCATGATCACGCCGAGGATCACCAGCGCGAGCAGGTTGATCAGCGTCTGCGAGACCAAGGTGCCCAGGACGACGGGGAATCTCTCCCGCGGTCTGCCGATCCGGCGGGCCATGATCAGCGCACGCGACGGCTCGCCCAGGCGGGCGGGCAGCGTCGCGGACATCATCACGCCGATCGCGGTGGCGCGGAAGGTCGCGGTCCGGCTGATCACGGCTTCCGGAATCGCCGCGCGCAGGATCGCGTGCCACGAGATCGCGCGGAAGCCCATCGAGAGCACCATCACGCCGAGCGAGAGCAGCACCCAGAGCGGCGACGAGCGCAGCAGGCTGTTGCCGATGCTGTCGAGGCCGATCCGCTGCAACGCCATCGCGCCGAGGCCGACCGTGGCGACGCCGGCAGTGGCGATCAACCCCCGCCGGACGAGGCGGCGGCGCTTGTCGGTGCGGTCCTTGTCGGTCGACTCGGGGGTAGCGTCGGGCGGCGGCATCCGTCGCGCGGGCACCGCCGGACGGCCGTCGGCCGGCTTCCAGCCGCGGCGCACCGCGTACCGGTCGACCCGGGTCTCGGGCTGCGGAGCGTGCTGAGCGTCCTCGTAGACGTCGACCACCCGCTGGGCGATCCGCGGCCAGGCGTAGCGCTGGGCGCGCTTGCGGGCCGCCTCGCTCATCCGTCGCCGACGCTCGGGGCGCAGGGCCAGCTCGCGCAGGCTGTGCGCCAGGGCCAGGGCGTCGCCCGGCGGCACGAGCACGCCGTCGCGGCCGCTGGTCACGACGTCGCGGTAGCCGACGATGTCGGACGCCACCACGGGCACGCCCTGGGCGAACGCCTCGGTCAGGACCATCCCGAAGCTCTCGCCGCCGAGCGACGGCGCGCAGAGCACGTCGCAGGCCGCCAGCTCGCGGTGCTTGGTGTCGTCGTCGACCCGTCCGAGGATCCGCACGCCCGGCAGGTCGTCCTCGACGGTCAGCTTGCGGACCTCGGCCTCGTCGGGCCCGATGATCACGAGCTCGACCGGCAGCTGCTCGCGCAGCGCCTCGAAGGCCCGCAGCAGGATCGGCAGGCCCTTGCGCTCGACGGCCTGGCCGACGAACGCGATCCGCAGCTCCCCCGCGGGACGGGCGACCGGAGCCGGCGCGATCGTCGCCGGACCGGTCGGCAGCTCGACGCCGTTGGGGATCACCCGGTAGCGGCCTCCGTAGTAGCGCTGCCCGGTCCAGGCGGCGGCGTCAGAGACGGCGATCCGCTCGACCAGCCGGTTGAGGCGGCGCCGGGCTCCGGCCGCCACGCCCCCGCCGTTGGTCAACGTGTTCGTCGAGTAGCAGTGGAAGGTGCCGACGAGCGGGGCGCTGTCGCACGAGAGCAGGGTGTCCCAGCCGAGCAGCGGGGCGTGCGGCTCGTGCAGGTGGACGACGTCGTAGCCGCCCGAATCGAGCGCCTGCCGCAGGCGGCGAATAGCGCCCGGGCTCCCGGCCAGGTTGGAGACGCCCCCGTTGGCGGGGACGCCGATCGTCCGCCCGAGCGGCACGAGCCACTCCGGAGGGGTCCGGTCCTGGGGCCAGGCTCCCCGGTGCATCCGGGCGGCGAGACGGTCTGGCGGGTCGAACGGTGCCAGGACATGAGCGTCGTGCCCCTGCCTGTGCAGTTCTCCTGCCAGTGCCTCGATGTGCCGAGCCACGCCCCCGGGGTACGTCCACGAGTACGGCGAAACCAGCGCAATGCGCATCACGGAAAGAGTACCCCTCTACCCGACGGAAGGAACACGCGGTCGACATCCGTCGTCCGGCGAACCGCCGAATCCGCGTGGTGCAGGGCCCTCAGCCCGGCGGGGCGGCCGCGGATCCGTCCCTACCGGCGGTAAGGCAGTCGGCGGGCACGGGCGGCGGCGGACCGTCCGGGGCGCGCTTTCCGCCCCAGGCGATCCAGACGTCGGCGACCGGGTAGGTCGTCCGGACCCGCTCGTCGACCAGTCCGGTCGGGAACGCCGCGTCGTCGCGCACGCTGTACTGGAACGCGGCCGTGATCCGGGGGTGGTGGTACCAGCGCGTCAGCTGGTCGCCCATCAGCCGGCACTCGTCCTGCTGCGTCCGGCGGTCGTCGGCGCGCTCGCGGCCGGATCCGGGCGCGCCGACCCCGGTTTCGGTGATCCACGCCGGCACGTCGTCCAGGCAGGGCCGGCGGTCGAGCTCGCCGAGCGCCGCCGCGACCGGCTCCCCGCGGCCCACCGGCGGCCGGGCGTCGAGGTACCCGTGCAGGCCGATCACGTCCGCCCGGCAGAGCACGTCGTCGGGCAGCGCCCGCAGGAACTCGTCCGCGGTCACCGCGCGCGTCGACGGCGCGCCCCATGCGGCGACCTCGCCGATCACCAGGCGGTGCTCGTCGGCCGCCGCGGGGTCGGCTCCCCGCAGCGACTGCAGCTCCTCGTCCATCGCGGTGACCATCCGCGCGTACGGGGCGGGCGACCGCAGCTCGGCGTCGCGCGAGCAGCTCGTACGCTGCGGGTCGAGGAAGTACGGCGCGTTGGGCTCGTTCCACGGCGTCCAGTCGGAGGCGCCCAGCCCGGCGTCGCGCAGCGCGGTCCAGACCGTTCGGATCGCCGCGCGGTAGGCCGTCTCCTGACCGGGGGCGAGCGGTCGGGCCCCCGCCCGGACGTCGGCGAAGCCACAGCCCGCGGTCGGCGCCTCGCCGGCCCACTCGGGCATGCCCCAGAAGGTGATCAGGGGACGGAACGCCCCGGGGTGCTCCTTCTGCTGCGCCGCGAGCTGGGCGAGCACCGCCCGCAGGCTGATCTCGGGGCCGCACGGTTGCGCCCGCTCGCGCCCGCAGCCGTCGTCGGTCACCCGACCCGGGTCGAGCGGGGCGTCGGCGCTCGGCTGCAGCTGGTCCCAGCGCACGTCGACCCGGACGTACCGCGGTGCCATCGCGGCGACGGCCTCGCGGGCGGCGTCGTAGCCGGCGATCGGCCCGGCGGACGTCGGGGTCAACGCCGCGACGTCGCGCGAGACGAGTCCGACGGCGAGCTCCCCCGAGCGGTCGAGACGGCTCGGCGCGTCGTCCGGGGACGAGGCCGCGCGGGTCGGGGTGGTCGTCGAAGGCGAGGCGACGCGCTCATCGTCGCCCCGGCCCCCGAGCAGGTAGCCGACGGCGACCAGCAGCACCGCCGCCACGACCGCAGCGGTGGCGAGCGCGCCCCGCCGACGACGGGAGTCCGAACCGGTCACGCGCGGGGCAGAGGGATCCGACGCCACGCGAGAAGGTCGATCAGACCGCGGAGACCTCTTCCTCGTCCGGCACGCGGAACGAGGAGCCACAGCCACAGGCCGCGGTCACGTTGGGGTTCTCGACCTTGAAGCCGGCGCCGGTCAGCGCGTCCAGGTAGTCGATCGTCGAGCCGGTGACGTAGGGGAACGACTGGCGGTCGCAGAGCACGGTGATCCCGTGCGAGTTGAACGACATGTCGCCGTCGCGCTTCTCGTCGAACGCGAGCACGTACTGGAAGCCGGAACAGCCGCCCCCGCGCACGCCGACGCGCAGCCCGGCCTCGCCCTCCTGCGGGTTGCTGTCGAGGAACTCGCGAACCTTCGTCGCGCCCTTTTCGGTGATCGTGATCATCGTGCCTCCGAAGCGATGGAGATCGCCATCGAGTCCAATACTTCATTCAGTGTAGCGCCCCGCGATCCCGCGCTTCGACGGTACCGCAGGAGAGCGACGAGGTCCCGCAGCAGACCGTCTACTCTGTGGAGAGATGCCCACCGCCGAGGAGATCAAGCAGCGCATCGAACGTGGGATCCCCGGGTCGCAGGCGGACGTCGACGGACCGGATGGCGTGCACTTCCAGGCCGCCGTCGCCGCCGACGCCTTCGCCGGACTCACGCGGATCCAGCAGCACCGGATGGTGATGGACATCTTCGCCGGAGAGCTCGGCGGATCGATCCACGCGCTCAGCTTGAAGACCACGATTCCGTCCCAAGGACAAGCGACATGAGCGAGAACCCGCTTCGCGACGCGATTTCCGAGGCCATCTCGGACAACGAGATCATCCTCTTCATGAAGGGGACCCCCGAGGGTCCGGCCTGTGGCTTCTCGGCCCGCGCGGTCGGCGTGCTGCAGGCCCTGGACGTCTCGTTCGCGAGCGTCGACATCCTCCCGGACCCGCGGATCCGCCAGGAGCTCTCCGAGCTCTCGCAGTGGCCGACGATCCCGCAGCTGTTCGTGAAGGGCGAGCTGGTCGGCGGCAGCGACATCATCCTCGAGATGTACGAGAGCGGTGAGCTGGCCGGCATCGTTGGCGCGGAGGGCGACGGCGCCGCCGCGACCCCCGCCCCCGAGCCGACGGGCGAGACCCTGCTGCAGCCCGAGAACCGGATCGGCCAGGCCTAACCGGCCTGCGGACCGGCCGAACGGACCCACGGCGGTGTCCCTTCGGCCGGTGCTCGTCGGCCTCGCGCTGGCCGCCGTCGGCGGCCTCGGCGCTCCGGCTCACGCCACCGCGCAACGCGCGGGCGGCGGCACGACCTGTCCCGCCGTCGCCGGGCGAGCGGCCGCACCGACCCCGTCCGCGACCCTGGGCCGCGCGCTGACCGCGCGCCCACCGTCGCCGACCGACACCACCCGCGTGCTCGCGGCGATCGACCGGGCGTCCTCCCGCGTCATCGTCGAGGACGCGGGACGCTCCGACCAGGGTCGACCGCTGAGCTACGCGATCGTCGGCGACCCCTCCGCGCTCGGTCCGCAGCGGCGGGCGACGATCCAGCGCCAGGCCCGGGCGATCCGCGCGGGCGACG
>Ga0265296_1002514_pt1 | contig 18345 bp, 18 predicted proteins | sample MunlanPumphouse1_FD_189073 | JGI IMG/M metagenome (GOLD analysis project Ga0265296, IMG submission 189073) | Groundwater microbial communities from a municipal landfill in Southern Ontario, Canada - Pumphouse #1 | ecosystem: Environmental > Aquatic > Deep subsurface > Groundwater | place...
TCTGATCCAGGACGGGAAGGGCAAGCTGATCCCCGATCCCGAAGCAAAGCTCGAAGAGCCGCTGATCGTCCGGCCGACGTCGGAGACGGTGATCGGCGCCGCGATGAGCCGCTGGGTACAAAGCTGGCGCGACCTGCCGCTGATGGTCAACCAGTGGGCGAATGTCGTGCGCTGGGAAATGCGCACCCGCATGTTCCTGCGCACCAGCGAATTCCTGTGGCAGGAAGGCCATACCGCGCACGCCGACAAGGCCGATGCGATGGCCGAGACGCTACGCGCGCTCGAGATGTACCGCACTTTCGCCGAGGACGTCCTCGCAATGCCGGTCGTCGCGGGGGAAAAGCCCGAGAATGAGCGTTTTCCGGGCGCGGTCGCGACCTATTCGATCGAGGCGATGATGCAGGACGGCAAGGCGTTGCAGGCCGGCACCTCGCATTACCTCGGCACGGGGTTCGCCGAAGCGGCGGGCATCCGTTATCAGGACAAGGATGGCGGCCACAGCCTGTGTCACACGACCAGCTGGGGTACCTCGACCCGCATGATCGGCGGCGTCATCATGACGCATGGCGACGACGACGGCCTGCGCTGTCCGCCGCGCATCGCACCGCATCAGATTGTTATCGTGCCGATGCTGCGCGACAATGAGGAAGATCAGGCGATCCTCGATTATTGTGCAGCGCTGCAAGCCGATCTGAAGACGCTCGACGCCTTCCGCGAGCCGCTGCGCGTCCATCTCGACGCTGGGGCGAACAAAGCGCAAACCAAGCGTTGGGGCTGGGTCAAGAAGGGCGCGCCGATCATCCTCGAAATCGGTCCGCGCGATGTTGCGGGCGGCAATGTCGCGGTGATCCGCCGCGACCGGCTGTACAAGGACGATGGCAAGCTGAATTCGGCGTTCATCGCGAAGGGCGATTTTGTTGCCGAAGCGGTCGCGACACTGGAGGATATCCAGACGAGCCTGCATGCCGAGGCAAAGCAGCGCCTCGACGCCAATATCCGCCGCGACGTCACCGACCTTGCCGCGCATTTCAAAGGCGACGAGAAATTCGTCGGCTGGGTCGAAGTGCAATGGGCGCGGCCGTCCGACGCGGCGCTCGACAAGATCGTCGAGCAGCTGAAAGCGCTGAAGCTGACGATGCGCAATACCCCGCTGGACGCTGCACCTGCTGACGGCAGTTGCTTCTTCACCGGCGAACCCGCGGTCGAGCGCGTGCTGGTCGGCCGAACCTATTGATCGCAGGCCGACTTGCAGTTGTAGCCCAGCATTAGTAGCCTTCTCCCGAGGGGCAGAAGGAGACTGAACATGCGTTTTCCCATGCTGATCGCAGCGGCGGCGCTGGCCGCTACCGCGCTTCCCGTCGCCGCGCACCACGGCTGGTCGTCGTATGACGAGAGCAAGCCGGTGACATTGAATGGATCATTCGCCGAATTGTCGTGGGGCAACCCGCATGGCGCCGCCAAGATGCGTTGGAAGGGCAAGCTGTGGGACGTGATCCTGGCGCCGACCAGCCGGATGGAAGCGCGCGGCCTGTCGCGCGCCGAAGTCGAGCCGGGCAAGCGGCTTCGCCTGACCGGCTATGTCCGGCGCGATGGCACCCCCGAAATGCGGGTCGAGCGCGTGATGATCGGCGACAAGACCGTCGAACTGCGCTGAGCCCGGCGGCGTGGAACCGCTGCTGACCGCCGCCGCGACCTGGCTCGATGCCGTCGGCGTCGGGCCGTGGGCGCGCGGGTCGGCAATGGTCTATCCGGTCGCCAACACGCTCCACCTGCTGGGGCTGGTGATGTTGGTCGGCGGGATCGGTGTTGTCGATTTGCGCGTCATCGGCCTGTGGCGGACATTGCCGATCGCGGCGCTGTCGTCCGCGTTGACGCCGATCGCGATTGGCGGGCTGTTCGTGATGGCTGCGAGCGGGACGATTTTGTTCGCGGCGGACGGCGACGCGCTGGCTAGGTCACAGACTTTTGCGCGCAAGCTGATCGTTATTGCGCTGGCGCTCGCCAATGCGGCGGCGTTCCGCCTGCTCTGGCGAGCCAAGTTCGACGTTTGGCGCGGCGCGGTGCCCGGGGTCGCGCGCGCGATGGCCGCGCTGTCGTTGACCTTGTGGCTGACCGCCGGGGCATTGGGCCGCTGGATCGCTTATAGCTGACCCCTGCGGCTCACCGCCGTTGATCGCTTGGTAAAGTCCGTGGGCGGGCCTATAGCGAGAGGCAATGAACAAGCGTCCGAACCTCTCGCCCGGCCTGCCCAGCAGTCAACAGATCATCGATTTTATCACCGCGTCGGACGAACCCGTCGGCAAGCGCGAGATCGCCAAGCATTTCGCGCTCCACGGCAATGAGAAGATCGCGCTGAAGGCGCTGCTCAAGGACATGACCGACGAGGGGCTCGTCGATCTGGCGCCCGGACGCGCGTTTCACAAGCATGGCGGGTTGCCGCGGGTGACGGTGCTGCGCGTGGCGGCGATCGACGGCAGCACGGTCTGGGCCGTGCCGGAACATTGGGAAGCGGCAGGACCGGCGCCGCGCCTTCGCGTGATGGAGCAGGGGCGCAAGGGCGCGCTGGGCATGGGCGACCGCATCCTTGCGCGCACCGAGGAGCGCGGGGGCGGCCATGTCGCGCACCCGATGAAGAAATTGCAGGCGGGCGGCGAGACCGTGATCGGGGTGCTCGTCGAGGATATGGGACCGGGCGACAAGCCGATCCTGTGGCTGCGCCCCGCCGACAAGCGGGCGCGTTATGATTTTGCGGTGGCGGACAAGGGCGACGCCAATATCGGCGATCTGGTGCGCGCCGAGCTGACGGGGCGCGGTCCGGCGATCAAAGCGAAGGTCGTGGAGCGTCTGGGCGATCCGTTCGCGCCGAAGTCGCTGAGCATGATTGCGATCGCGCGGCACGAAATCCCGAATGTGTTCGGCGCCGAAACGCTCGCTGAGGCCGAAATCGCCGCGAAGCTGCTGCTGACGCCCGACGGCCGCGAGGATCTGCGCGACTTGCCGATCGTCGCGATCGACCCGATCGACGCGCGCGATCATGACGATGCGGTGTGGGCGGAGCCCGACATCGACGGACCGAACAAGGGCGGCTTCCGCGCGATCGTCGTGATCGCCGATGTCAGCTATTACGTGCGCCCCGACGGCGCGCTCGACCGCGAGGCGCGGCGGCGCGGCAACAGCGTCTATTTTCCCGACCAGGTCGTGCCGATGCTGCCCGAAACGCTGTCGGCGGGTGTCTGCTCGCTGAAAGCCGGGCAGGACCGCGCGGCGCTGGCGTGCCATCTCGTCATCGACAAGCAGGGCAAGGTGACGTCATGGCGGTTTACGCGCGCGCTGGTGCGGCTGCGCGCGAATATCGCTTACGAGCATGCGCAGGCGGCGTATGATGCCGACGCGCCCCGCGACGAATGGGATGCTGATGTGCTCCCGATGCTGCGAAACCTCTGGGCTTCCTGGGCGCTGCTCGCCAAGGCGCGCGCCGCCCGCGCGCCGCTCGACCTCGACCTGCCCGAACGGCAGGTGATCCTCGACGAGCAGGGCGGGATCGCCGAAATTCGCGTCCGCGACCGGCTCGATTCGATGCGGCTGATCGAGGATTATATGATCGCGGCGAACGTCGCGGCGGCAAAGGCGCTCGAGGCGAAGAAATCGCCGGTGATGTACCGCATCCACGAGCCGCCGAGCCGCGAAAAGCTCGTCAGCCTGAAAGATTATCTCGAAACCTTCGAACAGAGTTTCGCGCTGGGGCAGGTCATCACCCCCGCGGTGTTCAACCGCCTGATCGACGGCTTTTCGCAAGACGACCGGTTGCCCGAGATCATGCAGGCGATTCTGCGCAGCCAGACGCAGGCCTATTATGGCCCCGCCAACGCCGGCCATTTCGGCCTCGCACTCGGCAGCTACGCGCATTTCACCTCGCCGATCCGCCGCTACGCCGATCTGATCGTCCACCGCGCGCTGGTCGATAGCTACAAGCTCGAAGTCCCCGGCAAGCCCAAGGGGCTGCCCGATCGCACCGGGCTGGGCGAAGCCGACGCCAAAGGGCTGTCGCGCATCGGCGAGGCGATCAGTGCGCTCGAACGCCGTGCGATGGAGGCGGAGCGCGAGACGGTCGATCGTTATGTCGCCGCCTATCTGTCGAGCAAGAAGGGCGAGATCGTCCAGGCGCGGATCACCGGGGTGCAGCCGTTCGGCTTCTTCGCCACGGTCGACGGGCTCGGCGGCGATGGGCTGGTGCCGGTTTCGACGCTGGGGAACGAACGCTTTTTCTATGACGAAAAGGCGCGGACGCTCGATAGCGAGCATGGGCGGGTGAGTTTTACCGTCGGCGAGCGCCTCGACCTGCGGTTAATCGATGCCAATCCGATCAGCGGCGCACTGCGCTTCGAACTGCCCGATGCGCCCGAGGGCGGTTACCGCAACCGCGGGCCGCGGCGTGACGGGATGAAGGACAAGGTGGGCAAGCATGTCGTCGGCAAGCGCGGGCGACCGGCGAATATCAAGCATAAGGGGCGGCGACGGTAGGTACCTCGTCATTGCGAGGAGCGAAGCGACGCGGCAATCCAGCGTGGCGTAAACCGCTCTGGATTGCTTCGCTTCGCTCGCAATGACGAAGCTTGCTATCGCCCCGCCAATTTCTGCAACAACGCCGCACTCTCCGCATCGGCCGGAAAAAACGCCTCGATCGCCAGCTCCGACAGCGTGATATCGACCGGCGTTCCGAAAATCGTCACCGTCGACACGAACGATATCCGCCCCGCATCGGTATTCAGGATCAGCGGCACCGCGATGCTGCTGGCGTGGCTGTCGCGATGCGCGGCGCTGTGGTCGTCGCTCTGCACCGGATAGCCCGCCAGCTCGTCGCGTAGCGCAACCAACCCCGCATCGGCGCTCGCCGCAATCTGCACGTCCATCCGTTCCAATATATGCGCGCGCCATTCGCCATAATTGACGATCTGCGGCGCCAGCCCTTCGGGATGCAGTGCGATACGCAGCACATTGACCGGCGGTGCCAGCAGAGCAGGGGAAACCTGCGCGATCAGGATCGCAATCGCCTCGTTCGCGGCGACCATGTTCCAGTGCCGGTCGACCGCCAGCGCCGGATAGGGCTCATGCCCCTTCAGCACATGTTCGACGATCGCGCGGACCCCCGCCATTTCGGGGCTGTCGAGCGGGCGCTCCTGATAATCGGGGGCGTAACCGGCGGCGAGGAGCAGCGCGTTGCGCGCCCGGTGCGGGACTTCCAGGCAGTCGGCGATCCGCTGCAGCATCTGCGCGCTCGGTTTCGACCGCCCCGTTTCGATAAAGCTTAGATGCCGGGTCGACATATCGGTATCGAGCGCCAGATCCATCTGGCTCATCCGGCGGCGGCTGCGCCATTCGCGCAGTTGCGCGCCGAGGGGTGCGGGTTGCATGATCGTCTCCTTTGCCGCGAGAGCTATACCCCGGCTTTCTGCTTTTCCATTACCTCGCGCGTAATCGACGGACTGCATTTTCGGCGGCAGATGGAACGGGTCATCCAAAAAAGGAGAACCCCAATGTCCCTCTTTACCCTCAAGAACACGCTGATCATCGATGCCATCACCTGCACCGGATTGTTCGTTTTTTGCGTCTTTGCGACTGCGACGGTCGCCACCCTGCTCGGCCTCCCCTCCGAAGTGGTGACCGTCGCAGGCTGGATCGGGCTGCCGTCGGCGCTGGCGATGCTGTTCGTCGCATATCAGAAAGAGCCGAGCAAAGGCCTCGCGAACCTGATCGCGGTCGGCAACCTCGGCTGGGTGATCGCTAGCTTCGCCGTCCTGGCGATATTTGCGGGTCAGATGACCGCGCTCGGCATCGCGGTCGTCATCGTCCAGGCGATCGGCGTGCTAGTGTTCGCGATCTACGAAGCCAAGGGCGCGGCCATTTTGCCCCGCACGATCACCGTCTAACTCAGCGCATCGAGCCGGGCGAGGTCGATCCCGCCCGGCACGATCATCACCGGGCAGGGCAGCGTTCCTGCGTCCTGTCCGGTGAAATGCGCGACCAGCGGCCCCGGCGCACCGTTCGCTGCGGTCGCCAGCACCAGCGCCGCAATCTCGTCGCTGGCGTTGATCACCTCGCGCACAACATCGGCGGGTTTGCCCGATTTCACCATGATTTGTGGCGTTACGCCGGCTTCCTGCACGACCGCATCGGCAGCGGCGGCGACCAGTTCCTCGGCATGTTCGCGCGCTTCGGCCTCGATCGTCGCCTGCACGGCGCCAAAGGCGACAAAATCCTGCGGCGTCACGATCGCCAGCACCGCGACCCCGCCGCCGGTCCGCGCCGCGCGCCGCGCCGCAAAGCGCAGCGCCAGCGACGCCTCGGGGCTGTCGTCGATCACCACCAAATATGTCCGCATCGCCCCGACCCCCTATGCTTTTTGTGCGTGGAGAGTGCGTCACATTCGTATGAAAGGCAAGTTTGCCCCGCTGGACCTTGACCGCCACAATGCTTAAGGCGAGGAACAAGCCGTAGCGGCAGGCAATGCCTGCAAGACTGACAGGGAACATGCCGAACCATGCCAATCGAACTGAAAATGCCCGCCCTCTCGCCGACGATGGAGGAAGGCACGCTGGCCAAATGGCTGGTCAAGGAAGGCGACACCGTCAAATCGGGCGACCTGCTGGCCGAGATCGAGACTGACAAGGCAACGATGGAATTCGAAGCGATTGATGAGGGTGTGGTGAGCCAGATTCTGGTCGCCGAGGGCACCGATGGCGTGAAGGTCGGCACCGTGATCGCGGTGATTTCAGGTGAGGGTGAGGATGCGAGCGCGAAGGCGGCTCCGGCGCCTGCACCTGCCGCGGCTGAGCCGAAGGCCGAAGCATCCGCGCCAGCCAAAGACGTCGCCCCAGCGGAAGCTGGGGCCGCTCCCGTCAGCGCACCCACGCCAGCGGTCCCAGCTTCCGCTGGGACGACGGAAAAAGGCGACCGCATCAAGGCCAGCCCGCTCGCCAAACGCCTCGCCGCCGAGCGCGGCATCGACCTGTCGACGATCACCGGCACCGGCCCCGGCGGCCGCATCGTCAAGGACGACCTCGACGGCGCCCCGGCAGGTGCCGCAGCGCCCGCAGCAGCCTCCAGCGCAGCCGCATCCGCGGCAGCAGCGCCCGCTGCAACTTCCGCTCCCGCCGCCGCTGGCCCGATCCCCGATTTCGGCATCCCGCACGAGGACACCAAGCTCAGCGGCATGCGCAAGACGATCGCGCGCCGCCTGACCCAGTCGATGCAGGAAGCGCCGCACATCTACCTGACCGTCGACATCCGCCTCGACGCGCTGCTCAAGTTGCGCGGCGAGCTCAACGCCAGCCTCGAAAGCCGCGGCGTCAAGCTCAGCGTCAACGACATGCTGATCAAGGCGCTCGCGGTCGCTCTCGAACGCGTCCCCGCGTGCAACGTCAGCTTCGGCGGCGATGTGATGCGCCAGTACAGCCGCGCCGACATCTCGGTCGCGGTCAGCATCCCCGGCGGGCTGATCACCCCGATCATCACCGACGCGGGCGGCAAGTCGATGTCGAAAATCTCGACCGAAATGGCCGAACTCGCGGCGAAGGCGAAGGAAGGTAAGCTCCAGCCCAGCGAATATCAGGGCGGCACCGCCAGCATCTCGAACATGGGCATGATGGGGATCAAGCAATTCACCGCGGTGATCAACCCGCCGCAGGCGATGATCATGGCGATCGGCGCGGGCGAGAAGCGACCCTATGTGGTCGACGACGCGCTGGCGATCGCGACGGTCATGTCGGCGACTGGCAGCTTCGACCACCGCGCGATCGACGGCGCGGATGGCGCGCTGCTGATGAAGACGTTCAAGGAACTGGTGGAGAACCCGCTGGGGTTGGTGGCGTAAAATGCCCGCGACGGGCCAAAGCCCCTCTCCCCTTGCGGGAGAGGGGTTGGGGAGTGGGGTCCGCGCCGCGTCTGCGGCGCATAAGACGGTAACCGACGTTCTCGCCCGCAAAGCCCTTTTGCTGGAACGCGCCCGCGCGATGCGCTCCAACCCCACCGATGCCGAACGTCGCCTCTGGTCGATCCTGCGTGCCAAGCGATTGGCCGACCTGCGATGGCGGCGGCAGGTCATAATCGACGACCTCTACATCGCCGACTTCATCTGCTTCGAACATCGGCTGATCGTTGAAGCCGACGGCGGGCAACATGCCGAGAATCCTCATGACTCTGACCGCGATGCCTATCTGACCACGCAAGGTTTCCGCATCCTGCGCTTCTGGAACAACGACGTGCTGACCAACAGTGATAGCGTTGCCGAAGCGATATTGCGCGCAATCGATTCTTCAGGCGCGCAGACGCGCGCCGACCCCACACCCCAACCCCTCTCCCGCAAGGGGAGAGGGGCTTTTGCAGGAGCCCATAATGGCTGACACCAACTACGACCTCATCGTCCTCGGTTCCGGCCCCGGCGGCTATGTCGCGGCAATCCGCGCGGCGCAGCTCGGGCTGAAAACCGCCATCGTCGAGCGCGAGAATCTTGGCGGCATCTGCCTCAACTGGGGCTGTATCCCGACCAAGGCGCTGCTGCGGTCGGCCGAAATCTATCATTATATGCAGCATGCGGGCGATTATGGCCTCATCGCACAGCAGATCAGCGCCGATATCGATGCGGTCGTGAAGCGCAGCCGCGGGGTGGCGAAGCAGCTCAGCCAGGGCGTCGCCTTCCTGATGAAGAAGCACAAGATCACCGTCCATATGGGCGAGGGCAAGCTGACCGCTCCCGGCAAGCTCGAGGTCAAAGGCGAGAAGGGGACCGAAACCCTGACCGCCAAGAATATCATCGTCGCGACCGGCGCCCGCGCCCGCGACCTGCCGTTCGCACCCGCCGACGGCAAGCGCATCTGGACCTATCGCCACGCGCTCGTTCCGCCCGAAATGCCGACGAAGCTGCTCGTCATCGGATCGGGCGCGATCGGGATCGAATTTGCCAGCTTCTACAGCGACATGGGCGCCGAGGTGACCGTCGTCGAAATGCTCGACCGATTGGTCCCGGTCGAGGATGCCGATGTGTCGGCCTTCCTGGAAAAGCAGCTCAAGAAACAGGGCATGACGATCTTCACCAGCGCCGGGGTCGAGGAACTGAAGGCGACCGCGAACGGCGTCACCGCCAAAATCAAGACCAAGGACGGCAAGACCGAATCGGCCGAATTCAGCCACGCGATCGTCGCGATCGGCATCGTCCCGAACACCGAGAATATCGGGCTCGAAGCGCTCGGCGTGAAGACGACCAAGGGCCATATCGACACCGACGCGATGTGCCGCACCAATGTCCCCGGCCTGTGGGCGATCGGCGACGTCACCGCGCCGCCATGGCTCGCGCACAAGGCGATGCACGAATCGGTGATTTCGGTTGAGGCGATCGCAGGCAACCACCCGCACGCGATGGACCCGCGCAACATCCCCGGCTGCACCTATTGCCGCCCGCAGATCGCCAGCGTCGGCCTCACCGAAGCAAAGGCCAAGGAACTGGGGTATGAGGTCAAGGTCGGCACCTTCCCCTTCATCGGCAATGGCAAGGCGATTGCATTGGGCGAATCCGACGGCTTCACCAAGACCGTGTTCGACGCGAAGACCGGCGAACTGCTCGGCGCGCATATGATCGGCGCCGAGGTCACCGAACTGATCCAGGGCTATACGATCGGCAAGACCGCCGAGCTGGTCGAGGATGATTTCATCGGCACCGTCTTCCCGCATCCGACGCTCAGCGAAACGATGCACGAGGGCGTGCTGGCGGCGTTCGGGCGGCCGCTGCATATCTGACGGCTTGCATTCGCCGCACTCTTGTCCCGTCATTGCGAGCGCAGCGAAGCAATCCAGAGCGGTTTACGCAACTCTGGATTGCTTCGCTGCGCTCGCAATGACGAAGTGAGAGAGCATGCGAGGTGCATCCCAGCGTAAGGCCCGATGGACCAGTGCCATGCCGCGATTGCGCCGTCCGACAATGCCTTCCACAACAGCGCATATGATGTTGCACCGGCCCGCGCGATGAATCCCACGATCCTTCATTTTTCGCGTACCGGAAGCGCGTTCAAGGCGCTGGTCTTTGCGATCATGACGGTGGCGGCCTTTTCGCTGGCGTTCGTGTTGCTGGATGAGCGAAATGATCGCGCGCCGACGACGCAGGTGCTTCCGGGCGGGCTGGTACTGCCAAAGCCGGCGCCACATCCCGATCCATTTCTGGTCCTTAAAATACCCCTGCTGCTGGGGGCGGGTGCGGTCAGTCTCTTCTACGTCGGGCGCTATGCAAAGCGTGCGTTCACTCGCGCGGCGGCGATCAAGATCGAAGGCGGCCGACTGCATTTTCACCCAAGCTTTGGCGCGATGCCCGACCAGTTGCCTGTCGATTATATCGATGCGGCGATCTTCGATCGTGCCGATCGCCTGCCCGAAACAGCTGGGTTGGCGATGCTCGGCATTGGTTCCAACGCGGCGAAATTCGGCGCCAGAACCCGGCACGGCCTCTATTTGCACTATCGGTCGGGCTCAACGAGCGGCGAGGCGCGCGTGATCGACAACGACGTCGAAGGCGGGACCGAGCAACTTCGGCGCTTTGCCGCGCAGGTCGATATCTGGCGCCGGGCGCACACGCGCGTCGACCGCTGACGCCGGTTTGTTGCGCGATGCGCAGGCTTTGGCCATACACGATGGCGTGAAAGCTGCTCCAAACCGCACCGCCATGATCCGCAACGCCCTGATCGCCACGCTGCTGCTGTTCGTACTCGTCAGCACCGTCGTGATGGCGGGTTTGGTCGATGGCCTCGACCGACAAGTCAGCGCCGCGCTGGTGATGACGGTGGACACCGCGCCGCGCTGGTGGATCCTGTTTATGCAGGGAGTCAGCTGGATTGGCGGCGGGCTGCCGCGCTGGGGGATTGTCATCCTGCTTTGCGCGCTGGTCTGGCACTGGTGCGGGCCGCGCTGCGCGGTGGCGCTGGGCGGCGCGTCGTTGCTTGCCAATTTTGCCTCAAGCGTGCTTAAAATGTCCTTCGGGCGCCCGCGCCCCGATCTGGTGCCGCATCTCGACCATCAGACGAGCTTTGCCTATCCCAGCGGCCATGCGACGAGCGCGGCAGTGGTGTATCTGCTCCTTGCGTGGTTGGCGCCGGGGCGTTGGCGCGCTGCTGCATGCGCGCTCGCTGGGTCCGTCATCATCCTCAACGCCCTCTCGCGCATCATGCTGGGGGTTCATTGGGCCAGCGACATCGTCGGCGGCACGTTGCTCGGCGCCGCTTTTGCGCTGGCCGCCGCCTGGTGGGTCGGCCCGCGCGGCGCGCACGAAACCGGCGCACTAAGGGAATCGTAAACTCTCGCTGCTATCAACTGCCCCGAAATTTCGGGAGCTGCGGCATGAATATTTCCCCTGGCAAAGTGCTTGGCGTCATCGGCGGGCTCATTCCGCTCGTCTGGATCGGCTGGCTGCTGTATCATTTCGTCGGCGTCGGTGGTGGCACCGCCGAAGGCGTCGCGGGGATCGGGCTGGGGCCGACGGTGATCGGATTGTCGATCGTCGGCCTGTTGTTCGCGCTGCCGCTAATCATCAAACTGCTGCGCGCCACGACCGGCGTCGATCGCGTCCCGGGCGCGAGTTTCGAAGCGAAGCTTAAGCCCGGCGAAGTGGTCGTCGAACCGGAGTTCGACGCCGATGCCGCGTTCGCCAGCTATATGCGCAAGCGCGAAGCCGGTGTGGTGGGGGATGTTTCGGTTGATGCCGGTGGTGACGCGCCAGCACCATTTTCGCCGCGTCCGGCAAGCTTTGGCCGCAAGACACTTTAACCGGCGCTTCGCTCTCGACAGCCGCGCGCCATCGGTTACGAATGGGGCATGGCACAAGGCACCCACGATTTCGTCCCCGATCCGCGCAACGACGCGATCCTGATCAACGTCAACGGCACGCTGGTGCCGCGCGCACAGGCCAGCGTGTCGGTGTTTGACAGCGGCTTCATGCTCGGCGACGGGGTGTGGGAGGGGATCCGCGTTCACAAGGGGCGCATGGCGTTCCTCGACCAGCATCTCGACCGCTTGTGGGAGGGCGCCAAGGCGATCGCGATGGACATCGGGATCGACCGCGCGGCGCTGACCCGGCGGCTCTACGACACGATTGAGGGCAACGGCATGGACGCCTGCCATATCCGGCTGATGGTCACGCGCGGCATCCGCTCTACCCCCTATCAGGATCCGCGCGTCGTCATCTCGCCCGCGACGATCGTAATCATCGCCGAATATAAGGATCCGCTGCCTGCGACTGTCGAGAAAGGCCTGTCGCTGTTCACCGTGCATGTGCGCCGCGGCGATCCGGCGGTGCAGGATCCCAAGCTCAATTCGCATTCAAAGCTCAACTGCATCACCGCGTGCATTCAGGCGGCGCAGGCGGGCGCCGACGAGGCGCTGATGCTCGACCCGCACGGCTTTGTCGCGACGTGCAATTCGACCCATTTCTTCATCGTCCGCAAGGGCGAGGTGTGGACGTCGAGCGGCGATTATTGCCTGGCGGGGATTACCCGCAGCAACGTGATCCGCATATGCCGCGAGAATGACATTCCGGTGTTCGAAAAGAATTTCTCGCTGACCGAGGTTCATGGCGCCGATGAGGCGTTTGTGACCGGCACCTTTGCCGGGGTGGTCCCTGCGCACACGATCGACGGGCGCGTGCTGACCGAGGGGCGCGGGCCGATGGTCGAGCGGTTGCAGGGATTGTACAAGGCGCTGATCGAGCGTGATATTGCGGGGCGTGCTTGATGGATAAGCCGTCCTCCCAAGCCCGTTCGTGTCGAGCGAAGTCGAGACACGTTGGCGCGACGCGTGTCTCGACTTCGCTCGACACAAACGGCGGGTGGGGGATGCCGCAATGACCATTCGTATCGCGATGTGGTCGGGACCGCGCAACCTGTCGACCGCGATGATGCGCAGCTTTGGCAGCCGTGCCGATACGCATGTCAGCGACGAGCCCTTTTACGGCGCCTATCTGAAAGCAACCGGCGATCCACAGCCGATGGCGGACGAGGTCATGGCGTCGATGGACTGCGACTGGCATGGCGTTGCGCGCAGCATGACCGGCCCCAACCCCGCGGGTACGCCAATCTGGTACCAGAAGCATATGGCGCATCATATGGTCGGCCCGATCGCGCACGACGATCTGCCGGGTCTGCGCCACGCCTTTCTGATCCGCGACCCGGCGCGCGTCGTTGCGAGCTATGCCGCCAAGCGCGTCGCGGTGCGGCCCGACCATCTGGGTACCGACAAACAGGTCGAATTTTTCGATCGCGAGGCCGACCGTCTGGGCCACGCGCCGCCGGTAATCGACAGCGCCGACATCCTGCGTGATCCGGCGTCGATGTTGCAAAAATTGTGCGCGGCGCTTGGGATTGAATGGGATCCGGCGATGCTGCGTTGGGAGGCCGGATTGCGCCCGACAGACGGCGTGTGGGGTTCGCATTGGTACGATGCGGTGGCATCGAGCACAGGCTTTGGCGCGCCCGACAAGCCGCAACCTGACCTCACGTCGGAGGCCCAAAGCGTCGCCGACGCCTGCCGACCCGACTACGACTATTTGGCGCAGTACAAGATCAAAGCCTGATCCTCCCTGTGACGAAGTCATGGGGAGGGGGACCGTCGCCGCAGGCGATGGTGGAGGGGCAGCGCCGTTGCGCTAGAAGCCCCTCCGTCAGCGCTTTGCGCTGCCACCTCCCCATCGCTTCGCGACAGGGAGGAACAAATCTGCCTCGCCGCAATTTTCCGCTGTCCTATTAAGTCCCGCTTTGCCATCTTGTTTTCGGGCACCAACAACAGGGCGGGTCAAACATGCAATCGCGAGTGAAGTTCGGCAGTTTTCTGCGGGGAATCGGTTTGGGCTCGGCGGCGCTTTTCGCTGCCTCAGCGGCGGCGCAGGCACCCGCGGGTCATACCGTCATCACCGCGGCGCGCTATGTCGATGTGCTGACCGGAAAGACGGTCGAATATCCCGCGATCTTTGTCGGCCCCGATGGCCGCATCACCAATATCGCCGATGCGCGGGTCATCAAATGGGGCAGCGACGTCAGGCACATCAATCTGGGCGACAAGACGCTGGTCCCCGGGCTGATCGACATGCACGTCCACCTTGACGGTCCCGCCGACATCGGCGGCTATCGCGGGCTGGAATTCACCGACAGTTTCTGGGGCATGACCGCGGTCAAGAACGCGCGTGATATGCTCGATGCCGGCTTCACGACAGTGCGCAACGTCGGATCGGGCGAACGCAACGACATCGGGCTGAAGCAGGCCATCGACGCGGGTTATGCGGTCGGGCCGCGCATCGTCCCCGCCGGCTATGCGCTGGGCGCCACCGGTGGCCATTGCGACAGCACTTTTTTGCCGCCCAGCCTTGAGAAAAAAGACGGCAAGGAAGAGGGCATCGGCGATAACCCCGAAGAATTGCGCTATCAGGTCCGCCGCCAGCGCAAATATGGTGCCGAGGTGATCAAGGTGTGCGCGACCGGCGGCGTCTTCTCGCGCAACACCGAGCCCGGCCAGCTACAAGTTCCGGAGAACGAGCTGCGCGCGATCGCCGACGAGGCGCATCAATGGGGACTGCGCGTCGCCGCCCACGCGCATGGCGGCGCAGGGATCCGCGCCGCGATTGCCGCCGGGATCGACACGATCGAACATGCCAGCCTCGTCGATGACGAAGGCATCCGCATGGCGGTGGCGCGCAAGCAGCCGGTGTGGTTCGCGATGGACATCTTCAACACCGAATATACGCAGGCCGAGGGCGCAAAGAACGGCGTGCTCGAGGATAATCTGCGCAAGGACCGCGAGATCGCGCAGATCCAGCGCGACAATTTCCGCAAGGCGCACCGCGCCGGGGTGCGGATGGTGTTCGCGTCCGACGCGGGGGTGATGCCGCACGGGCAGGTCGGCGGCCAGTTCCGCGTGATGGTCGAATATGGGATGACGCCGCTGCAGGCCATTCAGGCCGCGACAAAGAACGCCGCCGAGGCGCTGGGGCGCGAGAAGGATGTCGGGGCGATTGCGGTGGGGCGTTACGCCGATCTGGTGGCGGTCGATGGCGATCCGCTGACCGACGTGCGGCAGCTGGAAAGCGTCGATGCGGTGGTCAAAGGCGGGGTGCTGGTGAAGGGAGAGTAAGGAACAATCTTCGCCCCCGCCTGCGCGGGGGCGACGGATGGCTCAATAAACCACCAGCTTGTCCACGATCGCATCGCGCATTTCGGGGGTGAAGTTCAGCACCGCCTCGGCATAGGTCGCCACATCGCCATGGTCGCGGCGCACTGTTGCCAGCGCGGCATCGAGGAAGATCGGGTTCACCGACATCAGGGTGCGGATCGCATCGTCGTGAATTTCGGAATTGTAGCGGGCGCGGATATGGTCGCCGCCCTGCGCAATCCGCTCCTCGATCTTGCCCGCGCTGTTGGTCAGCAGATAATCGTGCATCAGATCATCCTCGTGCACCCCGAGCAGCCGGTGGACGACCGCGACGGCAAAGCCGGTGCGGTCCTTGCCCGCGACGCAGTGGACCAGACTGGGCGCGTCAAATTCCGCGAGCGCGGCCAGATAGAGCCGCAGCGTGTTCACCAGCACCGGCCGATAGGGCATCCCGGCATAGACATCGATCATCCGCGACCGCGCCGTCTCATTGTCAATCGTGCCGCCCGCGGCTTGCAGATGCGGGGCGAGGCCCGCGGTATTGCCCTCGGCATACAAAATCCGCGCCGAAAAGCCTTCGGGGCGCCGACAGGGATGCAGGGCGCGTTCGTCATCACCGCGCAAATCGATGATCGTCTCGATCCCCAGCTTGTCGATCGTAGCCAGATCGTCGTCATTCGCATCTTGGTGATGCGCCGATCGCCACAACATGCCGCTGCGCAACCGTCCGCCGCCTTCGACGGCATAGCCGCCATAATCGCGGAAATTGTGGATGCCGGTCAGGGGCAGGACGCGCTCGGCAATCATGGTCATTCTCCTGTAAACACCGGCGGGCGTTTTTCGACAAAGGCGTTGATCGCCTCCCGATTATCGGCCGTCTCGTGCACGATCGCCTGATAGGCGGCGCTGAGCTCCAAAATGTCGCTCATCCGGCTATGCTGCGCCTCGCGCAGCAGCCGCTTGGTCAGGCGCAGCGCGCGGGGTGGATTGCATACGATCCGTTCGGCAATCGCGACCGCGCGGTCGAGCAGTTCCGCGTCGGGGACGACGTCTGTGACCAGACCATATTCCTTTGCCTGCTGCGCGTCAAAGCGGTCGCCGGTGAGGAACAGTTCGGCGGCGCGGGGATAGCCGAGCACCTTTTGCAGCAGCCAGGCGCCGCCATCGCCGGGGACGATGCCGACCTTGATGAAACTGCACGCGAATTTGGCGCTTTCGGCGGCGATGCGGATGTCGCAGGTGCAGGCGAGGTCGCAGCCCAGACCAATGGCGTGGCCGTTGACTGCGGCGATCATCGGCACCTCGCAGTCCATCAGCGCGCGGATCACCGCTTGCACTCCCTTGCGATAATTGGCGCGCGTGGAGTCGGGCTGGTCGAGCACGCCGATGCCGGTGCGATCCTGCATGCCTTTGAGGTTGCCGCCGGCGCTGAAGGCCTTGCCGCTGCCGGTCAGGATGATCGCGCTGACGCCGCGGTCGTCGCCGAGGGTGCGCAGCGTGTCGATAATGTCCTGGCAGTCCTCATGCGTGCCGATCGCATTCATGCTCTCGGGCTTGATCATGGTCAGGATCGCGATCTTGCCCCGAAGCTCGACACTCAGAAACTCGCCCATCGTCAATAATCCTTTGCTGCTCCGGAAAAGCTATTGCATGGCTGACGGGACATGCAAGGCTTTGCGCTCTATCCCTTCAATCCACCCGGCGACGTTGCTGCACTGCGTGCCGGGTTGCGAGACTGGCTCGCGGCGAACCAGCCGCAGGGTGACATCGTGGCGCGCGCCAATTGCTGGGCGAGCTTCGATGCCGATTTCAGCCGCGCGCTCGGCGCTGCCGGTTACATCGGAATGACGCTGCCGACGCGTTACGGCGGCGGCGACCGGCATCCGCTGGAACGCTATGTGGTGATCGAGGAATTGCTCGCGGCGGGCGCACCGGTCGGGGCGCACTGGATCGCCGACCGTCAGACCGGGCCGCTGATCGTGCGGTATGGCAGTGCGGAACAGTGCGAACGCTATCTGCCGCGGATGGTGCGCGGTGAGCTTTATGCTTGCATCGGCCTGTCCGAACCCGGTGCGGGGTCCGACTTGGCCGCGGTGCGCACGACCGCGCGCGAAACCGCCGAGGGTTGGCGCATCAACGGCCAGAAAATCTGGACCACCGGCGCGCATTTTTCGCACATCATGCTGGCGCTCGTCCGCACCGAAGAGGGCAGCGAGCGCAACGCTGGATTGAGCCAGTTGCTGATCGATCTCGACACCCCCGGCATCACGATTCGCCCGATCATCGACATGGCGGGACACCATGATTTCAACGAGGTGTTTTTCGACGATGTGCTGGTCCCGCACGGCGCGCTGGTCGGGACGCGCGGGAAGGGGTGGCAACAGGTCACCGCCGAGTTGGGGCTCGAACGATCGGGGCCGGAACGCTATCTGTCGAGCCATGCGCTATTCGCCGCGCTGATCGATGCTGCGGGCGCCGATCCGGACCCCGCGATTGCCGTGTTGATCGGCGAACTTACCGCCGAGATGTGGACGCTGCGCCAACTCTCGATGTCGACAGCAGCGAAGCTGGCGGCGGGCGAAGACCCGATGGTCGAGGCGTCGGTGGTCAAGGAATTGGGCAATGCGTTCGAGCAGGACATGCCGCGCCGGGTGCAGGCGATCGTGACAAGCGGCTGGGACGACCCAGGCGATCTGTCGCGCCTGCTCCGCGCGCTGCTGATTGCATCGCCCAGCTTTTCGCTGCGCGGCGGGACGCGCGAAGTGATCCGCGGGATTATCGCGCGCGGATTGGGCCTGCGATGAGTGCGGCGCGCGAGATGCTGTGCGATACCGCGCGCGCTGTGTTCGCGGAGGCGACTATGGCGGGGATGGCGCCCGTCGAGGAAGCCGGTTTTGCGCTGTTGCTGGTGCCAGAGGCCGATGGTGGTTTCGGCGGCGACTGGGGTGACGTAAGTGCCGTGCTACAGATCGCGGGCGTCATGGTTCCCGACCTGCCGATGGCCGAGCTGATCGCGAGCGACGCGCTGCAATCTGCCGCGACGGTCAGCTTGATGGCGGGGGCGATGGGGCAGGCGCTGTCACTGTCGGTCGAGCATGTGAACACGCGCCAGCAATTCGGGCGACCGCTCGGCAAATTTCAGGCGGTGCAGCAATCGCTGGCGGTGATGGCATG
>Ga0265296_1002515_pt1 | contig 18343 bp, 22 predicted proteins | sample MunlanPumphouse1_FD_189073 | JGI IMG/M metagenome (GOLD analysis project Ga0265296, IMG submission 189073) | Groundwater microbial communities from a municipal landfill in Southern Ontario, Canada - Pumphouse #1 | ecosystem: Environmental > Aquatic > Deep subsurface > Groundwater | place...
CGCGTTACCTCAACACCTCTACCCTATGCCATGTTATAGAGGATGTCTTAGTCGGGATAAAAAAGAAGGAATTAAAGGTTAGCGCTTGTGCCGATTTATTATTTCAATGTTTTGATGCCTTAGAAGCAAGCCTAAAAGCAGTTTCCCACGATAAAGAAGAACTGGATACCGCGGGTTTAGTAAAGCAGCTTCAAGCGTACATCGTACATCGTACATCGTACATCGGAGACGAAGTACCTGCCGACAAGGCAGATGTGAATGACGAAGTACGAAGTACGAACGACGAAGTACGAATCAAAAGCATCGAAGTCAAGGTAGAAAGGCTGGATTTATTGATGCGCTTATCCGAAGAGCTATTGATTAATAAATTAGGCTTAGAGCGGATTAAGGAAACTTTACAAAACCCGGAGCTCTCCGGTTTCGTAGATACCTTAACCAGATTAGTCTCTGACCTGCAGTTTAATATTATGCAGTCGCGCACCGTGCCTTTAAATTTCGTCTTTAACCGTTTTCCGCGCTTAGTAAGGGACTTGAGCAAACAAGAAAAAAAAGAGGTTAATTTAGAGATGGCCGGCGGAGACATAGAATTAGACCGCTCAATCGTGGAGGCCTTAGTTGAGCCCTTGGTGCACTTAGTCAGGAACGCCATTGACCATGGCCTAGAAACCCCCAAAGAAAGAGAGGGCCTGAAAAAACCTGCTCAAGCCACTTTAAAACTCTCTGCCAAAAGGGCGCGTGGCTTTGCGGTTATAGAAGTTAGCGATGATGGAAGAGGTATTGATTGGGACGAGGTAAAAAAGCAGGCCACCAGGCTCAGGCTCATATCTGCTCATCAGCCAGAGGGCAATGGTTTGGCCTCCTTTGGCCAAAGCCATCCCGCTCAAGAAGAAGTGGTTAACGCGCTCTTTTCTGGAATGAGCACCACCAAAGAGGTTACGCAAATTTCAGGCAGGGGTTTTGGCCTGAATATTGTTAAGACAAAGGTAGAATCCTTAGGCGGCTCGGTTAAAGTGGAATCGCAACCATTGAAAGGCACAAAATTTATCTTAGAGATACCTTTAACCCTGGCAGTATTTAAGGTCTTATTCGTCAAGGTAGGCCCTAAATTATATGCTATTTCTCTGACCAACGTGGAGAGGTTAATTCATGTCAAAAAAGAAGATATAAAGGGGATGCTGAATTACGAGGCCATTGTCTTTGAAGGCGAGGATATCCCTATCACCCGCTTAAATGAGTTGTTTGGCCTGCCCCGCTTAGACCAAAATTTTCAGTCTATAGTTATTGTAAAAAAGGAGGAAGACAGATTAGGCCTGGCTGTAGATGAGTTAGGCCAAACTCAGGAGATTGTGCTTAAGCCGTTAAGGTTAGCCAAGGAAGGCAAATACTTTACCGGCTGTACCATCCTGGGCTCAGGCGAAGTCGCGCTTATTTTAGATGTGGCTAATCTGATACTGTCAAAGAGAAAATTAGCGTATAGCGTAGAGCGTATAGCGGATAGTAAAACTAAACGCTAAACGCTAAACGCTAAAAAGGAGAAAAAAATCATGATAAATGAGGAGAAACTAAACCAAATAAGCGAAGCTGCCAGCCAACGTTGCTCTGGCGCCTTATCTAAGCTTATCGATACAGAGATAGGTGTGATATTCTCTAAACCCATAATAACCAATGTCAAAGAGGTTTCTCCTCTTATTGGTTCTCAGGAGCTGGGAGTAGGAGTCCATTTACCTATTACCGGAGATGTCACAGGCTCAAGCCTTTTCTTATTTCCTAATGAAACTTCATTTAAATTATGTGATCTGGCGATGAAAAGAGATCCTTCGGCCTTACGGCCTCAGGATGACCCCTCGAGGGGTCAATTATCTTCCTTTGACGAAGGAGTGCTTAAAGAAATAGGCAATATCCTCTTAGGCAATTATTTAGCTGTCCTCTCCAATAACCTTAAAGGAGAGATAACTGAAGGTATGCCTAATTTCTCTTCCGGTATGTTTGGCGCAATAATAGAAGAGGTCATTGCCAATTTTGCCAAGGGCAATAGTAAGGCGCTGGTTGTAAAAATTGAATTAACGGTCAAGGCCATGCGTATGAAAGGGTATCTGCTTCTTATATTTAAGCCCGAAGAGATTGAGGCCTTGTTGAATGCGTTGTGAAATAAATTATGATTACACAGATTATTCCCGCTCAACAAGCTTTTATCCAGCGGGATCCCGCTCTGCGGGAAAAAATAGATTACACAGATTATGGAAGAAAGAGGCCCTTTAACTGAAAAAATAATTGCCTGTTGTTTTAAGGTTCACTCTGAGTTAGGCCCAGGCTTTAATGAGAAGATATATCATAATGCCCTGATACTATCATTGAAAGCATCAGACCTAAAATATGAAACAGAAAAAGAATTTGCAGTTTGTTTCCAAGACAAAAAGGTAGGCACTCTTAGATTGGATTTAGTTGTAGAAGACAAGGTCATTCTTGAGGTTAAGGCACTAACTGGTAATATCCCAGAAGTATTCAAATACCAGGTTATTTCTTATCTAAAGGTATCAGATTTACATGTGGGGTTATTAGTCAATTTTGGCAACAAAAGCTGTCAGATAAAGCGCTTTATGTTTTAATCTGTGTAATCTGAAATTTAATCTGTGGAATCAGTTTATACAATGAATCACTCGTGTCCAAATTAAGGGGTATTTTGCGACGGAATCATCTGTCAGAGATACGATTTCTAAAGTGTGTCATTGCGAGGGCGAAGCCCGAAGCAATCTGGTTTTAAAAAGATTGCTTCGTCGGGCAAAAGCCCTCCTCGCAATGACACGTTTTGATTTTGTATCGAATCCGCTTTAATTTGGACAGCAATGACAATGAATATTGAAGTGCCGATGGGAGAGTTAATGGTAACTAAAGTGGCTTTGGCTAAAGGAGGCCAAACCACGGCCTTGTGGCCAGAAGAGGTTATTCTCACTACTCATGCAGTGGGCTCCTGCGCTGTGATTGCCCTATATGATCCTAAACTTAAAATCGCCGGGATGATACATGCGATGTTGCCGTTATCCGTCGTCCGTATTCCGTCATCCGTAACGGAATACGGTTCAACAGATGCCAAATACGTGGACACTGCCATAGATTTAGCCTTAGAAAAGATGCGTTCACTTGGCGCGCAAAGTTTTGATATCGAGGCCAAGCTGGTGGGCGGGGCAAATATGTTCGGCCTTTCCAGCTCAGATATCGGCAGGGAGAACGTCTTAAGCGCTAAGAAAAAGTTAAAAGAAGCCGGTATAAAACTAATCGGAGAATCTATTGGCGGCTCCGTGGGCAGGTCCGTAGAATTCTCGGTAGCTACCGGCATTGTAACTGTCAAGATTGCATTTTGAAGACATTGTTACGGTGAACCCCGTTAGAGATAGGCTGCCGAAGGCAGCCGTCAGCCGCCTGCGGCGTCTTATTTCTAACGGGGTGAAGATAATTTTTTAGAGGTGCACGGATGAAAGAGTTAAAGGCGCGGATTGCGGAGTCGGAGGAGAAATTAGGAGAAAAGGCGTGATTCGCGCCAGATGGAGGCTTAAGGATTTTTGAGGTATGTCAGGATATGCTTTTGAAAGGTATGGAAATCGTCAAGGTTTTGGAGATGTTTATAAAGTTTATCGAGGTCAACCTTAAGGTATTCATGAGCGAGGATGTTACGCAGCCCAGCCATCGGCAGTATGCGGTTGGCAAATTCAGAAGGGATAACGCCTTTCTGACTAATTGCCAGTATCGCTTCTTTATTATCTTTAGGCCTTGGCCAGTTATTATCTACGATGATATGGTGGCATATGTCTAAAATACATTGTATAGAAACTTCCAGGCAGCGTTCGACACACTTTGATGTTTTTGGGTCGGCGCGAAATTTATCAAATGGAATAGATTTCAATTCTTCAAGTAGAACGATATTTTCTTCTATCTCTCTTAATCGTTCAGTGATAGTTTCACGATTTACCATGCTTAAACTCCTTGCAGGATTCTTTTATAAAGAGCCTCATTATAAAGATTACGAATGGGCTCTTCGTCAATATATTCTTTTATTACCGCTACTTCAAAATTTATTCGCTCTGTTTCATTTTCGCAGTACAGGACTCGGCTGTGGGCAACGACTTCATACTTTAGTAATAATGGTGCATAGTGGAGGCTTACAACGTCAATTTTCTTAGGGAAGAATTTGCTTATGTCCGAACAAAGATCCATAGTTTCTCTAATGGCGAGCGGGTCATCAGGGCTGTTTTCAAAGAGGACAGCAATATCAAAATCACTTTCTGGGGCAGCATTGCCTTTTGCCTGTGAGCCAAAGAGGTAGGCAAGTTTTACCTTATGTTTTTTGAAGATATCTTTATTCATACTTATTGGGAAATTCATAGTTTAGTTTATAACACACAATTCTATTTAAGTCAACAGCTTTAGTTCGGTGTTCCCGGTGTTTGGTGATAAGAATTGATATCGAGGCCAAGCTGGTGGGCGGGGCAAATATGTTCGGTCTTTCCAGCTCAGATATCGGCAGGGAGAATGTCTTAAGTGCCAAGAAAAAGTTAAAACAAGAAAATATAAAACTAATAGGAGAATCCACAGGCGGCTCAGTAGGCCGGTCCGTAGAGTTCTCGGTAGCTACCGGCATTGTTACGGTGAAAATAAGTTTTTGATTCCCTAAAAGGAGGCGCAAATGAAAAAGATTTTGATTGTCGACGACTCGCCATTTATCCGCTTAGTGCTTAAAGGTATTGTGGAGAAGACTGTGCCAGGCTCTCAAGTGCTCGAGGCAGATTCAGGCACAGCCGCCTTTAAGGAATTTAAGAAAGCAGTCCCGGATTTAGTCTTACTTGATATCATTATGCCTGAAGGCGAAGATGAAGGAGTGGATGTCCTTAAGCGGATTAGAGATGCCGCGCCCGAAACTAAGATAATTATGATTACTGCCGTCGGGCACGATGCGATGATTAATCGCTGTAAGGAATTAGGTGTTCTGGATTATATTGTCAAGCCCTTTGATGATGCGCAGATTGAGGAATTATTGAAAAAGTATATCTAAATCCGTCGTGCGAGATACGGAAAAGAAAGGAGAAAAAAATGGCTCTACAGGAAAAACTAGGAAAGATTAACAAAGAGGCGGGCTTAAGGTGTTCTTCTGTTTTATCCAAACTTATACAAAGGCAGTCGGAGATAGAATTCTTTGAACCCTTGATAGCCGATATCAAAAAAATCCCCTCTTTTATTACTTCCCCGAAATTAGGCTCAGGTATATTTTTAGTTATTACTGGAGTCTCAGGCGTAAGCCTTTTATTCTTTCCAGAAAAGGTGAGCTTTAATATTTGCGACATAATGATGAAAAGAGAAATAGGCACTACCCGAAAACTCTCGGAATTTGATGAGGGGATACTTAAGGAAATCGGTAATATCATTTTAGGTAATTATTTAACTGTCTTTTCCAATGCGCTAAAGACAGAGATGATTGGAGGTGTGCCGAAATTTTCTTTTGGTATGTTTGGCGCAATATTGGAAGAGGTCATTTCCCGTTTTGCCAAAGATGTCCGTGAGGCCTTGGTGATAAAAATAAGATTTGATATTTCGCCCCTCGAAATAGAGGGATATCTATTTTTACTCTTTGAGCCTCAAGAGCTTAAGGCATTATCAGATGCTTTATGAAAGAGCGACGGACTACAGAAGTACCGATTGGAGAGTTAGTGGTAGCTGGAAGCGAAGATACTCTCACTTGCCAGGCAATAGGTTCCTGTGTAGTGATTATACTCTATGACCCTAAGTATAAAGTTAGTGCGTTGATTCATGCGATGTTGCCCTCGTCAAAAGCGCATACCTCAATGCATTTGAGAGCTCTGACCGATGATGTTCGATATGTAGATACTGCCATAGATGATGCGCTTAAAAGGATGCTGGGAAAAGGCTCTAAAAGAGAAGATTTAGAAGCCAAGCTTGTGGGCGGGGCAAATATGTTCGGCCTTTCTAACTCAGATATCGGCACTGAGAATGTCTTAAGCGCTAAAGAAAAGTTGAAAAAAGAAGGCATAAAACTAATCGGCGAATGTGTGGGTGGCTCTCAAGGCAGGTCAGTAGAGTTTTGTGTTGAGACAGGAATTGTGGCGGTAAAAACGGAATTTTGACGATGAGTAATAAAGAAAAGACTAAAGAAGAGCTGCTTAAGGAGATAAAAATTCTCCAAAGGCGTGGAAAGAAAGCCGGGCAGCTCTTAATTGAAGCTAACCGCAGAACGCAGGAGGTTTCTCAAGAGTTAAAGCGCTCCCAAGATGATTTCTTTAATAATATAGTACAAAAGAATGCCGATGGAATTATTATAGTAGATGCGCAGGGAAATATATGCTTTGTCAATCCTACTTGTGAGCTCATCTTTGATCGCAAGAAAGAAGAATTGTTAGATGTAGCATTTGGATTTTTTCTAGTGCCAGAGGCAAAAGAGGAGCTCCAAGTCACGTACAGAAGCGGAGAAGTCCGCACCATAGAAGCACGTACAGCAAAAATATTCTGGAAGGAAAAACCTGCCTGGCTTGTCTCAGTTCGCGATATCACCGAGCGCAAAGAGACAGAACGGCTCAAGTCTGAAATCATTGAACGCAAACGAATAAATGAGCTCAAAGATGAATTTGTTAGTACTGTCTCCCATGAGTTACGCACCCCGTTAGCCATTATAAAAGAGGGTGTTTCTCTGGTTTTAGATGGGACAGCCGGCCCAGAAAATGAGCAACAAACTAAACTCCTTACCATGGTAAAAGATAATATAGATAGGTTAGTGCGGCTCATCAATAACCTCCTGGATATATCTAAGTTAGAGGCAGGTAAAGTGGAATTTAAGCCGGTGCTGATTGACTTTTCCACTATGCTGCGGGAAACTTGCGCTAAATGGAAGATAGAGACGGATAAGAATTGCCAGGGCCTTGAGTGTTGTTCGCCCGATTTACCCATCAATATCTATATTGACCCTGACAAACTAACCCAGATACTGGATAACCTTATTGCTAATGCCGTGAAATTTACTCATAAACAAGGCAAGATAAAAGTGGAATTAAAAGACGAAAAAAACCAAATAGAAATATCTGTTTCTGACGCAGGCATAGGTATAGCCAAAGAAGATTTACCTAAGGTATTCGGCAGATTCCAGCAGTTTAGCCGCACACCAGGCGCAGGCTATAAAGGAACTGGTTTAGGCCTGGCTATAGTTAAAGAATTGATAGAAATGCACAAAGGTGAAATTAAGGTTGAGAGTGAACTTAATAAAGGCACTAAATTCATTTTTACCCTTCCTAAAATAGCGGCAGAAGAGATATTTAAGGAATATATTATTAATGGATTGAAAGAAGCAGTTGATAGAAAATCATCTTTGTCCTTGATAGTAGTGCATATTCTTGAATTTAGCCAACTCCAGGAAAAATGGGGCGAGAAGCCCGTCTATTTACTTACTGATATTGAGAAAGTGATTAAGGGTTCCTTGTGTCGCAAGGCAGACACGGTATTAAGAAGCACTGGCGAGCTTGTCATTCCTCTGTCCGATACCAGAAAAGATGATGCTGAAGTAGTCAAGAAGAGAATTGAAGAAGCAATTAGAACCTATCTATCTCAATGCAAAGAGGAATGGATAAGGGAAATTCGTATTACTCTGGGCTCTGCCACCTATCCTGATGAGGCAAATAACCATCAGGAGTTGTTAGACAAAGCTCGTGGGGGGGGGGCAATAAATACAAAGGGGTAGAAAACAATGGCAAAAAAATTCTCTTTATTGACGACGAACCTGAGCTAGTTATGCTTATGCAGGTAAGGCTGGTGAGCCACGGTTACCAGATGCTCTCTGCCTTTGATGGCGAGGAAGGGTTAAAGATGGTGCAGGAAGAAAAACCCGACCTTATCCTTCTGGATAAAATAATGCCTAAGATGGATGGGCTTGAGGTTTGCCAGCGCCTCAAAGCCGACCTCAAGACAAAAGATATTCCTATAATCATCGTCTCAGCTGCTGGGGGAAAGGATTTACCGGAAAGATGCCTTGCCTCCGGCGCAGACGATGTCATTATCAAGCCCTTTGAGGCAGAGGAACTTCTTGCCAAAATAAAGGCATTGCTTAAGGAATAATTAAAACACCTCTTAAAACTTAAAGAAACCTTAGAAAAAAATCACTAAGTACCATCTTTTGACTACGAGATTGAATTAACGAACATTGGGAATGAAAATATTCAAAACCAAGATTTCCTATTTTATGAATTTAATGTATCGAAAGTTTAACAAAGTGTTATTCCTGACCACCATGGAGCGTAGCGGATATGGACGATCCTAAAAAGCGACCGTCGTAAAAGTAGACCTTTTGCGACGTTGGGGTGGAGAATTGAGCACAAAATAAGCGGGATTTGGTGGAGTTTTGCGATGTTCAAAGGGGAGTAGTGAGAGAATTTTCTAAAATCCCGCTTGACTTTACATACCCAATATGGTATATTAATAGTAGGAGGCGATGTGATACCGAAGTCCAATAAAGACGGATATCTGCCTAAGGGTATACATAAAGCTACGCTAAATGAGATCAAGCAACGATTTGGCAGCAGCTCCTTGGAGCGTAAAGAATTATTTAAAGGGTTGCAATCTTTAGCGCAATTATTACATAAGCACAAGAAAAGTATAAAAAGATTCTTATTAAATGGCAGTTTTGTCGCTTCTGGGGAATCGCCAAAAGATTTTGATTGTATACTTATTGTTCAGATGGATTTTGATTTTGGTTCTCCCGAGGCGGAAAAGCTGCGGGCAGCTAAAGAACTATTTGGCGCGCATCTTTTTATATTTACAGAGAAGGATGTCAGCCGGTACCATAGATTGGTTGACTTTTTTGGACATGACCGGGACCAAAAACCCAAAGGACTAGTGGAGGTGATATTATGATAAAGAGCGATCGTCAGTATGAATATACAAAAGGAAAACTGCGTGAGCTTGAGGAAGACCTGAAAGCAGTACGAAAAGAATATTTTTCTGATAAGAATAAAGCGGCACTGCTTAGCCATGGATATATAGAACATATCGCGCAACTAAAAACCGAGATAGCGGAATATGAGAAGATGAAAGAGTCCCCTTTACCGAAGGTTCTTAAGATTCGCGATCTCGGCGAAATAAGCCGGCAGATTGTTCGGTTAAGATTGGCAAGGGGTTTTACTCAGGCAAAACTTGCCAGTCGGATAGGGTGTAAGCAAGCTGATGTATCACGGCTGGAACGAGAGGATTATCAAGGCTACACCCTTGGCCAGTTAAAAAAAATAGCAGCTGGCCTTAATGCAGAGATAGAATTAGATTTGATTCCTATTTAGACAAAATCTTGGTGTCTCTAGAAAATTTTCCAGCAGGGGCTTCTTTTTTCAACGAAACTGGACCTCTAAATGGCTCCCGGTTGCTAAAGCTATTTTTTCTAAAGTACGCAGGCTATATCCCAGGTAATCGCCCCCCTCTAACCTCGCGATGGTGGCTTGACTGGTATGAACCTTTTCGGCTAACTCTTCTTGAGTTAATCCTAATTTCTGCCTAAGCTTGGCAATCTTATACCCTAAAGCCAATCTTCGGCCTTCTTCTTCGTAAAATTTCTTGAAATCCTTGTCCTTGAGTTCCCCTTTCAAGACATCTTGAAAATCTAAAAGTTTCTTAGCCATTTTAAGCACCTCCTATAATTCAAATTCACCTTGCCGATATCGCAAAATAAAATCTTCCATGTTTTTCTTTGCCTGTTCAATTTCCTTCTCGGGTAATTCCTGTGTCTTCTTTTTGAAAGCATGAAGCAATATAATATTTCCTTCCAGAAAGAAGAAATAAAAAACACGCACGTTGCCTGTCTGGATCCTTATCCTTAACTCTCTAATTTTGTCTCTTACATAATCGGCATAGGGCCGTAATAAGTTTGGGCCATGTTCTTCTAAAAGCGCAATGTAGCGCCAAATCTTTGCCCGAGATTTTTTATCCATCTCTTGAATAAAATCTTTTACCGGGTAATCCCCTCTACGAGCTGGATAAAATTTAATTTTATACATCTTTCCCTTTCGATAAAAGTATATATCAAATTTGATATATTGTCAAGCCTTTATTTTTCCTGCCATTCTTTAGGCCAACGCCCCCTTTTGATAATTCAACACACTCGCCAGCGTAAGCGGATTAGGATCCTCAATATCTACAGAAGACCAGGCATCCATCATGTAACGCTCAATGTAAGTATAGGGCAGATATCCGTATCCCTTATCTCCCCATTTTCCCCAGGATTTTTTTCCCGTTCACTAATTAAATTGTAGACGGGATCCCGCAAAGCGGGAAAATTTAACTATCTCCTTTTCATCATCATAGCCACAAGCTGCAATCGCATGGCCGCCTAAACTTCTTTCGCCCTTCTTCGGCATAGGCACAATTCCGGTCTTTGTCTTAAGCATCCCCTTTCCCGCTCAACAAGCTTTTATCCAGCGGGATCCCGCAAAGCGGGAAAAGACTTTAATCCCTAAGACTGCCGGTCCTTTTGTCGCCAAGCTCATGCGTAACTCATCCAGATTAAGTATGCGGGCATAGGTAATAATGCAAAATCTTTTTGCGTCTTTAGCGGCTCCTGGCTTGGCCTTATTCTTCTGGTGGGGTTGATATGGCCAGTAATTCTCCCGGCAGGCCCCTTTATTCTCAAGCGCTTGCATGGCCGCGCGAATAGTGGTCCCTTCTAATCCAGGCACACCATCGATCTTTTTTGCTTCCGTATAAACAAAGCGCGGGGAAAGTATTACTAATTTTTGATAGTCAAGAATCTCTTGATATTCCTTACGGTGTATTATCTCAAAATAACATTTCGGCCGTAACAGGCCTGATAAAATCATTGCCCGCAAGGCCTACTTATGGTAAAATCATAATTTAACACGGAGGAAAGACCCATGGACTGGAAGATATTTTTACTGACTTTTAGCGCGGTTTTTGCAGCGGAATTAGCGGATAAAACCCAATTAGTCGGCATCAACCTGGCGGCAAAGTCCGGAAAGCCGATTAGCGTCTGGCTGGGTTCGGTGTCTGCCTATATCATCGTGACCATAATTTCGGTTTTTTTGGGAGCGTTGCTGGCAAAATACCTTAAGCCTGAGTTGATCAGGTATGTCGGGGCGTCAATATTCATAATTATGGGATTATTGATGTTTTTTCGGGCGGCCTAAGATGCGTGAATACCTTTATTGTTTAGCTACGGATAAGAAAAACGGGCCAGTTGCCGGGATTCTAAAGTTTTTTCTGTTTATCCTGTCGCTAATCTATGGCATATTGGTGAGAATCATGTTATTTGGCTGCCGTTTGTTTCCCGCGCAAGCGCGCTGTAAAGTTATTGCTATCGGCAATATTACAGTCGGCGGAACAGGCAAGACTACTTTGGCCGCGCATATCGCAGAATTTTTAAAAAGCCAGGGCCATAAAACAGCGATCATCAGCCGGGGGTATAAAAGGATTGCCGCCGGCATGGGCGATGAGCCTAGTATGCTTGCCGGGAAATTACCCGGTATCCCGGTGATCGTAGATGCAAACCGATTGCGCGGCATTTCCCGGGCAATTAGGGATTACGCCGTAGATACGGTAATCTTAGACGATGCCTTACAGCAGTGGCGCATAATTAAAGACTTGGAAATTGTGACTATTGACGCGGCAAATCCTTTTGGCAATTGCAAGATGCTTCCGCGGGGGATTTTGCGCCAGCCGCTTTCTACTCTTAAAGACGCTAGTTTATTTGTGCTGACTAAGATAAATCTGGCAGGGGAGTTAAAATCCACAAAAGAGGCTTTAAACAAGTTGAATCCGGCAGCCGCGATTATCGAGTCTGTTCATCAGCCAATTGGTTTTTATTCTTTAGCTAAAGCCGATGATTTATTGCCCCTGCAGGCCATGAAGGGCAAGGCCGCGGTTTTATTCTCCGGTATCGGAGATCCCGGGTCTTTTGCCGCTATAATCGGCGGTTTGGGGATAAAAATCGCGGCAAATTTTGTTTTTGCCGACCATCATCAATACCGCGCCAAGGATTTAGAAAAAATTATCCAGATTGCCCGGGAGAAAATTAGCGATGCGATTATTACCACTGAAAAGGACGCGGCAAGGCTTTCCGGGCTAAAAAGCGTTTTTGGAAAGCCGCAAGTTCTAGTTTTGCGTATTCAGCTTCAGATTACTGAAAATGCCCAAATACTGCAGCAGCGATTACTTAGCTTGTATCGCGCTTAGGGCCCTGGGGCCTGTAGCGCGCTTATTGCCGATAGGTTTTGCTCTTTTCTTGGGCAGGAGGCTCGGGGACTTGTTTTTTTGCCTTGACCGCCGGCACCGGGGAATCGCTTACGCCAACCTTAAAAGGGCAATAGGCGATAAATTTTCTCCTGCCGGAATAACTAAGCTTGCGCGCGGATTTTACCAAAATTACGGCCAGAATTTCATCGAGATATTTTTTATCCCGCTAATGGGCAGGGAGTATTTCAATAAATATATGACTGTTGAAGGCAGCCAACACGTTCATGAGGCACGTATTAAAGGCCGCGGGGTGATTCTTTTGAGCATACACGCGGGAAGCTGGGAGCTTTCCAATATGATCTGCGCCAATCTGGGTTTTCCTTTCCGGTTTTTTGCGCGCGACTTAAGGACTATGGATTTAGATAACTTGATTAATTCTTACCGTCAGCATCAAGGGGGCAAGGTTATTCAGAAACAAGGCCAGATGCGCCAGCTTCTAGGGGCGTTAAAGAATAACGAAGCCATTGGCATGACCGCGGATCAGGGCGGCAGGTTCGGTATATTGGTTAAGTTCTTCGCTAAAGATGCCTCTATGTCTACGGGTGCTGTGAAACTGGCTTTAAAATACGGCTGTACAATATTGCCGGTCTATTATACGCGCATCAAGGGGCCCTATTACAGGACTATTATTATGCCGCCTTTTGAATTAGAAAGGACAAAAGATTTGCGGGCGGATATCCACCATAACCTGCAGGGGTTGATATCTATATTCGAGAAGTATATCCGCCTATACCCAAAGGAATACCTTTGGACTTACCGGATTTGGAAATACTCTCAAAGTAAAGAAATCCTGGTTTTAAGCGACGACAAAGCCGGGCACCTGCGCCAGGCGCAGGCAATAGTAAAGGCAATTCAGGATTGCGCTGTTGAAAACAAGCTAAAGCTTACCCTTCAGACAGTAGAGATAAATTTTAAAAATAAATTTTCCCGGCCGTTATTGGCGCTAAGCAGCATTCTATCGGGTAAATTTGCCTGCCAGGGCTGTTTGTGGTGCTTAAAAAAATTTCTTAGCGAGGATGCTTACCGGGTTTTAACGGCATGCAGGCCGGATATGGTTGTTTCCTCCGGCGCTGCTTTAGCCGGGATTAATTTTGTGATTGCCCGGGAAAATAACGCCAAGTCTATTGTCGCGATGCGGCCGGGATTATTAAGCGCGAAAAGATTTGATTTAGTGGTTATGCCGCGGCATGACCATCCCCGCCGCCGCAAAAACACGCTGGTCACCGAAGGGGCGCTGAATTTAATCGATGAAAAATACCTGGAAGGCGAGGCAGCCAAGCTTAAAAACATAGCGCGCCTCATTAATCTCCAGCCTTGCGTAATCGGATTTTTAATCGGTGGGGATGCCAAAAATTTTTCTTTGACGGAATCAACCATGCGGGAAGTTATCCGGCAGGTTAAAGCTGCCGCGGAAAAATTAGATGCCGATATATTAGTTACTACTTCGCGCAGGACTTCCCGGGAAATAGAAGGCCTGGTGAAAAATGAATTCTCCGGGTACAGCCGCTGTAAATTGCTGGTGATTGCCAATCAAAAGAATATTCCCGCGGCAGTGGGAGGGATTTTAGGCATAAGTTCAATTGTGCTGACTACGCCGGAAAGTATTTCTATGGTTTCCGAGGCTGCCAGCAGCGGAAAATATGTTTTTGTCTTTAAAAACAATAAGCTAAGCAGGAAGCATGAAAGTTTTATTCATTATTTGGCGCGCAAGAAATATATTTACCTCAGCGGCACGGCGGAATTAGCCGCGGATATGGAAAATTGCTGGAGAACAAGGCCTAAAGTTTCTATTTTACAGGATAACCTGGCCCTCTGCCAGGCAATAAAGAAGATATTATGAACCCCGCCCTTCCTATAAAATTAATAATTTTTATCAGTGAGGCAAGGGTGCGGGTTAAGGAAGGAAGGGCGGGGTGAACATCTTACAAATTTTACCTGAATTAAACTTAGGGGGTGTGGAGACCGGCACGGTGGACCTGGCAAAATACTTAGTGCGCGCCGGGCATAAGGCAGTGGTGGTTTCCAACGGCGGGGCATTGGTAAAAGAACTTCAGGCGAGTGGCGCTGTGCATTACCAGCTTCAGGTGCATAATAAGAATCCGATTACTATGTTTAAAGTAATCCCGCGTTTAATTGAGATTATCGAAAAAGAAAAAATCGATATCGTGCACGCCCGCTCGCGCGCGCCGGCGTGGATTGCCTATTTTGCCTGCCGCCGCAGCAAGGCAGTGTTTATTACCACCTGCCACGGATATTACCGCAGGCATTTTTTCAGCCGAGTAATGGGCTGGGGAAAGCAGGTGATTGTCTTAAGCAATATTATTGCCCGGCACATGATCGAGGATTTCGGGGTGCCGCAGGAGCGGATAAAGTTAGTCCCGCGCAGCGTGGACCTGGAAAAATTTACCTATTTCGACCCTAAGGATAAAAGGAAGGCTGAATTTAACGTGGGGATTATCGGCAGGATTACGCCGATTAAAGGCCATCTCTATTTTATCAAGGCAATGGCCCGGGTGGCCAAGGCCGTGCCGCAGCTGAAGGTTTGGGTTGTCGGCGATGCCCCGCCAGCCAAAGAGGCGTATAAAGAAAGCATCCAAGTCTTAACCAAGAGGCTGGGCCTGTGGAATAATACCGAATTCTTAGGCGCGCAAAGGGATATACCGGGAGTTTTGGCGCATCTGGATGTTCTGGTATTGGCCACTACTACCCATGAAGCTTTCGGCCGGGTTATTATTGAGGCGCAGGCCGCGGGCGTGCCTGTGGTGGCAACTAAAGTCGGCGGAGTGGTGGATATTATTAGCGACGGAATAAACGGCCTCCTGGTGCCGCCGGCTGACCCGGCAAGTATGGCCGAGGCAGTAATCAGGATATTTCAGGATAAGGATTTAGCGCGCAGCCTGGCAGAAAGGGCTCTTTCTAAAGTAAAAGAAAAATACAGCGTTGAATTAATGCTGGAGAATACGCTGAAAGTTTATAACGAGGCATTAGGCGCGAAAAAGCTCCTGATTATTAAATTCAGCTCTTTGGGGGATATAATTTTATCCACTGCCGGCTTAAGGGCAATCCGCGAAAAATTCCAGGCGGATTATAAAATTAGTTTTCTTACCGGCCTGGATTCAAGGGAAGTGCTGATGGGCTGCCCGTATATCGATGAGTTGCTGGTAGCGGACCTGAAAAACCGGGATAAAGGTATTTGGGGGCTTTGGAAGCTGGGCCGGCAATTGAGGAGGCAGCGTTTTGATAAAGTGGTCGACCTGCAGAATAACCGCAAGAGCCATATCTTAGCTTCTTTAAGTTTAGCCGCGCAACGTTTCGGTTATGAGAATAAAAAATTCAGCTTCCTGCTGAACCAGCGCGTTAAAGATGAATTACCGTTGGTCGGCCCGGTAGAGCATCAATTCAGGATATTGGAGATGCTGGGGATCAATCTGCAGGACGCGCGTTTAGAGCTCTGGCCTTCTCCGGAAGATTACCAGTATATTGAGCAGTGGATGGCCGGGCAATGGCTAAGCGCGCAGCAAAAGATTGTCGGGATTAATATCAGCGCTAGCCGGAGGTGGTTGACAAAGAATTGGCCTCTGGAGCACTTAATAAAATTATGCGTGGAGTTAGGCACTAAGGACGTGCGCGTAGTGGTAACCGGAACAGAGAAAGATTTATCTTTGGCTAATGCTTTGGTAAACGGGGTAAAAAACGGCAAAATTATCAATGCCTGCGCTAAGACGTCGGTGAATCAGCTGGCTTGTTTGATTAAAAAATGCCGGGTTTATATTTCCGCTGATTCCTCGCCGCTGCATATCGCCGCTGCCATGAATACTCCTTTTGTGGCGATGTTCGGGCCTACTGACCCGCGCAGGCATTTACCGCCGGCAAAGGATTTTATTTTACTCAAGAAAGAACTGCCCTGCAGCCCCTGCTACAAGACGGATTGCAAAACCAGAAAATGTATGGAACTGATCGCGCCTCAGGAAGTGCTGGAGGCGGTAGATAAATTATTGGCATGAATATTCTCTACTTAACCAATCATCTTAATACTGGCGGGATCACCAGCTACCTTTTGACTCTGGCCGGCGCTTTAAAGCAGAATGGGCATAATGTTTATTTGGCCTCTTCCGGAGGCGAATTGCTGGAGCGTTTCCTGGAGAAAGGCATAAAATTTATACCGATCCCTGTGCGCACAAAATCCGAAGCCAGCCCCGGGGTGATGATTAGTTTCTTTAAGCTGCAGGTCCGGTTAAAAGAATACCGGATTGAGCTGATCCACGCTAATACACGGGTGACTCAGGTTTTAGCCTGTCTTCTGGCTGGTTCTTCCGGCAGGCCGTATGTTTCTACCTGCCACGGATTTTTCAAAAAGCGGTTCTCGCGCCTGGTTTTTCCTTGCTGGGGCAAGAAGGTGATTGCCATTAGCTCGCAGGTCAAAGAGCACTTAGTTAATGATTTTAATCTTCCGGAGGACAAAATCAGGGTTATTCATAATGGGATAGATGCCATCAGGTTTAGAGAACGGAGAACGGAGAACGGAGAACAGAGAAAGAGAAGCCTGGGGCTTGATAATGGGCCGCTGGTAGGCATTATTGCCCGGCTTTCCGAAGTAAAAGGCCATATTTATTTGATTGAAGCGATGAGTGAGGTAATCAAGCGGGTTCCTGAGGCGCAGTTGTTGATTGTAGGCGAAGGCAGGATACAGAAAGATTTGGAAAGCTTAATCAACCGTTTGGGTATAGGCCGAAAGGTAAAGATCATCCCTTCAGTCGAAGATACCGCCGGAGTATTATCTATAATTGATGTCTTTGTAATGCCTTCGCTTCAGGAGGGTTTAGGTTTAGGGTTGATGGAAGCGATGGCTTGCGGCTGCGCGGTAGTGGCAACAAATGTGGGTGGGATGAAAACCTTGATTCAGGACGGCGAAAACGGTTTGCTAGTTGAAGCCAAAGATGCCGGCGGCTTAGCCGTAAAGATCATTGATTTACTTACTGATGCGGGCAAAAGGGCCTCTTTAGGGAAAAACGCCCGGGATTTTATCAGCGGAAATTTTTCCCAAGAAAAAATGGCGGGAGAGACAGAAAGGTTGTATGAGGAATGCGTAAAAACGGATTTCTAGCGGTAATTTTCCTAATTCTAATTATCTGTGTGGCGTTTGCGGCTTATCTTTTCAATAGGAATTACGTGGTGCCCATTTTAATGTACCATTCTGTCTGCCCGAACCCTGATCCGCAGAATAAGCTTGCACTTTCCCCTGAAGTTTTCGAGCTGCAAATGAGTTTCTTAAAGGAATATAATAAAGTTATTACCCTTGAAGAGTTAGCAGCCTCGATCCGTGAAAATAAACCGATTCCGGCAAACGCGGTAGTAATTACTTTTGACGACGGCTACGCGGATAATTACCGTTACGCTTTTCCTGTCCTTAAGAAATATAACTTTTCGGCTGCTATATTTTTGATCGTCAATGAGGTAGGCCGGCCGCAGAATGACCGCTTGAGCTGGAAAGAGATTGAAGAGATGCAGGCATCCGGCTTAATTACTTTTGGCAGCCATTGTTTAGGCCCGGAGCCGTTAGTAAATATTAGTTCCGGCAGCGAATTACGTAAGCAGATTTCTGATTCCAAAAAAATATTAGAGGAGAAATTAGGCAAAAAGGTTGCTGCTTTTAGTTATCCGGAAGGAAAATTTAACCAGCGCATACGCCAGCAGGTTATTGCTGCCGGATATACTTTGGCTGTGGCGACAAACCCGGGCAAGGAATTTCCCGATAAGGATAGATTTGTTTTAAAGCGCCTGCGCATATCTTCTAACGCGAAGAATCTTTTTATTTTTTGGGTAGAGACCAGCGGCTATTATAATTTTATGCGGGAGAATAGGCACAGGTAAAAAAGTAATTAGTTACCGCTAAAAAAACCTCTTTTGTTTATACCATGTATTGTAGTTGCCCGATTTATCGGGCCTAAATAAATTGGGCAACTACAGGAGTTTTTCAGTAATAACTAATTAGTAATTAGAAATTAGTAAAACCTTAAAAACAGATAATGGAAAAGGCAGAGCGGATTTTGATTTTTAATGT
>Ga0265296_1002516_pt1 | contig 18339 bp, 24 predicted proteins | sample MunlanPumphouse1_FD_189073 | JGI IMG/M metagenome (GOLD analysis project Ga0265296, IMG submission 189073) | Groundwater microbial communities from a municipal landfill in Southern Ontario, Canada - Pumphouse #1 | ecosystem: Environmental > Aquatic > Deep subsurface > Groundwater | place...
CTTCCCCTACAATCTTCCCCGCAAGAACAGGGACCCCGTAAATCAAAACAACTTAACATTTAGCACCATGGATCTCATTTTCTTCGGTATGCAAGGCGCAGGCAAAGGCACAGTCGGCCGCTTCGTAGCCGAACGCTTTAATCTCAAAATCTTCGAAACTGGCGCAGCGCTCCGCACGCTGGCCCAAGAAGACTCTCCTCTCGGCCACAAAGTGAAAGAAATCATCGAAGCCGGCCATCTCGTCCCAAACGAAGTCGTCATGGAAATCGTGGAAGATTTTTTAAACAAACTCGAACCTGGAGCACAAGTCCTCTTCGACGGCATCCCTCGCAAGATAGAACAAGCAGAATCCCTAAACGCTCTCCTGGACAAAAACAACCGCACATACAAAGCGGTTCTCATAAAAATCACCGAAGACACGGCGCTCGCCCGCCTGACAACCCGCAAAATCTGCTCCAAATGCAAAAAAGTCTTCGCAGCAGCCTATAAAGCCAACACATGCGACGAACCAAACTGCCAAGCCCCACTCACTACCCGCACAGACGACAACCCTGAATCAATTAAAACTCGCATCGAAGCGTTCAAAACTGAAACTCTCCCCGCGATCGCCCTATACAAAGGCAACATCATCGAAATCGATGGCGAGCCAAGCATAGAGCAAGTCGCAAACCTAGCCATCAAAGCGCTCGAGCCGCTCTTTGAAACCAATCTATAACTGGCCTGTCAGCCTACCACCCCCCACATGCAAATCCCCATAAAAACCCAGAAGGAAATTCAAGCAATGCGCGAAGGTGGCAAGATCTTAGGCCAATGCCTGCGAGAAACCGCGAAGAGAGCCCTCCCGGGAGTATCAACCCTCGAACTCGACCAATTCGCCGAGAAATTCCTCCGAGAACACGATGCGATCCCCTCCTTCAAAGGCTATCAAGGTTTCCCCGCAACACTTTGCACAAACATCGATGAACAAGTCGTCCACGGCATCCCGAGCAAAAACCAAATTCTCAAAGAAGGCGACATCATCTCGATCGACTGCGGCTGCCTCTATAAAGACCTCCATACAGACGCCACAGTCTTTATTGGAGTCGGCGACAAAAACGGAAACACCAAAAACCTCTCTCCAGAGAAAAAACGTCTCATAACCTCAGCCAACGAAATCCTCGACATCGCCCTAAACTTCATTCACGACGGCATTTACCTCAACAATCTCTGTGAGACAATCGGCAAAGCAATCAAAAGCCACAGCTACGGCGTCGTCACCGAACTCACCGGCCACGGCATCGGCCACCGCCTCCACGAACCGCCGCACATCCCGAACCAAAAAGAAGGAACCTCATCTGGCCCGCTCCTGAAAACCGGCATGACACTCGCAATTGAACCAATCTTCACAACGGGATCGGGGAAAATAATCACACTCTCTGACAACTGGACTATTGTAACAGCCGATAAATCACTCGCCGCCCAGATCGAACACACCATACTGGTCACCGATTCAGGTTGCGAAATCCTCACGAACCCGTGACAAATCCCGAAGGCCCGACCCAAAGCCTAACCACCTCAAAATACTACAACACAATATTCTCGAAAACTCCGCAACACGAAATTCTCCAATCACCTACGAATCTGCCAATTGATCTGTATTTTAGCTTGCATAACCTGATACACTCGTATAAAATCCAGTCGCATTTTTCCAACCTCAATCCTGTTAAAGAGCTCATTTTTTATGGCAAAAGAAGACAAAATTGAAGTCGAAGGAAAAGTATTAGAACCACTGCCAAACGCGAAATTCAAAGTTGCCCTCCAGGGTGAAAGCTGGGAGGGTAAGGAGATCACAGCTCATTTATCAGGAAAAATGCAAATGAATTACATCAGAATCTTGCCGGGCGACAAGGTTACAGTAGAGCTATCCATCTACGACCCATCAAAAGGCAGAATAACCTACAGACACAAAACACAATGAAAGTACGTTCATCAGTTAAAACAATTTGCGACAAATGTAAGGTAATCCGCCGAAAAGGCGTAATCCGCGTTATTTGCAAAAACAAGCGTCACAAACAACGTCAAGGTTAAATGTTAAGTAGTCGGTATTCACCCCCCTGAATGCCGACTACTTAGGATTTAACTACACAAAATGGCACGTATTGCAGGAGTAAACCTCCCAAAAGAAAAAAGAATAGAAGTTGGATTAACGGCAATCTACGGAATTGGCAGAAACTTAAGTAGCCAAATCTTGGATAAAACAGGAGTAAATAAAAATACAAGAGTTAAGGATTTAACCGAAGACGAAACAAACAAACTGAGAGAAGAAATTGCCAAACATATAACCGAAGGAGATCTCAAAAGAAAAATCGCACTGGACATAAAGAGATTGCAAGAAATCGGATCATACAGAGGAGGACGCCACAGAAAGGGACTCCCCTGCCGAGGACAAAGAACAAGATGTAATACGCGAACAAAGAAAGGAAAGAGAAAGACAGTAGCAAACAAAAAAGCCGTAACCAAGTAATAAATGACCAAGGAAGAGCAAAAAAAACAAGATCCTGCCCCGGAGACTAAAGCCGAAGCTAAAGCGGGAACCCCCGAAGCTCAAACACAAGAGGCCGCCAAGACCGAGGCTCCAAAAGAAGCCAAATTGACAGCCGCCCAAAAGAAAAAGAGTAAACGCAGATCTGTCGTTGAAGGAGACGTACACATTCGGGCTTCATACAACAACACTATTGTCTCCGTTTCAGAACCTAACGGAAACATCATTGCGTGGTCATCATCAGGAGCGTCAGGGTTCAAAGGCGCCAGAAAAGCGACCCCGTACGCGGCACAAGTCGCAGCCGAGAATGCAATTCAAAAAGCAAAAATTTATGGACTCGCAAGAGTTCATGTCTACATAAACGGCGTCGGAAGTGGACGCGAACAAGCAATGAGGGGAATCACAGCCAACCAAGTTGAGATTCTCTCAATATCAGACATTACATCGATGCCACACAACGGATGCAGAAAGAAAAAGGCTAGAAGAGTATAACAATAACCATTACATAGATGAGATATACAGGACCAGTTTGCAGACTTTGCCGCAGAGAAGGAGAAAAACTCTTCCTCAAAGGTGATAAATGCACATCTCAAAAATGCCCGATTTTAAAGAAAAACTATGCGCCGGGAATGCACGGCACAAAAAGCAGTTTTTCAAAACAGTCGGAATTTGGACGCCAGCTTCGAGAGAAACAAAAAGGAAAGAGAATCTACCAAGTCTCCGAGAAACAATTTAGAAAGTGCTATAAACTAGCCACGAAAACAACTGGTGTCACAGGCGACAGAATTCTTCAATTACTGGAATTAAGACTGGACAACACGGTATACAGGGCAGGGCTTGCAGTCTCCAGACGCCAAGCACGCCAAATCGTAGGGCACGGATTAATTAAGGTCAACGGACGCAAATGCACAATCTCCTCAAGACTGGTTAAAGTTGGAGACAAAATTTCGATCAACGCAAAAATAAAACTTGATCAAAAGAAAGACACCTCACCAAAATGGCTAACCACCGACCTCAAAAAGGGCGAAGCAATAGTAGCCTTCCTTCCGGAAAAAGACGACACCGAACGTTCGATCAACGCACAAATGATCGTTGAATTCTATTCTAAATAACGGCGCAGTCTTGCGCAATTACATAATCATAAAACAACCAATATGCACATCATCCAGGAAGAAATTGGTATCCCGAAAATCAAAACCGATACGGTTAGTGATCACCATGTGATATTCACAATGGGTCCATTGCCAACAGGATACGGGATGACTCTTGGGAATGCGTTACGCAGAGTTCTCCTATCCTCATTGCCAGGAGCTGCTGTTACAGGCATAAAGGTAGAAGGCATTACACACGAATACTCTACAATTCCGGGAGTAAAAGACAGCGTTCTCGATATCATTTTGAACTTCAAGTTGCTCGACATCAGAAAAACGTCGAAAGATCCATCGACCTTGAAGCTGGAAGTCACCAAAGCGGGCAAAATCACCGCAAAGGACATAAAATGCCCACCTGAAGTAGAGATCCTAAACACGGATCAATACATTACGACTCTCGAAAAAGGGTCAAAACTGAAGATGGAATTAAGAGTAGAAAAAGGCATTGGATACATTCCGGCACAACAGAAACAAAAAGAAGAACAAGATCCGAACATGGTCGTCGTGGACGCGATGTACAGCCCGGTCAAGAAAGTCCGATTCGAAGTGGAATCAACTCGTGTAGGACAAATGACAGACCTCGACAAGTTGACACTCGAAATCCTAACCAACGGCACAATTTCTCCGGAGGACGCGTTGAAATTCTCATCAAATATCCTGCGATCATACTTCGATTTATTCAACATCGACAACATTATGGTCGAGGAAGAATTCATGAGCGACATTCAATCAATCGTTCAAAAAGAACAGGAAGAAGAAGCCAAAAAACCTCAACAGGAATCATACACACCAATCGAAATCTTGGGCTTCTCTCCACGAACACTGAACGCACTTATCAACGGAGGAATCGGCTCAATAGAACAATTATCTAAATGCACAGAAAGTAAACTTTCTAATCTAAGAGGATTTGGCAAGAAAGCGCTTACAGAAGTCAAAGAAGCCTTAGAGAAGAAAGGATCATCACTTGCTGAGGAATAACCCCACACCATGCGACACCTAAGACAGAAAGGAAAATTAGTAGCAGACAAAGGCCATAACACAGCCTTAATTCGAAACCTGGCAGTATCAGTAATCATTTATGAAAAGATCAAAACGACAGAGGCAAAAGCACGCACAGTAAAGCCATTTGTTGAAAATCTGATCGATATCGCGAAAAGAAAAGAGAAAAGAGAAGCAATCCGCCTGATCGAATCCCTGCTGCAACACACTAATAGCTCACGAAAAATATTCGAAGTATTAGTCGACAAATACAAGGATAAAAAAAGCGGCTATTTAAGAATCACAAAGCTAGGATACAGAAGCGGTGATAACGCGCCCGTCGTACAAATTGAACTCGTTTAACAGAGCAAAACATGCAAAAGACATATCTTCCCAAAAAACAGACCTCAAAAGACCAAAAATGGTATCTGGTTGACGCCACAGATAAAATCGTAGGTAGAATGGCTACAAAAATTGCAGACACCTTAAGAGGGAAAAATACGCCTATCTTTACTCCACATCTCGACTGCGGCGGTTACGTCATAGTGATCAACGCAGAGAAAGTCAAGTTTACCGGAGGGAAATTGGACAAAAAGTTTTACTACACACACTCCGGATTTAAAGGAGGAATCAAGTCCGCTCCGGCAAGAAAAGTACTAGCGGAAAAACCGACAAAAATTATTGTAGAAGCAGTCAAAAACATGCTTCCAAACAACAAATTACGTAAAGTTTTCCTAAGGAAACTTAAAGTATACGCAGGAAGCGAGCACCAACACGAAGCTCAAAAACCTGAAGTTTTAGCAATATAACCTTTACCTTAAATGCCCAAGACTACTAAGAAGACTGCCGAACAGCCGCCGAAGGCGGCCAAAAAAACTGAAAAAAAACCGCGAAAAACGCTGGCGAAAGCCGACAAGCCTTTGGCAGAAGCGCAAGCTTCAGAGAAAAGCTCAAGCAAAAAAGCTGTCCAGAGCCAGGAATACAGCCTTCCATCCGGGAAATATATCTACGCAAACGGAAAAAGAAAGACATCAGTAGCAAGAGTAAGACTTTACAAAGGTGACGGCTCCGTCTTTATAAATCAAAAACCTATCAATAAATTCTGTGAACTGCGCATTCGCGAAGAATTGATTGTTTTCCCTCTTAAATTAACAGGACTAGCCAACGCATTCACAGTAGTGGCAATGGTTCATGGAGGAGGCATGAATTCCCAGGCTGACGCGGTACGCCACGGAATTGCAAAAGCTTTGGTCACACACGATGCAACTCTCCGCCCTACTCTCAAACACGCAGGGCTTTTGACACGCGACCCGCGAAGCAAAGAAAGAAAGAAGTTCGGTCTACACCGAGCCCGCCGAGGACCGCAATTCAGCAAGCGTTAGGCAGCGCAAGAGAACGCAGTTCTATTTGCGCAATTCTATATCCTTTCAACGCGCAAAACTGTTACGCTCCCGTCAGGCACCTGCCCTGAATTCGAGGCAATTTGAGGACCAGTAGCCACCTTGGCAACAGATTTAGTAACAAATAAACGCACAGTATTAGGAGTCGCCATACTCCTGGAAAGAATAGCTTCTTGTCCGCCCTCATCTCGTTCCCCTTGTTTCCAACACCAATCATCAATAATTGTATTAGGCCTCCTAACCCCATTCCATCTACAAGTCATCTTTAGCTTACCCCTAACATACCGAACAGCCATACCCGGCTCAACACCAAGATATTCATCTATTTCCCGACATGCTTCCTCCAATTTCATAATCCCAAATGGTTAAATCTAATTTTTGGAGCCGATTCTATCAATATAAACCTCGATTGTCCACAAGAAAGAATATATAATACAGCTATGTCATTTATCAAAGATTTCCAAAAACTTTACTGGTCAACTCCACAGGTTCAGAACTGGACCCGCCAAAGCCAGAATTGCGACTATGGAGACATCATCGTCGTATCAAAAAATTGCTTCCTCTGCTTCAACAGTTCAAACCTGGAAAACTGCTATTATTGCTACTCTTCGCAGAAAAACTACGACTGCGGAGACTGCATGTTCTGCAAGGAATGCAACCAATGCTACGAGTGCAATGACTCAATTCGCTGCTACAACTGCGACTACGTCCAGGACTGCGTGGATTGCACCGAATGCAAGTATTGCTACGACTGCAAATCCCTGAACAACTGCTTCGGCTGCGTAAATCTTTATCATAAAAAACACTGCATTTTCAATAAACAGTACAGACAAAGCGAGTACGAAAAGCGCCTCGAAGAAATTCTCACAAAATGGCCACCCGGCCGCGCCGAAAAAGAGTTCAGCAAACTTTGCCTCGCCTCTCCCCGCCCCTACTCCCACCAGAACCACAACACGAACTGCATGGGCGATTACATTTATCACAGCAAAAACTGCTACTGGATTTTCGATTCCATCGAATGCGAGGACAGCCTCTATATCACCGAAGCCTGCCTGGAACGCGGCGTAAAAGACTGCGTAGACTGCGGACCGATCGTAAACACCCTAGAACAATGCTATGGATGCTGTTTTTGCGGATATCTAAACAATTGTAGCCACATTTACTGGTGCGATTGGCTCGCAGACTGCCATTGGTGCACAAACGTCTGGGATTGTAAATGGTGCTTCGGCTGCGTATATGCTAAAAATAAGGAGTATCACATCCTGAATAAACCATACTCGCCAAAAGAATATGAGAAACGCGTCGCGGAGCACAAAAAAGAGCTTTTGGAAGCGGGAGTATTGGATTTGTATGAACTAATACATTGGAATGGATAATCAAACCAAAAATTGCACAAAATGTAGCCAAACCTTCCCCATCTACAAGGAAGACACTGCTTTTTACAACAAAATGACCGTCCCCTCTCCCACTCTCTGCCCAGCCTGCCGTGAATGCCGCAGATTGGTTTGGCGCAACGAACGCAGCCTCTATGCACGCAAATGCGCACGCACTGGAAAACCGATAATTTCATACATAAGACCTGACAGCCCAATCCCCGTTTACAGCCTCGAAGAATGGTTCAAGGACGACTGGGACGCACGCGACTACGGAATTGAGATAGACTGGAACAGGCCATTTTTCGAGCAATTCCGCGAACTTCTTGAACGTGTCCCCCACATCCCACTCCTTATCGGCGACAGCGAAAACTGCGAATACACGAACTACTCATGGTGCAACAAAAGCTCGTACATGATCTCGGCCGCTGATTTCAACGAAGATTGCTTCTACTCAAGCTATCTATTTCATAGCCGCGATTCAGGCGACTGTTTCTTCGTTGACGACTGCGAACTTTGCTACGAATGCGTCGACTGCGAAAAATGCTACAACGCCAACCACTGCAAACAGTGCAAATCTTGCTCAGACTGCACCGCTTGCGAAGATTGCGTCGGATGCAACCATTGTTTCGGATGCATAAACCTAAGAAATCAAAATTACTGCATTTTCAACCTACAGTACGAGCGAAGCGAGTACGAAACTCGCATCAAAGAACTCCTCAGAAACCCCCAGGAACTCTCAAGAAAATTCGGCGCTCTCCGCATGAAAGAACCAATTCGCGCCATATACATATCAAAATGCGAAAACTGCATCGGCAACAACCTCAGTAACTGCTCAAGATGCTTTAATTGTTTCGACCTGCTTGAATCTCAAGATTGCCGCTACGTCACATACGGCACAAGCTCACGTGACTGCATGGACTTAAACGGCGCCCCAGAGTGCGAACTGCAGTACGAATGCGTCGCCAGCCCAAGTTCGTATAATTGCCGCTTTTGCACCGCTTGCTGGGTCAAATCAAGCTATCTCACCTACTGTCATCTCTGCCGGGCAAGCCAAAACTGTTTCGGCTGCATCTCGCTTTACCGCAACCGCTTTTGCATCTTAAACCGCCAGTACAAAGAACAAGAATACAAAGCCCTCGAAGCTCGCCTCACAGAACACATGCAAAAAACCGGCGAATGGGGCGAATTCTTCCCAACTTCAATTTCTCCCTTCAAATACGAGGAAACCGCAGCACAAGACTACTATCCAAAGTAATTAAAACAACTTCAACTGCTCCGCATTCTCTCGCAAATACTCTTTAACTTTCCGCCAATACTCCCCTGAAGTTTTCAAAATATTTTCAGCCTCCTTCCTCGTCACCAAACCCGCTTCATAAACACACATATTCCTTTTCTTTCTATAAACATTAATTTTATTTATCAATTCACCAAACTCTGATCCCAAAATCGCTCCCGCAACCTCAAAAGTCGTCTTATGCTGTTCACCATCATCAGTCTTGTAACCATTCAAAAGAAGCACAACTTTCGAAATTTGCAGCATTCCATCATAAGCAGCCTTAAAAGCAGTCTCCTCAAAATCATCAACATTCGCAGCAGCAGCCCGAAAATTCCTGTCAGCCGCGTGTAAAAGATCATTCAAATAATCAATCCCCGCTTTCTGCTTTTTAAGCTTCCCCTGATTTTCAAGTTTTTCCAACAAGCTCTTTAAACTCTCCATCATTATCAGTTAATAAAATGTAATTCTGCACAATATCTTTATAAAAAGACTTCTTTCTCAATTTTTCCACAAACTCGCCCACATCAGCAACATGAAAATTAACCTCGCGTCCCACAACATCCTCCACTTTTCTTATCTTTTTCATCAATTCGTTTTCATCAACATTGCCTACTACAAAAACATCAATATCAGAATCCGCTTTAAAATCACCTTTCACGTACGACCCAAAAAGGAAAGCAAACTTCAGCCCCTTCAAAGACCCAAGCCCAACTTTGAGCTGATACTCAATCCCTACCGTCTTATCTATAATTTTTTTCAACTCAAAAAACAACGGATGCGCCCTATTCACAGAATAAAATTTCAAATTTCCCCTTTCTGTCGTCTCCAAAAGCCCTTCCCCCTCCAGCTTCTTCAACATTTTGTGAGTATTCCCAGCAGAAGCTCCAATCTTCCTAGCCAATTCCCTTCCATAAAAAGCGGCTTCAGGATTACTGAAAAAAATTTGCAAAAGATCGGACTGGATCCTGGATTTAAAAAGCGAATTTATCATCGTAGTACAATTGTACTCAAAATAGAGGACAATTCAAGTAAACTCAATCAATAATGCAAGACTACTATCCAAACGGCAGTATTTTCCAATGACTAAATGTCCCCTGAAATTTATATGTGAGTGAGTGTCTTTAGAGTCTTAATTTCTGAAACATTCTTTCTTTTTTTTCATTCATCTTCATCGCAAACTCGGTATCGCTCATAGCATAGGCTATTTTGTCCAAATCTTCAAAGAAAATATGTCTCTTCAAATACAGCTCGGCATGTGGCAATGATCTTAATTTGGCATATGGAGTCATATATACGTCGTATACTTTTTTCTCTTTTCCTTTCCTGTCGACCTTTGTTGTCGCGAATCCGCACGTCCGATGATAATTCAAATAAACATTCAGCCATTTTCTATTAAATCCATTCAGAAGATTCGCGTTTTCGCCTGTCGCAGGTATGTGGAAATATCCATATGTCTTTCGTATAATCCATCCGTTTTTTGTTTCAATCAATCCGTTGTCATTGTGCTTTCTCGGTCTCGATTTCGTCTGCTTGATGTGCAGTCTGTTTAATATGTCCGCCACCACTTTGTTGATGTATTCCGATCCGTTGTCGGAATGGAAGTTGATAATAATAAATGGGCAAATCATATAAAGCTCCATCAACACATCCTCCATGTATTTCTCATTAATGTACGGCACACTGAAAACGTATTCCGACTGAGTGACTTCATCAACAATGTTGATGTGATACATACCTTTCTCATTGCCTTTATCACCTTGATGAACAGTGTCGACTCTCAAAAAACCCGGTCGTCCCTCGGGTCTCGGTTTCATTCGTTTTCCGACAGATATAAATGTTGCTTTTGTCTCGTCAAATATTTTTCCTTTTCTCAAATAACTCACTCTTTTTCTGATATTGTATATGTGCGATGACGATATGTTTGCCAGCTTTCTAAATGCTTCCTTTTTGAACACATTGTATTCTCTTTTTAATATGGCTCTTGTTGCCGGTCCCGAGAGTTTATGGGCTTCATCAACCTCGTGCAGAAGCCCGACATCAATCTCATTATATACAGCCGCAAAACACCCTTTCTGCCACTTTTCCCATTGGAGAGTGCCATCTTTGTGTTTTTTCAAAAGCCTCTTTATTTGTTTGTCGCAGTATCCGGTTACTTTTTGAATAAAGACTTTCACCGTTCCTTTGTCTTTCTTCCCAAGCTTGCGATACTTTATCCTTAACAAAAGTGTCTGAAGCCAAGCATATACTTCCTTCTTGGAACCCGGTTCGATGATTAAGTCGGAACTTGCTTTGAGAAAATTTTTAATTTGTTCTAAACTGATGATGTGTGAGATGTTCATATTTATTGTCATAAATTATCTATGACACTCACACACCCTTTTGGGAAATTTCAGGGGTCATTTTCCGTTGGAATCTTTTCCCGTTTCAGGGGACATTTAGATTTGGATAAGTCTCTCTCTTCCATTTTCCTTCAAAATTTGATATAATAACATAAAGTACGGTCACATATTAGATGAATAACAGATTAAAATGGACAAAGACAAACTATCAGAGTGGATTACGAGAACTATTGAGCAAGGAGATGACCGCCCAATAGAAACGCCAAATCTTCAAAAGGGCAAAAATTCGGAATCCGCCGGAGCTCACAAAGAGCCCCAAAACCCAGAGCGTTCAAATTCGCAGCGCCCAGAGCGCCCAACGCATCAGGGTCATTCTCAAAAACCTTTTAAAAAATTCCAAAAAGGAAGCTTTATACCGCAGCGCCCAGGCGCCCAGCGCCCACAAGGTACGCAGCGTACAAATCCCAGATACCAGAACCGCCCAACTCACCAAGGGCATCCAAGCCAGCAAGGACCCAAGAGCCACCAGAGCCACCCCGCGCACCAAGCGCATCTCGGCCACCAAGCCCACCACGACCCGCAAGGCCCACGTGACCAAAAACCGCAGCAAAAGCTAGCAGTAGCCAAGAAGACCCACGGCTTCAGGGATACCCACTATTCCAGAGGTACCATAGACAAGCCTCAAAAGACCCCTCCTCTTCTCCCGGACTTCCGCGGTCTTCGCATTATTCCGATTGGCGGCTTGAATGAAATTGGGAAAAATCTCACAATTTTCGAATACAATCACACTGGCAATCCGAAGGACAAACAAATTCTCATAATCGATATGGGACTGCAATTCCCCGAAGAAGATATGCTCGGTGTCGACTACGTCATCCCGGACACGAGCTACCTCGAAGCGAACAAGAAAAAAATCATAGGCGTTGTAATCACGCACGGCCATCTCGACCACATCGGCGGGATCCCGTACATACTTCCAAAAATCGACTTCCCGCGCGTCTACGCGACACGCCTCACAAAAGGCCTGATCGACAACAGACTCAAAGAATTCAAACTCACCCGCCAAGCAAAAGTCAGCGCAATCGACCCGAAGCAGTCGCTTAAACTCGGCTCATTTAAAATCGATTTCTTCCGCGTGGCGCATTCAATTCCCGACTCAGTCGGCGTGATCATCGATACGCCGGAAGGCAAAATCGTCCACACCGGCGATTTCAAATTCGATGACTCACCCGCAGGAATTCAGCCGAAAGCGGATCTCGACAAGATCGGAGCGCTAGGTTCGCAAAACGTTCTCGCGCTTCTTTCAGACTCGACCAACGCGCTCAAACCCGGCCACACAATGTCGGAATTTGAGATCGGCCAAAATCTGGAAGGCATTATTCAGCAGGCCAAAGGCCGCATCATTATAGCCTCATTCTCATCGCTCATCGGACGCATTCAGCAAATTTTCGACTACGCCGAAAAGGCCGGTCGCAAGATCTTTGTTTCCGGCCGCAGCATGGAAGAAAATATAAAAATTGCGCTTAGCCTTGGTTTTTTGAAGATAAAGCTAGGCCAGATGCATAGCGTAAAAAACCTAAACAAAGCAAAGGACACCGAAGCCCTCATCCTCACAACCGGCTCACAGGGCGAGGCGGTCTCCGCCCTAACGAAAATTTCGCTCAGCGATCATCCGCACGTCCGCATCAAAAAGGGCGACACGGTAGTCGTTTCGTCAACGCCGATTATCGGCAACGAGCGTTCAATATACACAGTAATAAACAATCTCTGTGTCCTCGGCGCGAGGGTTATCCACAGCCAAATAATGGACATTCACACGTCCGGCCACGGATATCAAAGCGAACTTATACAAATGATTATGAGCGTGAAACCAAAATATTTTATTCCGATTCACGGCGAATATTTCATGCGCCAAACTCACAAGGAACTTGCAATTCAAAACGGCATCCCCGAACAAAATTGTGTTATCGCTCAGAACGGCGATGTCATCGAAATCGCGCACAAAGAAGTCCGTCTTGCTCCACAAAAAGTTCCGGCAAACTACATTTTGATCGACGGTCTCGGCGAAGGAACGATCGGTTCTCAAGTCATGGTCGACCGCCAAAAAATGTCTCAAAACGGAATCGTGGCGATCATTCTCGAGATCAACAAGAAAACCAAAGCCCTCAAAGCTCCGCCGAATATTCTTTCCCGCGGTTTCACCTACATGCACGAGTACGAACAAATCACAGTAGAGCTCTCTGACCTGATCGGCAAGGCTTATAAGGAGTTCCAAAAATTCCGCCCCGACGCTGACCGCAAAGAGGTCAAGCGCTACATCGCCAGCGTCGCCGAAAAATATACTCATCAAAAACTCGAGCGCCGCCCGCTAATTTTCCCGTTGGTGTTTGAGAGCTAGGGGCTTTTGGTGGACGGCAGTGGGTTCGAACCACCGACCTCACGAATGTGAATCGTGTGCTCTAACCAACTGAGCTAGCCGTCCGCGCGAGCAGAGGACGCTAGCAATCACGGAGTGTTGCTAGCCGTCCGAATTGGTGGGCTACTACGGTTGAGTTTTGAACGGTTTGATATTAATTTTTCATCACTAAGCAAATGGATGATAAACTTATCTCCATCTTTTTCATAGATTATTTGTAGTTTTTGACCAAACGACTAAACGACTTCCATAACTTCTAAAAGTACTCGTCCTCTCTGCAAAAACCTATTCCATTCTTCGGGATTTCTCTGTTTTTCTTCCACGAGACGAAAGTTTATTAGGGAATTTAGATTATCCACCCGTCTAACATGTCCCACGGTATTACTTCTATTCGAGGAACGTGAAAGTTTTATCGTTTTGGTCGTATTTCTACTATTTTCTACTATTTTCTTTGCCAAATCACTACCTTTCCCTACCATCTCTCTTGGTAGGACTGAATCTGTTTCCGGTAATGTTTTCTTCGATTGGCTCATTGGCTGTGATGGTTTTATTTCGAGGTTTTTCGAGTAATTTTCCAAGTCTTTATTTCGGGGTTTTTCTGGGAAATTTCATGGACTCTTTTGCGTTGACCATTTTTATCGGGGCATTTCGTTGTTTCCTCGTCGCAGTAGGGGTTTTATTCGCCTTTTGCCGTTTTGTTGAAATTTGCCCGATAGAATTGCCCTTCCTTAGGCTTTTAATGCTATTCATAGACACGGTTTTCCTAAACAATGGGTGTTTCTTCATTCTTGTAAGAAACCAAGTCGACGTGTCGTCGCCATTTGATAGCTCTAAATCTCTTTTAATTTGTTCAAACAGTAACGGACCGTAGAGATCTGGATAATTGTTTTTTATGTACGAACACACCTGCCCTAGTTTGTCCAAATAAGCAATTGGACTAAATACCGATTCGGCTGTGCGTTTCTTTTGCTTGAGTATTCCTACAACCCAGTTGAGAGGGGCTGTCCGGACAGATATTCCTACCAAGGACGGAGCAAGCGGATTTCGCGAGGAAAGCCACTGTTTACCACCGTTTTTTGTTTGCGAACAAACCCAAGGTTTCCCAAGGGTTTCTGCGGACTTCCCTTCCGACGATCGACTTGATTTAGATGTAAACATAAAAAAACCGTTAGATATTTATGTCCAACGGCGGAACTAAAAACAGCGTCAGACATAAGGGGGATATACCCCAACGTGTCTTAACGCCGACTAGCGAATTTTTTTTGTCTTAACGCCGACCAGCGAGCACAAACCAAAGTATACTACAATTAAACGTGGATGCAATATTTTATTTCAACCTCTCGTATCTGAAACGTTTGCACGTTCATTTTATTAAGTATTTTAATTATTTTTACTATTTTGGATATATCTATATCTTCTTATCGCTATGTCTAATCCGATGACAATCAGTAATATCCCTAATATTTTGTATTTAGTACTATGATCTACGGAGTCGAGATCATAATCGAAACCATGCTCTTCTGACGAAAATATGCTGCAACTTAAAATTCCTATACCGATTATAATAATTGCGTCTGGTAGATATTTGGTGATAGTTTTTCTCATTTTGGAATGTTGAGAGGTAATTTGTTTGGATTTGTTTTTCAGCATGGAATGAGTTTTGATCCTAGCACGTATGTGTCTAATTCCATTGATGCCTGCGATTAAAACCAAAACTTTAAAATACTTGTTTGGCTTGCTACTTCAAGGCTTCGTGAGCCAGATCGCTTTCCAGTTGTCCCCAGAAATTCTCCTCTGGACAATCCGGCTGCTTGACATACTTTCTCAAGTTCTCAATCGTCCCCTTGTAGGACTCCGGAGCATTAAGCTGCCATCTAGCCAGATATGGAAACATGTTTTTAGGCACTTTCTTCATCTCCTTAAGAGCCTTTTGCTTAGCAATAAACTCTTCCCTTTCTTGCTCATCCCTAAGAATATTCTTTTTTAAATTCTCGACCATTTTCTTGGTCATTTCCGTAGCCCGTAATTCGTTTTGCTTCTTCCTCTGCGACCACTGCTCTTGTTTCTTTTGCATCGGCTCTGATTGAGTTGTTTGTGATTTCATTGAGTTTTTTATTTAAGAATTTTTACAATCTTTAAAATGCAAATAACAGTTACTATTATCAAAACCTCTTTAACTAAAAATTCAAACATAGTCACATTCGACATCAATTCGAAAAACTTAGGACTACCTTCAACTTTTACAACTGCTTCAGAAAAGGAAAAATCTTTTAACCTATCAGGGAAAACGATATTTAAGAAAGATAACTGAAAATAATTAATCCACAACAGAACCAATCCGACTAATATTACAAAAAGGTCTAGAATTAACAAATCTCTCCCAGACACAAATGTTTTTATTCCCTTAAGCATTGTAAAAATATAAATATATAAATGAAAAACAAAAAAGATGTATTACGGAGCTTAAAATATAAAACTTCTTAGTACCACCTAAAGATTTAGAAAGAACCTCTTTTTTATCATCGGAAAGTAAAGACAATAACTGTTTAGCAGCTTTATGTTGTTGATTGAAAGAACTTAAAAGCAAAATAATAGTAATAACTAAATACCAAATAAAAAATCGATCTAGCTCAAAAAAATAGAGTAAATAACCACCGGCTAAAGAATAAACGATAAGAAGAGGCAAAGCCTTGAAAAACAATTTATGATAAGTAGTCAGCTTATAAATCTGCATTAAAAAACCCACCGAAGCACCCTGAAACAATATGTAATAAATTATATTCATTATTCTTCCCAAAAATGGACGGACTCCCTGGTTCACCCAACAACTTGCTCTAGCGAGTAGCCTATTGGCAGAGAATCCGCCCGTCTCTAGGCCAATAAGCCTTAAACGGACGGAAAACTCGCTAGAAAAAGATGAATTTGTTAGGTGAACGGCTAAATACTAATTTAAATATTGTTTTTAGTCCAGTTACACATTGATATTTGCTGAGACTAACGTATCATCGAGGTAGTTAGTAACAATGCGAAATGAATACAAAAAAGGTGAAGCAAAACAAGCCCTTGAATCAGGGCAAATCACGGAAAGAGAGTTTGAGGCAATTAGCCGACAGGACGGGAAAATTTCTGGTGAAAAATCTGAACAAAAACGTACCGAAGGGATAGCCGAGGAATTTCCCAAAACTTCCGCACGAGAAGGCATTTTTGATGAGACTCTGCAGGAATCGCCAAATCAAATCTTCTTGGATTTCATGCAATTCACGTGTTAAACATGGGCAAAATTTGAATTTATTGTTAAATGCTTGTTGTGGAATCTTGTTCTCTTGATTCGGGAATTTTATTAAAACTTTTCCTAAATTGAATTCTGTGTATAATGCTGATTTGCCGGAGGAAAACAGTGCTAAATATTAAATTAATTAGAATGGATTTACTAAATAAAAATATTCGGAACTTTTCTTTTGAAGATATTGAAAGCTTTTGCAAGGAAGGCCACAGGGAGGGTGTCCAACTGGATTATAAAGAGATTTTCCCCTCTGGTTTCGCGAAACAATTTGCGTCTTTTTCGAATAAAAGAGGTGGTGTTGTCATCATTGGTGTTAAAGAAAACAAAGTATCGGGAATTCCAGAAAGCTGGATTGGAATAGATAATACTTCTAAAACTGTTGAGCAAGTCCATCAATCTGCTTCGAATGTAGATCCTTTGCCTTCTTATGACGTTGCTGTCACAAATGAGAGATCTGGCAAAGCTTTTGTGTTAGTTAGAATATTTGAGGGCGATAAGACCCCGTACTATATCCAAAATGATGGTCATTTATGGGTCAGAACCGGGAGCATTTCCAACCCCATTGATATAGCTTCTCCTGAAGAGGCAAAGATTTTATACGCTAAAAGAGATCAAGCGAAATTGGCTAGAGATAATTATTTGGAATCTATTAAGGATGTTTATTTGGCTTACTTGAAGAGAGCTGACAGAGAAAGATTATTAGAAATAGAAAAATCAAAGAATGACGGGTCTTATGCTCAAGGGAAGTTTTTTGAGAAAAAGTTGGGATCAAGCGCTTCGATTTTGTCTATTACGGTTATGCCCTTTTTCCCCGGTAAGTGTTTTGTTCACCCAAGAGAGTTGATAGACAGAATAAACGACATTAGTTTCAGTTCTAACTATTTTACTTTCCCAAACCCCTACCTTAATGGATTAAAAAATATTCCTGACGGCTATGTCACTTTTATGAGTAATAATAGTAGTGGCTATGTCCGTTCAGAGCAACTAAGGGCAAATTGTATTCTTTGTTCTAAAGAAGATATCGTTGAAGGAAAAAAAACAAGCCTGAGTAGAATATTTGCTGAAATTTTTGGTGTACTACGTGCGACTGAGAAGCTTAGTTCGATACTTGGATACAACGGGAACTTTAACATGTATATTTCCCTCGATAATGCGGAAAATATCATTTCTGATCCATTATCCGTTTCCAATAGTGGTTTCTCGGAATTTGGTTTTGCTCCTAGGGAAATGCTTAAGGATAAATATGATTGGGATTTTGAGTTTGACATCCTCTCATTGAGAGATTCCTCGAGATTACTGGATCTTTCCCACTCGATTGTTGATGAGATTTCTTGGAGTTTTGGATTTAAGAATGTTTCCAAGGAGCTGATTAAAGAATTTATCGAAAAGGCAATTGGATATGATTTGAAATTATCCTGATCGCCTTTTACAATTTTTAGTAGAGTTTCCGTACGACCCATATAGAAAGATTAAGCTCTTAAATTCTTGGTAGTTTACATGCTTAAGCATGGCTAAAATCAAAACTTGTTGCGAAATCTTCTTGTGAAATTTCCTTGTTGTGTACATCGCTGGTTGTAGCAATAGAATAAACCTCGAATC
>Ga0265296_1002517_pt1 | contig 18331 bp, 18 predicted proteins | sample MunlanPumphouse1_FD_189073 | JGI IMG/M metagenome (GOLD analysis project Ga0265296, IMG submission 189073) | Groundwater microbial communities from a municipal landfill in Southern Ontario, Canada - Pumphouse #1 | ecosystem: Environmental > Aquatic > Deep subsurface > Groundwater | place...
AAAATTCCCCTATGAGGTAGTCCCCCCATGCGGCAGAAAAAGGATTTGCTGGACATGTTGGCCGATGCCGGCCAGGTGGAGCGGCTGCTGACCTGTATCGAATTCTCCAAGGCCCTGGTGAGCGCTTATGACATGGAGACCCTGCTCACCGCCATCCTGGAACGCATCAAGACCATTATCCCCGCCAGCAACTGGTCCCTGCTCCTGGTGGACCACCAGACCCAGGAGCTTTACTTCGCAGTGGCGGTGGGGGTGGACCTGGAGACCCTGAAAGGCATCCGCCTGAAAATGGGGGAGGGCATTGCCGGGACCGTGGCCCAAACCCGGCAGCCTATTTTTATCCAGGACGTGGACCAGGATCAGCGCTTCTCCGCCCGGGCGGACACCGCCACCGGCTTTGCCACCCGCTCCATCATTGCCTTCCCCTTGCTGGTGCGGGGCGAGGTCGTGGGCGTCTTCGAAGTGGTCAACGTAGAAGACGAAAGATATTTCCGGGAGAAATACCTGCCCCACCTCTCTATCCTGGCGGACTACGTGGCCATTGCCGTGGATAACGTTTACAACCTCCAGAAGCTGCAGGCCCGGACCTTTATTGATGAAGTCACCGGCTTTTATAACTCCCGCTATCTGGCCTGCCAGCTGGATATCTTGCTGCCGAAGATTCTTGGCGACCAGGAAGAATTATCCGTAGTCTTCCTGGATATGGACAATTTCAAAAGCGTGGTGGATACCCACGGCCATCTCCTGGGCTCCCAGGTGTTGGGGGAAGTGGCCCGGGTGATCCACGCCGCGTTGGGGCCGGATGACAGCCTGGTGCGTTACGGCGGCGACGAGTTCATCATCCTCATGCCCCACCGCTCCCAGGAACAGGCCCTGGCCGTGGTCCGCCGCCTGCGCCAAAGCCTCAACAGCACCCTTCTGCTCCAGAAAGAAGGGATTAATCTGCAGGTCACCGCCAGTTACGGCATCGCCACCCTGCCCCAGGACGCCGGGGACCGGGAGACCCTGCTCAGGATCGCGGACCGGGCCATGTTTTGCAGCAAGGGCCGGGGCAAAGACGGCATCATGGTGGGGCGGGACCTGACCCCCGCGCCGGAGACTTGAGCCATGGCCGTCAATCTCCTGGATCTGGCCCGGGAAGTCCTGACCATCGAAGCCGAAGGCATCGCCGCGCTGATCCCCAAGCTGGGCGCCAGTTTCGTTGAGGCCGTGGACCTTATTTATCAGGCCAAAGGCCGGGTGATCATCACCGGGGTGGGTAAATCCGGGATCGTCGCCCGCAAGCTGGTGGCCACCTTCAATTCCACCGGCACCCCGGCGCTGTTTCTCCATCCGGTGGAGGCCATGCACGGGGACTTGGGGATGGTCTCCAGGGAGGACGTGGTCCTGGCCCTCTCCAACAGCGGGGAGACCAAGGAATTGACCATCCTCCTGCCCAGCCTGGAGCGCCTGGAGACGCCGGTGATCTCGCTGACCGGGCGGCTGCGCTCCACCCTGGCCCGGCACAGCCGGGTGGTCATCGACACCGGCGTGCCCCGGGAGGCCTGCCCCCTGGGACTGGCCCCCACGGCCAGCACCACCGCCATGCTGGCCATGGGGGACGCCCTGGCCGTGGCCCTCCTCACCCGGCGGGGTTTTCAGGCCAGCGATTTCCAGCGCTTCCACCCCGGGGGCAGCCTGGGGGAGCGGCTCACCCTGGCCATCTCCGAGGTGATGCGCAGCGGCCCGGAGATCCCCCTCACCCTGGGCGGCCATACCCTGGCGGAGACGGTGGCGGAAATAGACGCCAAAAAGCTGGGGGCCACCCTGGTGGTGGACCGCGGCCGCACCTTGAAGGGCATCATCACCGACGGCGACCTGCGGCGGGCCTTAAAGAAGTGGGGGAACCTCCAGGAAAAAAAGGCCAAAGACCTGATGACCCCGAAGCCCCGGACCATCGGCCCGGGCTCCCTGGCCTCCCAGGCCCTGGAACTCATGGAGCACCAGGGCATCACCGTGCTGCCGGTGGTGGATGAGAAGCACGCGGTCCTGGGCATCGTCCATCTCCACGACCTGTTGGGCCGGGGGGAGTTTAAGTTTACGGTTTAAAAACAAGTTCCAAGTTCCAAGTTAAGAGCCTGGAAGCTGAGGAATTGGTGGGCAGTGCCCACCCTAGATTAACTTACTGGTTTGTAAAGCCATTTTGGTGGGTGGGGAAGCACCTTCCATTTAAATATAAACGCATATTGCCTTAGCTCCGAATACAAACAATACCTTGATTTAAGGCACTTATAATCGAGAAGAACTCCCTCCCCCTACGAGGGGGGAGGGTCAGGGTGGGGGTGGCGAAAATGGGCCAAGGCATCGAGCCCAAATATTACGCCACCCTCCCCCAAACCCCCTCCCCTCAAAGGGAGGGGGCTTTTACCGTGACCGCGGATCAACGTCATTTAATGACGCCTAAACTGTCGCCAGGATTTTTTAATAGGAGCTAAGGCAATAAGCGATTAAATATATTTGCGTCTTACTTTGCGCCTTTGCGTCTTTGCGTGAGGCCTCTCTTTTCGGAACAAATAAATAATGGCCAACCGAGAATGTTCCCCTACCCCACCCGAAGGGCTGATCATCGACCTGGTCACCCCCCTGACCGGGGCCGGCTCCCTGGATGTGGCCGGGGTGGACCGGCTGGCGGCCCGGGTGCTGCCGGCCGCCGACGCCTTGCTGGCCGGAAGTCCCCTGGCGGGTGAGGCCCTGGACCTCCCCCTGGAGATCAGAAAAGAACTGTTCGCCCACCTGCTGCCCCTGGTGGGAGGGATGGTTCCCCTGATTTTGGGGATCACCGGCCAGAGTTATGAGGAGACCCGGAACCTGGCGGTCTGGGTTCTGGAAGAGGCCCGGCGCCGGCGCTATCCCGGCCCCCTGTTCCTGGCCGACCTCCCTTTGTGGTACCACAGCAACCGGGGGCTGCCCCTGAGCTGCCAGACCCTGATGGCGGAATTGCCGCTGCCCCTCATTCTCCTCAATCTCCCCCGGGTGGTGCGCCGCCGGGGGGTGAGGTTCAAGCATCTCAATATCCGCACCCAGGTTTTCAAGAAGGCAGCAAGCCTGCCGGAGGTCCGGGGCCTCATCTACCAGGGGGAGATGGGACGCTTCCTCCATTATCACCATGCCGCGGGGGCCCGGCCCGGTTTTGCTTTTTATGAGACGGACGAAGCGCGATTCCTGACCCGCCCCGGGGCCTGGGGCGTGGTCTCCGCAGGCGCGCAACTCCTGCCCGGAACCTGGCAGCGGGTGGCCCGGGCCTGTCTCCACCCCGAGGACGCGGCCGACGATCCTCCCCGCCGTTATGAACTCTGGGAACTGAGCAACCGCCTGCAGCAAGTCTATCAGCTGAGTCAGGGGAGCCCGGTGGCTTTGTGGAAGCAGGCCCTGAGCGTGAAAGGTGTGCTTTCCAGCCCGGCCGCCGCTCCCAATGCCCCCCAGGCAGCTCCGGACGCGGTGGAAAAATTATTGGAACTTTTGGCCGGATTTGCCGAATAATACCTTAGATTCCCGTTCTCAGGCAATTCGGACAGCAAATTAATAAAATGTCATGGCGAGGATAATAAATCTTCTTGGCGATAAGTCCTTGCTGATGGCTCTTAAGAAAATCTAGGGTATCTGAATATGCCTGACTCTGAAAAGCGTATCAAGATTGAACAGCTGCAGCCGGGTGTTTTTATTCGGATGAAGGATTCCTGGTTTGAACATCCATTTCTTTTTAATAACCTCAAGATCAAGAATGTAGCGCAAATCGAATCCCTTAAAAAAGCAGGGATCGCGGAGGTTTTTTTTGTCCCCGAGAAAAGCGACTGCCAGCCCTTACCCCTTAAACAACCCAAGGGGAAGCCAAGTCCCCCACAGAAGCCGGCGACGCCCCAACCGGAAGACCCGGTGTTAAAACTGCTGTGGCAGATCAAAAAGGAACGCATTGAGAAGCTCAAAGAAAAACAAGAGAATCTCCGTCAATGCACTGAAAAATATGATTCAACCGTCAAAGATATTCCCAAGCTGATGGAAAATATGATTAGCGGCTCCCAGGAGGGTGTGGACAATGCCAAAACCATAGTCACAGACATAGCGGGAAAATTCCTTAGAGATGATGATTCATTCGTGCATCTCATGGCTATTAAGGAAACCGAGGAAAGCATTTATTATCATTCCCTGAATGTTACTGTGTTAGCGCTCATGCTGGGTGCAAAAGCCGGGCTGACCCCCATCGAAATGCGGGACCTAGGGATGGGAACACTCTTTCATGATATCGGCAAAAGCCGGATTGATAATAAAGTGCTAAAAAAACCCCCACCCTTAACCAAGGCTGAACAACATGTTATTTGGTTACATCCGCAATATGGTGTTGAAATTGTAGCCAAAACTAAAACTTTCCCGAAAAATGCGGCAATGATAATTTTGCAGCACCATGAGCAATATGATGGAAGCGGCTACCCACAATTCTTGAAAGGAGACAATATATCTAAATTAGCCAGAATCGCTACTATTGTGAATATGTATGATAGTCTGTGCAACGATGCTGATCCCAATAAAGCCATGAACCCATACCAAACCTTGTCCTATATGTATACACGATGTAAAAAAGTTCTCGACCTGGAACTCTTATCTTTATTTATCCGCAGCCTCGGAGTTTATCCGCCGGGGACGGCAGTGATGCTTTCCAATGGGGTAATAGCTCTCGTCATGTCGGTTAATCCGCAGAATCCGATGAAACCATCCCTAATGTTGTATGATTCGGAAGTTCCCAAAAGCGAGGCAGTCATTTTCGATATGGATGACTTGCAGGACGTATCTATTGAAAAAAGTCTGCGCGTCGAAAATCTAGCTCCTGAAGTATGTGACTATTTTAATTACACCGGGAAGGCAAACTACTTTGTCGAAAATATTAAAAGCGCCGATAAGTCCTAGGAGGAAACAGAACCTTGGGGAGGCAAGATGTATAAGTTCATCCTGGGGATAGTAATCCTGCTGGTGCTGGGCTCCTGCGGGGGGAGCGAGAACCCCGAGAAGTACATGCAGGCCGGGTTTGTTCATTTTCAGAAGCAGGAATACGACCAGGCCATTGCCAACTACCAGAAGGTCGTGGAACTGGAGCCCAGGGCCGCGGCCGCCTATAACATGCTGGGCATGGCCTACCGCCTGAAGGCCAACCAGCTGGGCCTTGCCGAGCTGCGATCCAAAGAGATCGCCGCGTTCCAAAAATCCATAGAGGCCGACCCCAACTATTGGGTGGCCATGGTCAATCTGGGGGCCACCTATTATTACCGGGGAGAGAAGGCCAAGGCCGCGCCTTTGTTCAAGAAGGCCCTAACTTTGAATTCCCAGCATCCGGAAAAAGAACAATTGGAGAAGATGATTGCCGAAGGCGAGGCCCGGCCTTGAGGAGAAAGTTCGGGCTGGCCGGGGTGGGGCTGATCCTGTGCTTTTCCCTGGCTGCGGCCCCGGCCCCGGATTTCTCCGGGCCCGAGCTGGCCCAGCGTCTGGGCTGCTGGGCCTGCCATGCCCTCCACGGCCGGGGGGGGAAGGCAGGGGCCCCCTTGGACGGCATCGGCGCCCGCCTCGCGCCCGGGGATCTGCAGGAGGTCCTTACCCGCCCCCGCAGCCGCCATCCGGGCGCGAAGATGCCCAGTTACGCCCATCTCCGGCCCGGGGAGATGGAGGCCCTGGTTGAGTATCTGGCAAGCATGAAATAAAAAAGGGGAGGCGGCCAGGCCACCTCCCCTTTTATTACCATCCCGGACCAGGCCTCAGGGCCGGCCCTTGGATTTCTCATAGCGGTCGTAGACGTAGCCGCCCACCATACCGGCGCCGCCGCCGATGGCCGCGCCGCACGCCGGGCAACCCGCGGCCCAACCGATAAGAGCGCCGCTACCTGCGCCGATGGCCCCGCCGCTCAATACTCTCTGTTCGGTATTGGACATTCCGGAGCATCCCCCCAGCACCATGGCCGCCACCATCAGCAGAATGACCGCTTTTTTCATTACTTTTTCTCCCCGCTTTTCAGCTCCGGCGGACAGACCGTGGTGCACCGCCTGAGGATCACCTCGATGACCGAGGTTTTAAATTTATCGGGATTATCTCGGTAAAACTTGTCCACTTCCGCAACGACCTGGGCCACGGTCTTGCTTTTCAGGCTATCCGCAAAGGCCCTGGAGATGCAGACTGTTTTGCCGCTGCTGGCCGCCATCTCGAAGTCGGCCAAGTTGCAGATGCCGAAGACGTAACCTGCTTTGCCCTCAGCGGAGACCTGGGACCAGTGCGCGCCTTCCCAGAGAAAGGCCTTATCCGCGGCCTGGGCGGCCCCGGCCAGAGCCAGGATGAAAACCATTCCGGCGATCCACCCCGTTCTCCTAATTCTCATGGGCTTCCTCCCCTCGGATTATAAAGAAATGATGATAATTCTCTGAACCGTGAGAACGCGTCTGCCGGTCCGGGAGCTTCCTCAGGGACGTCCTTGGGATTTCTGATAGCGGTCATAGAGATACCCGCCCAGCAACCCCGCACCCCCGCCAATGGCCGCGCCAGCCGCGGGGGAACCCGCAGCCCAGCCGATGAGGGCCCCGCTGCTGGCGCCGATGGCGCCGCCGGACAACACCCGCTGCTCCGTGGAGCTCATCCCGGAACAGCCCGCCAGCAGCAGGCCGAAAACCATAACCAGGACGACCAGCTTTTTTATTTTTTCTTCTCCCCTGACGGGGGCGCCACCGGACAAAGCTTGGTGCAGGCCTGCATAATCACTTCAATCACCGGGGTCTTCATCTTCTGGGGATTGTCCTTATAGAACTTATCCACCTCGCTGATTACCTGCCCCAGGGTCTTGGTTTTCAGCTCTTCGGTGAAGGAGCGGGAAACGCACGCGGCCCGGCCGCTTCCGCCCATGGCGGTTTCAAAAGACGCCATGTTCAAGATGCCTTTCACATAGGCTGTCTTGATGTCCTGGTTAAATTCCTTCCACTGGCTTCCGTCCCAGGCCAACTGCTGCTGAGCCATGGCGCCGGCAGCCAGGCACAGGAAGATGGCCAATCCCAAAATTGCGGCTTTTCCCTTAAGGTGCATCACCTTTACCCCCCTTGTGAAGTTGTCGGGGCTCCGCCCCGGTTAACCTTCTTCAGGGCCTGCTTGCGGCGTCTCGGCAGGGCGCTTTTTCTTGCTGGCTTTTGGGTTTTTCTTCTTGGCGGCCGCCGGCGGTTTCTTGGCAGCCTGCTGTTTGACGTTCGCCTTTTTCGGATTCTTTTTCTGATTCTTAGGCTGATTCTTGGTCTGGGTCTTGCTCTGAGTCTTGGCGGATTTGCCCTTGACCGCCTTCTCTTCCTGCTTCTGGGGAGGGGCAGGCTCCTTGGTTTCCGGGCGCTCCAGGGGCCTGTTGCCCTCCAGCATGGGCGGGATGGGCGGCGGCGCCACTTCTTTCTGGGCCCGTCCGGGACCCTGGGAAACCAGGAGGAAAACCCCCGCCACGGCTATGGCTACTAATCTCTTCATCTTCATCCTTCATGGTTATGGTTCCGGGATTCAAGCCGGGGATCGGTTTTCTTCCCGGAACCTGTCGCTGGGAGCCTGAACTGCCGGCTGGTTATTCTTCAGGAGCCTTCTCCTTCGGGGCCTTCTTGGCCTTGGCCTTGGCCTTAGCCTTGGCTTTGGCTTTGGCCTTTTCCTTGGCCTTTTCCTTGGCCTTAGCTTTCTTATCCGCCTTGGTCTCCGAGGGCTCTTTGGGAGCCGCGGGGGGTTCAGCCTTGGGCGCGGCCGGAGTCTGTTTCTCGATCATCGGCGGGGTGGCCGGGGCCTTCTCTTCTTTCTGGGCCAGAACCGCGCCTTGGAGGCTCAGCAGGAAAATTCCGGCGGTGGCCATGGTGATGATTTTCTTCATGCGCATTTTCTCCTTGTTATTAATGAGAGCTTAAAAATGGTGGCGGTGCAGGGATTTGAACCCCGGACACTGCGGATATGAGCCGCATGCTCTAACCAGCTGAGCTACACCGCCGTTTAAAGTTAAAATATATTCAGCCTCATCCTGTCTGTCAATAAAATTGCTCCCGCACCGATGCTTCCCAGAGCCGCGGAACCAAGAATTTACGGCGTTTTGGAGATTGCCGCCGCATCTCCCCGGGGATGGGGTTAACTAATATTTTTTAGACGGTTTTTCCCTTTAACTTAAGAGGCGTATCTACATCTAATGGTAGTAATATGAGCATGGTCCATTTTTTTCCGCTTAACCCCGGGGCGGGAAAAAGATGAAGGGCGCTCCTGAGTTTCAGGGGAAAGTCCGGGGAATAGGCCCTGATATTTTCGGCAGACATTACACGAGGGAATGATGAAAAAACAAGGTTCTTCCGGTCTGATGTTGTCGTTATTATTGATTTTATTAATCGTCGTCGCGGCCCCCCGGCCCCTACGCGCCGCCCCGGAGACGCCTCCCGGAAAGGATAAAACCCTATCTCCTTATTTTTTTGTCAAGAGCGAAGATGCTGATAAGGACGTGCTGCCCCTGAAATCCACCCGGGCCGATGTCAAGATTGCCGGTGTGGTGGCCGAGGTGAAGATTACCCAAGTATATCAGAACCAGGGAAAAAAAGCCCTGGAAGCCCTTTATGTCTTTCCGGCCTCCACCCGGGCCGCGGTTCACGCCATGCGCATGACCGTGGGAGAGCGGGTCGTGGAAGCGAAGATCATGGAGCGGCAAAAGGCCCGGGAGACTTATGAAGCGGCCAAGAAGGAGGGTAAAACCACCTCTCTGCTGGAGCAACAGCGGCCCAACGTCTTTCAGATGAACGTGGCCAATATCCTGCCGGGCGATGAAGTGAAGGTGGAACTAAACTATCTGGAGCTCCTGGAGCCCGAAGACCAGGTCTACGAGTTCGCCTTCCCCATGGTGGTGGGGCCGCGATATTCTAATATGAAGGCCGAGGGTGCGCCGGAAACGGAGCGCTGGGTGAAGAACCCTTATCTCCACCAGGGTGAGGCCCCTCCCTTCAGCTACGGCTTGAGCGTGGAGGTCAATGGGGCCATGCCCATCTCCAAGTTGGCCAGCCCCAGCCACGACATCGAGGTGAAATACACCGGCCCCGCCGCGGCCAAGATCAGCCTCAAAGACGCGGCCACCGCGGGTGCGAAAGATTTCGTCCTGCGCTATAGCCTGGCCGGTGACCGCATCCACAGCGGCATGCTGCTGTATCCCGGAAAAGACGAGAATTTCTTCCTGATGATGATGGAGCCCCCGGCCCGGGTCCAGTCCGAGGCGGTGGTCAAACGGGAGTACATCTTCATTGTCGATATTTCCGGCTCCATGCACGGCTTTCCCCTGGACACCACCAAGGCCCTGATGGATGACATCATCAACGGCCTCAAGCCCCATGATTTTTTCAATGTCTTGCTTTTTGAAGGCGCCCCGGAGGTCCTGTCCGCGTCGGGGTCCCTGGCGGCCACCCCCGAGAATAAAAAGAGGGCCGTGGGTTTTATCAAGGCACAGTCGGGCGGCGGCGGCACGGAAATTCTGACGGCCTTGAAGCAGGCCCTGAACCTGCCCCGGACTGCGGATACCTCCCGCATTGTGGTGGTGGCCACCGACGGCTACGTGCACGTGGAGCCCCAGACCTTTGAACTCATCCGGGAGAGTCTGGGGGCAGCCAACCTCTTCTCCTTCGGCATCGGCACCGCGGTCAACCGCCACATCATCGAAGGTATGGCCCGGGCCGGGATGGGGGAACCTTTTGTGGTTCTCAACCCCGGGGAAGCCCCGAAGCAAGCCGCCAGATTCCGGCGTTATATCGAAAGTCCGGTACTCACCAATATCAAGGTCAAGTTTGAAGGCTTCGGCGCGGCGGATATGGAGCCCGTCTCCTTGCCGGACCTCTTTGCCATGCGCCCCCTCACCTTGCTGGGCAAATACCAGGGCAGCCCTACGGGTACGGTGGTGGTGACCGGCAAGACCGCCAAAGGGGATTTTGAGCAGAAGATTAATGTGGCCCCGGAGCAGGCCAGCCCCGACAATGCGGCGTTAAGGCTCCTCTGGGCCCGGCAGCGGCTGCTGCGCCTGGCGGACCTGAGCTTCCTGGAAAAGGGCAGGAACGACGCCCGCATCAAGGAGATCACCGCCCTGGGCCTCAAGTACAGCCTGATGACCGCTTATACTTCCTTCGTGGCCGTGGACCAGGTCAAGCGGTCCGACGGCAAGGTGGAGACCGTCACCCAACCCCTGCCCCTGCCCGAAGGCGTCAGCGACCTGGCCGTGGGCGGCGTGGGCGGCGGCGGATTCAGGACCGGGGGATACTCGGCTAAGGCCAAGATGGGTTTCCTGGCCTCGGCCAGGCCCGAAATAGCGGCCAGGCCTCCTTCTCCCACGGCAATGCCGCCAGGCGGCGTAGCCGCGGCGCCCAAGCCCCCGGTGGCCAAGGCCAAGGTGAAGGTCACTATCCAGGTGACCCAGGTGAAGGGCGGTCTGGATCAGAAGGCGGTTAAAGAGGCGTTGGAGGCCAAGCAACTTGAATTGACGGCCTGCTGTGAGGGCGCGTTGAAGACCGGCATGAAACTGCCCACCGCGGTTACCTTGACCTTTACCATCGGTCCTGACGGTAAAGTCAGCGGCCAGGTGCTGCCCAAACTGCCCCTGGGTTACGAAGCCCTGACCAAATGCCTGGGCCAGGCGGTGGAAGGCATTCTCTTCCCCAGTCCGGGGCAGAAAGGCGCCACCGTCACCGTGAAGCTGCTTTTGGCAACCAAGTAGTTGAAAAAGGGCGGTGCACGCCGCGCCCCTACGGCGGAAATTGTGCCAACTGTAGGGGCCCGGCGTGCCGTGCCCTTTAAATAATCCGGTTTAGGAGGGGCCAGGGCGGCATAGTAAGGAAAGTTGAATTATTGGGGGAAGATGATACCCGCGACATCTTGGAAGTGATGGATCAGAAAATCCGGGCCCGCGGCCGCCAGGGCCGCGGGCTCTCCATAACCGTAAGTAACCCCCACGGTGCGAGCCCCCGCGCCTTTTCCCGCCAGGACGTCCGCGGTCTTGTCCCCCACCATCAGGGTGCGGCCCGGCTCCTCTCCCATTTTTCTGATTAAGGCGATTAAGGGCTCGGGGGAAGGCTTCAGGGCCAAGACGGCGCCGCCGCCGTGAATCCCTGCGAAGTAGCTGAAGATGCCCATGGCCCGGAGCACTTCCTCGGTGAGGCTCTGGCGCTTGTTGGAGAGAACCGCCAGCTTTTTCCCCGCCAGCCGGGGCAAGGTTTCTGCAACCCCCGGATAAAGGCGGGTCAGGTCCCCGCAATGGCGGTGATAATGTTCCAGGTAAAGCCTTAAAGCCTCTGGCCGCAACCCCTCCCGGCCCGGCCCCAGGAAACGCTCCACAAACGTGCGCTCCCCGCCGCCGATCATCTTCTTGAGGGCCTCGGGAGAGTGCTCCGGCAATCCCAGACTGCGGCAGGCATAATTGGCGGCCCGGGCGATGTCCGGCAAGGAGTCGGCCAGGGTGCCGTCGAGATCAAAAACGATGAGGTCGATGCGGTGGATCATCATGATTCCTTGGGATATGAGCAGTAAGCAGTGATCAGTGATCAGTAAAAAGAATGGCAATGGATGTGGTGAAAAAGCAAGAGCTTTTTCCTCCATTGCCGCCCGTTCACAGTCTCTCGCTTGGGAGCGCCGCCGGCTTTAAAGCTTTAAGGTGGGGCGGGCCTCTGTGCCCGCCAGGCGCTAGACGGGCACGGAGGCCCGCCCCACCATTGTCTGGTTTCCAAGCACAGCTTGGGAACGAGATCGATCAGACCAAATCCTTTTCCCCGTTGCCCCTTTTTCCCTCTTTCCCTTCCCGCAGATCCTGGTAACTCGGCAGCACGCCCAGGCCGTGGGCGGATTTGACGGCCTGGCTGATGGCCTGTTCAATGGCTGTCTCCGCCAGGATGCCGATGAGGTGCAAATCCGCGGTGATTTGGGGTTGGGCCAGGACGAAGACCGCGTCGCCGTCAAACAGGGTATGGACCGGCCGGATGCAGCGGGCCAGGCCGTTATGGCCCATCTGCGCGATCTTTTGGGCCTCTTCCCGGGTGAGGCGGGCGTTGGCGGCCACCACGCAAATGGTGGTGTTGGAGGGCTCGCCGAAACGGCGGCGCACCACGCCCCGGCGCAGCAGGCTGACGGAGTCCGCGAATTCCCGGCTGTCCGGGGCAACGCGGGCCCCGGCCAGGATCTCTCCGGTCCTGGGGTCCACCACATCGCCGAAGGCGTTGACCACGGCCAGGGCCCCGACCCGGAGGCCGCCGGGGCCTTCCAGGAAGCTGGTGCCCAGGCCCCCCTTGGTGGCCTGGGGGACGCCCAGGAGTTTACCCACGGTGGCCCCCGTGCCCGCGCCCAGGCTGCCGTCCCCCTGGGGTTCGGCCCGGGCGGCCCGGGCCGCGGCGAAACCCATGGCCTTATCGGGCCGGGCCCGGCAATTGCCCACGGATAGGTCGTAGATCACCGCGGAGGGGACGATGGGCACCCGGGTGACGGTAACGTCGAAGCCCCGGCCCTGCTCCTCCAGAAACTCCATCACCCCTCCGGCCGCGTCCAGGCCGAAGGCGCTGCCGCCGGAGATGCACACCCCGTGCACCTCATTGACCACGTGGAAACCCAGCAAGGCGTCCAACTGGCGGGTGCCGGCCGCGGAGCCCCGGATATCCACGCTCCCCACCGTTCCCGGCGGGCAGAGGACCACGGTGCAGCCCGTGACGTTTTTGAAGTCGCTGGCATGGCCCACCGAGAAGCCGGGAACGCGGGTAATCATGATAGGTTATCCTGGCTGATAAATGGAAATCAAATAAATATATATCCTATTGCGCCGCATCTCAAGTGGCGCCCCGCAAATCCCGGGCCGGTTTGCCGCGGGCCCGGGGAGGATGGGGCAAAAGGGGCATGAGAGAAAAGTTACGGGCGGATGGGGTTCCCGGATTGGGCTCCAGGGTCGTCAGGGTTTTTAAGCCCCGGTCTTTTTTGCCAGTTTGGCCGCGATCTTGGCATTAAACTTGGCGGCATCGATGACAAAACGATGGTGAAAGCCCTCGGAGATTTGGTCATACTCATCCTCGGCCAGGATATAAAAAGTGAGCTTGCGCCCTTCCACATTCTCCAACTTGCCTTTCACAGTGACGGTCAACCCGGCCGGAGTGGCGGCAGAGTGGTTCAATTGAAAATCTATGCCCACCGTTTGCATTCGAGGCCAGTCCAGGTGAGGGTTAATCGCCTTGATACAGGCCCATTCAATCAGCCCCACCATATACCCGGAGGCCAAAACTTTAGGCATGAGCTGAAACTCCGGTGATTCCGGTAAGAGAAAAGGAACGGTTCTTTCTGCCGGCACCGGGAACTGAAACTCAAAGGTCAGGCCTGGCTTTAGCGAAGGTTTCATGGACGCATCCTCCTGCTGCAATTTTTTTCTTGATTTTACGAAGGGAATTAAATTAAGTAAAATTAATTAATCTACTTTTTATGATTAGGACAACTTATATGGAATGGCAACAGATTCTGGGTTTCCAGCAGGTGGCGAAGCTGGGCAGCTTTACCAGGGCCGCGGAGGCCACCTTTCGCAGCCAATCCGCGCTGAGCCAGCAGGTCAAGGCCTTGGAAGAGGAGTTGGGCTGTTCCCTGCTGGAAAGGATAGGGAAAAAGAAACTGCGGCTCACTGCTGCCGGAGAAAGTTTTTTGGAATTTGCGGAAGCTATCCTGGAGAGATACGAAGATCTCCAGGAAGAGATTAACCTGATTAAAGGCCAGCAGAAAGGCCACCTGCGGCTGGCCGCGCCTTTTACCACCTTATACCATTTGTTCCGGGAACTGCTGCCGGCCTATATCGCCAAATTCCCCCAGGTGCAATTGAGTATCTTGGACCGCTCCCAGGAGGGCGTCATCGAGTTGGTGAAGGCCGGGGAGATCGATTTCGGCCTGGCCCTGGAATCCGCGGTGCCCAAAGACCTGGCCGCGCGCCGCTGGCAGAAGGTGGAAAAAGTGCTGCTCACCCCCCTGGGCCATCCCCTGGCCGGCATAAAACGCCCCACCATGGAGGAGATCGCCCGCTATCCCCTAATTTTGCCACCAGCCGGCCTTAAAGGCGGGGGACGGATGATCTTGGAGGATCACTGCCGCCAACGCGGGTTGGACTATCACCTGATCATGGAGTCGTCCAACGTGGAGTTGAGTTCCTTATACGTGGAGATGGGCCTGGGGATTTCCTTTGCCACCGTGGCCGTGCATCTGCCCATGGCCGAAACCAGGAGACTGGCCTTCATCCCCATGGGCCACTATTTCCCGGCGGATTACCTGGCAGTGGTCCTGAGAAAGGATAAGGTCCTGGCCCCGCACAAAGAGGCCTTTGTGGAGATGTTGTTCGGGGGGAGGGACCAGGGTCCTGGGGACCTTGCCCCTCCCCCCACTGTCAACCCTCAAAAGGGGCCGTAGGGGCGGACCAGATGTCCGCCCAGAGGTGGATGGGGGGCACACCCGGGTGCGCCCCCCTAGGGGGCCAACTGCACGGCGCCGTTCTTGATGGTGAGGAGGTAGAGGGAGAGTTCCGCTTCCCGGTCCCCGTTGAACCCTTTAAACCAGGGCAAATCGGGGAATTCCTTCAGGGCCAGCAAGCGCCGGGGCAGCTCGGCCCTTTTCAAGCCCCTATCGGCCTCCAGCGCCTTGAGGAGCAACTTGACCACCACGTAGCCCTGGGCCGCCAGGTAATCCGGGTTGTCCCCGTATTGCTGGCGGTAGGCGGCCATAAAAACCTGGACCGCGGGCGCGGGGTCCCGGGCAAAAAAGGCGTCCGGAAACAAGATGCCTTCCAGGGCCCTGGCCTCCGCGTCGGTAAGGTTCGGGGCGTGGAGGAGGTTGGTGCCCAGGAGTTGCAGATTTTTCAGACCCAGGGCCGCTAATTGACCGGCAATGGCCGCGACGGTGGGGGCGTCGTCCGGGATAAATAGGGCATCAAATCCGGGGGAGCCCTGCTCCGGTTGGTAGATGGCCTTGAGGGTGCTCAGGGCCGGGGCAAAATCCCGGGTGTTGGGGGCATAGGGCACCTGGTCCGCGACCTCCGCGCCCCGGACCTCGGCTTCCTCCAGGAACTGCTGCAAAAAGGTTTGGCCAAACGCGGCATCCGGGTAAAGCACGGCATAACGCTTCAGGCCCGCCTGCCCCATGGTGCGCCGGAACAGGGCCCGCACTTGCTGGCGGGCGGTGAGGAAGGCCTGGAACACAAAATCTCCGGCCTGGGTGACGCCGCCCTTCTGGGCCATGGAAATGAGGGTCACCTGGGCCTCCTGGGCAGCCGCGGCCGCGCCCTGAACCGCACCGGAGCGGATGGGGCCCAGGATCGCCAGCAGCCGGGGGTCTTTGGCCAGGTCCCGCACCATCTGGGCCGCGGACCCTGGATCATTGGGGGTGTCCCGGAAGCTCATTTCCAAAGAGGAGCCCCGGGCCGCCAATTCCATGCCTTGCTTGACGTGGCGGCCGAGATTCCCGAATTCTCCGCTTAACGGCACCAGGCAGCCCACCAGCCGCCTCTGGCCGCTGAGCAGCGCGCCCACCTTGGCCGCTTCGGGACTTTCCGGAAAACGTTCCTTCAGGGTCCCGGTCCACTTCTGGGCCTCGTCGGCCCGCCCGGCTCGCTGGGCCAGGGTGGCCAGGCGCAGGAGCACGACCGCGCTCGCCGGAGAATCACGGTAGAGGGTGGCCATGTTCTCCAGTTCCTGGGGAGTGGCCTGCTCCACCACCCGGGTCTGCAAATCCTCAAACCACTCTTTATCCCCGGCCGCCAGGTCCTGGGCCGCCAGCCGGAGCCGGGCAAAGGCCTGGGGCGGCCGGGACTGCTTCAGGGCAATTTCAGTCAGCAGGGCTTGGGTGGAAAATCGCAGGGCCGGGGGCAAGTCAACCGCGGTGAGGTTCTCCAGCACCTGGAGGGCCTGCTGATATTGCCCCAGCTTGAAATAAGCCCGGCCCACGCCGTATCTGGCCGGGAGGGCAGTATCCTCCCGGGGCTCCCGGGACAGGATGCTCTGGTAGGCCATGAGGGACCCCTGCCAATTCCCCTGGAGGCCCAGCAGCTCCCCTTCCCGCAGCCTGGCCGCGGTGACGTGCCGGCCCTGGGGGAAGCGCTCCAGATAGGAGTGGTAAAGCCGCCAGGCGTCGGTGTACCGCTGCTGGCGATAACTGGCCTCAGCATTCTGGAAAAGGGGTTCGTCCGCGGTGGCGGCATCGATGGACCGGCCGGGAGGCGGCAGGCCGGGGAGCTCGGCGCAGGCGGGCAGCCATAACCCCAGTAAAAGCAGCAAAATTCCGCAGATCAGGTCTCTCTGAAAACTTCTCATAAGGCTAATTATTACCAGATTTTATCTATTTAATACAATAGTTATCTTCGGGGTTAGAGGGATGTGGGGGAAGGATGGTTAAGAAAGAAAAAGGGGAGGGGCAAAATCTTTTTTTCCTGGAACCGGGGCGAGGAAAGGTAAGGGGAGGGATATTCCTCAACCCCTACCGCTGGAGGCCCCGGGAGGCGAAGCGGCCGCCGCCGACTTATGGCGGGCACGGCCCGCCCCCTGGTCCTGAAAAAGAAGAAGGGCGGGATGTCCCGCCCTTCCGGTTGTTTGGTGTAATTAGCGCAGGCTGGAAAGCCTGCGTTACCTTTCCCTTACTTCACTTCTTCGAATTCGGCTTCCACCACTTCTTCCTCGGGCTTTTTGGGCTTTTCCTCGTGGCCGGCGGCACCGGCCGCGGCGCCCGCGGCCGCACCAGCAGCCCCGCCGGCTGCGTCGCCGGTCTTGGAATACATCTGTTCCGCCAACTTATGGGAGGCCTTCATCAGCGCTTCACTGCTGCTCTTGATGGCCTGGGTATCGTTGCCTTCCATGGTGGTCTTCAGCTGGGAGACATGGCTTTCGATATCCGCTTTGATGCCTGCCTCCACCTTGTCGCCCAGATCCGCCAGGGTCTTTTCGGTGGTGTAGATCAAGGTGTCCGCCTGGTTCCGGGCCTCCACCAGCTCCTTTTTGCGATGGTCTTCTTCCGCGTGGAGCTCGGCCTCCTTAATCAGGTTCTTGATCTCATCGTCACTCAGGCCGCTGGGCGCGGTGATGCGGATGGACTGCTCCCGGCCGGTGCCCAGGTCCTTGGCGGAGACGTGGACGATGCCATTGGCGTCGATGTCGAAGGTGACCTCCACCTGGGGCACGCCCCGGGGGGCCGGGGGGATGCCGAAGAGTTCGAAGCGGCCCAGGGTCTTGTTGTCACCGGCCATGTCCCGCTCCCCCTGGAGCACGTGGATGGTCACCGCGGTCTGGTTGTCCGCGGCGGTGGAAAAGACCTGGCTCTTCCGGGTGGGAATGGTGGTATTGCGGTCGATGATTTTGGTGAGCACCCCGCCCAGGGTTTCAATGCCCAGGGAGAGGGGGGTGACGTCCAGGAGCAGCACGTCTTTCACTTCCCCTTTGAGCACCCCGGCCTGGATACCCGCGCCCACGGCCACCACTTCATCCGGGTTGACCCCTTTGTGGGGCTCTCTGCCGAAGATCTCCTTGACCTTCTCCTGGACCTTGGGCATGCGGGTCATGCCCCCCACCAGGATGACCTCGTCGATTTCCCCGGCGCTGACGCCGGCATCCTTAATGGCCTGGCGGCAGGGGCCTTCCATCTTGGTGATCAGGTCTTCCACCAGGTCCTCCAGCTTGGCCCGGTTGAGCTTGATAAGCAGATGTTTGGGGCCGCTGGCGTCCGCGGTGATAAAGGGCAGGTTGACCTCCGTCTCCATGGAGGTGGAGAGCTCCATCTTGGCCTTTTCCGCGCCTTCCTTGAGGCGCTGCAGGGCCATCTTATCGCTCCGCAGATCGATGCCCTGCTCTTTCCGAAACTCGTCCGCCAGGAAATCAATGACCCGCTGGTCGAAGTCGTCGCCGCCCAGGTGGGTGTCGCCGTTGGTGGATTTCACCTCGAAGACCCCTTCGCCCAGTTCCAGGACGGAGATGTCGAAGGTCCCCCCCCCCAGGTCGAAGACGGCGATACGCTCATCCTTCTTTTTGTCCAGCCCGTAGGCCATGGACGCGGCGGTGGGCTCATTGATGATGCGCAGCACGTTCAGGCCGGCGATCAGCCCCGCGTCCTTGGTGGCCTGGCGCTGGGCGTCGTTGAAGTAAGCGGGCACGGTGACCACCGCTTCGGTGATCTTCTCCCCCAAATACTCCTCCGCGGTCTGCTTCATTTTGGTGAGGATCATGGCGGAGATTTCCGCGGGGCTGTAAGTGCGGCCCCTGATCTCGATATGGGCGTCGCCGTTTTCGGCGCGCACGATCTTATAAGGCAAGACCTT
>Ga0265296_1002518_pt1 | contig 18323 bp, 20 predicted proteins | sample MunlanPumphouse1_FD_189073 | JGI IMG/M metagenome (GOLD analysis project Ga0265296, IMG submission 189073) | Groundwater microbial communities from a municipal landfill in Southern Ontario, Canada - Pumphouse #1 | ecosystem: Environmental > Aquatic > Deep subsurface > Groundwater | place...
CAGATAGGATACACTTTTTGCTGAGGTAGTCTAGCGGTAGGGCGCAGGCCTGGAAAGCCTGTGGTGCGAAAGTGCCTCGGGGGTTCAATTCCCCCCCTCAGCGTTTCTGTTGTTTTTCTGATTGTTACTCATTCAAAGGGGGGGTCAGCAGTCAACCCCCCACCCATTCCGGAAAAAATTCGTGTCGACCCCCCCTGCATGGGGGTGGGGGGGTCAATGGTCGACCCCTCCCCCCCTTTGGCCGGATCCAACCCCCCCTCATCATTTTTGAGTAACTGCGAAAATGATCCGCCCCGTCTGAAGCCCCATGCAGGAGACCTGTCAAAAATGCGTGCAATATTGCGTACATCCCACTTTTGAGGAGGGGGGTCAGCGGTCGACCCCCCCCATCATTTATTTTTAAAACGTGTTGACCCCCCCTCCATTTGGGATTCTGGTGGGGGGGTCCCCCCTTGCGTGTAGAGCCACATGCTCATATTCGTGTGGAAGTTCAGACGGGGCGTCAATTTTCCGGTGACTATGTTGATGGGGGGGTTGACTGCTGACCCCCCCGCACTCAAGAGCGGGTACCCCTTTCAGCCCCACACAAAAACAGTGAGAGTTATTAATTGAAGGATTTGATTGTACATAGTTTGTTGAAATTATGAGAAAGAAGAGATTGAATCCTGTAATAATTCATGATAGTCGTTTTTTCAATGGAGACTGCATTACAGGTGCTAAACAGAATATTGAGGCTAATTCAGTAGATCTTATCATCACTGATCCTCCTTATGGAATAAATGGAACCAATTTACATCTTCATTATAGCCGTAATGAATCGCTTGTTGCTGATGGATATGTTGAAATCCCTCAATCAGAATATGAAAAATTTAGTTTAAAGTGGATTCGCGAAGCAAAACGTATATTGAAACCCGGGGGTGCGATTTACATCATTTCCGGATATACCAATCTATATTTCATCCTGAAAGCTCTCCGTAAGGTAAATCTGAATGAAGTCAACCACATTATTTGGAAATATAACTTTGGCGTTTTTACGAGTAAGAAATATGTTTCTTCTCATTACCACATCCTATATTATGAAAAGCCCGGTGGATCGCGCACCTTCAACATTGAATCAAGATTTGGGTTACAAGAAGAATCCGATACAGGTGGATCGAAAAATTACTGCGACCGTGAAGATGTCTGGACGATCAACCGCCAATACAAGCCACGAAAAATAAAAAATAAAAATGAGTTGCCTGATGATTTACTAATCAAGATACTACAATACAGCAGCAATGAAGGGGATCTCGTTTGTGATTTCTTCCTTGGAGGATTTTCCACAGCCAGAGTCGCCATCGGGTTAAACCGAAAAATTGTAGGTTTTGAGATCTCGCCTTCAATTTTCGAACAAAAGATTAGCGAGATTGAAAAAATTGATCCCGGAAAGTTATTGCCGATCTTAAATATTCCAATTATCAACAATCCAAAAAATCAAGGGAAGTCTTGGTCAAGAGAAGAGTGCTTAAAACTCCTTGAACGATATAGTGAGTTGACATCAGAAGGAAAACTGAAAAAAGAAATTATGAAGACGCTTCAAGAGGAGTTTAAACGAGGATATTGGGCTATTGATAAAGCGTTGAAAAAAATTAAGGTGTAGTATTTACTCATCACTGGGTTTCATGGTTAAATAAGTCACTTCGCGTTCAGCGAAAATTGTGGATATTATTGCGATGCGGCAGCGCTCCTTTCGCTCAACAACTTCCATTTGTTCAGGATCTCCGGCGGAAGTCGAAGAAGAACCTCCCGCATCGTTGTTTTTCTTATCATGATCCAGCAACAATGAGTGCGCGACTAACCATACTTCATACTTCTTTGTAAATACATCCGCTAATGTGGCATCACGACGCTCAAATGCCTTTAATTTTTCTGCAAATTTCGGATACGCAGTTGAGTAATAAATTCGGAGCATTCCATCGTTTTGAATTGCTGATGAGGCGATTTCATTTTCATCTGTGGGCCAATTTAGTGTATCCCACATATCATCCTCGGGACTAACAGGATTTACTTCGAATGGAGGGAGTGATAAGTGCTTATTAGTATCTGTTGACATGGGAGGTTCAATCAGAACAACCGAATGTTCATCAGATAATGTTGGAAGACCGGATCGACGAAGTTCAACTCGAATTATCCCTTTACTCCCAATAATAGAGTTACTAGGACATTCATAGATAATTCGCATTCGGCCACCTTGTAAAGGAGTTGAACCACAAGACTCCAGTAAACCAGGAGAATTAATGATATTAATTTTCGAGGTTTCTAGATTATTTGGATCATGATAAGTGCTATTAGCATCAGTTTCTACCCGGATATGGCGTCTTTGTCCAGGATAAAATGGGATTTCTTCATCTTCTTTCCATAAAATCTTGATATAAGTAGGTGGTTCTTTCAAATCAATCGTTTTTTTCGTATAACCATGACGGGAGTCGGAGGTTGCGGTCTTTTCACCCTGCTGTTTTTCTCCCTTTTTTGCTCCCCCTGTAGCGGTGGTTACCTCGAAACCTTGAATTTTTAAAATCGATGCTACCTCTTTTCGCATCTGTTGAACGGCTGTTTCATCTCGTTCATGATAATTTTCATTCCGTGCTTCATTGTTCAACAGTGTTAACGCATCATCGGATTTTAGAGCTTTTACGAACTCCTGTTGAATTAAATCATATAATGCACCACTCCGTGCATCTTCTCTGTTTGAGACAAAAAGAGCTCGTTTTGCTTGAGCAGTGAGCTTATTACAATCGATATGTCCAATAAATCTTTGAGTAAGGAAGGGAAGATCCGCAGCTTTGCTCACGATCAGTTTTGAGAACTCTGCGTGACTCTGCCCATTTAATGTTAAAATTATCGGTTTGTTAGAATTTACGAAGGCTTTTATTGGGTTACGATTCTCTTTTTCCGATTTTTGGAGTACCCAATATTCAATTCCAATAGAGCCCCAATCTCCCAAACTCACATAATACATTTTTGAGGAATGTACTAATTCGGGGCCACGGCTTTTTTCATCACCCTCATCTACTGCACCATTTAGAGCATTCCTAGACCCTTTTATAACACGACGATAATTGTGAATTTGGTTATCCAGCCAAATCGGTAGAATTGGATCAAAGAGAATCGAATTCAATAAACCATACAAGCTATTTGGACCAACGGGGCTTGAATAATTACTTAAATCATAACCAAAATGTTTTACTTGCGTTCCTGCTTTAAAATTCTCTATTTTCTCTTCAATTTGTAGGACAGACCCATTGAATGTCAGATACACGTAATGTCCAGATTTGAATGAATTCGGGTCTAAATCCATATAACGGACAAGTGTAAATCCAACTCTTGGATCGGTTCCATTTCGAGAGGCAATTAAAGTATATTTTGATCGTGCAAATGTACTGGAGCCACCTTGACCATACATTCCAGCGACATAATGTTTTTGAATTTTGTTACTTTCATTCAAACTTAAAATGGTTGAGCGCATGTTTTCTGGAGTGATCCCCACACCGCCATCACGTATTTCAATTATCCTCGCATCCTTTCCGTCACCGGCTTGAAGTATAACTCTAATCTGTTGAGCGAGCCCTCTCCGCTGTGTGGGACTAAGCTCACTTAATCCTTGTAACGGAACCTCCAGCCATGCAAATGCTGCTTCTCGTGGAGTTCGACAGTCTGGATTCCCATTATGATTATCATGTTCCTTTTCTAGAATCGCATCGATACCATTGGTGATGCGTTCAACAATGGATCTGCCGGGATCTGCCGATCCTTCAATGGTTCCAACATTATTTTCCCGATCACCAACTGCAACCCATTTAATAAGTTGACCGTGAGTTTTTTCAAAAGTATCAAGAGCGCTCTCAATTTCCGAGACACTTGTTGCGGTTTGTAAAAATGTGAACAGTTCTTTAATTTGCATGTAAATCAGTCCAAGGAGAATTCCGTTTTTGGTTGATTGAACAGAGATTTTGTCCGTTTCAACTCTTTTTCGATGGCAGAGAAAATTTTCAGAGCGTCACTTTCAGTGTAACTGTAATGACTTGTATTAGCACAATTTCCAAGCAAGCGAAGATCTTCTAATATCCGAGATGTTCGGGCAGATGCTATTCGTTTAAATTTTGCATTCTTTGTTTCGCTTTCGACTTTTGGTTTGACCATGTGATCACCTATTAAATTTTTATATGCATTAGAGTTACATAAACATTTCTCTAATGCCACACATTTTCCATTAGGGAGATTTGACTTAATACGAAAACGGTAATATGCCAACAAAATTGTAAAAAAACTAAAATTTGAGCATATTTTTAAAATCAGATGACCAAGAAAATTCAAAAAATCGGTTAATTTTATCTTAATTAGAATTATTTGCAATCTTCATTTAGATCTTCCCGCCGGCTTCCTGTCCCATCCTGAAGGCCTTCGTGTTGATCTCGATCGTCTTCTTTGGGACGAGCCGCCGGACTGCTTCGAGGAGCGTCTCAGGCTTTAAGGGCATCCACTTCGCAGCAGCGCCGAGCATCACCACATTCTGGGAGAGGGGACTGCCGGCATCTGTCGCGATCCGGTCCGCATCAAGCAGGCAGAGCTCATGTGCCTTGAGCGCGGCGATGATCTCCTCTTCCGTGGGAGGCGTGAGTTTCTGCGTATAGACCGAGGTCGGGAGCACGAGGCGCCGGTTGACAACAATCTTCCCGTCTTTTTTCAGGTAGTGGGAGTACCGGAGCGCTTCGAGGAGATCGAACGAGATCAGGAGATCGGCCTGCCCGGGTGCGATCTGAGGGCCGAACTTCCCGTCGATACGGATATGGCTCTCCACCGAACCGCCGCGCTGGGCCATGCCGTGGGTCTCCGCGCCCCGGACCTGCCGGCCCTCGATCAGGCAGGACTCGCCGAGGATGTTGGAGGCAAGGATCGTACCCTGCCCGCCAATCCCGACGATCAGGATATCGAAACTGCCGCTCATCGTTTCCCCTCCCGCACGATCGCCCCGGCAGGACAGAGCTGCACGCAGACCGCACAACCGCTGCACAGGTCGTTGATCCGCGCTTTCTCGTCTGCGAACTCAATGGCCGGGCAGCCGAACCGTACACAGGTACCGCATCCCGTGCAGGCATCGGTATCAACGGCATACCGCCCGCGCTTCACCCCGGCACGGCGGGCAGAGATCACGCACATCTGTTTTGCAATGATCACCTTGACGCCGGACCGCTTCTTTGCCTCCTGCAGCACGTTCACCATTCCCGTGAAGTCATACGAGTCGACCGTCTCGACAAAGGTCACGCCGCACGCCCGGCAGAGCGCATCGAGCGAGACTGCGGGGGTTTCAACCCCGCAGGCCGTGAGGCCCGTGTTCGGGTTGGGCTGGTGGCCGGTCATGGCGGTGATCCGGTTGTCGAGGATCACCACAGTCATATTCGCGCCATTGTAGACCGCGTTCATCAGTCCCTGCACGCCGGTGTGCAGGAAGGTGGAATCCCCGATGGTGCAGACCACATCCTGCTTCTCGCAGGCATGCGCGATCCCGCTGCCGACCGTGATCGACGCACCCATGCAGATGGTCGTGTCAACGACCCCGAGCTGGAGCCCAAGGGTGTAACACCCGATGTCGCTCGGGTAGATCGCATCTTTGAACACTTTTTTGATCGCGTAGAACGCTCCCCGGTGCAGGCAGCCCGCACAGAGGATCGGGGGCCGGACCGGCAGGTTCTCTACCGGTGCTGCGGGTGCGAACGGATTCTGATTCAGGAACCCGGCCTTCACCATGATGCCGGCGACCGCGGCCGTTGAGAGTTCTCCTTCATAGGGAGCATAACCATTCTTCTTCCCAAAGACCGGGATGCAGCCTGCCACCTGCCGGACCGTCTCCTCCACTTCAGGTGCGAGCTCCTCGATCACGAGGACCTTCTCGTGCTTACCGACAAACTCCTTCAGCCAGTCCTCATCAATCGGGTAGGCGCCGATCTTCATGAAGGAGACATTATCGGGCAGGATCTCCTGCACGTAGGATGCGGCGATGCCGCTTGCGATGATCGCCGTCTTCCCCCGCACTTCGCACCGGTTGAACCCGAGTTCAACAAGGCGCTTCCGGAGCGCCGGCTGCTTCTCGTTGAGTTTCTTGTGAAGCACGCGGGTATGCGCCGGGATCACGACGTACTGACGCGGGTCCTTGTGGAACGCGCCTTTGCGCGGGCTTGCCACCGCAGGCCCGAGCGCCACATCGCCTTTCGAATGACAGATACGGGTCGTGGGCCGGAAGAGCACGGGCAGGCCGAACTCCTCGGAGAGTGCGAATGCCGCGGGGATCATATCGTGCGCTTCCTGCACACTTGCGGGGTCGAGGCAGGGCACGCGGGCGAAGTGCGCATAGCACCGGGTATCCTGCTCGTTCTGGGAACTGTGGGCGAACGGGTCGTCCGCGCTCATGATGACAAGCCCCCCGGTGACACCGGTATAGGCGCTCGTCATCAACGGATCGGCCGCCACGTTCAGCCCGACATGCTTCATGGTACAGAGTGCGCGGACGCCGCACCACGCGGCAGCAAGGGCATTCTCCAGCGCCACCTTCTCGTTCACCGACCATTCCAGGTAGAACGGCCGCTCCGGCTGCACCCGCAACGTGTCCACCACTTCGGACGATGGCGTGCCGGGGTAGCCGCAGACAAAGTCCACGCCAGATTCAAGACAGGCGTGCGCAATTGCTTCGTTTCCGAGGAGATACTTGCGTTCCATGATCTAAAGTCCGTATAAGTATCGTGGTTTTTTGGCACATATCCCTATCTGAAGATCCGGGGCGTCCCGGCCCGTTATTCACAACCTATAAAAACTCTGATGGAGTAGTAATTAGGGTAAATTCACGCCAACAATCGGGCCCGTAGCATAGCCAGGTGGTGCGCCCGGCTGATAACCGGGAGGTCATGTGTTCGAATCACATCGGGCCCATTCATTGTTTTTGTTTTTTAAGATTTTTTGCAGGTTCCCTTGCGAGTAGTGCCAGATATCACGTTCCAGCCAGCTTGCTAAAAAAGGGAAACCGGGAAAATTTTGAGAATTACGATGATTCTTTCCTGATGAAGATGAACCCGATCACTTTCTCAAGGGCAGCAAGGAGTTCATCTTCCGCTTTTAAGTAATCCCGCAGGGCCTGGTAGAGCATGAACATGATATCGTACCCGTACTGATCGATGGCCTGGCGCGGTGAAACCGGGTTGAGATAGGAGTCGGTGAGGAAGCCATCATCACTGTACATGACCTCGAAGAATGCCCCGTTCTCCGAAAGGACACAGAACTGGTCGACCACGGCCGCGGTCGGCTTGTCGGGGCGGTAGGGGGATGGATCGCACTTCCCGAGAATGATCATCTTCTCCTTGTAATACTGCGGGTGGTAGAGTTCCCCTTTGGTATCCTGCTTCCCGGTTTTGAGGAGCGAGAGCCCGACATCCTTCACCACGGGTTTTGCCATCTGCGCCATCCGGGCGAGGAGTTCCGCGTCGGCGTCCCGCACCTTATCCGAGAGGGTCTTCTCCTTTGCTTTCAGTTCTTCCAGCTGCTCGATCTTTTCCTGTATCTTCTTGAGGCCTTTCTCGATATCGTCCATGTCAGTCACCGCGAAATAGGGTATAAAACTATGAAGTGTTGCTACTGCACCTATAAAACCGCTCCTTTCTGCGCGTTGCAGCCCCGGGCTCACGTGAGTGGCGGGCACAAGTTTGGGTATGGGCCAAACTTTATTCTGTCCTGCACCAGACCATAATACATGGACACGGAAGAGGGGCTCGAACTGACGCCACGGAAGGTGGAATACCTCAAGTACCTGTCCGAGCGTGGTGGGACGGCGAGAACCAACGAGATCGCCTCGTCCTTTGGCGTCGACCCCTCAACAATCTCCAAGACCATCGGAGAACTGGCTGATGCCGGGTACCTGCTCCACACCCCCTACCGGGGGGTCTCCCTGACCGAAACGGGGAAGCAGTACGCACAATTCCTCATCAAGCGCCACCGGATCCTGAGCCTCATCTTTGTCAGGAACGGGTTGTCGGATGCAGAGGCCTGCCGCGAGGTGGCCCGGTTCGAGAGTTTCATCTCCCGCAATGCCATCGACACGATGTGCCGGGCCATGGGCCACCCCCAGCAGGGCATCTGCGGGTCCATTACGCATGATGACGGCTGCATGGTCGATCATCAACACCCGTAAAAAAATTCATCACCGTAAGGGAAACCTGAGGAACACCTGCCATGAGTTCATCCATGATTTCAGACCATATCCCGGACATCGATCTCATCACATCGTGTGCCGAACGACAGGACACGGTATTCTCCCGGGTCAGCCCGTGGACAAAAGGTATCCTGCTTGTCCTGATCGTCCTTCTGATCACCATCAGTTCCGACATCCGCATGCTTGCCGTGCTGTATGCACTCATCCTTGCAGCCTGCTTTTTGGCCGCCCTTCCCGTAAAAAAGATCGTGGCATGGTACACCATGCCGGTGATCTTTGTCATCTCCCTTGTGGGCATCATGGCATGGACCCAGCCCGGGGTGCCGGTCCTCTCCATCCCCCTGCCCGGATTTGCCCTTACGCTCACCGACCAGGGCATCCTCCTTGTAGGCATCCTGCTCCTGAAGGCGCTGATTGTCGTCACGTACTCCCTCTTCTTCCTGATGACCACGAAATACGCCCAGTTCTCTGCCCTGATCTCCCGGATCTTTCCCTCCCCACTCGACCAGATCTTCCTGCTCGCGTACCGCTTCCTCTTCCTCACGATGGCCATGGCGGCAGCCATGCTCAAGGCGGTCCGTTCCCGTGGTGGCGGTGTAATCCGGTCCATTCGCATGCAGGGACATCTGTTCGGCGAGGTGTTCGGGCTGGTCTTCATCCGTTCCTTTGAGCAGGCGGAGCGGGTGGAGAAAGCGATGACCTCCCGGGGCTACAACGGCACCTATACGGCATCCACCACCATCAGGAAACCCCGTCCTGCCGAATATGCGGTCATGGGCATTGCCGCACTGGCAGTGGTGGCAACATTTGTCATAACCCCGCATGCCGGGGGGTGGTAATATGCAGAAGACAGACCAAGCTTCACCCCATGCCCACTGCGCCCCGGTGGATCCCGACCGGGAACTGATCCACGTGGACTGTGCAAGCCATACCTATCCCGACGGGAGCGTGGGGATCCATAACATGTGCTTCCGGGTCCTGAAGAACGAGATCGTTGCTATCTGCGGACCCAATGGATCGGGAAAGTCCACCCTGATCGAGCACCTCAACGGCCTGTTGATCCCGAGCGAAGGCGAGATCTGGATCCGCGGGAAGTCCATTGCCCGGGTCGAACGCGGGGATCTCTGGAAAGAGGTGGGAGTGGTCTTCCAGCGTTCGGAAGACCAGCTCTTTGCCCCCACTGTGCTCGACGATGTGATGTTCGGTCCCCTGAATCTCGGGCTGCCTCCTGATGCCGCACGACAGGCAGCCATGGAGGCGCTGGAGTCGGTCGGGGCCGCAGACCTGATCCACAAGCTGCCCAACTACTTAAGCGGGGGACAGAAACGGCTGGTCTCGATTGCCGGTATCCTTGCCATGAAACCACCGGTGATCGCGATGGACGAGCCCACCTCCGATCTCGACCCGGTGCACTGTGCCATGATCGAAGCTCTCATCGTCGCGTTAAAGGAGCGGTTCGGCATCAGCGTTGTCATCGCCACCCACGACCTCGACCTTGCCGCCCGGATCGCAGACCGGGTATGCCTCGTGAAAAACGGGGCCGTCTATGCAGAAGGCACCCCCCGCGAGGTATTCTACAACACAACGCTCATAGAGGAGGCGGGACTAATCCTGCCGGGCACCGTGATGACCTGGCTTGATTATTGTCGGGATACAGGAACGGAACCGGTGGAGCAGCCGATTACAAGGCAAGAACTCGTATCGCTGCTGCGCCGGGGGATCCCGGGGCAGGGCCGGTAAAGTTTGGGCTGAGCCCAACTTTTTCAGTACGTTTTTATCCTTCCCGAAACGAAGGATATTCACAAGGATACCTGCGGCAGGTTCCGCAGGAATGAGGTCATACCAGCCAATGGCGCATATTCATCTCGAAGACGGATCCTTTTCACTGTCATGGGTAATCGTCTGGTGGATCGTTGCGCTCCTCCTCATTGGAGTGGCGCTCTGGTCACTCCGGTCCAGGGGAACGAAGAACCAGAAACGGATCACCATCGCCGCATTTGTTGCAGCGGCCGCGTTCGCGGTCTTCCAGATCAACATCCCGCTCTTCGGGGGCGTGCACCTGAACCTGACCCCCCTGATTGGTATCCTCGTGGGCCCGGTCCTCGGAACACTGGTTATTCTCGTCATTAACATCCTCTCGGCCGCAATCGGGCACGGAGGATGGGGACTGGTGGGCGCAAACGTGCTCATCAACCTCATCGAGGTGATCGTTGCCTACCTGATCTTCCGAGGGACAAGATCGATTATCCCAGACCTCTTCTCCCGGGCCGGGATCGCTACGTTTGTCGGGCTCTTCTGCGGAAATCTCGTGATGTTAGGCATCATCCTCGTCTCCGGCATTCAGGGAGTAACGCAGACAACCGGACAGGTGCTTACCGGGCTCTCCCTGATCATTGCGGTGAACATGGGTGTCGCGGTTATTGAAGCACTCCTCACCGGCCTGATTGTCAGGTATATCGGGAAGATCCGCCCTGACCTGTTGGGAGAGACAAAAGCATGACCGCATGGCAGGAGCACCGGGGAATCATCCTCTTCTGTATTATTGCCATCATTGTCATCGCAGGTGCACTCGTTGCCTTCAAAATCACCGGGCCGATGGGAATCGAGGAGCGGTTCCATGCGGCAACCGGCATTATTGGTGATGAAGAGGAAGAAACAGGGGCAGGGATCGCCGGATTCTTCCTTGAGGGGAATACCCTGTCCTATATTCTGATACTTATTGGTCTGGTTGTTGTCTGTTTTTTTGCATACCGGCAGTACCGGATATAACCGGAATCCTGCCGGTATTTCAGGCCACCCGCTCACCGATAAAGAAATATTTCCGGTCTTTTTTCAGGACGGCCCGCCCTTCAGTCCCGCAGGGAAGCGGTTCATTGATCACGATTCCCTGATATGACGGGGACCGGGCCATCACCGAGCCGTTCCTGATGGACTCGGTGACGATGAACGGGACTTCCCTGTCCAGCCAGTTCGCGTTCACCGATGAATAGATCTCCTCGGCACAGGTGAGCAGGAAGCGCGAGCGGTCCTTCTTGACCGAATCGGGAAAGTCCTTCTCCTGCGCTACCGGGGTGAACGGACGACGGGAATACCGGGTGACATTCACCTTGTTCGGGCGGATGCGGCGCACCAGATCGAGGGAGGCCGCGAAATCATCGTCAGTTTCACCGCAGAATCCCACGATCAGGTCCGTTGCAATCGTGATATCCGGGTGACGGGCCCGGAACGCTTCAACAATCGTGCAGAAGTCCTCAACCGTATACTGCCTCCCCATCCGTGCAAGAACCCGGTCCGAGCCCGACTGGACCGGGAGATGAATGAACCTGAATATCCTGTTGGATGAAAATGCCCTGACGATGCGGTCGAGATCCGGAAGGACCGTTGCCGGGTTCATCATACCGACACGGACCCGGTACCGGCCGGGAATCTTGTCGATATCTTCCAGCAGGACCACAAGCGACTGACCGGTATCCCGGCCATACGAACTGACATCCTGCGCCGTGAGCTGGATCTCGGCAGTCCCGCCATCGGCAAACGCCCGTACCTGTCGCAGGATCTCATCTTTGGGAAAACTCTTCAGCGGCCCGCGGGCGAAGCGAGTGAGACAGTAGGTGCAGGTGCCGTTACACCCTTGTGCAATCTGCACGATCCCTACATTCTCAGGGGTCACCGTCCCAACATCCCGGTACCATTCCTGGATGTTCTCCGGGGAGATGATGTTGGGGTTGCAGACCGCGAGGATTGCCTCTTTCTGGACCTTGGGCATACAGCCGGTAACATACAGGGGTTTGTCGCTGAGAAGAGAGAGCCGCCGTAGCATCCGCCGCTCCGTGGGGCCGACCACCGTGCAGGTATTGACAATGACCACATCCGCATCTTCCGGAGTATCTACAAAAGTACACCCGTGATGCCGGAGAACCTCCATGAGTTTTGCGGTATCCCCGAAGTTGTACCGGCACCCATAGGTTTCGATAAACACCTGCCGGTTGCGGAGTGCCACGGGTACATCGCTTTTTTGTATACTTCCAGCGGGGCGGAGCGGGGAGTCACAGGAGTGCCGGTTCATGCGATCTTCTGCTTTATTATGCCCTTGTACCGTTATATTGTATTCCTGAACACAACCCTTAACCGATTACACCCATAATCTGTTTACCATGATGAGAATCGGGCTGCTGGGGTGTGGCAACATCGGGCATATCATCGCCCGCCATGCCGGCAGGTTTACGATCTCGGCGGTCTTTGACCAGGTGTATGAACGGGCCTGCGAGATTGCAGATGCTTCAGGGGCAACTCCCTACCGCGATTTTGCCTCCTTCATCGAGTCAGACTGCGATATTATTCTCGAAGCGGCATCAGTCAGCGCAGCAAAGAAATTCGCCCCGGAAGTCCTCAGTCACCACAGGGATATGGTGATTATGAGCGTGGGTGCCCTGACGGATACCCAGTTCCGGGAAGAACTCCGGGCAATCGCACGCAAGAAACATGTGAAGATCTACATACCGAGCGGCGCGATCTTCGGTCTTGACAACCTCAAGGTAGGTCGGATCTCCACCATCAGCAAACTGCTCCTCCGCACCACCAAGAACCCGGCAGCGCTCGGGATCGAGGCAACGGAACGGAAACAGATCTTCGCTGGTAAGGCCAATGAATGCATCAAGGCCTACCCGAAAAACGTGAACGTCTCGGTTGCGATGAGCCTTGCCGCAGGCATGGATACGGACGTTGAGCTGGTGGTTGACCCGGCCGTGACCCAGAACGTGCACGAACTGTTCATTGAGGGGGATTTCGGGGAGACCTATATCAGGGTCACCAATATGCCCAGCCCCGACAACCCCGCCACCAGTTACCTTGCCGCCCTCTCCGTTCTCTCGCTCCTTGAACGGATTGAAGACCCGATCGTTGTCGGGACATAAACTGGAATTTCTGGAGATATCGCATATGACCGAACTTGACGAACTGTTGCAGTTCATCAGGGAGGATGCGCCGTCGGGGGATGTGACATCCGATGCGGTGATTCCCGATGTACGGTGTTCCGCAGTCATCCGTACCGAACAAGAGGGGATCCTTGCCGGCATTGCCGAAGCCATCCTGCTCTTCACCCATTTCGGGGTAACCATCACATCCCGGATGAATGACGGGGATTCCGTGAAACGGGGGGATGTCATCCTGTCAGTCTCCGGGACGGCAAAGAAGATACTGCTAGTCGAGCGAACCGCCCTCAACATCCTCGGAAGGATGAGTGGCATCGCCACCCAGACACGCCGAATGGCAGCGATTGTCAGGGCAAAGAACCCATCCTGTCGGGTGGCGGGAACCCGCAAAACCTGCCCCGGGTTCCGCCGCTTCGACAAGAGAGCGGTACAGATCGGGGGCGGGGATCCTCACCGCACGACACTGAGCGACGGCATCCTGATCAAGGACAACCATCTGGCACTGGTGCCGCTCGAAGAAGCCCTGCGGGCAGCACGGGCCTATTCGGCATACCGGAAGATCGAGATCGAGGTCGAATCCGCAACGGACGCCCTGAAAGCTGCGACGGGCGGTGCAGATATCATCATGCTCGACAATATGACCCCCTCACAGGTACGGGAGACGCTTGAGGTTCTCACGAAGAACGGTCTTCGCGACCGGGTCACCATCGAGATCTCAGGTGGGATCGATGAGACCACGCTCGGGGAATATGCAGCCTGTGGCGTGGATGTGATCAGTATGGGTGCTCTTACCCACACGGTCAGGAACTTTTCCCTGAGTCTTGAAATCCTGCCATACGATCCTTGTTCAGAGTAACAAAGGACTCCTGCCTTTCAAAACCAGTCTTTCCCGGATTCCAAACCCTCCTGAACAGAAGACCTACAAAAAAATTAATCATGGGTCATCCCCAATGGGAGGCTGTGGAGATCTGGGATGACGGACGCGGATCGGCAGAACACGAAACCGGATACAACGCATGAAGAGGTACCGGTCGATACAGCAGAGATCGCAAAACAGCATAAGCAGCGTGTCCGTGGCCTCATCACCCTTTTGAAAGATCGCAACCTCAATTTCCGCTGGCAGGCCGCAGAGAAACTGGGGGCAGAACGCGATCCCGAAGCGGTCCTGCCGCTCATTGAGGCGCTGAAAGACCCGTACGTGGATGTCCAGTGGCTGGCTGCGAAGTCACTCGGGAAGATCGGGGACCTCCGGGCGCTCGGCCCGCTCCTTGATGCAACAACATCGGATGATAAATGGCTGAGAACCGGTGCTGCGTGGGGCCTCGGGAAACTCAAAGACCCGCGGGCGGTGGACCGGCTGCTGGTTCTCCTAAAAGACAAGAAGTCGAGAGTCCGTAAAGAAGCTGCTTGGGCTCTGGGTTCCATTGGAGACACACGAGCCTTTGACGGCCTGACCGAATCCCTGAATGATCCCGATGAGAGCGTCCGGGCCGCAGCACAAAAAGCACTTGCGTTGATTGCGAGCGCTTCAAAATAGGGAGATGCAGTATCCTACCGGAATAATTTGATTGGTAATTCTCAGGGAATGGTCGTGATCCGGATATCTTCCGGAGCGCTGATGACAATCTCCTTCTTTCCTCTATAAGTCTGGATAATCCCATAGGCAACAACCGAATCGCCTTTGTGAACAATGAGATTCCCTGCCGCGGTTGCCGGGATGAAGAGAGTGGTGTTTCTGACGAGAAGCGTGAGATGCCCCCCGTTCTCAAGGACGGTTGCCCGTTCGACCGTCCCTTCGATCAGGACCAGTTCCCTCTCCGCGGACTGATTCGTGAAGGGATGTGCAAAGGCGGGTTTTCCCATCAGGGTGAGTACCGCATGGGCAGAAACCACGACAACTGCGACACCAACCAGCAGGATCAGGGCGATACGTTCCTGTCGCAGGAGCATACCTGATTGTATAATAATGATCCTATAAATGATCGACAGGTTGATATGTTAACAGCGTTAACATCATCATCATGTATCCCACAACACTACCACCCTCATCAATGACGGTGAAGCAGATACTGGATGCAGGAGGGGCAATGACCCACAAGGATCTTGTCCAGAAAAGCCATCTTGCACCCCGAACCGTGCGCTATGCATTGAAGAAACTCAAAGAGCGCGGGCTCATCATCGAGAAGTTCAACTTCCGCGATGCCCGGCAGATCATCTACCAGAACAGGACATCCCCTGTCACTAAGGCTGAACCGGCACTCGTATGACGAAACACTGCTGTACCCTGATGCACTGCGATACCATGGTCAGGAACCTCCTGCCACCGATGCGGGCAGAGATGGTCTCACGACTGGTACTGAAACAGGGAATGAGCCAGAGCGATGCTGCCAAACACCTCGGGGTCACCCGTGCTGCAGTATCCCAGTACATGAGCAGGAAGCGGGGCGCAGGAGAGGTAGAGATCTCTACCGAAATGGACCTCATGATCGACCGATGGGCATTGGCAATAGTAACCGGAGAGAGTGATCTCAACCTCTGCGACGTATGCCAGTGCGCATTAAAGAAACACTAAAACCCGACTCTTTTCTTTAAGCGCTTTTCCGGTTTTGTAGATGTGCCAGCCGTCATCATCTCCATCTGCGATAATACCAGAGCGCCAGCAGGATGAGAACAACAACCCCGACGACTACAATCTTCAGGTAATCCACCGGAATACCCGGAGATTTGACTGCCGGGCTCCAGTCATCTTCAAACACCCGGGAAAAATACGCAGCAACACCGGGATGATCGATGATCACCCCTGCTTCACGGTTGAAGTTCGGGGAGTTGCTGTTCCAGTTGATGCTGCTGACGAGCACCCGGCTCCCGTCCACGATCATTCCTTTGTTATGGATCTTCTCGATCTGGTTCTCCCGGAGTTGGGCACAACGAGCCTCAAGCGGGAGGTGTTCGGCAGCAGCGATGCGATTGATGAGAGCCACCATCTCGTCATTGTCTGCCTTCCCGTCCACGTTGTACCAGTAGGAGTCCAAGAGGACCCGCACATGAACTCCCCGCCGCGAGGCATTGATCGCCAATGAGAGATACGGATTCAGCACCAGCCGGGTCTCGTTGGTGATGGACGCCTCCTCGATATCGATGCTCTGCTGCGCTGAATCGATCAGTTCGGTGATCTGGTGGCTCGTATCCGGCGCCAGGACCGGGTGAACGGTCGCATCGGTGAACTCCCGAGGGGTAAATTCCGACGTATGTTTCTGGGCAGGCACCACCTCACCGGCGCCGGGAGAACCGGAGTAGGGCACGACAGACGGGCTCTGCATATCCGTATCGAATACCTCAGAATAGTACGAGGCAACACCCGGGTCGGTCATGATTACACCCCACCCGCGGTTACCGGTCGCCCCCGCTGGTGCAAAACCGCTGTACTTGAAATTTTCACTCACCACGAGAACAGAACTGCCGTCCGCAACAACGTATTTGGCATGATCGTACCGGTAGGGCGCATGCGCATCCTGCGATGAGACCATGGCATACACCGGGATACCACTCCGGTTTACCTTCCAGAGGGCAGATTTCTCTTCAGCCCCGATCCCACCAACAGGCCCACCCTCAATGAGCATGCGCACATCAACCCCCCGCGCCCGTGCGTCGGCAAGGGATTCTGCCATAGTAGGGCTGGAGAACTCGTATACGTTCAGTCGTATATCACGCGAGGCGCGGGAGATGAGGGAATCAAAGACTGCATCTGAACAGTCCGGGGAGACAAAGGCCGTCACCGTCACATTCCGGAACTCCGCGGGGGCGAAACGCGATTGCCCGAGCATGAGGGGTCGGGGATCCCATACATTGCCCTCAAGGAAATGCACCTGCCCCTCGCGCGGCCGGACATCCCCGGGCCATGAGACCTTCTGCAGGAGTTGGCCGTCAGAATAGAGCATCAACGAGTCATCGGCGTTTGCCATGCGGAGCACCTTGCTGCTGATGACATCAGGCACTGCCGGGCTCGAATCCTGCCATTCGAAGTCCGGCAATGTCCCGTGGCTCTGGGAGAAGGCCAGACCGTTCCGCGCAATAGTGATGGTCCCGGAGATCATGGTGCCTGGGGGAAACCGAAATCCGCTCTTCCCGTCAGAGACGGTAATTCCATCCAGTGAACCATGACCGGAGAGCACCAGGTACTCATCGGTATCGTCATGCAGATAAGGATTCGGGCAGAACTCAGTAATACTGATTGGATCGGCCCCTGCACACCCGACTATGCAGATCAGGAACAGGATGATGACGGGATATTGCTGCATGGATACCGGGTTGCCGGTTAAACTGTATATATTATGGCAAATATTATCCAAACGTGATAGTGATGTATTCCCACCGACAGACCGGATCAATTGCCACCCCCCTTGTTGTCAAACTGGGGGGAAGCCTGCATGCCCACGTGCCTGCGCTGGCCCCCATCCTCCTTTCATCGCAACGCCCGCTCCTGATCGTGCCAGGGGGAGGGATGTATGCCGATGCCGTACGGGAGGCCGGGCTTGATGACGAAACCTCCCACTGGAAGGCCATCGAAGCCATGGACACTTACGGCAGATTCGTCGCTTCGTTCGGCCTCCCGGTGATCGATACTCTCGCAGTACCTGACCACACCAGCATCCTGCTCCCTTCATCCTGCATGCGCCAGTACGATCCCCTGCCCCATTCATGGGATGTAACTTCAGACACGATTGCAGCATGGGTGGCCGCCACCCTGCAGGGTGAACTCCTTCTCCTCAAATCCGTGGATGGGATACTACAGAACGGGATTCTTCACGCAGAGATCACCGGCCCGCGGGAAACAAATGTGACCGACCCTTTCCTGATCCCCTTCGTTCTTGAACACCGGGTGGATACCTGGATCATCAATGGATCACGCCCGGACACAGTTGCCCGGTTTCTCAAAGGAGTGGGTGTTATTGGCACCCATATCAGTACTATATTTTAAAGGTTCCAAAAGAGATACTATAGGAATCCTTGGAGGAGCCAAACATGACAGATAAGAAATGTACATCCTGCAACGCTCCGCTTGCAGATGAGGGATCGACGGAGTTCGGTTGCCCCGCGTGCGGTGTTGAGATCAGCCGGTGCTACCGGTGCCGTGAGCAGAGTATCCCCTATACCTGCCC
>Ga0265296_1002519_pt1 | contig 18319 bp, 21 predicted proteins | sample MunlanPumphouse1_FD_189073 | JGI IMG/M metagenome (GOLD analysis project Ga0265296, IMG submission 189073) | Groundwater microbial communities from a municipal landfill in Southern Ontario, Canada - Pumphouse #1 | ecosystem: Environmental > Aquatic > Deep subsurface > Groundwater | place...
CAGAGAACTGGAAGCATATGTCATCACCATGTACCCCGAAACACTGATTTCACTTCGTTCATTAGCTGGTTTTTCAAACAATTTTTCGCTAAGATTAAACAGTTCTTAGGGATTTTGGACAGCTGTGAGATTACCCCCTCTCCTCCTATGCCTCCTCTCCCTGCAAAGAACAGAGGGGAGAGGAGGTGGTTAAGGTTTGTCACGAAAGATTTTTATTCCCCTCTCCCCTCTGTTCTTTGCAGGGAGAGGGGATAATGGGGTGAGGGGTAATTTCAGCACGATGGAATCAAAAAAGTGAAGAGTAAACCAATGTGATGCATGATGTAATGCATTAGATAAAGCAAAACTGGGAGATTGTATTTCAAATCTCCCAAAAGGAAACGGACGAGGCGGCTAACTGATCCAACCCGCAGCCACGAGCGCCGCGAGGACGATGGCGTGGAGGAGCTGATCCTGCCAGATCTTCTTGACCACGTTGTATCGCGCCTTGAGGGCGTCGATGATCACGTGGGTGATGAGGAGAACGAGATAAGCCCAGGGATTCACGGTGATGCCCTTCGTCAGGCACGAGGCCAGGGCGAAAGTGGCCGTGTAGACCAGACAGTGGTAAGCCAGGATTTCCCAGCTTTTGCCTTTATTGGCAGCCATCCAGTCGGCCTGGAAGGGAAAGTCACCGATGAAGTGGGCGGCCATGGCCACCAGAAACGGTCCAAGAACGAGAGCGACGATGGTCGTGAACATGACTCACCTCAAGGAGCGGAATCGGCGAGGCGCCGAGAATCCCTCCATCTTCAGCATAACTTTCCGCCAAAAAACGCCTAGAGAAGATGACGACTTTTTCGACATGTTTTTATTGTTTCGTTTATTGACACGATTAAAATAAAAAGGTATCCTCGACCTCATAAATGAAATTGCGAATTATCACGAATATACGAATATACAAATCATCGCAATTTTAATAAAAATTCGTATATTCGTATATTCGTGATAATTCGTATTCATACATATTCATATGTCCCAAGTACAAATTGAAACTCTCCCAAAGAATTCGCTTAAACTAACCATCACCGTCTCGGTTGAAGAAATGAAAATACACATCGAATCGGCTGTCGCTCATCTGGCCGAAACCGTTGAGGTACCGGGTTTTCGCGCCGGCAAAGCCACCTATGAGGCTTTAAAAAACAAACTTGGTGAAATGGCGGTTTATGAGGAGGCGGTGGAACAAGCGGTTCGCGTCACTTTTACCGAGGCCATCACGGCCAACAATATTGAACCGGTCGGCTCGCCGGCCATTGATGTTATTAAAATGGCGCCAAACAATGAATTTATTTACACCGCCATTGTCGCTTTAATGCCGGCGGTGGAATTATTAGCTGATTACAAAACTTTAAAAATCGAAAAACAAAAAACCGAGGTTGAAGACAAAGATATTGATGTGGCTCTTCGCGACCTTCAACGCATGCAAACCAAAGAAGTTCGAGCCGTGACTGATTCGACCGTCACTAAAGAAAACAAAGTCGTCATCGACATGAACATTAAAAAAGACAATGTCCCGCTCGAGGGTGGTCAAGCCACCAATCACCATGTCTTCATGGCCGAATCTTATTACATTCCCGGCTTCACTGATCAATTGGTCGGCACAAAAGAAGGCGACAAAAAAACTTTCAAACTGGAATTTCCAAAAGAGCACTATCAAAAACATTTGGCTGGCCAGGAAGTTGAATTTGAAATCAATGTAAAAGAAATTTTTAATCTTCAATCACCGGAACTTGACGATGCTTTTGCCGCCGCGCTCGGACAAAAAGATTTAGCCTCGCTAAAAAACATTATCAAGGAAAACATAGCTCACGAAAAAACCGAAGAGGAAGCGGTTCGCCAAGAACGCGCTCTGCTCGAACTTCTAGCCAAAGAATCGCGCTTCCAAGACATACCCGATCTTTTGGTCAACGAGGAAATTAACAAAATGGTCGAGGAGTTGAAACACGGAGTTGAGGAACAAGGTGGAAATTTTGATGATTATTTGAAGAGTATTAAAAAAACCTTGCCTGACATTAAACTTGATTTTACTCCCCAAGCTTTGAATCGCCTTAAAGTTGCTTTGGTTATAAAAGAAGTGGCTAAAAAAGAAAATATCAAACCGACCCAGGCCGAAATTGATGATGAGTTGGGTCATTTGGCCGAACATTATGGGGAAAATAAAGAAGCCCTCGAGCGTCTTCACTCCCCGGCTTATCGGGATTACCTTGAGAATGCTTTGCAGAATAGGAAGGTGGTGGAGTTTTTGAAAGGATTGATGATTGGTTAATTGGGCTTTATTGGTTGTCTGAACCACCGTGTCCTCCGTAGCCCGGCGAAGGAGGATGATTTCCTTGATTACCCGCCGTCCAGCGAGGCACAGGACTGGCGGACCCGCCTGCTCTGCGCCACGCTGAGCGGCGGGAATGATTAACATGATTATCGGACGGGAAAAATCACCGCTTGCGGGCGGTGATTTTTGAAACTCAAAATAAAAACTCGCTATCTACTAGCGAGCCTGCGAAACCATTATTCAGGAGTCTGTATCAGTTTCTCAACATACTCCTTATACGGTTCGAGATAAAGAACGCGAACGCTGGCGAATTTCTTGCCCAGTTCCACCAGCTTTGAATGTTGCCGCTTCAAAACTTCGACAAACTTGAGATCAGTGGCTTCAAGTTGAGTGATGGCGAAAAAGACGTATCCAACGCACTCTACCGCGTTGAAAAATTCTCCACCAACGGAATCTTGTTCCACAACGTCATAAGCTTGAAGAAACATCTCGCGCAACGATGGACTAAGACCTTCGAAGATTTTGTAAACTTCCTCTTTTTCGATCGCCCCGAGCGCGTCGCGCACCCGCGGATCGTTTTTGACGCGATAAGCGACATCGCCGATTGTTCCTTCACCGAAATCATGAATGGCGGCGGTGAGCAAAATCTTCGAATGGTCAATTTGCGATCCAACTCCTTGCTCATCTTCGATTTTCAGCATGACCGCGGCCAGAATGACCGAGTCCAAACTGTGAGTCAAGGTATTTTCTCTTCGGTCTTCCGGCTGAGAATAGTGTGCCCACCGAGTCACGCGAGCCAAACGTTTGGGAACAACCCCGAAAATTCCTCGCAGAACATCAGAGTCGGAATGGGGGGGTGAATCGACATTTCTTTTATTACCTCCAACCGATAACTTAAAGGAGATTGGTTTTTATGTCAAAAAATCGTATTTTTTTCTACAAAAAAAGACCAGCCGCCGAGGCTGATCAAAGGGTTAGAGAGTTTTGTAAAACAACTCTTGAGGAGTGTCGATCCAGGGATACTTGCCTGTGTCGACATCGGGCACAATAAGCTGTCCGTAAAAATTCGGAACAAACAAAGAACATTTCTTGTGCCAAACCACGGCGGTTCGAATTTTGTCCCTTGGAATCTTGTATCGTCGACGAAACCACTCGATGGTTAGTTTCAAAGTTCTCCCGGATTGGTCGAGCTCATCTACTATCAGGGTGTCGACAGGTAAAATCCCTTCGGCCGAAGCCAGGTGTCTACCAAAGACAAATTGTCCTGGCTCGGTTTCGGTTTCACCATAGCTTCTGGCACAGACAACAGCCAACGGCAGATCTCCGAGCGTCCGGGAAATGATTTCCCCGGGGAGCAATCCACCACGAGCGATGCACACAACCTGGCGCAGTTTGAACCCTGAAGCATTTATATCTCGAATGAGCTTTCGAAAAAGTTCGAAATATTCTTCCCACGTAACGATGATTCTTCTTGGTTCAGAGTTGTCGGACATGTTTTTCTCCTTCTAGGCTTATGTTTATAGGGATTGGACGGTTCTGTCAAGTGAAGGGGCGGAAGGGGTTAAAAGGGTACAAGGGGTTGCAGGGGATTTTAAAATTTTGTGATAATAATTTTTTATCTAAAAAAAATGGTAATATATCTTAAGACAAACTAATCCAACCACCCCTTTAACCCCTTCCACCCTTTATTCCCCTTAAACCCCCTCCATATGCACTTCGGCGCTCACGTATCCATCGAAGGCGGCGTTTGGAACGCCCCGGCTAACGCGGCCAAAATCGGCTGCGAGGTTTTGCAAATGTTCACTCGCCCGCCGCAGGGCGGCCAGGCGCCGGAAATTGACGCGGAAACGGTGAAAAAATTCCGCGCGGCCATGAAAAAAAATAAAATCTCCGCGGCCTACATTCACGCCCCTTATATTATCAACCTCGCCTCACCGCTTCCGCACACTCGCGGCTATTCCATTCACCTCATCCGTGAGGAACTCGAGCGCGGCTCACTCCTTGGTTGCCAAGCAGTCATGTTCCACATGGGTTCAGCGGCCGGAGTTGGTGAAGAGAAAGGTTTACAGATGGCTAAAGAGGGTGTGGAAAAAATTTTAAAAGACTACAAAGGCTCATGTCAGCTCCTCATCGAAATGTCGGCCGGCGCTGGCGCGATTATGGGCGATAAATTCGAAGACATCTGGGAAGTCTTACAAGCCAAAGGCGGCCACAAAGTCGGCGTCTGTCTCGACACCCAACACGCCTTTGCCTCGGGCTATGATTTTCGCGACAAAAAAGCCCTCGATAAAACTTTAAAAGAATTTGACGATGTCATTGGCCTCGAACGACTGGTCTTAATTCACATAAACGATTCAGCCACCGACCTCGGCTCGCACAAGGATCGCCACGCCCACCTTGGAGAAGGGAAGATCGGCCTGGCTGGTTTTGAAGCCATCGTCGCCTCCAAAAAATTGAAAGAGATTGATTTGATTTTGGAAACGCCGTGGGATGATGGATCGGTGGGAGTGGTTAGGGATTTGAAAATTTTGAACAGATTTAAATTGTCTGAACCTGGATTTATGGGATTTTTGGGATTATCTGGATTTTCAATATGGCAATAGACGACTTAAAATATAATGAATTGACTAGAAAAATTATTGGGGCGGCCATGAAGGTACACCAAATTTTAGGTAACGGTTTTCAAGAAGTTATTTATCAGAGGGCTTTAATGATTGAATTTAGAAAATTAGATCTATTGTTTTCTCGAGAACAGGAGATGCCGATTTTTTATGAAAGTATTCATATTGGAACAAGACGAGTAGATTTTTTGGTGGATGGAATGATTGTAGTTGAATTGAAAGCTTTGCTTGTGTTGGAAGATGTTCATATAGCTCAAACAATTAATTATTTGGAAGCCTATAATTTAGAAGTCGGATTATTAATAAACTTCGGCGCCAAAAGTTTAGAATTTAAACGCTTCCGCAACAAAAAATTTAAACCAAACTCAAACCAAAATAACACCGCTTAAATCCCAAAAATCCACGATAATCCCAAAAATCCAGGTTCAGACAACCACCCAACAATATGCTCCTCACTATCCACGCCACCCCCAACGCCAAAAAAACCGAAATCACCGGCTGGTTAGATGACAACACGGTCAAAATAAAACTCGCCGCCCCGCCGCGCGAAGGGAAGGCTAATCAAGAATTGATTCGTTTTTTGGCCGAATATTATAAGAAGCCAAAGTCGGCGATCAAGATTGTTCGGGGAGCGATGACGAGGATTAAACAAGTGGAAGTGTAAAAAAATATGACCCTCAAAAACCTCGACGGCGCCAACATGGACATTGACCTTACTTCAGAAGACCAAACCTCATGGAAACAAACAAAATGTCCTTGGAACGAGACCGATGGCACAAACAACCATAAATGCGCCGTAAAAAACGTCTCAATTTGCAAATATTTTTGCGGCGTCAAATATTTGGATAATGTTTTGTGTTGTTATCCGGAGGAAAATATTTTGTAAATAAAAATCCCCGGCTGTGTGTCACAAACACGGGGTAGGTGAAGACGACGCGTCAACCGGCTACCTGCTGCAGTCGACAATCTCGTAGTTGAAAAACAGGTCGGTGTCGAGACAAAAGACGGTGATCTCGGAAGCCTCGTTCACTCTGACTGTCACCTCCGAGTGGCTGAAGAATTTTCTCTGCACTTTGATCACCTCGACCTTGATCCGACGTTCCTGACTGAGTTGTTCGGCCACACCAACTTCGCTGAACCAGATGTTGCTCCTACAAAGCGGGATGATCAGGAAGAAGCAGGCGATGGTGCACACGAGTGCCAGCACGATGATCAGCTCGACGAGGGTGAAACCTTTTCTCATTTTTTTGCTCCATTCTTCGGGGTACAAACGCACACCAGAACACTCTGGTACGGTTCTGTTCAGAACAAACGATTTAATCACAAACGGCTAATTTTGTCAAGATTATTTAAGTAAACAAAAAATCCGCATTTAAAAGCCGACCTGTCCACCGAAGCTCGGCGAAGGTGGATCGGTCCTTAAATGCGGATTTTTATTATTTACGGTTTGACGGCACCTCGTCTATCCCCCCTGGCGACCACGGATTACACCTTAGAAGCCGCAAGGTGGCCAAAAAACCGCCTTTTATCACTCCAAACCGCTCAATGGCTTGTTTGGCATACTCTGAACAAGTCGGATGAAAGCGACAATAACCGTCGGGGTAGAACAAACGAAACAAACCATGATCAAGAGAAATGGTTTTTTGATAGATTTTTATTAGAAAAACTGTAAAAAACTTAGGAAAATTGAAAAAAAACATAATTACATTAATCTCGCTCTTTTTAATCCAGACAAAATTACCTTTTCCAAAACCCGATAATCAGCCTCTTTAGCCTCCGGACGAACAATAAAAGTAAAATCAAGGCCGGGTTTGATGTTTTTCAAGTTCAAATGAATGATTTCCCTAATCTGACGACGAAGGCGATTGCGTTTAACGGCCGATTTAGAAATCTTTGTACCAACCATAAAAGCAAAACGAGAAACAGACAAACCGTTTGGTAGAAACTTAAAACCGCAGACCGGGTCAAAAACACTTCGCCCGGTTTTAAAAACTTTATTAATGTCTTTTTCTTTTCGTAAACGATTGGCTTGGGGCAACATATATTTTAAAGGGCGCAAAATTTTGCGCCCCATTCGTACGGCCGAGGCATTTGTCCCTCGAAGCTCGGAGAGCGAAGTGGGATGCCTCGGCCCTACTTGGATTTTCGCTGTACTGACACGCGTTTTCGGCCACGAGCCATGCGGCGTTTTAGAACCTTTCGACCGCCGGCGGTTTTCATTCTAGATCTAAAACCATGAACCTTGGCGCGACGAGCTTTTTTTGGCTGATATGTGCGTTTTGGCATAACAATTACCTAAATTTAATAAGTGTGTATATTATTACCATACTTTCCACAGTTTATCAACTCTTTCCCCCTCTTGCCTGCCTCTTGCTGCCTTGCTACCTTGTGGATAAGTGGTAAACTAGTCAACAAGATATAAAAAAACTCAAAAAAAATGAAATTTTTGCCTTCTAGACCCATGCTCTTATGAATACTAACGAACTTTGGCAAGCTGTTCTCGGCGAACTTGAACTTAAGCTAAGCAAAGCTAATTTTACCACCTGGTTTAAAAACACTTTTATCGCTAATTTTAGCGAAAATGAGGTTGTTGTTGGTGTTCCGAACACTTTCACTAAAACCTGGCTGGAAAAAAAGTATCATAAAGAAATTCACAACATGATTCAGGCTTTGGCTAATAATACGCGAATTAAAAATATTATTTACAAGGTCGAAACAAAACCCGGCCTGCCGGTTTCTATAGAACCTTTGGAAGTTGAGGAAGCTCTTTTTGAAACCCAAGCCGCCCTTCAATCAGCGGGTTATCAATCTCAATCATCTGTTTATCAGCCTAACCGACCGGAAATAATCGAGGTTTCTTTAAATCCAAAATACACTTTTTCCAGTTTTATCGTGGGCAAACAAAACGAGCTCGCCCATGCCGCGGCTCAAGCCGTGGCCGGCCAGCCGGGCAGTGTTTACAACCCTTTATTTCTTTATGGCGGGGTAGGGCTAGGAAAAACCCATCTTTTACAAGCTGTGGGAAATGAAATAGTGAAACAAAATCCCGCGGTAAAAATTCTCTATGTTACCAGTGAAAAATTTACCAATGATTATATCTACGCTATTCGCACTAATAAAATGCGAGAATTTAAAGAAATTTATCGAACCGTTGATGCTCTGTTGATTGATGACATTCAGTTCATAACCGGCAAGGAAGGCACTCAAGAGGAATTTTTTCACACTTTTAACACTCTTCATCAAAACAATAAACAAATAATTTTAACTTCCGATCGCCCGCCCAAAGCTATTCCTGATCTTGAACAACGTTTGTCGTCACGTTTTGAAATGGGTATGATGGCCGACATCGGCAGTCCTGATTTTGAAACCAGAATTGCTATTTTACAAGCCAAATGCCGCGAAAAAAACTATCTTTTAGAACAAAGCATCCTTCATTATATTAGTACAATGGTCCAAAGCAACGTTCGTGAACTTGAAGGCGCTTTGAACAAAATTATTGCTCTTCACCAATTTAAAAACACCATTCCCACTATTGAATCGGTTAAATCTGTTCTGGCTAGTTTTCAACCAACCAAAAATAAAAAAAATGTTACTCCACGCCAACTTATTCAAACCGTGGCCGGATATTTTGAATTGGAAATTCCCGATCTTTTGGGTAAAAGCCGCGAAAAACGCCTGGCTTTTCCTCGCCAAATTATCATGTACATAATGCGCGAAGAAATGAAATCCAGTTTTCCTTCGATTGGTTCTGAATTGGGCGGGCGCGACCACACTACCGCTATGCACGCTTATGAAAAAATTTCTAATCAAGTTGTAAACGATGAAAAACTTCAACAAGACATTGAAATTATAAAACAACGAATTTATGTCTAAGGATAACCGGTGAATATCTCTATATTAAACTGGGGAAAAAATTAAACAAAAACCGTCCTAAATCAAAAATAGTAAAAATTATTCACTTATTAACACTTTTTATTAACTCTCTTAATCACCATTTCACAATTATTTTCTTCTCTTAATTTAGTTGTTTTTTCGACTTTTCCTCTTATCCACAACACCTACTATTACTACTATTAAATTAATAAATAAAAAATAATTATAGTTATGAAAGTTTCTTGCATAAAAAACAATCTTCAAATAGGTTTGGCCATCACCAGCCACCTCTCAACAAAAAACATTCAACTACCTATTCTTAATAATGTTCTTTTGGTGGCAAAAAACGGTAATATTCGATTTACCTCAACTAATTTAGAAATAGCCGTAAGTTGTTTGATTAGGGGAAAAATTGATGAAGAGGGTGAAATAACCATTCCTTCAAAACTTTTTTATGATTATATTTCTTTATTAAAAGAAGAAAAAATAAATTTAAGAAACGAAGACAGTGTTTTATATTTGGAAGCTGGGGAAAACAGGACCAAAATTAATGGTTTGCCCTCGTCGGACTTTCCTTTAGTTCCGGCCGTATCAGCAGAAAAGGTTTTTTTGATTCCGGTTGATAGTTTTAGGGAAGCAATTTCTCAATCTGTCTTTGCCGCGGCCAATAATGAATCTCGGCCAGAACTTTCCGGTCTTTTATTAAATTTTAAAAATAATAAATTAACCATCGCGGCCACTGATTCTTATCGTTTAGTTGAAAAGAAAATAGAAGTTCCTTCCGAATTAACCAACGAAACTTCAGTTATCGTTCCGGCCAAAACCATTCTTGAGGCTCACCGAATTTTTTCTCTTTTTAAAGATTTTTCCGATTCGCCAAGCGAGGTTCAAATTAGTTTATCGGAAAACCAAATTGTTTTTACTTATGGTTCAACAGAATTAATTTCCCGGGTGGTTGAAGGAAATTTTCCTGATTATCAACAAATTATTCCCCAAACCTTTCAAACCGAGGCCAGAGTCAATCGCGATGATTTAATAAACACGGTTAAAACCGCCAGTCTTTTTTCTCGTTCGGGTCTTTTTGACATAACCCTAGTGCTTGATCCAAACGGTTCAATTAAAGTTAACGCGGCTGACGCCACCAGAGGGGAAAATTCCGCTTCCACCAAAGCCGAGGTTTCTGGAATTGAGAATTCCGTTACCCTTAATTTTCGTTATCTGCTTGACGGGCTGCAATCAATGGAAACAGAAGAAGTTTTGTTTAAAATGATTGATGGTTCCAATCCCTGCTTGATTAAACCGCATAATAAAGAAGACCACTTGTATATTATTATGCCAATTCGGCAATAAAGATATGTTGGTTATTCCTAACCAGCCAAAAATCTTGCTTTTGCCAATCGGCCGTCTTTGGAATGGCGAGAAAAGCCCGGATTCTCGCCTTTCAAGTTTTGTTGAATTACAAAAAACCGAAAAAGGGGTTTTAATAAAAATTACTTCGCCGTTACTATTAGGAAACAAAACCCAGAATAAAGAAATTGATTCCAGCGAGCGGCTTGCTTTATTTTTTGTCGAGGAAAGCGGACAATATTTGGAGGTAATTTTAAGTGTTGATGGAAGGTTTTCGGTTAGTGGTTTTGATCAGCCCGGTCAAAAGGTGGCTGATTTAAATAATTTTTCTTTTGAAACAAACCACCAAGAAAACGAAAAAGGAAAAGTTTTGAATGAAATAATTATTCCCTTTGATTTATTTCCCGCCGAACTAACCGCCTTGAACGCTTTTTTGATTGTTGGAAGCCAGATTTTGGCTTATCATCCGCTTTCCGGTTCAGAGCCGAATCTTCATCAACCAGCCACTTTTCCCTTGGCTAAAATTGAATAACAAAAAACCACAATCGCGTATCCAAATACGATTGTGGTTTTTGTTTTATTCAAACGGGTTTAAATCGCTTCCACCAGTCGTCGAGGTTGGAGTTTCACCAGGAGAAATTACATAAACCATAGTCCCCGGTGTTTCAATCGCGCCACCAACGTTCTCGGCTCGGGCAGCGATAACCCAAGTCCCGGAAACGGGCAGAGTCCAAGGTATGGTGATGATAGGCGAAGCAGGAGAAGGGATTGAACCAATTAAAGTTTGGCCCAAACCGCCGACTTCTTCAGCGTAGACAAAAATCGATGAATAATTAGTTGGATTTTGAAGCGAGAAAGCCAAGGTGTAAGTTTCTTGGGTTCGTTCAATTGATTGGCCGTTAATTGGATCAATAATTGAAAAATCAGCCGAAGCGGCCTCGCTGTTTATTTTAATTCCCACTGAATTAGATCCGGTATTATCAATATCATCATAAGCGACGGCTTTTAAAGTATGATAGCCGCGTTCGATAGTGTTAGGAATAGTCAGATTCATCTCATAAGGCAGGCGACTATCACTACCTAAATAATATCCATCAAGATAAAATTCGACTCGACGCACGCCGCGCGAGGCATCGGTGTTAACCGCGACGGAAATTTCTCGTGAATCAAAGGTTTGGTTTTTTGAGGGTGATTCAATTGTCACGGTCGGGAAGTTTTCCGGAATATGGAGATTATCAAATTCGGTTGGTATTTCACCTCGTTCAATTTTAATTCCGGTTTCCGTTTCGCGTTTGGTAAGCCAGTTTTGAACCGCGGTTTCCCACGGAGTAAACATGGGATCAATTGTTGGATCTTCCGGTTTGTCGCCGGTTGGATTATCTTTATTTATGTAAAAAAGAATATCATGATATTCGGCAAAAGTTTTTGTTTCTCGGTAAGAGATTGGGGTGTATTCGGTGGCGAGTTTACCAGAAGCCTTATCAATAATAATGGTTTGGCCGGGCATTTGGCCATCAAGAATGGCTTTTCCGGTTATTGGGATTTCCGGCGCCACAAACGATTCAGCCGGTTGTCCGGCCAGAGCGCGTTGGAAAAAGGTATTCCAGATCGGCGCGGCCACAATTGAGCCGTCAGCTCCGCGGGTCATGTCAGAGCCGTCAGTGTTGCCCACCCACACTCCGGCGGCCAGGGAAGGGGTATATCCGACCGTCCAGGCGTCGTTGTAGTCATTAGTGGTTCCGGTTTTAGCCGCGATCGGGCGGCCGCTTAAATAAAGATAGTTATTTTCGCCAAAAATATAGGTTCGGGAGGCATTGTCAGATAAAACATTGGAGGTGATTCGAGCGATGTTTGGTTCTAAAACTTTTGTTCCGTTGGCTTCTTTCCATTCATACAAAATATTACCGTCAGGTTCTTCCACTTTTAAAACCGCGGTTGTTTCTTGTTTAACTCCCTCATTAGCGAAAACCGCAAAAGCCCCGACATGCTCCAATAATTTCACTTCAGCGCCGCCAAGAACAATCGCCAAACCAAACCGTGAGCGTTCGGTAAAAGTTGAGTAGCCGAGCTGTTCGGCAAATTTTAGAGCGTTTTCCACGCCAACCAAATAAACCATTTTTACCGCGGGAATGTTGAGCGAGCCTTGAAGGGCTTGGCGAACGGTTAACGGGCCGCGTTCACCTAAATCATAATTGTTCGGCGAGTAGTTACCAGTGACGGTTGGGAAGTCGGTTTTTACATCCCACAGAATGGTGTTAGGCGTATAACCTTTCACAAAACCGGCCGTATAAACAATCGGTTTAAAACTGGAGCCGGGTTGGCGCGAACTGGTGGCTATGTTCACCTGACCGTCGATTTCATCATTAAAATAATCTGTTGAGCCGACCATGGCCAGCACTTGGCCGGTTTTTGGATCAACCGCCACCAAAGCCGCGTTATTAAAATTGTATTTACCGCCATTTTTTTCCACCCCGTTTTTAACTTCTTCTTCGGCGATTTTTTGCTTGTCGTAATCAAGGGTGGTCACAACTTTTAAGCCGCCTTCTTCCACCAGTTTCGGATCGATTTTTAAAGTTTCTTCCAAATACTCTTTAACATAGAAAATAAAATGAGGAGCCTCGATATTGGAAACGGTTGTTTGGAGGTTGATTGGTTCGGCTTTGGCCGCGCTTGCCTGTTCTTCGGTAATAAATCCAAGTTCAATCATGTTGTTAAGAATCCAGTCGCGGCGGGCTGATAATGAGTCAGGATTGTTAAGAAGGTTGGTCGGCCTTTGCGGCAGAGCCGCTAAAACAGCCGCTTCGGACAAAGTTAAATTTTTAACCGATTTACGAAAATAGTTTTGGGCCGCTGATTCAATGCCATAATTAGTTGAGCCGTAGGGAATTTCGTTAAAATAAATCTGTAGAATTTCATCTTTGGTATATTTTCTTTCAATTTCAATGGAAAGAATCAATTCCTTTATTTTTCGGCTGATTTTTTTCTCGTTTGAAAGAATGGCATTTTTTACCAACTGTTGGGTTAAGGTCGAACCGCCGCCACTCCCGCCGGTGAGATTATTAATTACCGCCCGGGCAAAACCCTTAAAACTAAAACCGTGATGCTGGCAAAATTCATGATCCTCGGCCGCAATGGTGGCTTGCACGGCCATAAGGGGGATGCCGTTTGGATCAAGTTCCAAAACTCCTTGGCCATCACCGCAAAAATATGAGGCGAATTTAACCAAAGTTCGGTTTTCATCGCCGTGTAGTTCATAAAGAAGGTGCTCGCCGGTGCGATCATAAATTTGGGTGCTTTGACTAATGGAGCGTTCGGAAAGGGAATTAGGATCGGGTAAGTTTCGACTGACAAAAGCAAATACCAGAAGAATTAAAATCGATCCGGCCAATGCCGCGGCCAAACCGAATAGAATTAGGTTTTTAAAATTTGCCGGAGTTAGTAATTTTTGCCAAAAAAAGAATTTTTTACGGCGAGTTTCCGAACGGCGATGAAGATAGTGAGAAGTCATAGTCGTCTCCTATAATACCGATTTTTTGTAATTTAGTCCACAGGCTTTTTGGGCTGTCTTTGGCTCTTTTTCAGGTTTTACCATTGACCAAAAGGCCAAAACATGGTATACTCTTACCGCTTCCTGAACGGGAAGTTTTTATTATGAAAAGAATATTTAGCCACAAAAATAAGGTTTTTTCACAGCCGGTGGGATCGATTTTGATTGTTTTAATGATGGTTTTCGGTAGTTATGTGCTTTTGCCCAATGCGGCCGAAGCTTGGTCTTTGGATTTGAATTTGTTTAATCCAGTTGTTTCCTATAATCAATTACCAACAGCTGAAGATGCTAATCCGCGTCGGACTTTTTATTCCATTCCTATTACCGCTTATTCTAGCGAGGTCGGTCAAACCGATTCCACGCCGTTTACCACGGCTTCCGGAACAATGGTTCACCGCGGGGTGATAGCCGCCAACTTTTTGCCGATCGGCACTCGGGTGCGTTTACCCGATCTTTACGGTGATGAGGTGTTTATTGTGGAAGATCGCATGAATGCTCGTTATAATAAACGGGTTGATATTTGGATGGAAGAAACCGCTGATGCTAAAAACTTTGGCGTAAATTGGACAACCATCGAGGTTTTTTAGTAAAATATCGGAGTAGGGACATAAAATTTTATATCCCTACTCCCCCGGCCACGTGGCGAAGCTGGTTAACGCGGCGGTCTGCAAAACCGCTATTCGCCGGTTCAAGTCCGGCCGTGGCCTCCACCCCCCTTCGCCGCATCTAATGGGGCTACGGAGGGGTGTAAAAAAATCTCGCTGTCAAAAGCGAGATTTTTTGTCCTCCGAAGCTCCGAAGCCTGTAGACTCAGGCGAGGAGCGTAGGAGGACCACGTTTTTTGTTTTCTACTCTTCCGGCATTTCCTGAACCACGGCCACCACACCCAACAAGCCACCATTCATCAAATTTTTTGGTACGAATTTTTTCGTCTTTTTTAATAACTGTCCATGCAGGTATTCTTTAAGTTCGTTTTCCAATTCTTCAGGGACAGTGAAAATCAAGGCTTCAAATTCATTTTTTTGTAGGCGATGGAGGAGATCTTCGTTTAAGGCGTGATAAAAATGGTCTTTCGTGATGTGTTCTTTCTTTGTTCCGTATTCATCATTCGAACGAAAGATTGGCGAGCCGGCTCCGCCGGCTTTTATAGCTTCTCTCTCCCCGGTTTCTTGTTCAAGATCAGAAGTGACATCAACCACAGCGATTTTTTCGACATTTTGGTCATTAGCAAGAAACAATTTGGCTTTTAAAGCGTTGGTGACCACAATTAGGGTGCGTTTTGTGAAAGGATGGAGTTGTGAAGGTATTTGCATATGTTTTTAATAAGTATACATTACCAGCCCTTCTTTTTTCAACCCCATTTGTTATAATTGATTTGTATGCGCCTGCGAATAAAAAGCTCAACTATTGAATCTGTCCGAGAAATTGTTTTTGGACTGGAAGACAGTTTGGTTTCCACCATGGGAGCGGTAACTGGTATTGCCATCGGCACTGGTGACCAGGCCGTGGTTATTCTTTCCGGTCTGGTTATATTAGCGGTTGAGGCGATCTCAATGGCGGCCGGTAGTTTTTTATCAACCAAGACAGCCGAATTAGCCGAAGACAAATCCAGTAAAACCGTCAAAAAGCAATCAATAAAAGCCGCTGTGGTGATGTTTCTTTCTTATTTCGTCGGCGGGGCGGTTCCTTTGACCCCTTACCTGTTTTTAGAACCATCACTAGCTATCTTTCCTTCGATTCTTTTTACAGTCATAGCTTTAGCCGGGGTTGGCCTTTGGGCCAGCCGCTATACCAAACGTTCGCCTTGGAAGTCAGCGGCGGAAATGGTTATTATTTCTCTCGCGGCCGCGGCGATTGGTTATTTGGTTGGTTGGGTTGTCTCCAACTATTTCGGCCTTAACACTAATGCGTGAAAATTTGGTATCATATAAGTATAAACTATGTCATCTTTTGATAAATTTGCGGAGGACAATTCCGATGTTTGCGATGTTTGTTTGACTCCTTTGAACGACCCCGCTAGCATTCAAACCGAGGAATCCGAAGGCGGAGTGGTTTTAACTTTCTGTTCCACGGCTTGTCGGAACGAGTTTTTGAAAGAGCCGGAGAAGTATTTGGATGTTGAGGAGGAGGTGGAGTAGGTTGGTTGGGTTGGTGTAGGTGGAATTCGGGGACTATATTTAAGCGGCAATCGGGGACTAAAGGGTTTTTAATCTTTTGGTCTCTTTTAGTACCTGAGTGTCAACTAGATTTATTTCTCGAAGATTAGTTATACAAAACCAACCCCTTTAGTCCCCGGATGCCTCCCAGCCAAACCAGCCCTAGTCCCCGAAAACCGGCCTAGCCAAACCAACCATTTTTTGTTAGTTTAGAGTAGTTATGAATCGGTTTGTTTATTTAGATCATGCCGCGACCACGCCGCTCGATAAGCGAGTTTTTAGGGTTATGAAGCCGTGGCTGACGAACAAGTTCGGCAACCCATCGAGTTTTCATTCGCCAGGTAAGGAGGCAAAAGACGCGATGGAAGCGGCCCGAGTTAAGATTTCCAAAATTCTATCTTGTCGTGCCGAGGAAATTATTTTTACTTCCGGCGGCACCGAGTCAGATAATTTGGCCATTCTTGGTTTTGCTCGAGCCAACGCCGCGTCGGGTAAACATATCGTAGTTTCAGCCATTGAGCATCACGCTGTTCTCGAGGCAGCGAACCAACTCGAGCGAGAAGGTTTTGAGGTAATGCGTGTCCTACCGAACGCCGATGGGATTGTCGAACTCGGAGCAATTAAAGCGGCGCTTCGTCCTGATACGATTTTGGTTTCCGTTATGTATGCCAATAACGAGATTGGTACAATTCAACCGATTTCTGAAATCGGTAACTGGTTGCAAAAATATCGCGGTGAAAAAAAATATCCGATTTTTCATACCGATGCTTGCCAAGCCGCCGGCGCCCTCGAACTTTCTGTTGAGAAACTTCATGTTGACGCCATGACTATCAACGGTTCAAAAATTTATGGGCCAAAAGGCGTTGGACTTTTATACCTTCGCAAAAATCTTCGAGTTCAACCGTTGCAATTCGGCGGCGCGCAAGAGCGCGGCCTTCGTCCGGGCACGGAAAATGTCGCGGGAATCATCGGTTTGGCTGTGGCGCTTGAATTGGCTGACAAAGAAAAAAATAAAGAAGCCGAGCGTCTCGCCGAACTTCGCGATAAACTCATCACGGGAATTTTATTAAGTGTTCCAAAAACCAAACTCAATGGTCACGCCACCAATCGTCTTCCGAATAATGTAAATATTTCTTTTCTCGATGTCGAAGGCGAGGCTCTAATGTTGTACCTCGACGCCAAAGGAATTTTTGTCTCGACCGGTTCAGCCTGCGCCAGCGCCTCGCTTGATCCGAGCCATGTTTTGTTGGCGATTGGAAAATCACCAGAGGAGGCACATGGGGCAATGCGATTTACTCTTGGCTGTTCGACTACTGATAAGGATGTTGATTACGTGTTAAAAGTTCTGCCGCCGTTGGTGGAGAAGTTGAGAATGATTAGTTCGGTGTCAATTAATCAGACTTGACAGACTAGAGAATTTTTAAGGTGTAGTGTCATTCCGAGAACCATTCGATGTTTCGAGGAATCCCGTGAGGAAACAGTAAGGCTATTGGGGGTTCCTGCCACCTCTTGTTTATCTTTTACCCAACGGGATTCCTCCTCCTTCGCTAAAGCTACGGAGGACACGGTCGCTCGGGCTCGGAATGACTTTTTAACTAAAGTAATCCCCAATCCCAACAATAAAAATATGGGCGACGTCAACAATAATTGTAATACCGAAACCTGGTTTTACAGCGACATTGTAAAAGATCATTTTTTTAATCCGCGCAATATTTTGAAAGAGGAAAATCCGCCGGCGGATTTTAACGCTTACGGCGTTTACGGTTCGCCGGCTTGCGGCGACGAAATGAAAGTGTGGTTGAAAATTGATCCAGCAACAAAAAAAATCGTCGATTATCTCTGGAAAACTTTCGGCTGCGCCAGCGCCATTGCCGCGGCTTCGATTTGTTCGGTCATGTGTTTGGAAAATGGCGGTTTGACGATTGATGAAGCAATAAAAATTACACCGCAAATGATTGTCGAGCGACTCGGCGGTCTGCCGCCGCGCAAAATTCATTGTTCGGTTTTGTGCGACAAGGCTTTGCGCAAGGCTATTGAAAATTTTGTTACGAATAACGAATAGTGACACGAACTCACGAATATCGGCCGCGTGCCAAAACAAATTCGTTGATTCGTGTAAAAATTCGTAATTCGTAACCCCCACCAATTATGAAAATAAGAATCAAAGTCGACCCCGATCTTTGCATCGGCGCCGCGGCCTGCGTTACCGTTGCTCCGGAAACTTTTCAGCTTAATAATGAAAACAAAGCTGATGTTTTGGATCACGGTCAGGCGCCAAACGGTCCGTCTTACGAACGCGAGATTGAGGTAACCGATGAAGAATTACAGGATATTATTTTAGGAGCTGAATCGTGCCCGGTTTTAGCGGTGTTTGTTTTTGATGAGGCGGGTAAACAATTGTTTCCGAGATAACCCCAACCTCAGTTATTGTCGCGGCGACAGGAGTTACTTCCCCCTCTCCATCCCT
>Ga0265296_1002520_pt1 | contig 18319 bp, 19 predicted proteins | sample MunlanPumphouse1_FD_189073 | JGI IMG/M metagenome (GOLD analysis project Ga0265296, IMG submission 189073) | Groundwater microbial communities from a municipal landfill in Southern Ontario, Canada - Pumphouse #1 | ecosystem: Environmental > Aquatic > Deep subsurface > Groundwater | place...
CCTCCCTGAATTCTTTATTGTATTTCCCATATGGTATTCTTTCCACTGTGACACCTCCGTTTCTGTATTTTGCCTTAACATTGGTGTACACTTTTTTCAACATACCTCACCTTTCTGGGGTGAGTGTTGATCGCACTTCACACACTACCAGAAAATCCCATCTTGTCCTGCTGTTATCTCATTTGGTGCACTTGCAAGTTGATTTCACCTTTTACTCGACAGATTCCCTGGCCCAACTCTTCCTGGGCTTCAAATCCACTGGTTTTTAACACATTCAGCATTGTCTGGTTCTCGCTCAAGACATCTCCTACAAAAGCACGAATACCGTTCTGCCGGGCAATATCGGCTAAGTGTTCCAAGAGATGTGTGCCGATTCCTCGCTCTTGATAGATATCTTCTACTACAGGGGCAAGCTCTGCGGAACACTCGCCCGGCCGGCGGGAATAGCGGGCCACGGCGATAATACGTTCCTCTGTTTTCACCCTTATCGTTGCCACAAGGGCAAAAATATCGTAATAGTCTACATTGCAGAAACCGGTAAGTTCCTCTTTGGAGAGCTGTCCCACCTCCTGACAAAATTTCAGATAGATTGTACTGCGGCTGAGTCGATGAAATAACGATGAAATTTTTGTTTCATCGTTATTCTGAATTGGTCTTAGAAGCAGGCTGGACCCGTCCTTCAATATGACCGTTTTGTTGTATTTTCCCAGCTTTTTGGCTACGGAACTCTCTGACATTGGATTTCCCCTTTTGACTGCTTCCAATTGTCCCGATGTTCCTGTTCAACAGTACAGGAAATAAATACGGAAGGATCACGAAACCTGGGAATCATATTTCCCAGGACTGATAAAAATCTATGGCCTGAGAATAAACCTCCTCATGCTGATATTTATCAGCATTCCAATGGCTGTCAACAGCACAACCATGGAAGAGCCTCCATAACTCATAAAGGGCAGGGGTATACCCACAACGGGAACTATACCCAGAATCATTCCGATATTGATAAATACCTGCCAGAAGATAAGCATTGCGATACCGAAGGATATCAGGGCACCCACTAGATCCTTCGCATGGAAACTGATCTTCAAACACCAATATATCAATGACAGGAAAATAATTATTAGAATCATTGCGCCCAAAAATCCCCACTCTTCTGCAAAAACGGAAAAAACAAAATCCGTCTGCTGTACCGGCAGAAATTTCAATTGAGTCTGTGTTCCCTTTAAAAACCCCTTACCCAGAATGCCACCTGAACCGACAGCAATTATTGATTGAATAATATGATAACCGGAGCCGAGCGGATCACTCTCCGGAGAGAAAAAGGTGATAACCCTCCCCTTTTGATAATCCTTCAGGAAATGCCAGCCCACAGGAATGAAGGCAACAAAACCGACGGCAGTAAAAACCAGAGGTCTCCAATCTATGCCGACAAATAAAACAACGGATAAAAAAATAATGCCCAAAATCAATGCCGTGCCAAGATCAGGTTGTTTTAGAATGAGTAAAAACGGAATCGCTACGATCAGAATAGGAATCAGGAGTTCTCTTAATATGTAACTTCTGTCTGCCCTGTAATCGTCAAAGTATTTTGCCAGTGCCAGAATCATCGTTAATTTTACCAATTCTGAGGGCTGAAAAGACCCCCCCCCCACGACAATCCACCGCTGTGAGCCATGGATTGCGTTCCCGTACAGAAAGACGCAGACCAGAAGAAAGACAGAAAAGGCATGAATAACATAGGCGTAGCTGTTTAGAAAACGATAATCAATGCAGATGACTACCCCCATAAATAACAGGCCGATGAGAATCCATTGAACCTGCTTGATATAAGGTGAAGATTGTCCATAATCGTCCAGGCTGTAACCGGCACTGTAAAGGTTTAAAAGGCCTATAGACATGAGAACCAGTACCAGAATTAGAAGTACCCAATCAAAGTGAAAAAATAATTGCCGATCAAATTTCATAGTTTAAAATTTTTTTAATTCACGACTTACGGCTGTGATTACTAAAATATGCATCTATAATCTTTCTGGCAATTGGGGCTGCGGCAGTTCCTCCATGACCGGCATGCTCCACAACAACCGCCACTGCTATTTCCGGATTTTTATATGGCGCGAAACAAACAAAGAGGGCGTGATCTCTGAATCTCTGGGGAAGTATTCTCTCTTTGCGAGCCTTTATATTTTCCGGCATCCTGACAACCTGAGCGGTACCGGTTTTCCCACATACGTCTGCTTCCTTCCTTTTTAAGGCATATCCTGTGCCTCCCCTTTCGTTAACCGCTCCCCAGAGGGCATATTTCAGTATTTCGATGTTTTTTTGACTGATGGGAAGCTGGGATTTTTTCTCGGGAGCGAATGACTTGAATAGCCGACCGTCGGCAGTTTCCATCCGTTTTACAATCCTTGGTCGCCAGAGCGTTCCACCATTTGCAACGGCACAGTAGGCATTCAACAGCTGAAGTGGTGTGGTGGAATTAAATCCCTGACCGATGGCGACGGAAATAGTTTCACCCATCTGCCATGGTTCACCGAACTTGGCCAGTTTCCATTCTTTCGTTGGGATAGTACCTCTCTTTTCTCTGGGAAAATCGATCCCAGTAACTTCGCCAAGACCGAAGCTGCGGGCGTAATGGGCTATTTTATCAACACCTAACATTTTTCCCAAATTGTAAAAATAAACATCACATGATTCTACGATAGCACGGTGCAGATCGACCCAACCATGGCCTTTTTTTTGCCAGCAAAGATAAGTTCTATTGCCCAGTTCAAATGACCCCTTGCAGAAGAACTTTGTTTCCGGGGTAATCAACCCTTCTTCAAGGGCCGCTGCGGCAACAATCAGCTTGTAAGTAGAGCCGGGAGGATACTGGCCGGAAATCGCCCTGTTCTCCATGGGGTGTAAGGGGTCAGTCAACAAGTTTTCCCAATCTTCGAAAGAAATCCCCCTATTGAACATATTAGGATCAAATGATGGTGCACTTACCAGCGCCAGTATGGATCCATTACGCGGATTCATAACAATCACAGCACCTACCTTATCCTTCATAGCGTTCCAGGCCACTTCCTGCAACAATGGATCAATGGTCAGTACTATATTGCAGCCGGGAACAGGCTCGATCTCTCCTATAACTCTAACCTGTTGCCCAAGGGCGTTAACTTCCACCTGTTTTGCTCCCGTTTTACCCTTCAGATATCGATCAAAGTATCTTTCCAGGCCGGATTGACCTACCGTATCACCGATAGCGTATTCACCCGAGGTGTCTTTATCCAGCTCTTCTTGAGATATCTCGCTCGTATAACCGAAAATATGGGTCATCATCGCTCCGGTAAGGTATTGCCTGACAGGATTTACCTCAACAACTATTCCCGGTAGATCCATGTTATTTGTTTCCACTACCAACAATTTCTCTCTGGTGATATTTTTTTCCAGTTTGATTGGTACAAAGGGCTTAGACTTTTCCGGAAGGAGTATGTCGGGAAGAAGATTCATGGATCTTTCCGCATACAGACAGTTTAGTTTTTCAAACACATCATGGATACCGCTGGTACTATTGGGCATAAATAAAATATCAAAAGAGGGGCGATTTTCTACCATAACCTCTCTATTGGTATCCATAATCAACCCTCTCAGTGGCTCGATTTTACGAAGTCTAATGCTATTATTCTCAGATCTCTCCTTTAGATCATCTCCCTTGATGATCTGCAGAAACCACATTCTGACAACCAGAACAGAGAGGGCAAAAGCTACAAAGATAAATACCACCTTGAATCTTTGCCGGAATCTATGAGGATCATGTTCTTTTAACTGACCTCGGATACTTCCCATTCAGCAATACCCTAAACCTGGAGAATATATTAAAAAAAACCGGACTGAGTAAACTGGCTAAAATTGCTTGAGGCAGAAAAGCCCTTACTGTATCGTAACTTAAATCGGTTCCATATATCAGTCTACTGAAAAAAATGATTAGTATTTGCTCCGATAGAACACAGAGGAAGGTAAAACCCATGATGAATAATGCCCTTTCCGGGTAAACCCTCTGAGAAATGAGCGTGGCAATAAAAAATAACAGGGGATACAGGAAAGTGAAAAGGCCGGGGATTGAACCACCGATACAGTCAAGAAAAAAACCAAGGGCAAAGCTCAAGAAGAACCCTTTCATCACCTCCATGTGAAATCCCGCATAAATTACCAATATTAATGATATTTCCACACCAGCCTTGCCGAAAAACAGAGCTTCCGTTAGCGTTGTCTGAAATACAATTAACATCAATAAGAATGCAGACATGAAAATGAGGTAAGTCATTTTTTATCGCCCATATTATCCGGTAAAATTACAGCAACTTCCTCAACCCTGGTAACATCAAGAGAAGGAGTTACCTCAATATTCTGAAATAAACCACTGCCTTTTTTATCTACTCCTGTGACAAACCCGAGTAGAAATCCCTTAGGAAAAACACCTCCTATACCTGAAGATATAACAGCATCTCCCACCATGACATCGTCCGTCTTAAAAATGTACTTCATCTGACACCTAAGACCTGACCCCTGTAAGATACCCTGAACCCTTGTTCTCTGAACCAGTGCGTCAATCTTGCTATTCTCGCTGGTGAGAAGCAGAATTTTCGACACATGCCAGGATGTTTTCGTTATCTTGCCCACAACACCCTGATCAGACGCAACAGGCAGGCCGACTCTTAAGTTATGAATGGTTCCCCTGTTAATTAACATTGTCTGAAATACCGATAACTGGCTTCTGCCTATGACCCTGGCAGCAACGACATTGTAGCTGATCTTTTCTTTGAGTCCCAGAAGTTTCTGTAACCGTAAACCCTCAGAATACCCCTCTCTATACTGGATCAACTGCTGTGTTAACAGAGCAGTTTTCTTTTTGAGCTTTCTATTTTCTTCTTCCAGCCCCACCAGAAAGATATACCGCTGCCAAGCGCTCATTAATCCTTCCAAAGGTCTGTTTATCGCGTTCATCAAAGGTGCCGCCATTTCTAACACTAACTTTTCAACAATACCGGTCTCAGACGAACGCCTCACATTGCGGAAAGTCATGGAAATAAGAATTATAATGAGAACGAATATTATAATTAGCTGATATCTTTTAGAAAATAACATTCCTCGCCTATGGATAAACAAGAGGAAACAAATCCCCTTACCGTAGGGATGGACAACCCACTGGCTTCCTACGGAAAAAGGGGAGTTTATCTTTGGAGTTAGGAGCGCAATTAATCAGATATGTTGGTGAAATTATTTTTTACACAGACCTTTACTTATCACACCTGGACGGCGACCTCTTTTAACATATCTATCTGATCAAGGGCCATACCGGCACCTATGGCTACCGTAGAAAGAGGATCATCGGCTAAAACAATGGGGAGGCCGGTTTCTTCTCTTATAAGAACATCTATATTTTTCAAAAGCGATCCTCCTCCGGTTAAAACAATGCCTCTGTCCACAATGTCACCCGCTAATTCCGGAGGAGCGTTTTCCAGGGCATCTCTTATGGTATCTATAATAGTACGAACCGGTTCCATAATGGCCTCTCGTACCTCATCTGAATTAATCGTAACAGTTTGGGGAATACCCGATATCAGATCTCGCCCCTTAACAGCAATCGTTCGCAATTCCTTCTCCGGAGAGGCACAACCGATAGTTGTCTTTATAACCTCGGCCGACCGCTCTCCAATGAGAAGACTGTACTTTCTTTTCATATAATGCACGATTTCCTCATCCATCCTATTACCGGCAACCCTGACAGATTGAGCGTAAACAATACCTGCCAGAGATATCACAGCAACCTCCGTCGTGCCCCCACCGATATCCACGATCATGGAACTTATGGGTTCCGTTATCGGTAAGCCGGCCCCAATGGCCGCTGCCATTGGTTCTTCAATAAGATAAATCTCCCTGGCACCGGCAGATTCTACTGCCTCTTTGACGGCTCGCCTTTCAACCTGGGTAATGCATGACGGCACCGAAACAATGATCCTCGGACGAACGAGAGCCCTGCGATTGTGAACACGAAGTATGAAGTGTCTCAGCATCGCCTCTGTAACATCAAAATCAGCTATCACCCCATCCTTCATCGGTCTGATGGCTACGATATTACCAGGGGTTCGTCCCAGCATATTCTTAGCTTCCGTACCAACAGCCAGAATCTTTTTTGTACCCCTTGCATCTCTATGAACAGCAACCACTGAAGGCTCACTCAGCACAATACCTTTACCTTTTACGTAAACCAGCGTATTGGCAGTTCCTAAGTCTATCGCCAGATCATTGGAAAACTTCCCCAAAATAAAATCGAACAGCAAGGTCTCTCCTCCCAGGGTTTTTATGGAATCTCAGCTTAGCGATTAGTAATATATAATTGTATATAGTATTTCATTGCGCTAATCAATTAATTTTTATAAAAATTTTCACGCTAATATTTGCTCAAGTAGTCGCAAAAATTATTGCATTTAATGCGCTACTGTAATAACTATATCAAATCTTTATACGTGAGGAGATTTACCATGCTTGAACTGATGAGAAAACACGCCAGGAACTGGCTCATGAAGGTCATTCTGGGTATTATCATTATCGTCTTCATCTTTTATTTCGGTACCGTGAACGGAGATAAAAAGGCTGAAACCATCGCCACTATAGACGACAAGACCATAGCCATCATAGATTTCCAAAGGGAATATCAGAATCTCTTTGATTTCTATCGCCAGCAGTATGGCGACAGAATGACGGATGATCTCCTGAAGAATTTAAATCTCAAACAGGAGGCCTTTGACAATATAATTAATCGGGCCATCATCATCCATAAGGCCGACAAGCTCAATTTAGAAGTTACCGCTGACGAGATCAGAAACTCTATTCTTTCTTTTTCTGCTTTCCAGAAAAACGGCGTTTTTGACGATGGGATCTATCGTCAAATTCTACGTTCTAATAAAATGACCCCGGAAGAGTTTGAGGACATACAAGGGAAGACATTAACCATAAAAAAAGTCGAAAATCTCATCGTGGATGCCGTCAAGGTATCGGAGCAAGAAGTGCATGATCTGTACAGGTTTCAGAACGAAAAAATTAATATAACCTTTCTCCAACTCTCCCCCAAAGACTTTACGGAAAAAGTCACCCCTTCACAGACAGATCTGGAAACGTATCTGAAGGTACATGGTAATGATTTCCGCAGACCGAAACAGGTTCAGCTCAAATATATTTCATTTTTAGGTCAGGATTTCGCCCCTTCTGTAAAGGTAGCCGATATTGATGTTGCGGATTATTACGAACATCACAAAGATGAGTTCTTAAAATCAGATAGTAAGGCCGCCGCCCCACTGTCGGAAGTCAGAGATAAGATTGCTGCTGAATTAAAACAGATACAAGGAATGGTTATCGCGGCAGAAGAGGCAAAAAAGGCTCATGATACCATCTATCAGAAAGAAAATTTTGACGGCTACGCGACACAAAAAAAACTGGAAATTAAAACTACCGAATTCTTTTCTTTGAACAATCTACCACCGGATTTCAGCAGGCTTCCCGATTTTACCGGAATCGTCTCTAACCTGGGCAAGGGTGATGTCAGTAAGATACTGTCGAACGAGAAAGGAGACTATATTTTCAAACTCATGGCCCAAAAACCTCCTTCAATACCAACCTTGAATGAGATCAAAGAAAAGGTTGAAAAACGTTATATCGAGGAAGGATCCGAACGTTTGTGTAAAAAGGCTTCCGAAGATATCCTCGACCGCATGAAAAAAGGGGAAGATATCGAAAATATAGCCAGGGAAAAGGGGTTAAAGGTAAACGAAACGGGATTCTTTCTGCCTGGTTCTAATATAGAAAAACTCGGCTTCTCGCAAGAATTGAATGAAGGCCTCTTTAATATTTCCAAGAAAAAGCCCTATGCAGACAAGGTATTTCAAATTAGTGGAAACTTTATACTCATCCAGTTTAAGGCAAGAGAAAAATCTGACGACCGTGACTTTGAAGTAAAAAAAGAACAACTGAAAAACGTCCTTTTTAAAATCAAGAAAAATGAGTATCTCAAATCGTGGCTGGAAGGTGAGAAGGCATATATGCGCAAAGAAGGTACATTAAAGGTTATGAAAGATATCAAAGAACTATAAAGTCAAGAATTTGAATCGAACAATACAAACTCTGATTCTAGACTTACGAATCATATTTTACGAGATTCCCAGGTGAAAATAGGTGCTTTATCATTAAAAAACAATGTATTCCTGGCTCCCATGGCAGGCATTACGAACCTGCCGTTTAGAACACTTACGAGGGAATTCGGTTGCTCTCTGGCTTTTACCGAAATGATCAGCGCTGTCGGACTGTCCAGGAAGATGGAGAAAAGTTACCGATATCTCGACAGTTCACCGGTCGACAGCCCCCTTGGTGTACAGATTTTCGGATCGGATGCGGATATTCTTGCTGAAGCAGCACAGATCCTTACAGACCGGGATGTTGATCTTTTAGATATTAACATGGGGTGCCCTGTTAAAAAGGTCGCCCGGACCGGGGCGGGAGCGGCCCTGATGAAAGATCCCGCACAGGTGGCTTCTATTGTCCGGGCAGTCAGAAAGGCCACTCACCTGCCTTTGACGGTTAAAATCCGTTCCGGGTGGTACCGTCATGATGTGAAAGCCATCGAGATCGCTCGCATTGCCGAAGATCATGGAGCCGATGCGGTAATCATCCATCCCCGATCAGCGGAACAGGGATTTAGCGGTTCGGCAGATTGGAGCATTATTGAAATGGTAAAAAACAAACTGCACATACCTGTGATAGGCAACGGAGATATAAGAAGCGCCGAAGATGCACTCAGAATGATGAATGTAACCGGCTGCGACGGTGTAATGGTGGGAAGAAGTACTCTGGGAAACCCTTGGATTTTCAGAAATATTATACTCTGTCTTGGAGGTCAACGTGCTTTCACTTTGCCTCCCCTGTCAGAGAAGGAACGGATTATTGAACGCCATCTGGACATGGAGACAGATTACGCCGGGGGAAAATCAGGGATCAGAAGTTTCCATAAACACCTCCTGTGGTATACGAAGGGATTGACGGGTAGTGCTCAATTCAGACAAACGATATCTTCGATCAATCACAAAGAATGCCCTGACACAAGAAGGGAATGGATACTAAACGAACTGCACCGCTTTTTCTTCAGTACCATTCCGAATTACAGTAACTATCCGGAAGTCATAAGTCAGTAGCCTGCCGCTGAAGGATCATGGCTGGGGCTGGGATATAAACGGTGTATACCTCCCACAACCTGCCGATTTCTTCGAGTTGAGGCATAAATGGTTTGGATTGGCAGTTTGACAGATGCGCAAAAGAACTCCACAGACAAAACTTCATAAGCTGGGCAGCATCCTCCAGACAACACTGAAAAAGAAGAACATTTTCATTAATTTTGAAGACGAAAGCTTAATTCAAGTATGGAATAAAGCTTTGGGACCACAGATCGCAGCCCACTCCCGCCCCTTCCAGTTGAAGGGCGAGACCCTTTTCGTCAAGGTCTCTAGCTCTGTATGGATGCAGCAGCTCCACTTCATGAAAGAGGATATCCTCGAAAAAATAAATCAATCGTGGGGAAAAACAACGGTAAAAAATATATACTTCTCGATCGGTGAGTTCTCCTTGCCATCGTTAAAAGGAAAAGGGCAACAGTTCGTCCCCCCTGATGCGTATCTCTTAAAAGAAAGGGACAAAAAACTGATCGAAAAAAGTATTGTTTCTATACAGGATCAGGAACTTAGGGAGTTACTGGAAAGGGTTATGACTAAAGAGATAAGTCGGCGGCGGTTCATGGCAAATCAGCAGACTTCTTCTTACGTTATTAGTTTAGAGGACGAATAAATATACCGCTTTGCGGCTTGGGTGCAAACCATGTAGACTTTGGAGGCATGATTCCACCCCCATCTACGACATCCATTAGTTGAGTTATGTTTATCGGATACAGGGAAAAAGCGACGGCGAATTCACCTGAATCTACAAGTCTTTCTAATTCCTCACATCCCTTTATCCCGCCTACGAACTCAATTCTGCTGTCTGTTCTCGTATCCTTAATTCCCAGCACAGGTTCCAATAAATGATTCTCCAGAATGGAAACATCCAGGTTGCCGGCAGGAGGATTATCACCCTCATGACAATTGCCTCTCAGAGCCAGTTTGTACCACTTTCCGCCCAGATACATGCCGAACTCACGTGGCTGTTCGGGTGATTTCTCTTTAAAGTCGCCGGTTATCAAGAATTTTTGACCGATTTTATTGAAAAATCCCGTCTCTTCCACCGAGGTCGTTATGTCCCTAACAACCCGATTATACTCAAATATTTTAAGCTGATTATGGGGAATCAGGACAGCCATCATGTAGTTATAGGCTTCATCACCTCTGTGGTCCGGATTTTGTTCCCTCCTCGTTTTCCCAACCGCGGCGGCAGCGGCAGCCCGGTGGTGACCATCGGCAATGTAGAGGCTATCAATCTTTGCAAACTCATCCGCAACAGCCTTAATTTTTTTCTCATCACTTATAACCCAGACCGTGTGAGAAACACCATCATCGGCGGTAAAATCATATTCAGGTTGATCCATGACAACTTCTTTGATAATCCGGTCCAGGGAATCCTGGTACCTGTAAGTTACAAATACCGGTCCTGTCTGGGCATTGACTGCAGTAATGTGTTTTACACGATCTATCTCCTTATCATGTCTCGTAAGTTCATGTTTCTTGATCCGACCTGATTCATATTCAGCAATACTTATCCCTCCGACAATGCCGTACTGTTCATGATTCAGCATCTTCTGACGGTAGATATAAAAACAGGCCGTTTCATCCTGAGTCATGATGCCAGCCTGGATAAGTCCATTCAGATTCAGCCTCGCTATTTCATAAATGTTGTCATTACCGATATCTGAACCGGGTAATGCATCAACCTCCGACTTTTCTACACGTAAAAAACTCAAAGGATTGCCTTCGGTAATTTTTCTCGCCTCTTCTATGGTTACCACATCATAGGGAAGTGCAGCTACATCCTGCACATATTGCTTCCGGGGTCTCACCGCCTTAAAGGGAACAACAGCAGCCATAACAAATCTCCTCTTGCTAAATTTCTACCACACTGACATATTGAAATCAATCCCCAAAAGGCAGGAACAGGGGTAAGAGCGCTTTGGCGACTCCTTCAGCAACTCTATTGTAAATTCAATTTGCACTATATTGCACAGATCTTATCAGAGACAAGATAAATCAACTAAAAATAGAAAGGGCTATTTTTACGAGGACTAATGAATTATATCAAAAATTTCTATGGTCTAATATATGATTTATAATGGCCGGGAAGGGAGGTACGATGGATCGCGCGTTTATACACGGACTTGAGGGCAGCAGTCAGGGAACAAAAGCGACATTCTTCAGAAAAAAATATCCCGATATGATCATTGAAGATTATGTCGGGGCACTCAGTGAGAGAATGGATACGCTGAACAAAATCCTTTTTGACAAAAAGGATTTAATACTGGTTGGTTCCAGCTACGGGGGGTTGATGTCCACCATTTATGCGTGCAGCAACGAAAAAAAGGTCAAAAAACTTATCCTCCTGGCACCTGCCCTTGGCTTTCCGGAATACAAATTTAACTTGAACGAAAAGTTAGTTATCCCCGTAACGATCTATCATGGTTTGTATGACGATGTTGTTCCCTGGAAACCCGTTCAGGAGGTTGCCCTTACGCTCTTCGAAAATCTTTCATTCAATACAGTGGACGATGACCATTCATTATATAAAACCTTCCATAGCCTGGACTGGGATGAGATGCTGAACCTTTGATCTAAGGGTAACGTAACGACAATTCACCCTGAAGACACTTATCTTACTGTGGAACCGGCAGAATATTTATTACCGCCATTTTCCACCTGCTAAAGTGCAGGAGAACACAGCATGCATAACAAGTCCGTACAAAAAACAAGAAATCTCCCGGTTTTATCAAATACCCTGAGGATGGTGGCCTGGGAAGTGACGCGTAGCTGCAATCTTTCCTGTGTTCATTGTCGGGCTTCCTCCCGGCACGGTTCCTACCCGGGGGAACTTACCACCGATCGATGCCTGAGACTCCTCGACGAAATTGCCCTCTTCAGCAAACCGGTGATTATCTTGACCGGTGGTGAACCGCTTTTCCGGAAGGATATTTTTGAGATAGCCACCTATGGAACCAAAAAGGGGCTGCGGATGGTCATGGCAACCAACGGAACCCTGGTTACCGAAGAGATGGCCGGCAAGATGCGAGATGCAGGTATCAGGAGGGTCAGTATCAGTATTGATGGCATGGATGCAAAAAGCCACGATGCCTTTCGCGGAGTAAGCGGCGCCTTTTCCGGGGCAATGACAGGTATTGAAGCCCTAAAAAAAGCAGGGATAGATTTTCAGCTCAACACCACCATAGTCCGGACCAATCTCGCCCAGATTAAAGGTATCCTCGATCTGGCCATCGGGCTCGGCGCGGCCGCCCACCATATATTTCTCCTCGTTCCCACCGGACGGGGAAAAGAAATGTCCGATCAGAGTTTATCTCCTGATGATTACGAAAAGACACTGCAATGGTTTTATGAAGAGAGCCTGCAATGCCCAATTCAACTGAAGGCTACCTGTGCGCCCCACTACTTTCGAATCCTTCACCAGAAAAGGGAAATCATACAAGAAAAACCACGCGAAACAAACAGCGCCCTGCATACCATGACGCGGGGTTGTCTGGGTGGAAGCTCTTTCTGTTTTATCTCCCATACCGGACAGGTACAGCCCTGCGGCTACCTTGAGCTTGATTGCGGCCAGGTCAAGGAAAATGCCTTCAGGGACATCTGGGAAAACTCTCCCCTGTTCCACAATCTACGAGATTTAAATCAATATAAAGGTAAATGTGGCCGGTGCGAATTTATAAAAGTATGCGGTGGCTGTCGTGCCCGGGCCTACGAAGCTACAGGAGACTACCTGGCCGAGGAACCATTATGCATTTATGAGCCTATCCGTCGGGAATAGCAAGCAGGAGGAGACGCAGGCGTACATGAAACGTACGTCGAGGAGCCGACGACGATACCAACGAAGATAGCGCTTTGATTTAGAATTGGAATAAAATAATACTTGCGCAGAGCGGCTACTATTTAATAAAATCCGGGGGAAATTAAAGACCGGACAGTGTCAGCTTGTAGCGTTATCAATGGTTTTTAATCTTCGCAGTGATAGGGAGAAATAGACGTGTAAACCTTCAGCCATCATCTGTTGGTATCTGGGGTTGGTACCTGGCTTTTGACTGATGGCTGACTACTGAACGCTTAAATTGAAGGAGTTATGAAAAAAGAAGCTTATTTAAAGAGGCCGGTTGAGCATATTGATATAACGTCCATCAATGCTGTGGATATCATTCAGGCCATGAGTGGAATGTCCTTCACGGCGAGGGATCTCGCAAGTGCCGCCGATATATACGACAGAATGCTCAGTGACAGAGATTGTGCCATTATATTGACCATAGCCGGCAGCACAAGTGCTGCCGGCTGCATGCAGATCTATTCAGACCTTGTAAAATACAATATGGTGGACGCGATCGTTGCCACAGGCGCCACGATTGTGGACATGGATTTTTTTGAAGCTATAGGATTCAGACACTACCAGGGCAGCCCTTTTGTAAATGATCAGCAATTAAGAAAATTATATATAGACAGGATTTATGATACCTTCATTGATGAAGAAGAACTCCAGGCCTGTGACAGAACGATCAGAGAAATCGCCGACAACCTCCCCCCCCGCCCCTATTCTTCACGAGAATTTATACGGCAGATGGGACGTTACCTTACAGATCACGCTACAAAGAAAAATTCCCTAGTCCAGACAGCCTACGAACATGACGTGCCTATCTTCTGTCCCGCGTTTTCCGACAGCAGCGCCGGTTTTGGCCTTGTCCTGCATCAGCATCAGCATCCCGAAGAACATGTCTCCATTGATTCCGTAAAGGATTTCAGGGAGTTAACCATGATCAAAATGAAGGCCGAAACAACGGGGCTCCTCATCATCGGAGGAGGTGTCCCCAAGAACTTCGCCCAGGATACAGTGATCTGTGCCGAGATACTGGGCAAACAAGTCCCCCCGCATAAGTATGCCGTACAGATTACCGTTGCCGATGTAAGAGACGGGGCATGTTCCAGTTCCACTCTAAAGGAAGCATCCTCATGGGGGAAAGTGGATATAGCCTGTGAGCAGATGGTTTACGCCGAGGCAACATCAGTATTACCTTTACTGGCAAGTTATGCCTATCACAAGGGAAACTGGGGAAAAAGAAAGCAATTGCGGTTTGCCGGGATATTTGAGGATTAGATTCCCAAATATATTTGCTTTTGGAATATCTCTTTACTATGATGATTAAGTTGCTAAAAGATTTGTTATTCTATAATTAGGTATACTGTTCCCGATCTACTTCAAAAAAGCGTTCCTTTGTTTTATTCATTGCACGTTGATTACCTAAAGATAAAAATTAAGGAGGTCTATGCGCGATGTCAGAAGAAACCCGTAAAAAAGAACACAAAGAAAAACATCTGGAAAAGTTGACCGTCAAGGAATTGCGGAAGATCGCCGCCGAGATTCCCCATGCAAGGGCGATCCATGACATGCATAAGGAGGAACTCGTTGCCTTTATCAAAGAAACCCGGGGCATCGAAGACGGAACACTCGCCAAGACAAAGACACATGCAGTCAAGATCAAAATGACCAAACCGGAGCTCAAAGCCAGAATCCGCGAACTGAAAATTTTTAAAATGCAGGCGTCGGAATCTAATGAAAACAAGAAAGCTGCCATGTTGCGGTATCAGATCAGTCAGTTGAAGAAAAAATCGAGACGCGTTGCCACGGCCTAAACTTTGGAATCGGCTGAAATGTCCCGATCTATATTTGGTGGATTCGTGGTGGGTTCGGGGGTGGGTTCGGGGGACATAATACCGATTATTGTCAGCGACTCCCCGGAAATTGGTATTATGCCCCCCGATAACCCCCATTCTCATGTGCAATTGCGTGGCGAAGTGTCGATAGCATTTGAATGCTTTGCCAAGCCCTGTTTTCTGTGTACAGCTGAAACTTCAGCACGTGTTCGTAGTACTTCTTGGCTCGTTTCAGGAAATCTCCTCTAAAGTCGTCGAGAGAAATCTCTTGTGACTGTTTCCCTTTAATAAGCTGAGCTATTTCTGTCACTGCCGATTCGTAAACAGCGTAGAGCGTCACAAGAAATGGCCCGCGAAAGAACCTTGGGAGAAAAACCTCTATTTGGTGTTCACATTCACTCGCAGCCGCATACCATTCGGGGTCGCCTGACGAGATATGCTCCTGACGGACGCGGGCCTCCAAGCGAGTACGTTCAGCCTTCGTAAGACTTTCAATGTGAGTTTCAATGACCTGTAAGTAGTCCTCTAACGCATCCAGTTCACAATTTATTTCCAATAGACGGAAATCGAATTCGACAGAGTCGATACTCACGGTCTTCTCTGTGGGATTGGATTCACTGTCGCTAACGTTTGTCATGCTTTACGAGCCTTTGCTTCTTCTTTGGATGATGTCATGTGCTTAGAATATTGGTAATTTCGTTTTCCACCCACTCATATTCCGGTGCTGGAGGGAAAACGGGATCTGTGGCATCTTCCTGTTGATTAATCCAAGCTGCCAGTTCGCCAATGCTTCCAAATGATGATGTGATGCGGAGGGCCTGTTCCTCTAATCCTTCGGGAGAGGAACCGAAATCAATGCCAAACGTAGCCACTCCAGCCATGGCGCGGCGAGACGCTCTCTCTAAAAGAACATGCGCGAGCAGGAGGGACAATTCGGGGGACAGTATACGTAATTCAATCTTTCCTACCTAAATTGTGTATACTGTCCCCCGAACACGCTCAGCCGCCGCAGGCGGTCGGGCGTGTTCGATGGTCTTAACCAGCGCGGAGCAAACACCATTGCGAAAAACGCGTCCCGCTTATTCCGCGTCTGGTTGAAGGCTGTGTTATCAGAGATTTATTTATTTTTCCTCTTGCAAACTGTTATATAAAAGGCGTCATCGAGATCGCCAGGTTCCGAGTAAATCCATGTTGATTCTTCCAATGTTTTCATAGGCTCGTCTCGAAATGTTATTCTGCCTGCTAGCCTCTTGTATCTTCTTCGCGTGCAGTCCACTTCTCTAAGTTCAATATATTCCTCCCATACTTTAGATTCGCATTTTTCAGTGGGAACAGATTTGTACCAGACTTGAACTGTATTTTTATCGGGATAGACGATGCTGTCCTTATCATAAAAGAATTCATAGCCAACCATATTTGTGAAGAATTTATTCCAAGACTCTGCTTCACAAATTGAATACAATCCAGAAACTAATAACAATGTAAAGCATAATATTAGGAATGTTTTCATTTGATCCTCCGATTTGTATATATTTACCTGATTACGGCGTTCATCCTGACCGCTTGCGGTCAGGATGAACGTAAAGATAACCCGCCGGGGCCGGAACCCTGGCAGAAAAACCACAGACTGGAATTCCCCGGTCGGGTTGATTGATTCGTTATGCAGTCTTTTGGATCAATTTCTTGTCGAGTTCGAGCTCATAAGAGAGGATCGTTTTAATGTTCATCTTTTTGGAAGCGTTAAGAATTTCAATTCCGACTATTTTATTCTCGGATGTCGTATCTAAATTGACACCCTCGGAAATCTCAACTACCCCGTCCGGTTTCTGGGTTCCCAGTTTGATATATACGGCGTCAACCTCAGCATCATAATGGACTTTCATGTGTTCCTTCCTTTTTTCAATGGATAATTTGTTATTACCGTTGCCGTATCCCCGGCAATGGAGACGACGATTTTCAGCGGATACTGAAAACCGGTAACATCTCGGATGATCTCATGTTCTCCCTGACGCAAATTCATGCCGGTCAAAATTGTAGAAATTATTGACTCTGGAATTTTGTAAAGACTTGCCCGCCTTTTAGCATGTCGCGAGAATTTTATTTTCATGCCCATCACATTTTTATTTCTGTTCCCAACTTAATACACGATACTGACCCCTGGCTATTTGAAAGAAAAGTGCGTTCTTCGTCATTGCACAGTAACACGCTCCTTTGTTCGTATGATTTATACAATGGTCAGATGGATAAATCCATTGATCCTCTCCTTTAAATGTGGGAACACTTTCGATTATGTTCTTTATTTCTGCTGTCTTCAAGACATTATTTTTGTAAGGAATCATTGTCACCTTCAGTTGGTCATGGAACTTGCTTGCATATTTTTCAAATCCAGACGATTTTTCCACATCTATCCCCTTTACAACGGTTCCTGGTTTCCTGACTACGACCGGTGAGGGTTCACCCCATACCTTCAATTCCCATTCTGAGAGCGTCCTGCTCTGTGCAACATTCTCGGCAGCCCTCACCAAGCGCAGATAATCCTCCGTGCTATCAATTGATGTCCAGTTCAGATCTCTGCACCCTGGGAGATGAGCAATGACAATCGAGTCAAATGGGCAGTGGGGTGGTAAGGGTATCAGTTCTGCACACCAAAGGTATTTCAGATACAGGTTCAAGACTTTTTGTGCGATTCCTATTCTGAATCGTCCGTTTCGCAGGCAATCGGGAAATTCCGATGAGAGATTGTTGCTAATATCAACGACATTTGACAGATGACCTTCTTCTGTGATCGGAGAGTTATACTTATTTGCTATCTCACGGAGCTTTTCCCGCAAAGCATTGCGAAAAAGGTTCCTACTCGTTTCCGATGCTGTTTTGGAGTATGTATTTGATCTCCCAAGGGCACCAAATATTGACATCGTCAAGAACTCGTTTCTAAGAAATTTTTCGTTGTCAGTTCCCATTTCCCTATTCCCGTTCGAGCCGCGTGTTCAGCCGCCGCAGGCGGCGACACGCGGTGACAGACGCGGCTCCGTTCAACCCGACCGCAACCGGTCGGGCTGAACAGTGTTTATATATGGATCTTGTTTAATAACCCAAACACCGCATATTTTGCGGTGTAACACCCCTCGAAAATGCTTTATGTCTTCCATTTAAGAAATTAATTATGGTTCTTTCGTGAAAAAGTTGAATGAAGGTTTCGCAGCGTTAAAATAACTTAGAATTAGGATAACTTACAATACTTAGATTTATCATTGCCGTACTGAATAAGGATTTGAGTGGTTTGAATGCTATAGAATCAAGATAAAGCATAGAAATAATGCCTTCAAATCCTTTGTAACTCAGTGCTAATACGGCATGGCAAAATAAATGGAGTTAATCTTAACTGATTCCAACAT
>Ga0265296_1002522_pt1 | contig 18301 bp, 8 predicted proteins | sample MunlanPumphouse1_FD_189073 | JGI IMG/M metagenome (GOLD analysis project Ga0265296, IMG submission 189073) | Groundwater microbial communities from a municipal landfill in Southern Ontario, Canada - Pumphouse #1 | ecosystem: Environmental > Aquatic > Deep subsurface > Groundwater | place: Canada...
ATCTGTCCGCCGTCTTTGACGGCAAATTTAATCTCCTTGACATTATCTATAAACGGGATTTTCTTTTCCACCTTATTTTGATAACTCACCTGTAAAATTCTTTCCTTGGAAGAGATGGTTAAAATGGTCTTGCCTTCGGGCGTCATAATTTCTTTCTGGCTGTCTTTAAGGCCGATCCGGCCGTCAACTTCCGCCACCACGGCCTTGGCTTTGGGCGTTCTCGCTTCAAAAATTTCCTCAACGCGCGGCAAACCCTGGGTAATATCGCTTTCCGAAGCCACGCCGCCGGTATGGAATGTTCTCATGGTCAATTGGGTGCCGGGCTCGCCCACGCTTTGCGCGGCAATAATGCCGACCGCGACTCCTTTTTTAACCATTTGGTTGTTGCTTAAATCATAGCCATAGCATTTTTGGCAAATGCCTTTCTGGCTTTTGCAGGTTAAAAGCGACCGGATGGAAACCTGTTCCAAATCAATGGCCGCGACTTTTGAGACCAAATTTTCAATTATGAGTTCGCCCTTGGGCACGACTATTTCGCCGTTTTTCGGATTGACAATATCGGCGGCTAAGACCCGGCCAAAAATCCGGTCAACTAATTTTTCGCCCATGGCTTCGCTCTCGGCTTTGGTTAAAATCAAGCCCTCTTTGTCGCCGCAATCATTTTCTTGAGTCACCACATCCTGCGCCACATCAACCAAGCGCCGGGTCAAATAGCCGGCCGAGGAAGTGCGCAGGGCCGTGTCAGTCAAGCCCTTTCTGGCGCCGTGCGTGGAAATAAAAAATTCCAAAATATTAAAGCCGTCCTTAAAGTTGCCTTTGACCGGCAATTCAATAACTTCATTGGAGGGGTTGACCACCGGGCCCTTCATCCCGATCATCTGGTTGAGCTGGCCCCAAGAACCGCGGGCGCCCGAATCAATCATGGCAAAAATCGGATTATCTTTATTCATCACGGTTTTGGTTATGGCCAAAATTTTATTATTGACGTCAAGCCACATTTGGATAATCTTAGTATGGCGCTCTTCTTCGGTTAAAAGTCCCATTTGATATTGCCGTTCAATTAAATCCAAATTCTTATCGCCTTCATTAATCATTTTTTCCCGGTCGGGCAATTGGGCCAAATCATCCATGCCGAATGATTGGCCGGAGTGGGTGAGATAGCGGAAACCGAGATCTTTTAATTTATCCAAGACCTCAACGGTTTTTTCGCGCCCGAATGTGTATAAAATATCCTGCAAAATTTTACCCATCTTCTTTTGGTTTACTTTATCATTGACAAACTCAAACTCATCAGGCAAAACGGCATTGAATAAAATACGGCCCAATGAGGTTTCTAACAGGCCTTCTTTGCTGTCGCCCTTGCCATAGCGCACCTTTATCTTATCTCTTAAAGTGATTAAGCCATTTTCGTGAGCCAGCATCGCTTCATTATAGGAAGAAAAATGTCTGGGTTTTTCTATTTCCGTGATATTAGTCAAATAATAACAGCCCCAGACAATATCCTGAATGGGCGTAACAACGGGCCGGCCGTGCGCCGGCTTGAGCAGATTATTTGTGGAAAGTATTATTTCCTTGGCCTCGCGCTTCGCGCCTTCGGACAAAGGCACGTGAACCGCCATTTGGTCGCCGTCAAAATCGGCATTGAAGGCGCTGCAGACCAAAGGATGAATTTGAATAGCCCGGCCTTCAATGAGTATGGGCTTAAAGGCCTGGATGCCCAAGCGGTGCAAAGTGGGCGCGCGATTCAGCATCACATAAGTATCTTTGACAATTTCTTCTAATAAATCCCAAATGTCTTCACTGCCCGCTTCAATATAGCGGTTGGCGCTTCGGACATTATGGACCGCGCCGTTCCTGATTAATTTGGAAATGATAAACGGCTTAAATAATTCCAAAGCCATTATTTTGGGCAGGCCGCATTCATTTAATTTCAATTTCGGGCCGACCACAATAACCGAACGGCCGGAGTAATCAACTCTCTTGCCCAATAAATTCTGGCGGAAGCGCCCCTGCTTGCCGCGCAGCATATCGGCAATGCTTTTAAGCATCCGCTTTTGCCCGGTTGAGGCGACCACGGTTTTGCCGTGGCGGGCGTTATTATCAATCAAAGCGTCCACCGCTTCCTGAAGCATTCTTTTTTCATTGCGGGTAATGACTTCGGGCGCGTTCAATTCCATTAATTGTTTCAAGCGATTATTGCGATTGATGACCCGTCGGTATAAATCATTTAGGTCAGAAGTGGCAAATCGTCCGCCATCAAGGGGCACCATGGGCCTTAAATCGGGCGGAATAATCGGGACAACCGTTAAAATCATCCATTCCGGCCTGATATTGTTTTTCTTTAATTGATTTAAAAATCTGACTCTCCTGACTAACTTGTCTCTTTTCACGCCGACTGCGTCACCAATCAGGCCATTTAATTTATTAAGAGTTTCGGCAATGTCTATTTTGGTTAAAAGCTCTCTGATGGCTTCCGCGCCGATGCCCGCTTCAAAAATATGGCCATATTTTATGGACAAATCATGAAAAGTGTGCTCGGAAATTATTTTAAGCGGCTTAATTTCTTTCAATTCTCCCTCGGCGGCGGCCAGCGTGTTTTCCAGCTCCTTTAATTTTTCGTCTTTCTGCCGAGCGATATTTTCAATTTCTTTCCGGACCGAGGCCTTTCCGCCTTCCGGATCATTGACCTGTAGATTGGCTATTCGCCGGTCATAATCGCCGGCAATCTGCTTTCTAAATTGCTTATATTCCGCCCTTAACTGATTGAGGGTCTCGGTTTTCAAACCCTCATTGACACTAATAATAATAAAATCAGCGAAATAAATGACTTTCTCCAATGACTGGACGGAAAGATCCAGCGCCAAACCGACTTTTGAGGGCACGCCGCGTAAAAACCAAATATGGGAAACCGGAATGGCCAAATCAATATGTCCCATTCTTTCCCGGCGGACAATGGCACGGGTGACTTCTACGCCGCATTTGTCGCAGATGATGCCTTTGTATCTGATTTTTTTGTATTTGCCGCAGTAGCACTCCCAGTCCTTAACCGGACCAAAAATCCTTTCGCAGAATAAACCGTCTTTTTCCGGTTTTTGCGTCCGATAATTGATGGTCTCCGGCTTAAGCACTTCGCCGTGCGACCACTTATGGATATCGTCGGGTGAAGCCAAAGAAAGCCGGATGGCGTCAAAGATTACATTGTGTTCTTGGATATTGGACATAATTTACTTTCTTCGTTTAAATTTTTCCCTTTCATATTCCTGTTCTTTTTCTTTCTCCCTGTCCGCGCCGGCGCCGACATCTTCTTGAACCACCTTGCCCTCATTCATTAATTCCACATTAAGCCCCAAGCCCTTGAGCTCGCGCACTAAAACATGGAAGCTTTCCGGGATATTCAGCGACTCAATCGGTTCACCTTTGACAATTGATTCATAGGCGCGCGAACGGCCGAACACATCATCTGATTTGATAGTTAAAATCTCCTGCAAAGTATGCGCCGCGCCATAGGCCTCAAGCGCCCAGACCTCCATTTCACCGAATCTCTGGCCGCCGAATTGCGCCTTGCCGCCCAGGGGCTGCTGGGTAATCAATGAATATGGGCCGATTGACCGCTGATGGATTTTATCTTCCACTAAATGATTTAATTTCAACATATAAATATAGCCGACCGTGGTCTGGCAATCAAATTTCTGGCCGCTACGGCCGTCAATAAGCTGGATACGGCCATCCCGCGAATAGCCGGCTTTTTCTAACTCGTCTCTAATTTGTTTTTCCGTAATGCCGTTAAATACGGGTGTCGCGATTTTATAGCCCAGCGCCTTGGCGGCCAAGCCCAGATGGGTTTCCAAAATCTGTCCCAAATTCATGCGGGAAACCACGCCCAGCGGGCTCAAAATAATATCCACGGGCGTGCCGTCCGCCAAATGAGGCAAGTCCTCTAAAGGCACGACGCGGGAGATTACGCCCTTGTTGCCGTGGCGGCCGGCCATTTTGTCGCCAACCTGGATTTTGCGCAAAGAAGCGACCGTCACCTGAACCATCTTAATCATGCCCGCCGACAACCGGTCGCCGTTCTCGCGGGAAAATATTTTAATATCTATGACTTTGCCCGAAGAGCCGTGTTCCAAATATAAGGAAGAGTCGCGCACGTCTCTGGCTTTCTCGCCGAAAATCGCGCGCAATAATTTTTCTTCAGCCGACAATTCGGTTTCGCCCTTGGGCGTAATCTTGCCGACTAAAATATCACCCGAGCGGACATTGGCGCCGATTCGGACAATACCCTCTTCGTCCAAGTCCTTTAACTTTTCTTCCGAGACATTGGGAATATCCGAAGTAATGACTTCCGGGCCAAGCTTGGTTTCGCGCATTTCGCAAACGTAATTTTCAATATGAATGGAAGAATATCGGTCCTGATGGACCAGCCGTTCGGAAATAATAATCGCGTCTTCATAGTTATAGCCCTGCCAAGGCATAAAAGCCACTAAAATATTTTGGCCTAAAGCCAATTCGCCGCCCTCAATCGCCGGCCCGTCCGCCAAAATATCGCCTTTTTTAACTTTTTGGGTTTTGGCCACCACCGGCTTTTGATTGATGCAGGTCGTGGCGTTTGAGCGGACAAATTTATTTAAGTTATAAACATCAATGTTGTTTTTTATATTTAATATTTCTATTCTATGGCCGCTCAGTCCGATCACTTCGCCGTCTTCTTTAGCTAAAATCACGTGGCCGGAATCGCAGGCCGCTTTCCTTTCAATACCCGTGCCCACCAAGGGCGCTTCCGGCTTAATGCAGGAAACGGCTTGGCGCTGCATATTCGTGCCCATTAAAGCGCGGACCGCGTCATCATGCTCTAAAAACGGAATCAAGGAAGTGGCGACCGAAACCACCTGATTAGAAGCCACGTCCATATAATCAATATTTTCCGGCAGGGTGATGGTCGGCTTCAAATGGACGCGCGCTTCAAGTTTTTCCGCGGTGAAATAGCCGTTTTCATCAAGCGAGGCATCAAGCGGGGTGGTCGTGGCTCGGCTTTCTTCAAAGGCGTCAAGATAAACCAGGTCCTTGGTGACTCGGGGTTTAATGGGAATAATTTTTAAATCGGTTTGCGCCAATGCCGCCGCCAAGTCATTGGTGATTTTTTCACCGGCCTTAATAATAATAGCGCCTGACGGGTCTTTTAAATTTTCGCGGACGATTTCTCCCTCGGTAATTTTTGGATTATTTTCAAGATCATGGATAACTCTATAATAAGGCGTTTCAATAAAGCCATAATCATTAACTCGGGCAAAGGTGGCCAAATGGCCCACTAAGCCGACATTCGGCCCTTCGGGTGTGGCAATGGGACAAATTCGGCCGTAGTGAGTCGGATGCACATCGCGCACCTCAAACCCGGCTCTTTCGCGGGACAAGCCGCCCGGACCCATGGCCGACAATCTTCTCTTGTGCTCCAATTCGGCCAGGGGATTGACCTGGTCCATAAATTGGGATAATTGGCTGGACATAAAAAATTCTTTGACCACGCTGATGAGCGGGCGGGCATTAACCAATTTATTGGGCGTTAGGTTGGCGATGTCCAAAGTGCTCATTCGGTCTTTGACAATTCTCTCCATTCGCACCAAACCGATGCGGAATTTATTTTGCACCAATTCGCCTACCGCCCTAATCCTTCGGTTGCCCAAATGATCAATATCATCGGGGTCGGCCTGCGAATTATTCAAGTTAATAATTTCCTTCAAGATGTGGGCGATATCCTCTCGCCGTAAGACCCTGGTTTCTTTATTGATGGGTATTTTTTGGCCAAAGCGCTGATTTAATTTGTAGCGGCCCACGGTGCCGAAATCATATCGCGCGAAATTAAAAAACATATTGGTAATCAGCTGTTTGGCATTTTCCGGCGTCGCCAAATCACCTGGCCTGATTCTTTTATAAACCTCAATCAAGCCCTCGGCCTCATTGCGCGAAACATCTTTCTTTAAGGTGGATTCAATATGGTTGATATTGGCCGTATGGACATCTTTAAATAAATCTAAAATCTGCTCATCGGCGGAATAGCCGAAAGCCCGAAGCAAGGCCGTGGCCGCCACTTTTCTCTTGCGGTCTATCTTAACCCAGATTACATTATTATTATCGGTTTCAAATTCCAGCCAAGAACCGCGATTAGGAATAACCTTGGCGCCGTACAAATTCCGGCCGATTGTCGGCTGGCTGGTGAAAAACACGCCCGGCGACCTGATTAATTGCGAGACCACTACGCGCTCAATGCCATTAATAATAAAAGTGCCCCGGTCGGTCATCAGGGGAAAATCGCCCAAATAAACTTCCTGCTCAATTTCTTGAGCGGTCTTCTTATTGAGCAGTTTGACCATCACCCTAATTGGCGCTTCAAAAGTAATATTTTTTTCTTTGCTGGCGGTTTCATCAAATTTCGGCTGGTCGGAAAAATAATCGCCGAAATAAATTTCCAAATCCCGGCCGATAAAATCGGTGATCGGCGAAATTTCATCAAATAATTCTTTTAAGCCCTCGTCCCAAAACCATTTATACGATTTTTTTTGTAACTCAATCAGATCAGGCAGTTCGACAACATGGGCTTTGGAAAGGGTTATCCTTTCCGTTGTTTGTGTCTGATTTTTAGACATAAAAAAATCCTCATTTCTCGGATAATCCTTTGGAAAAAGGATAAAAAATGAGTTAATTTAATTTAATTTTTCTCTATTGAGACCCACTCTTTTGTCGGGAGATTATCGCTTGCCGGCATTTTTATAATTTCTTTATAAAGTTTAATTATGATTTCGGCGGCAAGGAATTTATTAAACGCGACAGTTGGATATTTATAATATTACATAAACGGCTTGAAAATGTCAATTGCTTTATGGTAATAAAAAACGAAAAAATGTCAAGATACTTGTTTTTTTATCTAAATTTAGAATAAAAATAGGCGTTAATTCATCTAAAAATATAAGATATCAACAGGCATTTTCCCAATTAAATCAACAAGTTATCCACAATTCAATATCCTCCTCCCCCTTTATAAGGGGGAGGATAGGAGGGGGTTAATTGGCTTTTTATTTATTTTATGATAAAATCCAAAATAGATCTAAATAATGTCAAATTTCCAATTTCCAATCAAATCAAAAATCCTAATGTCAAATTTTTGTACTTTGACATTTGACATTGGAAATTTGGACTTTGAAATTAAATCTATTCTAAATTTAGCCGAAAAAGGAGACAAAAAATGGTAATTGGATCCGCAAAAAGGCATTTATTCCGCCTAATCGTCCCCGCATTATCCAATTTTAGTATTTACAGCGATATTGCCAGATATACCACGGCCCTTGGGCCGATTTGCGTGGCGACCGCCGCTAATAAGCTAAAGGACTGGGATGTGGAGGTAATAGACGAAAACAATTGCCGTGGCAAATTCTGCCCCAAAGACCGCTTTGGCTTGCCCGATCACCCCCGGCTTCAGGCAGAAAGGCCGGCTGACGCGGTTGGTTTTTATGGTTCTTTAAGCTCTACGGTACCCCGCATTTTTGAATTGGCTGAATTTTACAAGGGCTTGGGCGTAAGAACCATTGCCGGCGGCAAGCATGTGGAAAATCTGCCCGAAGAGTCACTAGCCAACGGAATTGATGTGGTGGTCTTGGGCGAAGGCGAGGAAACGATTAAGGAACTGCTCTTGAACGTACCGCTGGAGAATATCAAGGGCATCGCTTTTAGGCGCAATGGCCAAATGATTAAAACCGAACCGCGGCCGCTGATTACTGATTTTGAAAATCAGCCCATACCTGATTTCAATTTAATCAGATATGCTAGAATTTCCATCTATCCGGTGAGCCGGACGCGCGGCTGCGATATGAATTGCGAATTCTGCGCCGTCAAAGATAAAACCCGTTGCGCTACCCCCGAAAAAATGATGTCCATTATTTCTCATTTAGCCGAAACGCGCGGCGCCAGAAAATTCTTTGAGTCCAGCGACCATTTTGCCGCCAATCGTGAAGAGACAATGGAGTTCTGCCGCCTGCTGGCCGAGTATCAAAAACGAAAGGGCCTTAAGCTCAAAATGACGGTTCAAATCCGCTTAAATGACGCGCGGTATCCAGAATTGCTGAAAGCCATGAAAGAAGCAGGCATAATTAATGTCTGCATCGGCTATGAATCGCCCATTGATGAAGAATTGATTTCTATGCGGAAGGGCTATTTGTCCAAAGATATGATTAATTGGACAAAAATTTTCCATCAATACGGTTTCTTCATTCATGGGATGTTTATTTTCGGCTATCCGCGGAGAAATAACAATGAGCCGGCGGTAAAAATTTCCCTTGATGAGAAAGTAAAGAGGTTTAAAAATTTCATCAACCGGGCCAAGATAGATACGGCGCAAGTTCTTTTAACGGTTCCTTTGGTGGGTACAGAACTAAGAACCCGGCTGGAAAAAGAGGGCCGAATTTTCCCTTTGGCCGATATTGGCTGGCAATATTATGACGGCCAATTTCCGCTTTTTATGCCCGACGACGGCGTGACGCCCGAAGAAATGCAAAACGCGGTGACAAAAATAATGAGTAATTTTTACCGCTTCCACCATCTTTTGGCGATAATGATCCATATTGTCGTTCATTTTCCAATTTTTGTTTTTCCGGCCGCCCTGACTATTACCACCTTAAAAACAAGGTATATTACTCGGGTGTATAATTGGTGGGAGAAAAAATATTTTAGGAATCAATCCATGAGGTTCGGCGGCTGGTTTATTGTCCGAAACTGGTTTAAAAATTTCCGGAAAGATAATTTTTTGGAAAAATTAAATCAGGCCAAGGCGAAATTGAATCAGGCCAAAGAGAAATTATCGCGGCCGGCGAATTAAAAACATTTAAAAAAATAAAACGAGACGAACCATGTTCGTCTCTATTTTTTATTAACCCCCTCCCCGGCCTCCCCTTACGAAGGGGAGGCGCAAATTTGCCAGCAGGCAAATTTCGGAGGGGTTATTACTTTATCAATAATTCCCTGACCACCTTTCTCTCATCCCAGGGAATTTTTTTGCCATCAGCAATACAAATCGCCTGCTCGCTGCCCTTGCCGGTCAAAAGAACCAAATCACCGGCTTGGGCCAAGACCAAGGCCTTTTTAATCGCTTCCCTTCTATCTAAAATTTTAAACAAATTTTCCTCTAAAATTTTTCCGGTTTTTATGGCGCCTTCGGCCACCTGGTCAATTATTTTTTGCGGGTCATCATCATACGGGTCTTCATTGGTAATAATAACGAGGTCAGCGTGGCTGGCCGCCAACTCGCCAAGTATCGGCCTTCTGGCCACGTCCCGTCCCCCGCCGCAAGAACCGAGAACATGAATAATCCTGCCGTCGCTGATTTTATGGTCTTTGATTGTCTGATAAAGCTGTTTCAGGCCTTCCGGCTCGGGCGCGTAATCAATCAACACTTTAAAATTCTGCCCTTCATCGATAAATTCCATTCGGCCCGGTATGCCTTTTATTTTTTCCAGAGCCAAACGGCAGGTGGCCAAAGGCACGCCTTGGGACATGGCGACGGTGATGGCCGCCAAAGCATTATAAATATTAAATTTGCCGAGAAGATTTAAGGAAAAATCCACTTCGTCAACCGAAAAGGAAACGCCGTCCGGCCTGAATCTTATCTCATTGGCCGCGACTAATCGCAGTGATGATTGTTGGGCATTATAATTATGCGATTCAATATCGCCAATACCGAACACATATTTTTTATCCGACCAAAAACTGATAAAGTCATCGCAATAATCATCGTCCACATTCGCGATAATCACTTTCGGTATTTTCTTATCTCGGACAAACTCGCTTTCAGACGATTGATTGCCAGAGGCCTCATCAAGGCGCGAATTAAAAATATCAGGATAATTCTTGCATTTATCTTTCTGCAATTTGGCGAAAATCGCTTGCTTGGCTTTTTTGTAATTCTCAAAACCGCCATGCGACTCAATATGCTCGGGCGTTAAATTGGTAAAAACCGCGACGTCGTAATTTATGCCCCAATGCCGATATTGTTTAATGCCCTCGGAGGACGTCTCAATTACCGCGTACTGGCAGCCGGCGTCAACCATCTGCCTTAATAATTTCTGCGAGGCGAATCGGCCAAGCATAGTCATTTTTTTGTCATTTAGCCACTCTTTATCGGCCACCTTAAAGCCGACTGTGGAGGTGTAGCCCACCTTATGGCCCGCTTCTTCTAAAATTTTTGCCGTCAATATGACCGTAGTTGATTTGCCGTTTGTGCCCGTGACGCCGATAACCGCCATTTTTTCCGACGGATTATCATAATATATTTTCGCGGCCACGGCCAAAAATTTATGGTATGGCGCCAATAAACTTTTAGGAATTATTTTTTTAATTAATGATTTCATATGATTAATTTTCCCCCTCTCCTTGTCTCAAGGAGAGGGTTGGGGTGAGGTCTAAAATTACTTCCGCCCTAAAATTCTTAAGGCCTCTTTTATCTTTTCTCCCGTATCGCTCGCTTGGCAATGGCTCAAGGCCTCTTGCGCCTGATTGGGCGCGTAGCCCAGGCCGATTAAGGCCTCAAACGCCTCGCCAAACTCATCATTCCAAGCGCTGGCGCCCGTCGGGATACTGCCCAGCTTATCTTTTAAGCCAACCACGATTCTTTCAGCGGTCTTGGGGCCGATGCCGGAAACCTTGCTTAAAACCTCGGCATTGCCTGACTGCACGGCCGTACGCAAGTCCTCTATTTTGGCTTTCTGTAAAATATCCAAAGCGCTCCGCGGGCCGATGCCGGAGATGGAAATCAACAATTCAAAAAATTCCAGTTCTTCCTGATTGGCAAAACCGTACAAATCCAAGACAGTTTCGGCGACTTGGGTATAGGTAAAAATTTCAAGCTCATTGCCAATATGAATTTCATTGATGAATTTATCCAACACAAAAACTTTGTAGCCCACGTCATGAACCTCAAGAATGATAAAATTATCCTTTTTGGGAATTACTGATTTGTGTTTTACTTGGCCTCGTAAGTAAGATATCATAATAATTTACTTATTGCTTCTAAGCACGCTCATGACCGGTATATCATAATCGCCGCCCAATTCAAAGTTAAACACCTCCTCCGTCCCCCCATGCGCCTCAGTCACTTTTTCGCCCTTTTTATTAAACAATTCCCTTAGCTTTATTTTATAACAATTATCCGGAGTTACCAACTCCACCGCATCTCCGGCCTTCAATACATTATGAACGCGAATGAAAACTTTTTGTTTTTTAATTTCCACTACTTCGCCCACAAACTCCCAATCACTAACCGCTTTTGACGTTTTAAAATTATGCCTAGCCATATTTTCATCGCCCAATAAAAATCCCGTCGTATAACCGCGATTATCAATCTTATATAATTCTTCTTTTAATTTTGCTAGTAGTTTATTTTTATTTTTTTTATCAAAAAACAAATCTATGGCTTTTCGATAAGCGCGCGTGACTACGGCCAAATAATAAACGCTTTTGGTTCTGCCTTCCAGCTTAAAAGCAACCACGCCGGCCTTTGCCAAATCATCTAAATAATCAATCAAGCATAGGTCTTTTGAATTCATGATATAAGTTCCCTTTTTATCGGCCTCAATGGGAATCATTTCCCCCGGCCGAAGCGGCTCTTCTAAAAAAATTTTATATTCCCATCTGCATGGCTGGGTGCAAAGCCCTTCGTTAGCACTGCGAGAATTAAGCCAAGCCGAAAGATAGCATCTTCCCGAATAACTCATACACATGGCGCCGTGGACAAAAACCTCCAATTCCATTTGTGGCGCCCGCTGATGAATTTCTTTTATATCTTTCAGGCCGACTTCGCGTCCCAGAATAATTCTTTTCACACCCCGTTTTTGCCAAAATTTCACGGCTTCATAATTTAAAGTGTTCATCTGGGTGGAAAGGTGAATCGGTATTTTTGGCAAAAATTTTTTTATCATTTCTAGAATGCCCGGATCGGAGACAACAATGGCATCTGGTTTTATTTTCTTTAATTCTTTTAAGTGTTTTGGTAAAATTTTCAAGTGCCGATTATGCACAAAAATGTTTATCGTCACATAAACTTTCTTTTTTAATTTATGCGCGTATTTAATGCCCTCTTTCAGCGACTTCAAATCAAAACCCGTCTGGGCGCGCAAAGAAAAAGCCGGCAAACCGCAATAGACCGCGTCCGCGCCATAAGCAAGCGCGTATTTTAATTTTCTTAAATCGCCCGCCGGCGCAATTAATTCTACTTTCTTACTCATTTTAAATTTTTTCAATCTCCAATTTTACGCTCTCGTCATTAACCTTTGTCTCGTTCCCTTTATTATTCTGATTAACAAATCCTTGAGTAATTGTATTCTTCTTTAACTCGGCCACATATTTTTCGTCCGCAAATATTTTTTTAATAATTTCACCGTCGCTCTGCCATAAAACCTTTATCTTGTCGCTAATGGTTAATCCCTGCTTCTTGCGCCTATCATTAATTGAACGGATTAATTCGCGAACCGCGCCCTCAACTTTTAATTCGTCGGTTATTTTTGTATCGAGTTCTACTTTTAATTCTGCGCCCTTAACAAATTCTACTTCCTTCACATTTACCTCGTCGGCGATCAATGATCCGAATTCTGCCGATAACTGATAGCCATGGACGACCAGCTTGTTAAGTGGCTGGCGAATTTTGATATTATTTTCCGCTCTGGCCGCCAAACCCATTTCCACGATTTTTCTCACCTGCGCCATCTGCTCTAAAATTTTATTATCAATTAATTTTTCAATTGCCTCTGGCCATTTATCCAAATGAACCGATTCTTTTTCACCGCCAACTTCCCGGTACAAATATTCGGCGATAAAAGGCGTAAATGGCGCCATTACTTTGGCTAGCTCAAGCAGAACATATCTAAAAACCGCCAACGCCTGATTTTTATCTTGGCCGTCTTCTTTAAATCTTTCGCGCGAACGCCTTAACCACCAAGTGGAAAACTCGTCAATAAATTCGGCAATCGGGCGGACCGAACGGACTAAATCATACGCCTCCATTTGCGTGGTTACTTCTTTAATCAACAAATTCAATTTTGCCAAAAGCCATTTATCTAAAACCGAACCCCTCTCCCCCTTTCGAAGGGGGAGAATGAGAGGGGGTAAATCCTTGTTTTCATACAATTTATAAAAATTCAAAATATTATTTAACAGCATCACTACTTTTTGCATGGCTTCTTTGACGCCGGCCTCGCTAAAATCCAAATTCTCGGCCGCCATGACCGGCGAAGACAAAAGATAATATCTCATGGCGTCGGCGCCGTATTTATCCATCACCAAATCCGGCTCGGGATAATTCTGCAACCGCTTGGCCATTTTTTTGCCATCTTCGGCTAAAACAATGCCGTTGACAATCACATTTTCATAAGCGATTTCATTTTTTATGGCCGTGGCGATGATATGCAGATAATAAAACCAAGCGCGCGTCTGGTCTACGCCCTCGGCAATAAATCGCGCCGGAAATTTTTTTTCAAATTTATCATTATTTTCAAACGGATAATGCTCTTGCGCATAAGGCATGGAGCCGGATTCAAACCAGCAGTCAATAACATCGGGGATGCGCTTCATTGTCCCACCGCATTTTTCGCATTTCAAAGTAATGATATCCATCACATCTTTATGTAAATCAATTTCAATATTGGTTGTGTTATTAATATAAATAACCCTCACGCCACCCCCCTCAATATAATCTACTGATTCCAAGGCCATAGCCGAGTCATGAATATTTTTATTTTTCAATTTGCTTGTCAAGTCAACAATTGGATCGCCATGAGAAATAATAAGGATAGTTTTACCTCCATGTTCCTTTAATTTTTCTGATAGAAAACCATGCATTCTTTTAATTACGTCCAAATTATTTTCACCAAAACCGCCCTTTTTAAATTTAAATCGTTCTTCCAAAGATAAATTATGATATTCAATATTCAATAGATCATTTTTAAGTGCCTCCCGCTCCTTATCTTCCCAATATCCGACTTCAATTTCTCCCAATCTATCATCGGTTTGAAATTCTATCTTAAGATTATTTGCAATCAATTCGGCCGTTTCTTTTGTTCTTTTAATCGGAGAGCTAAACATAACAATATTATCAGACTTATCAAGTTCCGCCTTTATTTTTTTAATCGTTTCAATAATTTGTTTTTTACCTTTTGCGGTTAAAGAATATTTTAATCTGGATGCCATTCCGCTATTGACATTTCTTATATTACTCTCCGCTTCGCCATGCCGCACTAAAATTATTTTTGTTATCCCATCGCTGTTTTTATACAATTCATCCAGCGAGCCAATTACCTTTATCTCGCCACATTCGCATTTCCAAATCGGAATACAGGAGGCCCAAAACCTTTGGCGAGAAATGGACCAATCTCTTGCCCCTTCAAGCCAATTGCCAAACCGACCCTCCTTAATATGCGCGGGCGACCAATTTATTTCTTTTGCCAATTTAATGGCTTTTTCTTTTATGGCAGTGACTTTTACAAACCAAGACGAAGTCGCGTAATTAATGAGCGGGGTATCACAGCGCCAGCAATGCGGATAACTGTGCTCATATTTTTCCTTGCCGAATAATAAATTATTTTTATCTAAATATTTTATAATCTCCACATCGGTTTTTTGCGGGTCATCAGCCGGTTTAACATTCATTCCCTTAAAATCTTCTACTTCGTCTTTAAAATGACCGCTCATAGTAACATTCTGGATAAAGGGCAAATTTTTTTCTTGGCCCAGAAGCATATCCTCTTCGCCATAAGCCGGCGCGATATGCACCACGCCCGTGCCGTCTTCGGTGGTCACAAAATCAGCCGAAACAACCGTGTATAAATTTTCCTTATTTTTTAAATCCTCGTTTAAATAATATGGAAATAATGGCTTATATTTTTTACCGACTAACGCGCTACCCTTAAATTCCGAAATAATTTTATATTCATTTTCGGAAAAAATCTTTTCCAAAAGATCTTTAGCCAAAATAAATCGCACTAACTCGCCCACCCCCTCATCTTTTTTTTCGATTTTAACATATTCAATGTCTTCACCCACAGCCAAAGCCACATTACCGGGCAAGGTCCATGGCGTAGTCGTCCAGGCTAAAACGAAAGTCCGCGGCTCGTCTTCTAATTCAAGTTCGACCGTTACCGACCAATCTTTTATATCTTTATAGCCCTCGCTCACTTCCTGTTGCGATAAAGTGGTTTCGCATCTGGGACAGACATGCATTGATTTGTAGCCCTCATAAATCAAGCCCTTGTCCCATAACTGCTTAAATACCCACCACACGCTTTCCATATAATCCAAGTCCATGGTCTTATAGGAATTTTCCATATCGACCCAGCGCCCAAAACGGTCAATGGTTCTCTGCCAATCCTCAACATAGTCCAAAACGCGCGCCCGACACATTTCATTGAATTTATCAATGCCCATTTCTTCAATATCCTTTTTGCTTTTTAGGCCCAAATCCTTTTCCACGATATTTTCAATGGGCAGTCCGTGGCAATCCCAGCCCCAGCGCCTTTCCACATAATTTCCTTTCATGGTCTGATAGCGCGGCACCACGTCTTTCATTAAGCCAGTAATTATATGGCCGTAATGAGGCGCGCCCGTGGCAAAAGGCGGGCCGTCATAAAAACTATACGGCGGGCCGTTTTTCGTGGCCGCTAAGGTCTTTTCAAAAATTTTATTTTCCTGCCAAAATTTCAAAATTGCCAATTCATGTTCAACGATTGGATTTATGGATATTTCATCTTTCGCGAATTTTACAGATTTCTTTTCAGACATGGGGTTAAAAATTGATTTTAATATATCAAATAATGATTGCTTGGTCAAATAAAACCCGCCCCCCACTTTATTTAAAAGTGGGGGGCGGGGTCAATAAAACATAACTTTATTCTTCATTCTTCCCAGCTTATGGACTGGGTGGGGCAAGCGCCAATGGCCTCATCAATCTTGGTTTTTTCGGCTTCATAATCCGCCTCCTGCACTACGGCTATCATCTTGCCGCCGACCTCCTCCACCTTGAATACCGCCGGGCAAAGGGCCTCGCAAGTGCCACAGGCAATACAAGTGTCATCAACTTTTGGTTTCATGACAAAATATTTATTTATTAAGAACTTTCTTAATTTTTTCTGACAAAGTAGTGGGGGTGTAATCGGATTTTATCAAATAACCGTCAACACCCAATTTTTCCGCTCTTTCAATTTCGTCTTTCTGAGTCAAGTTGCTCCAAACATAAACCTTAACGCCGCTAAGCGACTTGTCGCCCCTAATGGCTTTTAAGACCTCATAACCATCCATCTCGGGTAGGACCAAATCAAGCAAAACCAACGACGGCTTTTTCTGTTTAATCATGGCTAAACCAGTTTTTCCATCGGGCACGATCAAAACATCATAGCCAATTTCTCTAAGTTTCAAACTAAACACCTCGGCCAAATCCAGCTCGTCCTCCACCATTAATATTGTTTGTTTTAATGGCATATGGCTAATTAAATTAGTATCTAATTAAATAATACTACTTCTCTTTTATAAAAGCAACCCATTAAAATCCTAAACTCTAAATTCTAAACTCTAAATAAATTACAATGATCAAAATTCAAAACAATTTTAGAACAATAATTTTTTGGGATTTTGAATTTTGGATTTGTTTAGGATTTAGAGTTTAGGATTTAGTATTTTTAATAGTTACATTTCCCTAAGCGGTTCAATGCCCAAAAGTTTTAGTCCATTGTTTAAGACCTGCTCTACCGCGCCCACCAAAGCCAAGCGCGCTTTTCGCGTGGCTGCCTCGGAATTTAGAATCGGCAATTTCTGATAAAAATTAGAAAACAGCCGCGCCAAATCAAAAAGATATTTAGCCACCTCGCTCGGCTGATAGGTCTTGACCGCCTCGCCAACCGCTTGCGGAAATTCGGCCAGCTTAAGCATCAACTCTTTTTCTATGTCGCTGTTTAGTTTTGCGTAATTTATTTCCGCGAGGCCGGCCAATCCGGCTTTCTTTATGACACTGCTGATACGGCTGCAAGTATATTGCAAATACGGCCCGCTAAAGCCGTCAAAGCTCAAGGCCTCCTCAATATCAAAAACAATGACATTATTATTGCCGGTTTTGAGCATATTGAATTTAATCGCCGCCAAAGCAATCTTTTCGGCCGTGGCCTTAATTTTTTTGTCAGACCAATCCTGGCGCCTTTTCTTGGTTTCTGTTTTGGCTCTAAGCAAAACCTGTTCGTAAAAATCCTCAAACAAAACCACATTGCCGGCGCGCGAAGACATGGCGCCGTCTTTTAGGGTGACAAATTCATATGGAATATGAACCATTTGCTTATCAAAACCCATTACTTCCAGGGTCTTGAATAATTGCTGAAAATAAAAACTTTGGCGCGAATCGGTAATCACGATGCTTTTATCAATCTTATATTTTTTAAATTTTAATTCTGCGAGCGCCAGGTCTTTTGTTGAGTAAAGCGACGAGCCGTCTGATTTGAGAAGCAAAAAGTTTTTTAAATCATATTTTTCCAAATTAATAATCACGGCGCCGTCTGATTTTTCCGCGAGGCCTTTCTTTAATAATTCGTCCACGATTTTTTTGCCCGGCTTTTCCACCTCGCTCTCAAAAAAAACATCAGCAAATTTAACGCCCAAAATCTTATAAATTTTAGCAAACTCCGCCAAGCTCCATTTTCTGGTTTTCTGCCAAAGCGCCAGCCATTTTTTATCGCCGGTTTCCAATTTTTGCAGAACCGCGTCGGCCTGATATTTAAAATCAGGATTGGCTTCGGTTTTTTGCGCCGCCTCGGTATAGACCTGGCCTAAATATTTGCCTTTATTCTCTGGCAATTTTTCGCCTTGGTGGAATTTTTCCAAGGCCCACAGGCATTTGGCCACATGGGCGCCGATATCACCGATATAATTTACGGCCACCACTTTATGGCCCGCGAACTTATTTATATTCACCAAGCTGTTGCCCAAAACCGCGTTACGCAGATGGCCGATATGGAATTCTTTGTGAGTATTGGGCTGGGAATATTCAATCATAATTTTTTCTTTGCCCGATTTCAGCGCGCCGTAAGCCGCTTTTTTCTTTTGAATCTCTTGTAAGACCTTTTTGCCGAATATGGCCGGATTGATGAAAAAATTAAGATAAGGGCCGATGTTCTGGACGGATTTAATGGCGCCGGCCGGCTGGATTTTTTTCTTAAAATCGTCGGCGATTTGATTGGGCGACCGCCTAAGCAGTTTGGCGAGATAAAAACAGGGCACGGCAAAATCGCCCATATCC